>Ga0210122_1000924_pt1 | contig 10252 bp, 10 predicted proteins | sample Muzzi_CordB_D2_FD_185530 | JGI IMG/M metagenome (GOLD analysis project Ga0210122, IMG submission 185530) | Wetland microbial communities from San Francisco Bay, California, USA, that impact long-term carbon sequestration - Muzzi_CordB_D2 (SPAdes) | ecosystem: Environmental > Aquatic > Marine >... | reverse complement strand
ACCAAGATGACTCCAAAAAGAGAATTGCAGATCGCTTATATCCTTATTATTGCTTTGTTCTTTGTGGGTGTTATAAGCTATGCAGCCTTTCCTGCCAAAACACCGGATGAACCCATAAGGTTAATGTACAAAACGGTTGCTGGAAAAGTTTTATTCGACCACAAAACGCATTATGCGGAATCGGGATATGGTCTCGCCTGTAATGAATGTCATCATCACCCGGAAGAACCTGAAAACGAAGAAGACGCGCTTTTAAAGTGCGGTTACTGTCACCAAGTTCCTCCGGAAGGTCAAACATACCCCGAATCCTGTCTTGATTGTCACGAAGCTGAGGATCTCGAGGAGTCAGAAATTATTAAACAATCTGATGCCTTCCATTCGCAGTGTGAACGTTGCCATCAGGAAGTTGAAGCCGGCCCGGAAAAAGAGAGGTGCAGCTGGTGTCATGTTATGTAAACTCCGCCTTCTTTTATTAGGTGAAGCTTTTTTGGCGCCAATTATTTTAACGAAAAAATACATAAAGGTTAAACGATGATAAAAAGATCTTTTATCGGTTTGACAAAGCCACTGCTAAAATATGACGCCATGGACGTTAAAACACCGGCGCCTTTAGTTATTCAACCCTCTAAAAAGGTGACGCTTTTTTTAGATAAAGCGTTTAATTTTAAAGATACAATTTTGTTTAAAATCGGCGACACGGTCAAAACCGGCCAGAAGCTTTCTTATTCCGAAGACAGCGATGCCTATGTCATTTCGACAGTTACAGGAACCATCTCATCCATCACTCCATTTGACGCTGATTATGGAAAGACGTATACGGCCATAACAATAGATGTTTCTGAAAACGAAGAAATTGATGACCAATTTTCAACACTCGCAAAGGAACCCACCATAGATACGCTTAAAGGTTGCCTGGCCTTTATCCCGGGAAATCTCCCAATCGGTCTCTTTTCTTCCACCGATGCATCACCTTCCATTGAGACCATCGTTATTTCCGGTGTTGACCGCGATCTATTCATTACCACCAATCAAAACACGGTAATGGTTGACGGCAAAGCGATCAAACAGGGCGTTCAAATTTTAAAGCAAATCACGGGAATCGACAATATAGTCATCGTCTCACCCGATTATCTCATGCAAGATGCCGGTATCACCGGAGCAGAAGTTAGAGTCGTTGATCCTGAATATCCTGCTTCACTTCCACATTTGATCATGCGGGATGTACTGGACCAAGTGGTACCTGCCGGAAAAAGTTGTGAAGATATGGGGGTTTTCTTTATCAGCGCAGAAGCGGTTGCATCCATCGGCAAAGCCTTTAGCGAGGGGCAAATTCCATTCTATAAGCACTTTAATTTAATTAAAAAAGATGGAAGTTCCATACTCATATCAGCCCGAATCGGAACACCCATCCATGATATCTTAAACGCTTTTGATGTCACATTAAATGATAAAGACCGTTTAATTATAGGTGGACCCATGACCGGCATAGCCGTCTTCTCCGATGACTACCCGGTCCAACCGGATACGGACGCCATTATGGTTCAGGACAGAGACAACATTCCCCTTGTGTCCGACTATCCCTGCATCAACTGTGGGGAATGTATCAGGATCTGTCCAGCAAACATCCCGATCAATTTACTTGTTCGATTTCTTGAAGCCGGACAATACGAGGAGGCCGCCGACCAGTATGATCTGTATTCCTGCATTGAGTGCGGTCTTTGCAGTTTTGTCTGTGTATCAAAAATGCCGGTTTTTCACTATATAAAGCTGGCAAAATATGAACTCGGCCGGATTTCTAACGCGGAGGCAACGAATGCTTAATCACAAGAAACTCATCGTTTCACACGCGCCATTCTGGCACAACGGAAGCAACATTACGGTTCGCAGCTATCATACAATGCTCGCGGCCATGCCGGCGGTCGTATTCGGTATCTTTACATATGGCATGCCTGCTTTGGGGGTTCTTTCGCTTTCCATTTCCTTTGCAATTATATGGGAATTTTTAATCAACAAAATCACCAAACGTACTGTCAGCATCGGGGACGGCAATGCGGCACTCATCGGCCTATTATTAGGTATGCTTTTGCCGGCGACATCTCCGTGGTGGTTGGTCATCACCGGCACTTTAGTTGCGGTGCTTATAGGGAAACACATTTACGGCGGCATCGGCGGCAATCCTTTCAATCCTGTTCTTATCGGCCTGGCTATCCTCATGGTGGCCTGGAAAGATTATTTTGATTTTAATCAAGCTTTGGTAAACTACGATCTCGGCTTTGCCATGGTATACCCCTTGGCCGCCGCCAAGCATCTTGGGGCTTCGGGTATCGACGCCTTTAGCACAATGGATCTTCTTTTAGGCCAGCAGTCCGGCGCTATTGGGACAACTTTTGGACTCGGCCTCATTCTTGGCGGAATTTATTTAATTATCAGAGGATTTATCCGCTGGGAAATTTCAGTTTCTTTTTTGGTTGGTGTCGGTGTCACCGCCCTTTTGTTTAACATGTCCGATCCTTCTCGTTACGTAAGTCCTGTTTTCCATCTGTTAACCGGATATACGCTTATCGGCGCTTTTTTTCTGGCCACCGAAGATTCATCCTCACCGGTCAATTTTATTCCCATGCTTATTTACGGCGCCGGAGCCGGTATCATGACCGTATTGATCAGGAATATCGGTTCCTATGTTGATGGTGTGGTTTTTGCGATTCTGCTTATGAATCTTATCAATCCTCTTTGTGACAAAATAAGACCCAAAGCTCTGGGAAAGGTTGTGTAACATGCGAGAAATGATAACAATGGTTGTTGTTCTGACGGTATTAAGTGCCTTGTCGGGCGGTTTGCTTTCCGGTCTTAGGAGTGCAACCGCATCCAAGATCGAAGTGCAACAGCTAAAATTTGTCAAAGGACCTGCCATTAAGGAGATCCTTAAAGGCGCATCGAATGATCCCATTGCCGACCGATTTGCCCTCAAAGACAACGAAATGGAACGTAAATTTTTCGTCGGTAAATTTGACGGCAAAGCCAACACGGTGGTTCTTGAAAGTTCCGGCAAAGGCTACGGCGGTGATGTCGGCCTGATGGTCGCCGTCAATACGGAAAATGACAAGATTGTCGGCGTCGGGGTGACCACCCACAGTGAAACCCCGGGCCTGGGTGCCACGGCAAAGGAAGATCCCGGTTTTGTGTCTCAATTTAAAGGCATGCCCATCGAAAAAACGTTTAAAGTAATCAATGACGGCGGTAAAATAAACGCCATAAGTGGTGCGACCATTACATCTCGGGCCGTATGCTCGGCCGCATCGGACGCAGGTATGATTTATAAAAAATTGAAACCGCAGATCGAACAAAAACTAAAGGAATTTAAGTAAATAGGGGAGATCAGAATGGCGAAAACACTCACTCAGGAATTTGTCAAAGGTCTGTGGGAAGAAATTCCGCCGTTTCGGCTGGTACTGGGTTTGTGCCCGGTACTGGGTGTCACCACGACTGTGGAAAACGGCATCGGAATGGGTCTTGCCACGACATTCGTTCTGGTATTTTCGAACATCCTGGTTGCGTCGCTTAGAAATTTCATTCCGGCCAAAGTTCGAATCGCCTGTTATATTATCATCATTGCGACCTTTGTTGTGGTCACCGAACTGTTGATGCAAGCTTTTACCTATCCCTTGTTTCTCAAACTGGGTGTGTTCATCCCCTTGATTGTGGTAAACTGCATTGTTCTTGGCCGGGCAGAGGCATTCGCTTCAAAAAACAGTATTGTGCCTTCAATAGCCGACGGCCTGGGCATTGGTATCGGTTTTACCCTTTCTCTAGCGGCACTGGGTTCTTTACGTGAACTGTTTGGTGCCAACAAGTTGACTTTTTGGACCACACCCGATTCCGTTTATGGCATCCAAAACATATTTGGTGCGCATTTTGAACCCTTCACGTTCATGGTTCAAGCACCCGGAGCTTTTGTCTGCCTCGGGTTGATGCTCTGTGTTATGAATCTTATCGGAAGCAAATAGGAGTTGATCAATGGGCTACATGGAAATCATCATAGGCGGTATTTTTGTAAACAACATTTTACTGGCCCAGTTTCTGGGCAACTGCCCGTTTCTCGGCACATCCAAAAAAATGGAAACAGCTGTCGGCATGGCCATGGCGGTTGTCTTTGTTCTGGTATTGGCCGGAGTTATTACCTGGCTTATTTACGCGTTCTTTCTGGAACCGTATAAACTGGTCTATATGAGAACCATTGCGTTTATCCTGGTGATTGCATCCCTGGTCCAGTTTGTTGAAATGTTTCTAAAAAAGAGTATCCCTGCGCTGTATGCGGGACTGGGTATCTTTTTGCCGTTGATTACCACCAACTGTGCAGTATTTGGTGCTTGTATTTTAAATATCGATAAAGAACTAAACTTTATGAAAACCCTGGTGCAGTCAACGGCATATGCCGTTGGATTTGGTCTGGCCCTGATTCTCTTTGCAGGTGTCCGAGAACGCATTATCCTGGCCAGGGTTCCGAAACCGCTTCAGGATACGTCCATCGGCCTGGTAACTGCAGGCATTTTGTCCCTTACGTTCTATGCTTTCAAAGGGATGATATAGATGATAGATGATTGACAATTGATGAATGATAGGATGGTTCCATTAATAAATAAAACAAAAGTCTTTTTTCCTTCAATCTTCAATTGCAAATCAACAATCGACAATCAATAACAGGGGGATACAGTGTTATCATTATCAGCAATCCTATTTATGTTGGGTTTAGGGGCTTTGTGCGGAGGTGCCCTGAGTGCAGCGTCCAAAATATTTTATGTTTATGAGGACCCTCGAATCGCCATAGTGGAAGGACTAACCGCCGGTGCGAACTGCGGGGGGTGCGGATATGCAGGTTGTTCGGCCGCAGCAGTGGCCGTTGTTGCCGGTGAAGCACTTCCCAGTGTCTGTATTGTGGCCGGTCCCGAGGCGACCACCAGTATCGCCGCTGTCATGGGCATGGATCCCGGAACCGCTGAGAGCCTGATTTCTTATAACACCTGTACAGGCGGCGACCGCGCCGAAGAAAAATATTATTACATGGGAATTAACAGTTGCCAGGCACTTGCTTCCCTTGCCGGCGGTCACCGGGTATGTCCGGTCGGGTGCCTCGGTATGGGTGATTGTGTCAGAGCCTGTGCTTTTGATGCCCTTAAAATCGGTTCTCATGGCTACCCTGTTGTTGATGAAATGAAATGTGTAGGATGCGGCGCCTGTGAGAAAGTCTGTCCCAAAGACATCATGGAAATTAAAACCATGTCTCAAAAGCTGCTGCATCTCAACCAATATGATGACCGCATTGCACCCTGCCAACAGACCTGTCCTGCAGAAATTGATATCCCGAAATATATTTATCAAATCAAAACCGGAGATTATGAAGGCGCGGTGAGTACCATTAGAGAACGCAATCCGCTGCTGCTGGCATGTGGGCGGGTTTGTCCCCATCCGTGTGAAAATTATTGCCGTCGAGGCTTGGAAGATGAAGCGGTCTCCATTAACCAGCTGAAACGTTTTGCCGCTGATTATGAAATGAATTCAAGCAAAAGATTGCCCATCTCCTGCGCGCCGGATACCGGCAAAAAGGTTGCCGTCATCGGTGGCGGCCCGGCAGGTTTGAGCAATGCTTTTTTTCTGCGCCGCCTAGGCCATGAAGTTACCATTTTCGACGCCATGCCGAAACTCGGCGGAATGATTCGTTATGGAATCCCTGAATACCGTCTTCCTAAAGAAGTTTTGGCATGGGAAATTCAGGGGATTCTCGATCTGGGCGTCGAACATAAACCCAACATGGTGCTTGGCAAAGACTTTGATATCGGATCGCTAATGGCCGCCGGATTTGATGCTGTGTTCTTAGGAATCGGCGCCTGGAAAGATTATACCCTGCGTGCTGAAGGTGAGGATTTGGAAGGTTGCTACACTGGAATCAGTTTTCTCACCAATTTCGCCTTATGGCAGCAGGAAAAGCCCCATGAAGAACGACCGTTTGTCGGTAAAAAATGCGTGGTGATCGGCGGCGGAAATACAGCTATCGACTGCGTGCGCACACTGGTTCGATTAGGTGCTGATGAAGTCTCCATTGTCTATCGCCGGACTCGGAAAGAGATGCCGGCCAATATGGTTGAAATTGAAGCTGCCGAACATGAAGGCATCAATTTTACTTTTCTCGCCGCACCCACCCGTGTTATCGGGGATGAGGAAGGCAAGGTCACCGGACTGGAATATCTGAAGATGGAACTTGGGGAACCGGATGCCAGCGGCAGACGAAGCCCGGTACCCATTGAAGGTTCTGAAACCATCATGGAAATCGACATGCTCATTACCGCCATCGGTCAGGGCCCGGATATCTTTTTCAAAGATGAAAGCAAGCGACTTGACCAAGATCTGGAAGTTACCCGGTGGAATACCATTGACTCTGCCGACCCCATCGCGCTTCAGTCGAGCATACCTTATATTTTCACCGGCGGAGATGCCGCCACCGGTGCTGATCTCGTTGTTTCCGCCATCGGCGCCGGTCGTAGAGCAGCCCGATCCATTCATATGTATTTGACCGGTCAGGATGTCACACCTCCGACGAAGACATTGTTTACGAATCACATCCCTGTCTCCATATTCGAGTCGGTTCCTGGATTATCAAAACTGGCCAGAACAGAAATGCCGGAATTGCCGGTAGACGAGCGTATCAAGTCCTTTGTCGAAGCGGACCTCGTCATCAGTGAAGAAGAGGCCCTGTATGAATCGAACCGATGCCTGCAGTGCTGCCTGATCTGCTATAACAAGGATGTAGCTTAGGTTATATTAAAACGATCACAAACAAATTTAGCCCATTTAGGGTTAAAGTATCGTCGTTGTCTTGAACTCAATCTGCGTCTACTTGATTTAGGTAATCGTTAACTTCCTGCCAATATCCCAACATGCCATGACAAACGTCGTTAACATTCAAGCCTATCGAGCTCAAATATTACAACAGCGGACATTTGGGCACTGGGAAAAACGCTTCAAAGAGTCCTATAGCCTCAAAACCCGTTTGTCAGATCTTTCAGACAAAACGCTTTATTTCCTTGCCCAACCCGGAGAAAATAGCTCCATTGCCTATTATGAACTCATCATGGGAATCCTCGATTTCGGACCGGCTACAAAGTTCAACTACCTTCCAAACAGAGAACAAATGCGGGTTGTGGACATTCATCTTTTTTTAGCCGATCAGGTGCGGTTTGAAGTTATGCGCCGATTGAAATGGCTCGTTCATCTGCCTTGTGAAAAACACAATCTTGTAGAAATGGTTCAGGACTTCGACAAGATCAAACCCTCATGCAAAGCAAGCCCTCCCGAACTGTCTGCATCACATCCCGACAACAATTCCTACCGACAGCTTGCTAACGGCGACAAGGAAGTATTTATTCGTCGTATGCTGCGAGACGCCATCGAAGCGTTTGAAAAACGCTTAACGCCGCATTGATCGCAATTATGCCGATTAAAAAAAAAGAATCACACTTTGATGCCACAAGGGGAGTTTTGAAATTGCTGGGAGAAAGCCACAGATTTACGATTTTTTCCCAAAGACTTTCAGTGCAGGTTTGGCAATACGCGGATCATCGTAATCGAAAAATTGACCACTGAATTCTGTGGGTGCATGAAGTGCCAACCAGGCAATGGAACGGCCGGGAATCTCGGGAGGTTCGAGCTCGCCGTGTGCCTTAAGCTGCCGGTAATATGCCAGTTGTTCATCCGGCATGGCATTTTCCCCTTTATTTCGAATGGTTGCCTGCATGTCGGTGTCAACAACGCCCGGCCGAACCGTTACAGCCGTCAATTCAGGTTCTTCTGCAGCCAGCACCCGTGTAAAATGATTCAAGGCTGCTTTGGCAGCGCAATACGCGCTGACATTTTCCAGCACGCGAGTCGCTGCCCCGCTGCTCACATTTACAATCCGTCCGTTTTGACTTCGCAAAGATGATATTGCAGCCTGTATCATATAAAGTGGTCCCAAAAGGTTCACTTCAATATTATACCGCCATTCATCCGGTTCTGTAAGGGCAATGGAAGATATGGGCTGAATAATGCCGGCATTGTTCACCACGGCATCAATCCGGTCAAATTTATCCAGTGTCAACTCAACGGCCTTTCGGCAGGATTCTGAGTTGGAAACATCTGCCGTGAATATCAGGGGCTCTCCCCCCAATGAACGAACCTCTCCTGCAACATCTTTGAGTCTGTCTTCGGATCTGGAAATAAGGGTAATTGCTGATCGGGCTTTTGCCAACCAACGCGCTACAGCCGCTCCTAATCCTCTTGAAGCACCGGTAACAATAACCACAGAAGTATTTGTATTTGTCATTTTTTTCACCTCTTAAGTAAAAGAGACCTTTGAAAAATGTTCAATTTTGTTCAAGACCAAGGCAGGCGAAAATTTTAACCACAGGCATACATTAAGTATTTCGAGGATTAAAATTTGAGCCTAACGCCGGGATTGGGCAAAAGGGGGCGTTTTTCAAAGGTCTCTAAAAGATATTTGACGCAAAGCTGTTATCACTGCCTGCATATCAGACGGTATAGGTGCTTTAAAAGAAACCATCGTCTCTGTCACCGGATGAGTCAACACAAGTCGCCACGCATGGAGCATCTGTCTTGGAACCGATCTGAATAAATCTTTACCGTATATATTTTTTATTACTGTCTTGCGAGGGCCATACACCGAATCGCCCAAAACCGGATGCTTGATGGCAGCACAGTGAACCCGAATTTGATGCGTCCGGCCGGTTTTTAGATCAACCTTGATGAGGCTTGCCAATTCAAAACGCTCTCTGATTTGCCATGTGGTTTCGGCAACGCGACTTTTTCTGCTATTTGTCGACATTTTTTTCCGGTCTGTCGGGTGCCGGCCGATGGGAAGTGAAATCGATCCTGAATCCAATTCCATTTTACCACAAACAAGGGCCAGGTACTCCTTTTTGACCTGCCTTGTTTTAAATTGTTTTGACAGGTGAAGGTGTGCCTTATCATTTTTAGCCACCACCAGCACACCGGATGTATCCTTGTCGAGCCTGTGTACAATCCCCGGCCGCAGTGCGCCGCCAATACCGTCAAGTTTCGGACAGTGATAAAGGAGCGCATTCACCAGTGTACCGCTGTGATGCCCCGGCGCAGGGTGAACCACCAGGCCGGGCTGTTTATTAATAAGGATAATATCGTCGTCTTCATGCAGGATTTCGATGGGAATTGGCTCTGGTTCGAATAGAATAGGCGCAGGCGGTGGTATACAGCCACAGATCTCATCACCGGCCTTTACCCGATAACCGGGTTTTCTCACCAACCCTTGAACCCGAATTTTCCCGCTGCGTATCAGGTGGGTTGCAACAGAACGGGAACAATCAGAAATGTTAGAGGCGATGTAAAGATCAAGACGCTTTCCGGAATCGGGTGGATCAACAAAAATTGTAAAGGCACTCTGGTCGTGCATATTCTAAAAAGGCGGGTTATTCTTTGGGAGTATCGGCATTGTCCGTGTCCTCGGAACTTTTAGGAGGAAAAAGCATTTCCATTTCAGACATAATCGTCTTTTCATCCGTTTTTCTGGCCGTTGAAAGTTCCATGACCAGAAGGGTTTGAGCGGTGTCATAAAGCTTGCGTTCACCAAAGGATAGATCTTTTGTTAATTTAAGCAGAGAAAGATCCCTGTAAACTTCAGCCACATCGTAAAGGGAACCGGTTTTAATCTTATCCATGTATTCTCTATATCGACGATTCCAGGTCTGGGTCTCAGTGGTTGAATCCTCCCTTTTTTTCATAACGTCGTAAACTTTAGCAATTTCTTCTTTAGCAATGACGTCTCTTAGGCCGACCTGTTCAACATTCCAGGTCGGAATCATGATTGTCATTTCATTTTCAATGATTTTCATCATATAAAAATCGTGTTCTTCGCCGTTGACGATTCTGGTTTCAATGGAGTTAATCCGTCCGACACCATGAGCAGGATAAACCGCAAGGTCCCCAACTTTAAATACCCGCACCTCTTGTTTGGGTGTATCTGTTTCTTCTTTATCTGTTTTCTTCGTCATTTTAACACCGGTTAATTTTAATAAAATCGTGTAACGATTTTATGAAACTCCCGCATGTCAACCCGCGGGATCTTATAAGCGAAAATCTAATAAACCTATACCAGCAAGCGGGATTTCCGCCACATGGCACAGGCGGACAACACAACTGTGTCCGACAAGCAGCGGAAAATTCAAATTTA
>Ga0210122_1000923_pt1 | contig 10253 bp, 11 predicted proteins | sample Muzzi_CordB_D2_FD_185530 | JGI IMG/M metagenome (GOLD analysis project Ga0210122, IMG submission 185530) | Wetland microbial communities from San Francisco Bay, California, USA, that impact long-term carbon sequestration - Muzzi_CordB_D2 (SPAdes) | ecosystem: Environmental > Aquatic > Marine >... | reverse complement strand
GATTGAAAATTCAGATAGCATAATCAGAAATCCATTCATTTTTTGTCCAATTTTTTTTGATAAATTGCGTGCCTGGTTCGAATCTTTTTTGGATGCGAAAAAAATTTTAGATTCGCTTATGATATATGAATTTGTTAAAGGGTTTGGACGGTTACGCCACTGGTGGTAGAATTAATTTTCGGCGATCATTAGTCAATGCGCTTAAAATTTAAATTGGCGGGCTTCATCGTACATTGCCAGCACATTTTCCAGCGGCACATCGGGCATGATGCCGTGGTCCGGGCCGCAAATGTAGCCGCCGTTTTTGCCGAGCACCCGGATGCGCTCACGGACTTCCCGGCGGACATCATCGGTGGTTCCAAAGGGTAAGGTTGTCTGGGTGGAGATCCCGCCGAAAAAGGTGATGTGATCACCGTACTCATGCTTTAGGACATCCGGTTCATTGCCCGGCAGATGGGTCTGGACCGTCTCCCACACATCCATACCGATATCGATCAGATCTCCCATGACCGGTCGAAACTGGCCGCAGCTATGAAACCAGATTTTCAGATCGAATTTTTTGGCCAGGGCAAAATATTTTTCATAGGTCGGTTTCAGGTATCGGCGCCAATGTTCAGGGGAAATCAGCATACCCTGCTGGGTCGCGAAATCGTCTCCCATATATACGAAATGAGCCAGCCCCCGGGTCGCCTCAAAGAGTTTTGCATAAAAGCCCAGGACAAAATCTTCGACTTTGCGGATGGTTGCTTCAACAATTTTCGGGGCCTGCCAGAGCTTCAACAGGGTTTCTTCAAAACCAAACAGATCGAACAGGGTGCACAGCACCGGCAGCCAGTTGCCGCCGCTTTTTTGGGTCGCTTGTTCCAGCGTCATGCCCGGGCTTAACTGCGCGTATTTTCCTTCGACTCTTTTGGCTTTGTCGTCAGGGATCGATTGAAGTACTCTGGCCGCAACGGCATAGTCAAAGTCCTTCGGATCAGGCCAGGCAAAATTTTCAATATCGGCTACGGTTTCGGCATGCTGCAGGGGGTAATGGCGTCCTTTGCCAAAACCAACACCGGCCGCGCCATATACATTCGCCGGTGTATGGAAGATGGTGCATCCGGGCTCTATGCCGCTACCGGTATAAACCGGACGGGTACACTGCAGGTCAACCCCTAATTTGCTTCTAAGATCCAGTTTGTTATCGACCTCGAAATAATCATACCATGGCTGAAGATCGGCGTAGATACCCTCGATGTTGATGGGAACGGTATCCGGTTGGATGTGGTCAATTGCCTTTAAGATTCGTTCCTTAGAAGTTTCCACTTTATTTGGCTCTTTTCAAATTTATTCCACTATATCTTATTAGCCGCCCACTCGCTTCGCTCGCTTGACAGACGCAGACGGACACGGACATTTTGCCTCCGCGACTTGCGGAGGCAAAAACTTCAATCACACTGATGCGTGATAATATCAACGCTCATGCCTGTAAGGCATTATGCTTTTGCCGGGGCAAGGCCCGTCCCGTCGTAGCCCTCAGGCGAAGTCGGATCACCCGGGCAAAAATTATTTGTTGTCTGCGCGCTGTCTGCGTGTGTCTGCGGCAAAATATTCAATCGCCTTTTGCATTCAACTGAAGCAGCAGCTTCTTCCCTCAACTCATTTGGAGATGATCCTGCTTTTTCTACCCAATCTGGCTTAACAGCTTATCCAGTTCCCGCTCATCGAGGCTGTAGCTGTGCTGTTCGGTGGGGAACTGACCGCTTTCGACCTCGTTGCGAAATTGGGTGACGGCCGAAACCGTGACCTGTTGCAAATCCGCATAGACTTTGAGGAACCGGGGCGCCAGCTCTTTATACAGGCCCAGCATGTCCTGGGTCACAAGGCCCTGCCCATCGCAATTAACACCGGAGCCGATACTGATGACGGGTATCTCCAGGCTGCGGGTTATTATTTCCCCCAGGCTCACCGGCAGGCATTCGATGATCAATCCGAAAGCACCGCTGTTGGCCATCGCCATGGCGTCATGGATCATTCTTTTTGAAGATTCGGCATCTTTGGCCGGCAAACCGATGGTACCGGAAAGAACCATCTGCTGCTTGGTAAATCCGATATGACCCAAAACCGGAATGCCTGATCCAACGATACTACGGACAATTTCAGCAGATTGGGCTGTCCCCTCAAGGTGGACGGCGTCTGCCCGGCCTTCTTTTATAAGTTGAGTGGCGCTGGCAACTGCTTCGGTGACACAGTTGTATGATCCGAACGGCAGTGTTGTCACAACCAGGGCGGTTTTGACGCCATTTCTTACCGCCCGGGTGTGGTACGCCATTTCATCAACCGTGACCGACACCGCTTCGGGACGGCCGTTGGCTATGGTTCCTATGGCGTCGCTCACTAAAACGATGTCGATACCGGCCTGGTCCAGAAAAGACGCAAAGGGCGCATCATAAGCAGTCAGCAGGGTTATTTTTTGGTTGCTCTTTTTTTTGTTCTGAAGCGCTGTAACGGTAACTTTGGGACGATTATTCATTGCGCAATCCTAACCCGGCAAAGCCGGAAATGACTATTGAATATTGAAAAATGAATAATTGTGGAATTCGCTGCGCTCGGTCATTTAAAAATCGATCTGCCGAAGGCAGTCCATGAATCTTCAATCTTCAATTTACAATATTCATTAGTTAAAGCTATCGAAGAGTTTATTCAACGGATCTTCGAATCGGTCTCCTACGCGATGATATTCGGAAGTATATCTTCCACCAGCAGACTGGGGTTCGGCAGCATTTTTACCGATTCGACTTCACCGACCAGCTTGGCCGCTTTGGCGCCGGCTTCAAGGGCCGTTCGCACCGCCCCCACATCTCCCCTGACCATAATCGTCATGTAGCCGCCGCCGATGGCACGCCGCTGTGTCAAGGCAATATTGGCTGCCTTCGCCATGGCATCGGCTGCTTCGATGCATGCCACCAAACCTCTGGTTTCAATCATTCCAAGGGCTCTCATTTCAGGATCCAATGCGCCGGCACTCTGAACACTTTCATTTTTTTGGTTCTTTTTAACCATGATTTATTCCTTTCTGAATCTAAGTTTGTTATCATATTGAAGCGAGTCTAATATCCCCACAATCGCAGCATCCACCGGCGAGTTCTTGTAATCCGTTGCCAGGCGGGCCGAGCTGCCCTGACTGACGATGACCAGCTCCCCTTGCCCCGAACCAACCAGGTCAACAGCCAGAAAAGGATCCGAACTGGTGTCGCCATCAATGTTGGCCTGGCAGACGATCAATAATTTTGTCGAGCTCAGCGCCGCGTGTTTGGCGGATGCGACTGCCGTGCCCATAACTTTAGCGATTATCATGGATGACCTCATTTTCTCTAATTGAGCAAAAAACAGCTCAATTAGGAGTTAGTTGTTATTTGTTAGTGGTCCTTGAGGATCGAGAAATTTATCCAATCCCATTGCCTGGCAATTATAAAAATAGACAATATTACATTCATCTAATAACGAATAACCAATAACGAATAACTTATAGTTTGTTCCCTTTTCCCATTAACTGATAACCAATAACGAATAACTTTTTTTGTTATCCGTTATTGCCGCTGATCCGCTTAATCTTTTCGACCAGCTTATCCACAAGGGGCCGGGATTGTCCTGCCGTCGCCCTGCCAGCCGGTGCCGGTTTGTTTCCCGGCCGTCTCTGACATCCCTTGGGCTTGCCGCCTAACGCCTGAGTATCGCGAACGGGTTGGGGGCGTGTGGCGGTATTTACGCCCGGTGCAGCACCCGACGGTTTTCCCGTTATGCGGATGCCCAGCATGTGGGCGGTCTGTTTTGCCAGGTCCGTCAGAACGATGTTCTCATCGATGCGGATCTCTTTCTGGCCCTGATCGGCAAATTTTTCAATATCTTCGGCTGAATAAAAAGTCTTCATTTCAAACGATCTCCTTTGCCCGCCTCTCTCCGAGCTGTAAGCTCTACCCTCCGGCCTGTAAGCCCTACGGGCTGGAAGCGGAGCCGGAAGCCGGCGGATTAAATGCCATTTATGGCTTGGACAGCCGCCTCCTGGCCAACCCTCACATCCGAGTCGCTGCCGGCGATATACAAACGTCCATAGCGACCGGACGGCTGATAGTTTACCAGGGTAATATTGGCCGCCTTCTCCGCTTCATTGGCCGCCAGCCAGACGTAGGCGGCCGGAGCGACTTCCAACACGCAAAGCGTCTGGCCTGCCAGCAGCAGACCGCCGCGGCTGGTTTGATTGACCAGCTGGGCTTCATAGGGGTTGACCTTGGAGACCATTTTGACGGAGACCACTTCCGGCTTTATCCGGTTACCGACCGTCAGCCCGAATCGGGCCAGGGCGTTTTGCCCCGCGACCTGGACCGCTTCCTGAAAAGCGCTGTGAATCTCAAGCGTACCGTACTCTCTTTCAACCCGCAGCAGGCCGGGGCGCACATCCGCGGTTTTCAAAGCGGTGTCCAGAACCTCGTACACGTCGCTGGCGGGTGCCAATTCCATGAATACTTCAGCCATCCCTTCCACCGGCACATCACCTTGCAGCAGGATGCCGGTAAGGGCGGCAAATTGCGGTTGCATCGAGTCTATCAGAATATAGGTTCTAAGCTCCATTGTACTTTTCCTTTATTGTTTTTCTTTTTGCCGTTTAATTCGAAATTAAGTCTTAAATAGGACACAAGTTAGTTTCCAATTTGGTCCGCCTCAGGCGGATTTCGATGAGCGAGGCCGCACAAGGGTTTTAGGCTGAGGCGTACTTATAGTACGTTGAAGTCTAAAGCCCGCGGAGAACGAAGCGCATCGGGAAAAGGGCCATTTCCAGATGGAAACTAATCTGCTAACGCCCGGACCACCTTGCAATCCCCATTGGGTAAGATGGCCTCGGTAAAACGATGAGGTCGTGCAATGACGTGGCCGGCAGTCAGTTGTCCCGCTTTTTTGGCGGCGGCAACGCCGGCATCGACGGAAGCCTGTACCGCACCCACTTCGCCGCGCACCATAATCGTTACATATCCGCCCCCGATTTCCTCCTGGCAGGTGATGCTGACATTGGCGACTTTGGCCATGGCATCCGCGGCCTCGATGGAGGCAACCAGCCCGACGGTTTCGACCATGCCAAGCGCTGTTTTCTGTAATTGTTGTTTTTCCATAACGAATCTCCTGTTTGTTGGGTTCTAGTGGTTATTGTTGAATGATTAAAATTTAAAATGACTAAAATGACTAAAATTGAGGAATGCTATCGATTTCGAAAAATAATTGCCTCGGAGTACCTTAAGCTTTTCCTGACTAAAAATTTTAATTGCATTGCCTATTTTTATGAATTTCCAACCATACAAAAAGACGGAGCATAGCGACTCCATAATTTTAGTCATTTTACAATTTTAGATCATTTTAGCTCATTTTCCCTGTTATCCGTATTCAGCATCAGTTCCCGAGAACCTGATTGGCAGCAGCAATACCTGAATTCAAATCAACCCGGTGTCCGAGCCCGGTCAGGGCATTACCGGTTGCCGTCAGTAGTTGAATGACCCCAGCCGGGGTAAAATTCACAATCTGGGCCGGATCCAGATAGAAGGCAGCATGGTTGACCTTGCCGAAGGCATTGCTCGGGCCCATGATCCGTTCGATAGCACCGATGAGATCATCGACGTTGATGCCGTCGGGGACAAAGATGGCTGTTTCCGTTCCCCGGCACAAATGCCCGGGAGCATCGCAGCCCGGACAAGTGGTTCCATCAGTGGTCAGCAATAAATCCATCTCGCTGATGCCCCAGCGGATCGCTTTGGCGGCAGCCTCGAAGTCGGTATTGCTCCCTGTCGGCGATAAGTAATCAGGTCGGGGCGCTCCCCAGAGACGTGAAATTGTAGAGCGGATTTGCATCGCCGAAGCCACCGGATCTTTGGCCGCATGGATCGCGCGTCCGGTAATCAGGGCGGTGACCGGAATACTTTGAAAAAACGGGATGGTTTCGTTGGTCAGTCCTCCGGTGACCGTAACTTTGAATCCCATGTCAATTAAGCGTTGAATGGTGTCCAGATCGTCCTGAGACCATTGCCGGTTGGAGGCTTCTTCGTCCCAACCGCGATGGTAAACCATCCATTCGATTCCGACCTGCCGCCATTCCTTGGCGTAAGCAATAATATCCCTGACACCGGTAAGTTCCATGAGTATTTCTTTGCCATACTCGTTGGCGGTTTTGAGGGCGGATTCGACGGTGGCCATAGGGGCGCCCCCGATCACTGTCATGAGGTCCGCCCCGGCATCAAAGGCCATTTTGGCTTCCAGCCAGCCGACGTCGGGCGTTTTAAAGTCAGCCAGAATCAGGTTGTTCGGACAAACTTCCCGTACGGCCCTGATGGCATCCAGCCCGGCAGCCTTGCACAGGGGAGTGCCGATTTCGAAAATGTCGACGTGCGGCGCCGTTATGGATGCCACGGCGATAGCCGGGGGCAAGGTAATGAAATCTAACGCAAATTGCAGCATTGGTATTGTTCTCATTTCACGATATCCTTTTCGCAGGTAATAGTTTTAAAGCTGCATCCCAATGGGATTATAATAGGTTCCGAGCGCATAGGCGGTTGTATTTAAGTTGCGCTTTAACGGTTTGCCGAGTTTAAACAAAACTCCCAGGTATAATAGGTCCACCAGGTACAGTTGACATGCCTTGGCGTCGATGGCACCGCCATACAGGGGCGTATCTTTGTATTCGAGCGGTGTGGCCAGACAAATTTTGGAAGCCCGGGCCAGGGCTGAATCACGGTCACTGGTCATGCCGATGGTAATCGCACCTCTTTTGGCGGCAATCTTGGCAGCATCGACCACGTGTTTGGTGATGCCGGTGTTGGATACCCCGAGTGCGACCATTTTGGGTTTGATCATCGATGCGGAAACGGTCTGCATATAGCCGTCGGTGTATACCACGCAGTTGAGACCGGCTTTGGTAAACAGGTGATGCGCTGCGCGGGCAATCACGGCTGAGCCGCCGATGCCGTATAAATAGATTTGCTTGGCACGGGCGATGGCATCGATGGCCCTGTCCATGTCTTCGACATTTAAGCTTTGCTGGGTCTTGGCAATGGAGCCGGCCAGGGATTCCGCCAGCTTGCGGCCGATTTCAGGAGTCGCGTCCCCTTCATGGATCGTCGGCGGTATGTTTTCAAATTCATCCGCCTTATTTAAGGATGCTGCCACCGACAGTTTGAGATCCTGGAATCCGCGCAGGCCGATAACCCGGCAAAAACGGCTGACCGTCGTTTCACTGACTTTTAAGCGCCTGGCCAATTCCGTTATTGAAAAATCGAGGCGTTCCTCGGCATGTTGCTGCAGATAGTCCGCAATTTTTTTCTCTGATTTTCGCAAAGTTGAATAATTGGCTTGAAGATGCTGAATTAAATCGCTCATAATAATAGAAAAATTTTTTCCAAAAATAGGTTTAAATTAATAAATGTGAAAAATTTTTTCCATAATAAGCCGGTTTTTTGATGCTGTCAAGAAAAAAATTTTTCTTTTTTGAAGAAAATATAAAAAATTTTGATGGGGAGATTATCTCGATTTAGAAATCGGGAAAGAGGATTATATTGTCTAAATTCAAAACTACGAAACTGATTATACCGATTTAGCTGTCACAACTTTTTAAAACGTTCCCCTTTTGTTGATATGTTGGAGGTATCGACATTGATCGGATCAATCAGCGGGGGGTAGCACCTGCTGGATTAACCGGTTGGAATCCTTATCCCCATTTTTATTCTATGTGGTCTTTAGCCGTTTTGAGAGCAAGCGCTTTGTCCTTTGTAAACAAGCGCCACTTCATCTTCGATGAATGAATTCCTGCTTTCCTATCCTGACCTTTGCTTAAATACCAATGTCCAAATCGTTCGACCTTAGAAAAGGGATGGTTATCTGTACAGAGAAGCCCGCAAGGATTCTCTTCTTTAAAATAAAGAGTTTCATCTGAGGCAGCATCAAAAGAAATATCCTTGGGCAATTCAATTTGAGATACATCCACGTTTTTTGCTAATTTTTCATCTATCCAGTCTGAGATTTTCATTCGATTTATTTCTCCTTATACTAATCTACTCCGGCACTCCAGCCTTGCGCAGATCATTGATTATGCGCTCCCGACGATTTTCATCCTTGTACGGCAGATTATTCTCAGATTTGAGCGTATAATCGGGATATATCTCTAAAATTTTTGAAACCTCGGCACGAGCCTCTTCGAGTCGGTCCAATCGGACATAAACGGCCGCCAGAGTGCGATGAGTCGAAAACCACGGATTGTTGTTCTGCTTTAGTGTTGCTAACGCCTCTTTGTACTGCCCCACCTGGTAATAGGCTTCGCCCAAGGCAGTCCAATACCATGACGGATGACGAGGATTAATCCGCATCGCTTTCTTGAGCTGCGAAATGGCTTGCTCTGACCGGCCCAAGTAAGTCAGCGCACTCGCCATCTGGGCAAGGAAGTCAGCGTCGTTGGAATTGAGCGCCAGGGCGCGCTCGTACCCGGCGATGGCCCGGTCGAAATCCCGTAGCTGTAGGTAGACGAAACCCAGGAGCCAGTGGGTCTTATAGCCGTTGGGAGCCATCGCGTAGCATCTTTGCGCCAACTTCAAGGCCAGTTCCATTGATTTCTCGGGGTTCTCGCTCCACCCGTGCATTGAGTCGGTCGTGTGAACCCAGGACATCCACCCGTAAGGAACCGCCCAGTTCGGGTCGAGCTCCATCGCTTTTTGAAAGAGCGAGGCAGCCTCAGCATTGGCCTCTTTCGTATAACGGAAATAAACGTTGCGTCCTTGCAGAAAGTAGTCGTAGGCACTTAAGTTCTCTGGCCCTTTGCGCATGGCCCGCTCGCGCTCCACTGCGTCGACCTCAAACGCCAGGGTGGCGACGATCGTCTCAACGATTTCATCTTGAATGTCGAACAGGCGCTGTGCGTCGCGGTCATAACGCTCGGCCCACAGGTGCTTGCCGCTTGTAGCGTCGATCAACTGGGCGTTGATTCGCATCCGATCGTCTGTCCTCTGAACACTGCCTTCCAGGACATAGCGAACCCCCAGTTCCTCGCTGACCTCCTGAACCTTCACCGGCTTGCCCTTGTAAGCGAAGCTCGAGGTGCTGGCAATAACGAAAATGACACTGAATTCGGAGAGGGCCGTGATGATGTCGTTTGTGATCCCATCGACAAAATACTCCTGCTGGGGATCGTCGCTCATGTTGACAAAGGGTAGCACTGCAATGGAAGGCTTATCCGGCAGGGGAAAAGCCATTTTATCCACAGAAGCGGGTTCGATTGAAGGGAGACGAAAATAAAAATTCCACACTGCCACTGCTCCCAGAATCAGGACGACCATGGCAGCCATCGCGGCCCACTGCCATCGTTTCACCGCAAGTTTTTTCTCCTCGCTCACCCCAAAAGCCGCTGCATCAGGTCCTAGGTGCATCCGATAGACCCGGACCGGATCTTTGATATTCTTAACGGTATGTTCACCCAGGGACTCATAGCCCAGGGACAGTTTGTTTTTGATGCTGTCATAGACCGTGCCGGAGATGCAGATGCCTCCCCCCTCAGCCAGCCCTTCGACACGGGCGGTGATATTGACTCCGTCCCCATAGATCCGCTCTCCCTCTTCAACCACGTCTCCAAGATTGATACCGATACGAAATTCCATCCTGCGGTTTTCAGGCAGCTCTGCGTTCCTAACCCTGAATTCTTCCTGGATTTCCACAGCACAACGAACCGCCGCAATCACACTGCCAAACTCTGCCAACAGGTTATCTCCAGGCGAATCTACAACCCTGCCACGGTGTTTCAGAATAATTGTGGACATCAACTCCCGATAGGTGGTCAGGGTGCTGATCGTCGCATCCTCATCCTCGCCCATGAGGCGGCTGTAACCTTCAACGTCTGCGCTGAGGATGGCGGCGAGCTTGCGCTTATAATCTTCATCTGACATTGACTATCCCACGTTAATACAGTTTGAAAAAAGCTCAGTATGTGGATCAATCACAGAAAGGCAGCATTAGATGAGCAACAAGATTTGATTCAGAAATTGGAGAACTGCGTCAGGTCGGGTGAAATTGTGCTTCAGGAATCGTATAGTAGTATTTCTAAACAAATCGATAGGAGTTAGCTAATCATTGTTGAGGGTACCGTCAAGTGATGAGACCATACCGGAAAACGAAGTTGAGGGTTCAGCGGTTCCCTTCTTTGCCCTTCGGGCTTCGCAGGGCAAACTGGGTTCAACGCCTGCCCGCCTCGG
>Ga0210122_1000916_pt1 | contig 10319 bp, 10 predicted proteins | sample Muzzi_CordB_D2_FD_185530 | JGI IMG/M metagenome (GOLD analysis project Ga0210122, IMG submission 185530) | Wetland microbial communities from San Francisco Bay, California, USA, that impact long-term carbon sequestration - Muzzi_CordB_D2 (SPAdes) | ecosystem: Environmental > Aquatic > Marine >... | reverse complement strand
GGGCGCGTATCCGTGGGGAAATCATGACAACGCCTGGCGACCACCGCACATTCATTTTTCCGTGTTCGGCACAAACTTTCTCTCCAGGCTGGTGACTCAGATGTTTTTTCCCGGCGATCCCCTACTAGCTTTGGACCCAATTTACAACGGCATCCCCGATGAAAACGCCCGCCAACGTCTGATTTCAACCTATGCCCACGACGTTACCCAACCGGTCTGGGCCTTGGGATATCGCTTCGATATTGTATTGGCCGGTAATCGCCAGACCCCATTTGAAAAATAGGAGAATAGTCGATATGTTACAACAATCAGCCAGCCAAACCATTGGCCCATTTTTCAACTACGGGCTATTTCGCGGCGGCGAAGACGACCTGGTGAATGACCGCACCAAAGGTGAGCGCATTTATATTACCGGCGTGGTTTTAGATGGTGATGGAGAGCCGGTTAGGGATGCTATGGTTGAAATCTGGCAAGCCGATGCCCAGGGCTATTTCAACCACTCCGCCGACCCCAACCACGAGAAAGCCGACAAATCTTTTCGAGGTTTTGGCCGCTCCGAAACCGTCGAGGGCGGCACCTTCTGGTTTAAGACCATCAAGCCCGGCAGCGTGTCTTGGGATGATGAGCAAGATCAGGCTCCGCATGTGAATGTCCGGGTCTTTGCTCGCGGCATGCTGATCCATGCCACTACTCGCCTTTACTTTTCCGATGAGAGCGCCAACCAGACCGACCCGATCCTCAACTCTGTCGATCCGAAGCGGCGGCAAACCTTAATCGCCAACCGCGAAGAATCGGAAGATTTGGTCTGCTATCGCTTTGATATTCATCTTCAAGGTAATGGTGAGACGGTGTTTTTTGATCCGTAATTCTGGTGGTAGGTGGCAAGGAAATGTTGGCCGATGGTTACAGTTTTGAAACTGTAACCCCATATTCAGTCGAGTCAACTCGATACAATACCCGTTACAGTTGAATAACTGTAACGATCTTTAAACCTATTATGACCTTCTCACCAACCGACTCCAAAATCTACGCGCCTTTGTTCAGCGATTCAGACATCGCTGCTGAATTCTCTGATGAGCAATATATCCGGTATTTACTAGAAGTCGAAGCGGCCTTAGCCAAAGTGCAGGGCAGACTGGGCGTGATTCCGGCAGATGCAGCGAAAAAAATCGCCTCAGAAGCACCTGCCCTTTCCGTAGATTATGAACGGCTGCAAACGGGTACAGAAAAGGCCGGATTGCCCATCATCGAGTTGGTGCAGCAGATCCGGGAGCATGTTGAGGGTGAGGATGCCTCATATGTCCATTGGGGAGCCACCACGCAGGATATTATGGATACCGCCCTGATTTTGCAAATCCGGGCCAGCCTCGGCATCATCGAGCAAACGCTGCTAAATCTCATCAAAAACCTGGCCCAGCTTGCCGAGCGTCACCGGAATACGTTGATGGCCGGGCGTACCCACTCTCAGCAAGCCTTGCCAATCACCTTCGGCTTGAAAGTAGCCGGTTGGCTGGCCCCCTTACTTCGTCACAACCAACGCCTAACCGAGATTAAACCACGCGTCCTCGCCGTTCAATTTGGTGGGGCAGCCGGAACCCTGGCCTCGTTGGGAGAGTCCGGGCTTGCCGTTCAGGAAGCCCTGACAGCAGAATTAAACCTCGCTCTCCCCTTAATGCCGTGGCATACTCAACGCGACAATTTGGTCGAATTGGCCGGTTGGCTTTCGCTGGTCAGTGGTAGTTTGGCCAAGATGGCACAGGACATCATCCTGATGGCTCAAACCGAGATTGGCGAAGTGCGGGAATCAGCCGATCTTTCGCGGGGTGGCTCAAGCACGATGCCCCAAAAAAGTAATCCCATTGTCAGCGAACTTATCATTGCTGCCGCCCGTACCAATGCTTCGTTACTATCATCAATGCACCATGCTCTGATACAGGAGCATGAACGGGCCACCCATAGCTGGCAGCTCGAATGGCTAAATTTACCCCAAATGTTTGCCCTGACCTCAGCCGCCTTGAACAAAGCCCTCTATTTAAGTAAAAATCTGGCTGTCAATGAAACGCGGATGCAGGAAAATGTGGCCGCCTCCAATGGCTTGATGCTCGCCGAAGCGGTGAGTTTTGCCCTGTCGGAGTATATGAGCCGGACGGAGGCCAAGAAGCTTGTAACCGAGGCGGTTCGGGTTGTCTTAGAACAGAACCGGCATTTAGTTGATGTGGTTCGAGAAAAAACTGATGCCCCCCTTGATTGGCAAGCCTTGAAAGAGGAATCCGCCTACCTGGGGTCTTCGGAGGCATTCATCGACCGTGTTCTGCGCGAAGCAGAAAATTGTGTTAAATAGTTTCATAAGCCATCGGGCTAAAGCGACTAGTGTCAATATTTTGTCCCTTTATTAAAGCCTATTGTATACAAAAAAGAGTTATTTTTTCCATGTAGAGGATAATAAGGGGTAAAATTTGCGTTTTTGTGTACATCGTGTATATTTAACGGAATTATGCCTCTACCCCTCAAAAAATCATAACAGGTGATTTTCAATGTACTTCTATGATTTAAACAAAATCTCTGGTGAAGCCGTAAGTTATTCTACGGCTGCCGGGCGACCAATTGACGGAAAACATCTGCAGGTAAGCTTGCTCCACTTTGAGACCGGCGGAGGCGCTAAAGAGCATTCTCACCAATATGAGCAAATTATGGTTGTTGTTAAGGGCAAAATACGGGTGGAGATTGGTGATGAAGTTGAAGAACTCGGACCGGGTCAAGCATTATTGGCTCCACCGAATATCAAACATCAAGTGACGGCTTTGGAAGATTCGGAAGTGATTAGCTGCAAGAATCTCATCTAATTGCCCTCTGATGGTTGATGTGGGAATTTCTGATAAAATTTGGGAGACAGAGGAATGTCGCAGACAGTCAAGACGTTAGTTAGGCTTAGGGAACTCATTCTCAATGGTGAGCTTGCCCCAGGCGAACGTCTACGCGAGGTTGCTCTGGTCGATTGTCTCAAGGTATCACGAACGCCTATACGGGCTGCTCTCGCTAGGCTGGCTGAAGAGGGATTGCTTGAGAAGATGCCTGGCGGGGGGTACCTGGTCCGCGAGTTCACTGAGCATGATATTCGGGACTCAATCGAGATGCGGGGTATGCTAGAAGGCATGGCGGCTCGGTTGGCCGCTGAACGCGGCGTAAGTACCCTCGCTCTCAGCAAAATTAAAGACTGTGTCGCTCAGATTGATGATTTACTTTTTGACAAGGCAAATCTAACAACTGAGGATATTGCTCGTTATCTTGACCTCAATGATCTTTTTCATCACCAAATTGTTACCCTGTCGGAAAGTTTTGTGGTTGAGCGAATGCTTGAGCGCATCGTCACCCTACCCTTTGCTTCACCCAATGCCTTTGTTATCGCTCAATCTAAAATTGACCAGTCGTGGCAGATTTTCCGAGTGGCCCAGGAACATCACACGGGAATTATCGAAGCCATTGAGAATCGCCAAGGGCTGCGGGCAGAGTATTTGGCCCGCGAACACGCTCTGTTGTCTTTGAAAACCCTAAGAACTGTTAGCAATCATAAATTTATACTCGATCATGTTCCGGGTTTTAATCTCGTTTCTAATGTCGTTACTTGATGAACTACGCTTTTGAGATAAAGGATGTGCTATTACCTGTAAAAGTCAAGCTTGCATCACACGCAAACCAAAAACCTTAACCTCTGCACAGCCTATATAAGCATCACCTTTTTCAAAGAAGTGCGACAGCCCCTATTGGGACAGCAACGACAATGAAAATGGGTAGGGGCAAGTCTGAGACCTGCCCCTACAAAAGCTATTTTCACAGGAGAAAATAATGCCCACTATCATTTTACAGGTTAAATACATAAATAAGTTAGCCTCCCTGCTTATAGTTTAAAGTCGGGAGTTTTTTGTTTAAATTCGTTGGCAACCAGGTGGGCAGGAGTATCCAATGGATTTTTTGCGTCCAGCCAAACTGGGGTCGGATACAAATTTGTGCTGGCGCTCTTAGCGGCAAATGTTTGAGGCAAGAAAGCTTTTTATGATGGATAATAACTCAGCAGAGCAGGACAGGCTATCGGTATTTTCTCTCGCATCCAAAGACCAGCCATTTCGCTTCTTCGATAATCGGGAAAAGTACCTCCTTTTTGTCACTACAACCAGCGAAAAAGCGGTTATAGCGGAGCGAGTTGGCCGCGAGTTCGATCGAATTAAACCCAAGCCGCCTGCTCTCAAAGTCTTTGACGCCGGAATGGGCAATGGTACAGTGCTTAGTCGTGTTCTGCGAGAAATGCACTATCGCTTTCCGACCGTACCCTTTGTGGTTGTTGGCAAAGAGATTAGCTTAGAAGATACTCGCCTCTGTCTGTACAAGCTGTCTGATCGTTTTTACGAACACCCGGAAATGGTAATTGTTATCACCAATCTCTACTATGCCGAAGCGCCCTGGCTGCAACCAAATCGAGAAGCAACCCGTGAAAAATTACACTGGTGGGATATCCCCTTGGAAGGGAGCACAGCCCACGATTTCAGCAAACAGATTGAAAAACTGGATGACCGCCTGCAACGGGGCTGGCAAACCACGGCCAGCAAAAAAACGGGGAATCCCATTTACATCACTCCCTCGGTGATGGTCTTGTATCGGGTCGATCATGCCTTTTCGCTGCACGATCTCATCCCGCGTCAGGCTCGTTATGAAGGGAATTATGATATGGTGATTGCAGCCCAGCCATATCGCAGCCGCATGTCGGCTGAATTCAAGGTCGATAAAATTCTGGCCCCCCTGGCCCGAAGCCTAGACGTCGGTGGACGAATGATTGTAGTCCAATCCACGGGCCTCGATCCGGGAATGGAGATTATTCGCACCATTTGGCCGGATGAGCAGCCATTTGCCACGCCACGCCACCTGCTCATCAATACCATGCGAGAAAACCTGAATAGCAATACCGAGGAGTTTGCCTTTGACGGCTTCGGGGATGATCGCTCGCTTTTCACCTATCATTTGCACGCCCTGCCCAATGAAGTGGGCAACACCATCGGCACCTCAACCCTGCTTGCAGCCTGGAATGCCGCCGTTTATGTGGCCCAAATCGATGATGATCGCCTGACAGAAAAGTTACACACCGGCGAATATCTGGCAGCCACCAAACGTGTTTTACAGCGTCACGGCGGCTTGTGGTTCCAAGATGAGTCGTTTGTCGTCGTCAAGGTTTCGCAAGCTAATACTTAACCTAAGTTGCTACCCGTTTGTTAGACACCCGGTTTTTACGCGATTACGCCAAGTTTATTCGGAATAGAACCTGGGGTGAGATGAATTGAGACGCTATTTTGGAAAAACCGGGTGTCTATCTTGGTTACCCAAGTAAGGTGGTAACTTGAGTTACTTAATAAGAGAAAGGAAATCTAACTTATGGCTCGCATCAGTGGCGAGGTGCTGTTCGAAACAACTGCCGGTTTGAGCGAACCGGCGGCCAAGGAACTTTCTGAGGTTGCCTAGTTGTCTACTAAAGTTGCAGTTTTGGGTCTGGGAGAAGCTGGAAGCATTATTGCCGCCGATCTCATTGAAGTAGGGTTCGTTGTAGATGGCTGGGATCCCCAGCCAAAGCATGTTCCAGCAGGCGTAAAGTTGGAAGCAAACGACCATAAAGCTATCGGTGGCGCTGACCTTATCTTGAGCGTAAATCTGGCCTCGGTAGCTGCTGATGTGGCTCGGTCAGCTATGCCTGTACTAACCAAGAGTCAGCTTTATGCCGATTTCAACACCGCTTCGCCAGGGGCAAAGCGTAAAATCGCCGAGATTCTGGCTCCAAGTGGGGTTCTATTCGCCGATGTGGCTCTCTTGGCTCCGGTATCTACCAAAGGCTTGCGTACCCCAACCCTGGTATCGGGGCCGGGGGCCAAGAGATTTCATGCGTTACTAACACCGCATGGTATGCCTGTAACCGTGTTGGACGAGCAAGTGGGCAGCGCGGCGGCTCGTAAGTTGGTACGCAGTGTCTTTATGAAAGGTGTTGCCGCTACGGTGATTGAGTGTCTGGAAGCTGCCGAACGGCTAGGCTGCCAAGAATGGACCAGAGAACAGCTTCTGACCGTCATTCGAGAGGAGGCATTAATCGACCGTTTTGTAGAAGGTAGCCGTACTCACGCCGCCCGCCGCACAGACGAGATGAACGCAGCAGCAGATTTATTGACCGAGATCAATGTTGCGCCCTTGATAACAAAGGCAACGATTAGACGGCTTGAGGCGTTAAAAACCAATTAACTATAAGCTGAAATCGCATTAAGTATCTATCCGTAAATTCGTGGAGTGTGGAATTTATTCCGCCTATAAAAAGGCAGACTGAAGTCTGCACTCCTACCTGCGGCGGATAGGTTCTAAGGAGAAAAAATTGAGCGCAAAGAAACTCTTGGTGGTTGGGGCTCACTCAGCAGATTTTGTGTGGCGAGCCGCCGGGTCGATAGCCGTAACCACGGCTCAAGGCGGTAGTGCCACCGTGGTTGCCCTCTCTTATGGGGAGCGAGGCGAGTCGGGCAATTTGTGGAAAGAGCCTAACCAAACTATCGAAAATGTCAAACTAATACGGCACGCCCAGGCAACCGAAGCCGCTGAAGCCGTTGGCGCGACCTTCCGTTGCCTGGATTGGGGAGATTATCCACTTAACATCACAGATACAGCCTTGGAGCAACTTGTTGAACTGTTTCAAGAGGAAGCCCCTGAAGTGATTCTGACCCACACGCCGGTTGACCCTTTTAACCCCGACCATCCTGTCGCTTATCAGGCGGTTCAAAAAGCCCGCTTGCTTGTATCCGGAGCCGGGGTTGCCAGTGCCTTCGAGCGTATCGACCCGCCGGATTGGTACCTGTTCGAACCTCACCAACCGGAATTGTGCGAGTTTATGCCGAATACTTTTGTCGATATTACACCGGTGATGGATAAAAAGATAAAGGCCATGAATGTAATGCAGGCCCAAAGCTACTTAATTGAGTACTATACCGAACTCGCTTCACGACGAGGTAATCATGCCCGCCGTATTTCAGGTAATAAAGAGGTGCAATATGCCGAAGCTTTACAACATATGATTCCAATGGTGGTAAAAAGCTTATGACTAACAAAGAACAAATTGCTCGTTTGGCAGAGCTTGGCGTCGCAACAGTCTACGAGGCCTCCGGTAAGGAAGGTTTGATTGATATTCCCCTTATCCAGATATTGCCGGGGAGTCGGGTGGCTGGCCCGGCCCGTACCGTTTTATGCGGACAGGACGACAATCTCATGGTACATGCCATCATGGAACAAATCCAGCCTGGAGAGGTGCTGGTACTGACAATGCCTAAACCATCCCCTGTGGCCCTGATTGGCGAGTTGCTGGCTACCCAGGCTAAGGTGCGGGGGGCTGCGGCGATTCTGGTGGATGCCTCTGTGCGCGATGTAGAGGAACTGGTTGAGTTGGGATTGCCCATCTGGACACACTATGTTCGGGTGAAAGGAGCGGCCAAAACAAAAGTCGGACAACTCAATATACCTGTCACGGTTGGAGGGGCTACAATAAAGTTGGGAAATATTGTCGTGCTTGATACAGACGGCGCAGTCTGTGTCAAACAAGAGCGACTAGCGGAGGTGTTGGCGAAGTCCGAAGCCAGGCTTGAGCGAGAAACCCAAATGCGGGCCAGGTTGGAAGCCGGTGAGATATCGTATGATATTCACGGCCTGCGAGCAATCGTGGAAAAGCAGAGTTAAATTGCAAAAATTCAGTTCTAACCACTTAATGTAGGGGCGAATGGCATTCGCCCGATTGGTGTCCGTATCGGCGGAAGATCGTTTGCCAAATGCCTCTGCTTGGAAATTAATCATTTAGGGAGAAGAATTATGACTTCAGAAGAACCTATCTGGGATCTGGCACATCTGGCTCATGTCGAGATGTTCACGCCCAAACCCGACGAGAGTCTACGCTTTTTCATAGACGTGATGGGATTGAGCGAAAGTGGTCGGCAAGGTGACTCGGTCTATCTGCGAGGCTGGGATGATTACGAATATCACACCCTAAAACTGACCGCCGCGAAATTGCCGGGCCTGGGACATTTCGCCTTTCGTACTCGTAGCCCGCAAGCCCTGGAACGGCGGGTAGCGGCTCTGGAAAAATCAGGGCAGGGTAAAGGCTGGACAGATGGCGATTTGGGGCACGGCCCGGCCTACGCTTTTACAACCCCGGATGGTCACAATATGGAAATCTACTACGAAACTGAGTGGTATCGTGCTCCAGAAGACCAGCGTCCCGCGCTGAAAAACCAGGCTTCTCGTTTTCCGGCCCGAGGGGTTAACCTACGCCGACTGGACCATATCAATTTATTGGCGGCGGATGTGGGCGCTACGCAAAAGTTTTTGCAGGAGTATTTAGGAGGTCGCCTCAGCGAACACCTCATCTTCGATGATGGCTCCGAGAAGGCGGCCTGGGTGACATTCACCCAAAAATCTTACGATGTGGCTATTGCCGAAGACCACACCGGCGTGCCGGGGCGCTTTCACCATATGACCTATGCCGTGGATAGCCGTGAGGAGGTGCTGCGGGCAGCAGACATCTGTCTGGAAAATGGGGTTTTCATTGAGACCGGTCCTCACAAACACGCCATCCAGCAAACCTTCTTTCTCTATGTTTACGAGCCTGGTGGCAACCGCTTCGAGGTTGCTACCGCCGGAGCGCGTTTGATTCTGGCTCCCGACTGGCAAACCATTGTTTGGGGTGAAGAGGAGCGCAAAAAGGGCCAGGCTTGGGGTTTGCAGACGGTCAAGAGTTTCCATACATACGGTACGCCTCCCGTAGAGACTCATGAATAGGAGGAACCAATGCCGCATCTAACATTGGAATATAGCGATAATATTGAATTCGAGGTTCAGCCTCTTTTAGCGCGTCTGCACGATGAGTTAGTAGCAACCGGGGCGGTCAACTTGAAGGGGCTGAAAAGCCGGGCAATTCGACATACGGAGTATCGCATGGCCGATGGGAATGAAGCTTACGCCTTCGTTCATCTAAACATCTTGCTCCGCGAAGGACGCCCCCTGGAGACTCAGCAGGAGGTCGCAAAACGAGCCATGACGGCTCTGGAAGAGACCTTTGGGCATCACTTTGAAAAAGGCTATATCTCGCTGTCAGTTGACATCAAAGAAATGAAGGCGGGGTTGGCCCTTACAAATCACAATATCCCTGCTGGAGGAATTGGGACGTGAAGAAGATTCCTTAAGCAAATGTATCAATAGTTTCAATTGTCTAATTTAAGGAGGTTAACAGCAGCCATGACACAACAAAGCTTGGAAGATATATTACAAGCCGCTAGTAATCCGGTTGAAATGTTACGAAATTCGCAAATAGGAGCCTATGTCTATCCGGTGGTCCCACCGGAGTTCACAAACTGGCGTGACGAACAGCTTGCCTGGCGGAAGACCTGCGTGCTATACGATCAGTCTCACCATATGGTGGACATCTATGTTGAGGGGCCTGATGCCCTCAAATTGCTCTCTTATCTTACAATCAATAGTTTCAAAAATTTTTCCGTTAACAAAGCCAAGCAATTTGTACCATGCAGTTACGATGGCTATGTGATTGGCGACGGGATTCTTTTCCATCTAGAGGAGAACAGACTACTTTTCGTCGGGCGCGCCCCAACCGCGAATTGGATTCGGTTCCATTGCGAGACAGGTGGATACGATGTTGAGATGGTATATGATGATAGATCGCCCTCTCGCCCCATGGGTAAACCAGTCAGGCGTATGGTTTACCGTTACCAAATTCAAGGCCCTAACGCTGAGCCACTCCTCGAAAAGCTGAATGGTGGACCGCTGCCGGACATCAAGTTTTTCAATATGGACGCTATCAACATTGCCGGGCGAAAGGTACAGGCCCTACGTCATGGCATGGCTGGCGCTCCTGGACTGGAAATTTGGGGGCCCTATGAAGAAGGTGAGGAAATCCAGGCCGCCATTATTGAAGCAGGCCAGGAATTCGGCCTGGCTCAAGTCGGCGCCAGAGCTTACGCCACCAACACCCTTGAATCGGGGTGGATTCCGTCGCCGCTACCGGCGGTCTATACCGGGGAAAAGATGAAACCCTACCGAGAATGGTTACCGGCCTCCGGTTACGAGGCCTCAGGCTCGTTGGGGGGCAGTTTTTACTCCGATAACATCGAAGACTATTATATGACCCCACACGCGCTCGGTTACGGGCCTTTTATCAAATTCGATCATGACTTCATTGGCAAAGAAGCTCTTGAGAAAATGTCCAACGAGCTGCAACAAAAGAAAGTGACCTTCGCCTGGAATAC
>Ga0210122_1000911_pt1 | contig 10333 bp, 7 predicted proteins | sample Muzzi_CordB_D2_FD_185530 | JGI IMG/M metagenome (GOLD analysis project Ga0210122, IMG submission 185530) | Wetland microbial communities from San Francisco Bay, California, USA, that impact long-term carbon sequestration - Muzzi_CordB_D2 (SPAdes) | ecosystem: Environmental > Aquatic > Marine >... | reverse complement strand
GCGAGGAATTCCCGAATACGCTCCGCGAAAAACTGTACTCCGAGTCGGACGTGGTCCGCTGGGTCATCGGTATCGACCGGCCGACCTTCATCCCGTTCCTGAACAAGAACCGCGCGTTTCTGCTTTCGCTGCAGGTCTTCGGTCAACACCTGATGGACCACGAACTCCAGAACGTGAACGCGCAGGGGATGCCGACGCTTTCCAAGGTCGGCATGGTGGACTGGAAGAACAACTACATCGCGACCTTCCTTTTCCAGGGTAATTACCGTAGCGACACGATCACGCCGCAGATCCTGTCAGCCTATGATTTCGGCGCCCACGCCGGCACGGTTTCGCCGTCGGTTGACTGGAAGATCAACAACAACTGGCGTCTGACGGCCGCGCTGAATTTTAAATTCGGCACCGGAGCCCGCGCGTTCGACGATGACCGCGCCGCCAATATTTTCCCGCCGTACACTTGTGCGCCGCCGCTCGCCGCTGCCGGTTCGCCGGCGTGTTTCAGCCCGTACAGCAGTCTGGGTCTGAGCGGATACGAGCCACTCGGTCGTTTCCGCGCCGGTCCGATCGGCATGGCAATCAACGAAGACGAATATCAACTGACACTGCGGTATCGGTTCTAAACAGGAGGCCAACATGAAACTAGGCAAAACTATCGTATTGATCACCGGCTTGATCGGGCTTTCGCAGACCGCGGCCGCTGACCCCTTTACCGAACAGGACATCGACAAGTCGTTCTATCCTTACAAGGACTGGACGCCAACCGCCGAAGGCTACACGCCCGGTGACGTCGTCGACCAGAACAACGTCGAGCAATACAAGGCGATTCTGGACGAGGCCCTGTACAAGTTCATCAAGGACGGCTGGGTGTCGATCAGAACGGCGCCGACGACCGACTTTCCACTGACGCCGGACTATGTCGAGGCGACCCGTCAGCACGCCGCTGACGTGACGCTGAACCCGGACGGCACGCTGAAGAACTTCGTCGCCGGGCGCGCGTTCCCGCAGGAGCCGAGCACGGACGACCCGCTGGCCGGGCAGAAGCTGGTCTGGGATTACCAGTACGGTTTCAACTCCGGCGACAGCGAAACGATCTATCCGTTCTGGTGGACGTTTCGGAACGTCAAGACCGGCAAGGTCGAGCGCCAGCTCAAGTTCGAATGGCACTTTCTCAATTACGTTCACCGCGTGACCTTCGACCCGAAACCGGCTTACCCGGAAAACCCGGGCGAGATTTACCGCGGTATTTACGGGATCGTCAAAGAGCCCTTCGATTTGGCCAACACGCAGATCCTGATCCACCGTTACCAGGACGACACCAAGCGTGACGACGCCTGGCTCTACGTCGGTTTTCAGCGCCGCGTGCGCCGTCTCGCGGCAGGCCAGATCACCGACGCCTTCCTCGGCAGCGACCTGATGATCGAGGATTTCGAAGGCTACAATGGTCGCGTCACGGACTACAACTGGAAATTCGGCGGAGCGCGCAACCTGCTGCTGCCGTTCTACGTTCATGACGAAATGGACCTGGCCGACGAACCCAAAAACGACCCGGACGGCTACCATTTTGTCGACGTGGAGGGGCAGGGCAATTGTTTTCCGAAGGTGACCTACCAGCTGCGCAAGACTTATACGCTGATCGGTACGCCCAAGGACCCGAACCACCCGATTGGCAAGCGTGTCATCAACCTCGATTCGCAGACCATGACCATGGCCTCGCTGGTCACTTACGACCGCAAGGGCGATATGTGGAAATGGTTCCCGATCGGCAAGGCTCATTCCGACAATGGCCACTTGCCGGTGAACAAGGGCAAGGGCGTCGCGCTCGACGACTTCGCCGTCGTCATCGATATTCAGGCCGGTCACTGCACGACGCTGCAGTTCAAGAGCCAGATTACCGACGACGTCAACCAGCCAAACCTGTTTACCGTGCAGAACCTGCGTAAGGCGGGCCGCTAACCCGCACGCATTGAGGGACGAGGACGGGGCGCTTGCCGTTTGGCGGGCGCCCTTTGTTTTACATGGCCGTGCGTACTGCACCGCCGGGTGCCGTTACAATGTGCGCCTCAGGGTTTTCCTGGAGGGCATTCGAACCGATGGATACGACCACCACCGAAATCGCGAACGACGTATTCCGGATCTCGACCTACATTGCTGAACTGGATTTGCAGTTCAACCAGTTCCTCGTCAGAGATGAACAGCCGTTGCTCTACCACACCGGTATGCGCGGATTGTTCAGCGAGGTGCACGCCGCCGTCGCCAGGCTGATCGACCCTACGTCGTTGCGCTATATCGGCTTTTCCCATTTCGAAGCGGATGAATGCGGTTCGCTGCATGAATGGCTCACCCTCGCGCCGCGCGCAACGGCCGTCTGCAGCAGTATCGCCAAGTTCGTCAATGTCGACGACATGGTCGGTGTCAGGCCGGCGCAGGCACTCGCTGACGGTGAGATCATCGTCACCGGAACGCACCGATTCCGTTTCCTGCAGACACCGCACGTACCGCATGCCTGGGACGCCGGCCTGCTGTTCGAGGAAAACACGCGTACGTTGTTTTGTTCCGACCTGTTTCACCAGTTGGGCGATGTCGAGCCATCGACCGTCAATGACGTCGTCGGGAGGTGCCGCGCCACGCTGGAGACGTACCAGCAGGGCCCATTTGCGGACTACCTGCCGTTCACGGCCCATACCATGCCCACGCTGGAACGCCTGGCCGCTCTCAAGCCGGGCACGCTGGCCGCGATGCACGGTTCCGCCTTCAGCGGGGACGGCGCACAGGCCATACGCGACCTCGGCGGTGTCATGCAAGAGATTTTCAAAGGCTGAGGGCGGCCAGTGCCGCAGCTTGGCGGCGGCTCTCAGTTCTCGGATGTATTTTGAAGGCGTATGCGGTTCTTCAGCGGCATTCGCGCGGCGGCGTGCAAATAGCAGGTCTGCTCGCCCATCCTGAGCAGTCGTCGCGAAGCCTCTTCGGTTTCATTGCCCTCGACATACACATGCGTGTCGATGTCGCCGGCCCTTGCGGTCTGCGGCGTATCGCCCGCTGCCGGCGCCGTGAAACGCGTATCCTGAACGATGCGGTAAGCCTGGAGGTCTTGTTTTGCCAGCTGCGCATATCGTCCCAACTGCGTCATGAAGCAGAATGACAGGCCCGCCGACAGGTAGGTCAGCCCGCACGGTGCACGTCCAGACCCGCCTTCCTCTCGTGGCACGTCGCTGAGGAACCTGAAAAGACTGCCTACGGGTTTGACACACGCAACCTTTATTTCGCTGAGTCCGTCGCCCCTGAGGGCACCATCGCCGTGGACGTGCACGACTCTTTTCTGTTCGGTCTTCAGGCCCACGGCGCCGTCGCGGGATCCAGCCTCGGCCTCAGCACATTTTTCGATGATCTGCGTTGCCGGCGCCTGAGCCTCAAGGGGCGCTGCGGCATCAAACAGAGGTAACGGATCGTCGGGAGCGCTCACAATGACCGGTGCGCCGTCCTCCAGGTTTACCCGGATGCCGTTCGCGGTCAAACTGAAACGGCTCGCGAGTCCGTTGCGCAGGTAGGCGTCCGCGGCGGAGCGTCCGGCGGCGGCGTAAGCCAGTTGCAGCAGGTGTTCACGGCTGGTATTGGCGCCCACCCGGAAGCCGATTTCGACCGGCAGCGCAGAGCCTCTCATCGTGCCTTGGAGCGCCGATCCTTCCATGCTGTAGTAATTGTCCATCGAAACCGCCAGCGACGACAGCGCCAGCTTTTGGGCCGCGGCCACCGCCGCAAATTCCGCCAGATAGGAGGAGATCAGCCCGGCGGTAAAGAAAGCCAGCGGGAAGGGCGCCAGATCGGTGCCGTTCAACCATGGGCCCTCATCGCTCAGCATACGCCAGCAGGGACCGTTGACACCGCGCTGCACGATGGCTTCTTTTTGCATGCCTTGGAGGGCGCGGCATCGGGTCGTGAGCGTCAGTTCTTGGCCGCGTTGCGGGCTTGTCGGTGCCGCTTCGGTCAAGCCGTGTACGGGATATGCTATCTGATGGTCGTCGGCCGGGGAGGGTTCCATCGAAGATTACCTTTGTGGCGGGTCCGTTCGTGCCGGCAAAACTATACAAGCAACGGTTGTGAAGTCAATACGGGAAGGCGGAAATCCTGTCATTTTCAACAGTAGACGCCGCTCAACCCGGGCTCCATCATATTTTCAGGATGTTTGCAAAAGATCTGGAATTGGAACACCCGAACGGGCAGCCCTGGTCGCGAGTCCAAAGTCACCGTGCGAGCAATCGCAATGGACAGCGTCCCGGCATGCCGGTTTTTCAAAAAAATTTTTGCGTTACGGGAAAACTTAAGAACATTCCCCATATTGAAGTATCTCAGGACACGAGTGGGACGTAATTGATATACGTCAAGTGAAAGCGGTACAGACGTCCAGACAAAGACCAAGACCGGACCGTATCACCACCAAATGCCCGATTTCCTTCACAGGGGTTGGAAAAAGATTCAAGGGGAAATAAAGATGTTTAAGCTAAGACCACTCATTGCAATCTTTCTTCTCTCAGTTCCGTTGATCGCACTGGCCGGAAATGGGCATGGCGGTAGCGGAGACAAAAGTGGGGATAATACGATTGAATCGAGATTTACCGCGTTGGAAGCCCGCGTGCAGGAACTCGAGACCCTGCTGGCCGGGGTCAGCCGAGAGGTGGGCTCAGATACCAAGGTGGATACGTTGGTCTTCAGCGGTCTGAACGTGCAGATCGTCAACGGCATGGGGGATACCCAAAAAACCAATGGCAGCGGCAATCTGATCATCGGTTATAACGAGTTACGCGGCGACGGCAGTGATGACCGCAATGGGTCCCATATGCTGATCGTTGGCATCCGCAATAACTATACCAGGCAATCCTATGGCGGTATCGCAGCCGGTTATTCCAATGAAACCGCGGGGCCTTACGCCGCCGTGGCGGGTGGCTCAAATAATCTCGCCAGTGGTTGGGCTGCGGCGGTCGTTGGCGGGAACCTGAATCTTGCGGTCGGAAATTACGCGGTGGTCAATGGCGGCAATAGCAACGCCGCCGATGGGGATTACTCCACGATCAATGGCGGTAACCTGAATGTCGCCAATGGCTTTTACGCACTGGTCAGCGGTGGTATTGGGAACACCGCCAGCGGATTTGGCGCAGCGGTCAGCGGTGGCAACCTGAATACCGCGAGCTGGTACTATTCGTCGGTCAGCGGCGGTAACATGAACAAGGCCAGTGGTTACGCCGCCTCCGTCAGCGGAGGGAACGCCAAGAAAGCCAGTTCCAGTTACTGTTGGGTGGCGGGTAACGAAGTCGACTGCTGACAGACTTCATCCAACCCCCAATCTCCCTCGGGGGGCGTTGCGTGTGCATTTTGCCCAGCACCAATCGTTCATCGTTCAAGTCCATTGAAAATGCAACGGGAACCAACGACTGGTCCGGGCAGCGCGATTGGCGAAGCTGTCGGCAAGCCGGTCGCGCGGTGCGCTACCACCCGTATTTCTTAGTCTTGAACAGACAGAATCATTGCCGATGGGCGGTCCTTTCGTATTAAAGGACCCTCATTGGAGAGCGTGCACGGTCCGGTAAAACCCGGTGGTCAAAGACGAGGCTGCAGCAGGTCACGGCGCCCTCGGCCTTCTGCAGCTCCCCGACGTCGACGGCGTGGACGTCGACGCCGTACCGGGCGAGTTTGTCCCCGGTCAGCGGGAACGAAGATGGAAAAATTACGCTGCCGCCCAGGTACAAGGCGTTGGCCGCGTGGGGCTCGCCCGCGTCGATTTCGATCACGTCGGCGCCATCGAAGGTGCTCGCCGCAACCCATTCCGGGTTGATCAGCAGCGTGTTTTCGGCAACAAGGGTAGCAGCCGACTTCAGGTGCAGGCAGCACCGCACCGGCACCGGTTTGACGGTGTAGCCCCAAGCGGCCGTGATTTCGCCGAGCTGGCGCAGACCCTCCGCGTTCGTGCGCGTGGAAAGGCCTGCATAGATCGTTTTCCCGCATAACAGCAAATCGCCGCCCTCGACGGTTCCGGGCGCCACGATCGCAACGCACTCCCGCCAATGCCGCAGCGCGTCTGCGGCCGCGGCGACTTCTGCGCGCCGGGAGCGGGCCCCCGGGCGGCACAGCACCGCGATCTCGTCCAGCACCAATGCGGTGTCTTCGATGAAAACCGAGTCGGGTAGGGCGGGGGCGCCTGGCAGCGTGACCAACTCGCAGCCGAGCGCTGCCAGTGTTTCGCAGTATCGCCGGTGTTGCTGCCGCGCCAGCCCGACGTCGATCACGACCCTGTCCATGAACGTCCGTTCACCGTGACCCAGGTGGTCGTTGATTTCGCGGGTGATAGCGGTGGGCATGACGGGCTCGCTTGCCGGCTTCCAGGCAAGATTATTTCAGACTTGCGCCGGTCCCGCCATATCCTGTTCAATGGGCTTTGGTCCCATAATGGCATCTGGGCGGGCAGGACACATCGGGCAGGAAAGACTTGCATATTCCGCAACCGGCGGCCCACCGCGATTATCCGAAGTGTTACCCGGAAAACACCTGGCGCTCACTCAAGGCGGCCTTGCGCGCCGGCTACTAGGTAATCCGGTCCGGCGCTGGTATAATGAGCAACGGGATCTCTGGGCGCTAGCTCATCGTCAGATTATTCATATAAGTCTGCAAAGAAGAACCCGATAACCTCCCGATCTGGTAGCGCGGCGGCGTTACTGATCTGAAGGAGGTCGTCATGAGTCATTTACACCAAACCACAAGGTTACCGCTCGATTCGGGCGCGGGGAAACGCATCCGGCAGATGGCGGCCGCGGCTTGTCCCCGCTGGGTTCTCATTCTGCTTGCCGGGATATGCCTGCTTGCTTTGGCCCCCGCAGCCAGGGCCCAAACCCAGGTTGGCAGCGACATCGATGGTGAAGCCGCCGGCGACCATTCGGGTTTTTCGGTATCCCTGTCTTCGGATGGCACGGTGCTGGCCGTCGGCGCTCCCCAGAACGACGGCAACGGCGCAGACTCCGGCCACGTGCGCGTGTATTACCAGTGGTCGAATTACGACTGGGCTCAGCTTGGCGATGACATCGACGGTGAAGCAGCCTTTGACGCTTCCGGTTATTCGGTGTCGCTTTCCGAGGACGGCAACCGTCTGGCTGTGGGCGCCATTACCAATAGCGGCGGCGGCGAGTATTCCGGTCACGTGCGCGTTTACCAGTGGATGGGAGGCGTGGCCTGGAGATGGGGCCAGCTTGGCTCCGACATCGATGGTGAGGCTGCCGGCGACAATTCCGGGTTCTCGGTTTCGCTGTCTTCGAGCGGCAACCGCGTGGCCGTCAGTGCGGCGGAAAACGATGGTCCGGGGGAGAATGTCGGCCATGTGCGCGTGTTCGAATTGTCGGGTTCGGATTGGGTCCAGATGGGTGCGGACATGGAAGGCGAAGGCTCAAACGATCACCTCCAGGCGGTATCGCTGTCCGCCAAAGGTGACCGCGTGGCGTTCGGCGCCTGGGGCAACGATGGCAACGGTGCGGATTCCGGCCATGCCCGCGTTTACGGCTGGTCCGGGGGAGCCTGGACCCAGCTGGGTGCCGACATCGACGGGGAGGCGGCCGGGGATAGGTTCGGCAGCTCGGTTTCACTGTCTTCGAACGGTAACCGCCTGGCCGTCGGCGCACCCGGGAATGACGGCAATGGTACTTATTCCGGTCACGTGCGTGTTTTCGAATGGAACGGCGGGGCCTGGACACAGCTCGGCGCCGACATCGACGGTGAAGGTGCAGAGGATTTCTCCGGCAACTCGGTATCGCTGTCCGGGGATGGTAACCGCCTCGCGATCGGTGCCGCCAGCAACAGTGACAACGGCGATTATGCGGGTCAGGTGCGGATTTACCAATGGTCGGGTGGGGCCTGGACCCGGATTGGCTCCGACATCGACGGGGAGGCGGCCAATGACGCCTTTGGCCGGGCGGTGTCCCTTGCCTCAAACGGTAACCGCGTCGCTGGTGGCGCCGATCAGAACGACGGCAACGGCAGCCAGTCCGGTCATGTGCGCATCTACGACCTTACGGCGTTCAACGAGTTTCGGATCAACGCCGGCCTGAACGACGCCTGGTACTACAAACCAACCGATGGCCAGGGTTTCTTCATCACGGTTTTTCCCGCGCTGGGCTACGTGTCACTGGCTTGGTTCACCTACGACACGGTGCGACCCGACGGGGACGTCGTGGCCTATCTCGGTGACCCCGGACACCGTTGGTTGACGGCGCTGGGCCCGATCGACGGGAACCAGTCCGTCATGGATATCACCATCACGTCCGGCGGCATCTTCGATACGGCCACCGAGTTGCAAAAGACCGACCCACCCGGTTCGGACGGTACGCTGACGGTGACCTTCGACAGTTGCAACTCGGGCACGGTCGAGTACGACATTCCATCGATCAACAGGGAGGGAGTCGTACCGATCGAGCGTGTCGTCGATGATAACGTCGTGATCTGCGAAGCGCTGCTTGCGGAATAGGGCATGCCCGACCGGTGGTCGTGTCTATGCCCCCGAAGCCCTGGGCGCGCGTTCGGCGAGGAACTTGCCGATTTCCGCCCAGGCTTGGCGCGCCTGCGGCAGTTCCCGCTCGAAGATCTGGAAAACGTGCAGCATGCCGGCCCAGGTTTGCAGCACGGCGGGTGTGCCCGCGGCCCTGGCCTTGAACACGTAGCGTCGGGCGTCATCCCGCAGCATCTCCGCCTCGCTGGCCTGCACCAGGATCGGCGGCAGGCCGGACAGGTCGCCGAGCAGCGGTGAGGCCAAGGGGTTGGCCGGCCGGACACGGTAACCCCAGACAACCCAGAGACTCCTGACGAACGGCGGCAGCCTGACGAGCAGTCGCAGCACCGGCGCCAGCATGATGTCGGTGGCCAGGTTGCCGCGCGCGCTGGCGCCCGAAAACGTACTGTCGGTCAACGGTGACATGACCACGGCTGCATCGGGCATGCGCAGCTGCCTGTCCCGTAGCCACGCGAGCAGGGACAAGGCCAGCGTACCGCCCGCGGAGTCTCCCGCGACATACACCTGGTCTGCAGCGGCGGCGCCTTCGGGGCCGTTTTCCAGCATCCATTGATAAGCGTTGCGGCAGTCGGTGACTGCATCCATGAACCCGTGTTCGGGCAGCATGCGGTAATCGATGGCCAGTGCGGCGCAGCCGCTGACCTCGGAAAATTTGCTTGTGATGGTGCGGTGACTCCTGGTACTGCCCAGCACGAATCCGCCGCCATGGACATACAGCACGCGGCGCTGCGGGTCGGCGCCGGGCGCCAGCACCCACTCGCCGGCCACACCGCCGGCGTCGGTGCGGTGAAACCTGCTGCTGTAACGGCGTCCTTCGCTGAGCCCGTCCATCAACTTCCGGGCAGCACTGAACCTGTGTCTCCGCAGGTGCGCCGCGATCTCGCCGGACAGTTCCCTGACCTCCCCGGCCACCGCTTCAACCCCCGGCTGTCCCGCTGCCATTTGGCCGAAGGACTGCACGGCATCCGCTTCCGCGGGTGCAGGGTAGTCGGGCGGTCGGGGACCGCGCAGGTAAAAGCGATCGAGCGCCCAGAGGAGCAGCGGTAAAAGTATGATGCAGATCATTGCTTGCATGGCTTGCGGCCGGCGTGCGGGTAACAATAACGCAGCGTCGAGGCGTTACTTTAAGCTAAAATAGAGCCGGCAGGATAGTGACCCGGCTCAAATCGTTACATTCACAGGAATCGAAAGCATTGACCTTCGCGCAGAAAAGGGAACCGATCTCCCGGGTTGACACGGCGTGGCTGCGTATGGAGCACCCGACCAACCTCATGATGATCAATGGGGTCGTCATCCTGGACGGTCCCCTGGATTACGCGAAACTGCTTAAAACCATCGAGCTGCGCTTTCTGGCATTCAGAAGATTCCGGCAAAAGGCAGTGGACCGCGGAGACCGCGCGTACTGGGTGCTGGACGAGGATTTCGACATACAGGATCACGTTCGCCGCAGGGCCCTGCCGGGTGCCGCAGACCAGGCGGAACTCGAGATGCTCATGTCGGAACTGGCCAGCACGCCGCTGAATCTGGCGCGGCCGCTGTGGCAGTTCCACGTGGTCGAAAACTATATCGAAGGCCCGGCGCTCATTATGCGTATCCACCATTGCATTGCCGACGGCATGGCGCTGGTGCAGGTGTTCCTGTCACTGACGGACCCGACCCCGGAAGGCCGGCCATCCGCCAGCACAGCGGAGACCTGGAAAAAACGGCGGGCGGAAGAGTCGATGGTGTTCCGGCGCCTGGTCGAACCCGCGCGTGAAGGTCTGGATTTTGCCGCATTCCTGGGTCGGCGGGTTC
>Ga0210122_1000905_pt1 | contig 10350 bp, 7 predicted proteins | sample Muzzi_CordB_D2_FD_185530 | JGI IMG/M metagenome (GOLD analysis project Ga0210122, IMG submission 185530) | Wetland microbial communities from San Francisco Bay, California, USA, that impact long-term carbon sequestration - Muzzi_CordB_D2 (SPAdes) | ecosystem: Environmental > Aquatic > Marine >... | reverse complement strand
CCTCAACCCCGGGCGCGCCGACGAGCGGTCGTTCGAGCTCTCACCCGGACCGAACACCATCGGCCGCGCCGAGGACAACACCGTCTTCCTCCTCCAGGGGAGCCTGTCGCGGCACCATGCCCAGATCGAATTGACCGAGGACGGAGCCGTGCTCTCGGACCTGGGGAGCACCAACGGCACGTTCGTCGACGGCGAGCGCATCGAGACCATGCGCATCGACGGAACCGAGGAGATCCGCTGCGGCGGCGTGCCGTTCCGGTTCGTCCCCGATCGACCACGGACGGAGACCGACAGCCGCCCCACCCACTCCCGGGCGATCGACGCCGACCTGACGCGGCTGTCGATGCGGGACCTGCTCGAAACGCCGATGCGCGGTCCACGGGCCGCCGAGGAGCGCTTGCGGATCCTGCTCAAGGTGAGCCAGGTCCTCGCCTCCCCAGGACAGATCGACGATGTCCTGGAGCGGGTCCTCGACCTGGCGCTCGAGATCCTCGACATCGACCGGGCGGCCATCCTGATGGCCGACCCCGCGACCGGCGGCCTGGTCCCCCGGGTGATCAAGACCCGGCCCGGGATCTCCTCGACCGGCCCGATCTACAGCCAGCACATCGTCAACTACGTGCGCGACAACGAGGTGGCGGCGCTCTTCGGCGACGCCCAGGCCGACCCCCGGCTCGCCCCGGCCCACTCCGTGCTCCATCAGTCGATCTGTGGCTCCATGTGCGCGCCGCTCAAGCCGCGGGACCGGGTGCTCGGCGTGCTCTACGTCGACAACCTCTCGGCACCGGGCCGGTTCCTGAAGAACGACCTGGACTTCCTCTCTGCGTTCGCCAACCAGGCGGCGGTGGCGATCGAGAACTCGTCGCTCTACGGCGAGCTCGAGCGCCAGGCCGTGGCGCGCAACAACCTCCTGCGCTTCTTCCCGCCCGCCACCGCGAGCCGCATCATGGAGGGCAACGACCTCCTGCTCGAGGGCCGGGAGACCGAAGTGACGGCGCTCTTCGCCGACCTCTGCGGCTTCACCGAGCTCTCGTCGGAGCTCCCTCCGCGGGAGGTGCTCCAGCTCCTCAACGCCTACTTTCCGGTGGTGTCGGAGGTGGTCTTCCGCCACGAGGGGACGCTCGAGAAGTACATCGGTGACGCGTTGCTGGCGGTCTGGGGCGCACCGTTCAAGAACGACGACGACGCCCTCCGGGCGGTGCAGGCCGCGGTCGAAATGCAGGTGGCGCTCATCGACCTCAACGAGGAGCTCCGGCAACGGGGCGACGGCTACCCTGACCTGAGGATCCACATCGGCCTCAACACCGGCCTGGTGGCGGCCGGCAACGTGGGGTCGGACCGCTACATCCAGTACGCCACCCTGGGGGACGCCACCAACATGGCGAGCCGCATCTGCGACCTGGCCGGGCCGGACGAGATCTACCTCTCGGAGGCCACGCTCGAACGAATCGGGGATCGGCTCGAGTGGCCGGTCGACGACCTCGGGCCGGTGGAGATCAAGGGCCGCGAGGAGCCCCTCCCGCTCTATAGATTGCGCTGGAACGCGGAAGCCGGGCGCTGAGCACCCTGTGGTATTCTCTCGTCTCGCGGAACGCGCAATTCTAATGGTCTGGAATCCATCGAGGGTCATACCCGATCAGCTCGGAAACCGTCCCGTCGACCGTCCCGATCAGCCTTGAGCGCATGGAGAGACAGCCTGAGAGAATCTCTCTGAAACCACCACTATGACTGGAGGACAGATGTCCAAGAAGGCAGCGGAGTTCGTCGCGAAGCTCTCCGAGGACCCGAAGAAGCGGGACCAGTTCATGGAGGATCCAGACGCCGTGATGGACGAGCACGGCGGTCTGTCTGACGAGGACAAGGAAGTCCTGCGCACCAAGGACTCCGACGCGATCAAGGAGTACCTGGGGGACGACAGCCCGCCGGGCTGCTTCGTCATGCCCTGAGGAGCCAGCAGCAGTGGATTCACGATCTGGCCGACCCGGGCCGCCTTCTGACAGACGTCCCGGGTCGCTGCTGGTCGTCGGGACCGGGTTCATGGTCTCCGGCCAGGTCACGCCCGAGGCGCGCTCGGCCATGGAAGGGGCCGACCGGCTCCTCCACCTGGTCTCGGACGCCGCCACGCGGGACTGGATCGAGCGTCTGAACCCCGAAAACGAGTCGCTCTACGACGCCTACGGGGAGGGCAAGCCTCGGACCGAGTCCTACGAGGAGATGGTCGGGCGCATGCTGGCACCGGTCCGCGAGGGCCTCTCGGTCTGCGTCGCCCTCTACGGCCACCCGGGAGTCTTCGTCTACCCCTCCCATGAGGCGATCCGCCGGGCGCGCGCTGAAGGGTACTCCGCGCGCATGCTGCCGGGCATCTCGGCCGAGGACTGCCTGTTCGCCGACCTGGGGATCGACCCGGCGCTCCAGGGCATCCGGAGCTACGAGGCGACCGACTTCCTGATCTCCCAGCGTCCGGTCGACCCGACGACCGGGCTCGTCCTCTGGCAGGTGGGGGCGATCGGCGTGGCGACCTTCTACAAGCGCTCGGTCTGGCGGACCGAAGGGCTCGAGCCGCTGGCGGAGACACTCCTGGCCCACTACCCGGCCGACCACGAGGTGGTCCTCTACACCGCCGCCACCCTGCCCATCGCCCGCCCCGAGATCCACCGGCTTCGGCTCGACCAGTTGAGCCGGCCTCCCGAGGGGGTCGAGGTTTCCGTGGCGGCGACCCTCTACGTGCCTCCGGCACGGGAGGCGGAGCTCGACGAAGAGGCGCTCGAGCACCTGGAGCACGCCCTGTGCCAGGCAGAGCAAGAGCCCGAGGGGGCACCGTGCTGAGCATCGTCGGCCTGGGCTACAACGTGAGCGGCCAGGTGACCCCCGAGACCCGGAACGTCATGATCGGGGCCGACCGCCTCGTCTACCTGGTGACCGACTCGGCGATGGCGGCATGGGTCCGGAGCCTCCATCCCGACACCACCTCCCTCCACGACTGCTACCAGGCCGGTGTGAGCGGCATGGAGGCCTCGAACGCCATGGTGGAGCGCATCGTCGAGCCGCTCTTCGAGGGCCTCACCGTGTGCGCCGCGTTCTCCGGCAACCCGGCGATCGCCATGCACACGACCCACGAGGCGCTCCGGAGGGCGCGCGAGCGGGGGATCTCCAGCCGCATGTTCCCGGCGGTCTCGTTCGAGGACTGCCTGATCGCGGACCTGGGAGTGGACCCGGGACAGCTCGGACGGATGATGTACGAGGCGACCGACTTCGTGCTCCACCCCCGGCCCCTCGACGTCACCTCCGCCCTCGTGCTGCTCCAGGTCGGGGCGATCGGAGAGCGTATGTATCGAGAGGGCGCCGGATCCAACCGCACCGGTGTCCGCCTGCTCCAGGAGGTCCTCGAGCGGACCTATCCCGGGGACCACGAGGTCACGCTCTACCGGATGGCCCAGCTTCCGATCGCCGACGCGAGCGTCCAGCGTGTGCCGCTGTCCCGGCTCGCCGAGAGTGAAGTGCACGTGAACAGCACGCTCTACGTCCCCCGCCTCGAACCACCGCGGAGGAGCCCCGAGATCGCCGAGCGCCTTGGTCTAGAGTCAGGCCTCGGAGCGGCTCACCCAACCCGATCATGATCGGCCAGACCGTCGCCCACTACCGGGTTCTCGACAAGCTCGGCGGCGGCGGGATGGGCGAGGTCTACCTGGCCGAGGACACGCGTCTCCACCGGCGGGTCGCCATCAAGGTGCTCCCGCCGTTGGTGGCGTCCGACGCCGAGCACCTGGAGCGCTTCGCCCGCGAGGCCAAGGCCCTCGCCGGGCTCAACCACCCGAACATCGTCACCGTCTACTCGGTCGAGGAGGCCGGGGATCAGCGGCTCCTGGTCATGGAGCTGATCGAAGGGCGAACGCTCTCGGCGCTGATCCCCGAAGGCGGGCTCACGGAAGAGCGCTTCTTCGAGCTCGCGATCCCCCTGGCCGATGCCCTCTCGGCCGCTCACGCCCGAGGGGTGACCCACCGCGACCTGAAGCCGTCCAACGTCATGGTGACCGAGGACGGACGGGTCAAGGTGGTCGACTTCGGTCTCGCCAAGCTCCGCCAGGAGGCCGAAGCGCGGGAACGGACCGTGGTCCTGGAGGAGGAGCTGACCGAAGAGGGCCGGATTCTCGGCACCTACCCCTACATGTCGCCGGAGCAGATCAAGGGCAAGCCGGTGGACCACCGGTCCGACATCTTCTCCCTGGGAGTCGTCCTCTACGAAATGGCCACCGGCGAGCGCCCGTTCTCCGGCGAAACGTCGGCCGACCTGATCTCGTCGATCCTGCGCGACACGCCTCCCCCGGCCCACGAGCTCAACCGCAAGCTGCCCCGCCATCTCGACCGGATCCTGGCCCACTGCCTGGAGAAGGACCCGGAATCGAGGTTCCAGACGGCAAAGGACCTGCGCAACGAGCTCCGGAGCCTGCTCCAGGAGGTGGCCTCGGAACGCTTGCTGCGGAGCACGTCGATCGCGCGGCGGCTGGTGAGCACGGGGGAGACCGGCAAACGGCTGCGGGGCAGGCTTGCGGCGGGAATTCTGGTGACCGTTTTGGCGGTCGTGGGAGGACTGTTGCTCTGGTCGGCGCGCGAGAATCGACCGACGCCCACGGAGGCCGGACTCGGGGTGGCACCGAGCGGCGAAACGGTGAAGGCAAAGGAACACCGGCCTTCGGTCGCGGTCCTGTTCTTCCAGAACCTCACGGGGAGTCCCGAGCTCGAATGGCTCCGCACCGGGCTCACCGAGATGCTGGTGACCGATCTCTCCCAGGCTCCGGGCCTCCGCGTGATCAGCACCGACCGTCTCTACCAGGTCCTCCGGGACATGAAGAGACTGGACGACCCCGTCCTGTCGGCCGACCTGGTCCGGGACGTGGCGGAGAAGACCGACGCCAGCACCGTCCTGCTCGGCAGCTTCGCCCAGGTGGGAGAGACCTTCCAGGTGAACGTCACCGTCAAGGACGCGGTGACCGGCGAGATCCTCGATGCCCAGAGAATCCAGGGGACAGGGGAATCGAGCGTTTTTACCATCGTCGACCAGCTCAGCAACAGGGTGCTGGGTCTCTTCGAAGGCTCGGGGCAACTGGCGAGCGCGATGAAGCATGAAGAGGATCGCAACATCGAATCGGTCACGACCTCTTCCGTCGCGGCGTATCGCCTGTACGCCGAGGGCATGAGGCTCTACTACGAGTTCAAGATCGACGAGGCGATCACGCTCTTTAGGCGAGCGACGGAGCTCGACCCGGAGTTCGCGATGGCCCACGCACGGCTCGCGAGAATCTACGAAACACTGGGCCGGGAGAAAGACCTCGAAGGAGCGATCGGAGAGGCCATGGCGCACGTCGAGCGGCTGACGCCACGGGAGCGCTCGATCGTCGAGGCGACGTTCTACGGACGGCAGCGGGCGACCTACGGCCGAGCGGTCGAGGTCTTGGAAGAGACGCTCGAGCTCTATCCGGACCACAACTCCGCCGGCTATCAGCTCGGGCTCCTCTACCTCTACCTGGAGCTCCACGACCAGGCCATCTCCCGGTTCGAGGACCTCATCAGCAGGGGCTACGATCACGAAGCCGTCTACAACGGGCTCGCCACCGCCTACGAAGCCGAAGGACGGGTCGCAGAATCAGAGAGGCTGCTCCGCCGCTGGAACAGCAGCACCTGGGCCAGCCGACTGGTAGTCGCTTGGCACGCGACAATCTGGGGAGAGGCCTCCGAGGCGTCACAGGCTCTACACCAAGCAGAGGCTCTCCGACCCGAGTCTCCGTTCGTCGAGTTCTTCTGTTGGCGTGCGGCGAGCCTGAACGCCGACTGGGACCGCGCCCGGGCCTGCACGCGCAAGCTCATGGCCGAAGAGCAAGAGTACTGGCGGTGGCGCGGGCTGACGGGGCTCGCCCTGCTCGATCTATACGGTGGACGACCCGTCGAGGGGCTTCAGCACCTCGACGAAGCCAGCGAGACCTACAGCGAAAAGGAGGCGCTTCTCGGCACCGGCTGGAACATGGCCGCCGAGACCCTGCTCATGCTCGGTCAACCCTCCGCCGCCCTGGAGGAAGCCTCGCGAGCCCAGCAGATCGCCGAGAACGACTGGCCCGCATGGGAAGGCCTCTTCTGGGCCGCAATCGCCCAGCAGCGCCTCGGAAAGCCGGCCGAGGCGGACCGTCTGGCGGCGGAGCTGGAGCCGCTCGGCGATCTGCTGCCTGGCCAGGTCGAAGAGCGCCTCTACCACCGGCTGCTCGGTGTTCTGGCCTGGGAGCGCGGCGACGGCGCGGCGGCCGTCCGAGAGCTCGAGCTGGCCGAGTCCATGCTCCCTCCCCGCGGCCTCGCCTGGCACCGCCACCGGCTCCCGGACCACGTCCCCCTCTGGTATGAGCTGGCGACGGTCTACCGGAAGCTCGGCAACGCCGACGAAGCCGAGCTCCGGTACAGGAGAATCACCGAGAGCGGCGTCGAGCACCTCTACCACCCGATCCAGTACGTCCGCAGCCACTATTACCTGGCGAAGCTCCTCGAAGGGCAGGGAGACGCCACCGGCGCGCGTGCCGCCTATCGGAAGTTCCTCGACTTCTGGGACAACGGGGAGATCGACCGGGACCTGGTGGCCGATGCCCGGGTACGCCTGAAGGCCCTCGGCTCGTAGGGTGCGCTTGAGCGCACCGGATCATGGACCGGTGCGCTCAAGCGCACCTTACGACGACTCCTTGTCGAAGCCGAGCTGAAACGCGTTGGTCTCGATCCACCGGGCGTGGGTGATCGACCAGCAGTCCTTGGCGAGGTTCCTCGTCAGGTACTCGTAGGGCAGCCAGCCGTAGCCAGCCTCACCCCAGTCCGCCCCCCACGAGTTCTTGAACAGCAGGGCGCCGGTGGTCTCCTCGACCCCGTCCCCGCCGATCTTCTTGCTGCTGTCGTAGCCGACCACGAGCACGGCATGGCTGCCCACCGGCTTCTCCCCCTCCTTGGGCATGGGGATCTCGCCGCTCTTGGCCGCCGCCTCGAGCGAGCTCATGTAGAGCGTGAACCCGAGGGAGCTGGGGAGCGCCGCGGTCAGGCAGGCGCGCATGCGGGTGAGGATCTCGTCGGCGGCGGCGCCGATCTCGTCCAGACGGAAGTACTGCGCCCCGCCGAAGTCCTTGGCCACGGCATAGAGGAATGCGTCCGGCTGATCGTCGAGCCGCGGGTCCTTCTTGATGGACGTATCGAGGTACGGGCAGTACTTCTCGGGCGGTACCCCTACCAGCGCCACCGTACCCATCATCTGCCGCAGGTAGACGCCCGGGTCGCCGCTCTCCCCCAGAATCCGTCGGGCCACCTGGTAAAGAAAGAGCCTCGACGCCGGCACGTAGCTGCCGTGCGCCTTGTTCTCCAACAGCTCCACCATGCCCGCGGTCACGTGGGCGGTACAGGTGTTGTAGTAGCCCTGGTACTGGACCGGGCTGCACCACTTCCGGAGGTCGACGGAAGGGGGTAGCAGGCGCGCGACCTTGCCCGCGATCGCCGCGGGAATGCCCGTTCGTCCGAGCACCTCGCGGACCTTTTCGTGCCCCAGATGGAAGTCTCGCTCATCCGGCGGATCGGGCCGCCAGCCGGTGCCGAAAAGGAGTTTGCCTGGCATGGTTCGGCGAGTCTATCGGACCCGACGCCGTCAGGCGTTCCACCGCACCTCGAACCGGCAGGCATCGCCGGTGTGCCCCGAGCAGGCGACGTCCCGGACGCTGACCCCGCCCACCCCGCAGAGCTCGACCGACCGCTGGTAGTACGCCCGGGCGATGCGGCAGACGGCGTCAGTGCCCTTCGGTGCCGTCACCACGATCGCCAGGTGGCCCTCCCCCTGGACCTCGACGCTCATCTCCCCCGGGTCGTTCAGCATGCCGTGGAGGGGAGCCATCCCCTCGAGCACCTTGAGCGGGTCCTTCGCCCGGTAGTAGGCCTTGTAGGCGCCCTCGGCCATTCGCTCGGCGCTGTGGGTGCCGAGCCGGTCGAGCACCCGGGCGTCGCCCTTGGCCGGACCCCGGACGACGGCTTCGATCACGCTCTCGTAGAGCCCGTGGGGGTACCAGCCCACGTCGAGGACTCTCCGGACCGCGACCCGATCTTCTTCGGAGAGAGCCTCCTTGACCTGAGCCTCCCCTTCGTCACCATAGACCTCGCGCACGAAATCGAGCTTCGAGGTGATTTTCGTACCTTTGACCTTGCTCATCGCAGACTACCCCTTGAGAGTTTCGGCACCGGGTGCCGGCCTCCGATCCGATCCGCAGTAAGAACTCCAAACAAGCCTCCTCCCTTGTCGGTGCGGGACGCTCCCATCCCGGGACACGCGGCTCCAACCCCTCCTTGCCGCACCGCGGAAGGTTCCGCGGTAGGATTGCCGCATGGCGACTCGCGACACGATGGAACTCGAAGCCCCCCCGACCTCCGTGACCACGATCCCCGTGATCAATCCCGCCACCGGCAAGGAGGTGGGCATGGTGCCCGCCACGCCCCGCGAAGAGGTCGCGGAGGTGGTGGCACGGGCGCGCGCCGCCCAGCGAACATGGGCGCAGGCCCCGTTCTCCGAGCGCGCGGCGGTGCTCCGGAGGTTCCACGACACGATCCTGGACGAGTCCGACAGGGTGCTCGACACGATCCAGCTCGAGACCGGCAAGACCCGGCGGGACGCCCTCGCCGAGCTGGTCACGGTGGCCGGCACCGTGCGCTACTACCTCACCCACGGCGAGGATCACCTGCGGGACCGCAAGGGACATCCGGCGGTGCCCGGCCTCACCTCGGCCAAGGTGACCTACAAGCCCCTGGGAGTGGCCGGGCTGATCACGCCCTGGAACTACCCGCTGCTGCTGCCGGTGGGCGACGCGGTGTCGGGCGTCCTGGCGGGCAACGCCATGGTCGTCAAACCGGACGAGAAGACGCCGCTCTCGACCGAGCTCGGCCGGGAGCTCCTCATCGCCTCCGGCCTCCACCCCGACCTCTTCCAGGTGATTCACGGCGACGGCGCGGTGGTCGGCCAGGAGCTCGTCCAGCACGTGGACTACATCGGCTTCACCGGCTCGACGGTGGTCGGCCGCAAGGTGGCGGTCGCAGCGAGCGAGCGCCTGATCCCACACTCGCTCGAGCTCGGCGGCAAGAACCCGATGATCATCCTCGCCGACGCGCCGATCGAGGACGCGGTGACGGGCTTCCTGGCGGGAGCGTTCGCCAACACCGGGCAGACCTGCATCGCCACGGAGAAGATCTACGTCGAGCGGCCGGCGTACGACCAGTTCGTGGAGCGCCTGATCGCGCGCATCGAGACGATGGAGATCGGCTTCGCCCTCGACTACAGCAAGGACATGGGCTCGCTGATCAGCGAGGAGCACACCGCCAAGGTGATGAGCTTCGTCCGCGAAGCCGTCGACAAGGGGGCGACGGTCCTCACGGGGGGCCAGGCCCTGCCGGAGCTCGGGCCCACCTTCGTCCAGCCGACGGTCCTCGCCGACACGGACCCGAGCATGGAGCTCCACTGCGAAGAGACCTTCGGCCCGGTGGTCTCGATCCAGCCGGTCGAAAGCGCCGAGGAGGCCATCGCCGACTCGAACGGCTCGCGCTACGGCCTGAACGCCTCGGTCTGGAGCCGGAGCTCCGGCCGCGCCCGGCAGATCGCCCGGCGCCTCGAGACCGGCTCCGCGGGCGTCAACTCGACGCTGCTGATCTACAACAGCTTCGACGTGCCGATGGGGGGCGTCAAAGCGAGCGGCCTGGGACGGCGCCACTCGAAGCACGGCATCCGCCGCTACACCCAGGAGCAGAGCATCGTCGAGAGCTTCTCCACCGGTGGCGGGTACGAGTCGATCCTCACCCGCACCGACACCGTGACCAAGGCGAAGGCCCTGATCTCCGCGTTCCGCCTCTGGCGCAAGATCCCCTTCATCCGCTGACGGCGGACGAAGGCAGACAAGATTCGGCACCCAACCGTCGAGGGCGCCCCGGCCGGGGCGCCCTCGACCGATAGGCGGCTCCGATGGCAGGACTGGCAGACCACACGCTGGCGGGCCTGAGACGCACCGGGCGAAGCGTCATGCGCCGGCTGGCCGACGCCTTCGGTGCCGGCCCGGTGGCGGAGTTCGTCTATGCGGGGCGCTACGTCATGGACGTGCCCGGCATGGACGCCGATCCCCACCGGCCGGAGCACATCCTCACCTTCCTCGCCTCCGAGGGGTTGATCCGCCAGGGCACGCTCCGCTGGCCCCGGCCGGCGAGCTTCGAACAGCTCTGCCGGGTCCACGACGAGCGGTATCTCGAGAGCCTGCGGGAGCCCGGAGCGCTCACCCGGATCCTGGGCATCCGCATCCCGGTGGTCGACGA
>Ga0210122_1000902_pt1 | contig 10369 bp, 8 predicted proteins | sample Muzzi_CordB_D2_FD_185530 | JGI IMG/M metagenome (GOLD analysis project Ga0210122, IMG submission 185530) | Wetland microbial communities from San Francisco Bay, California, USA, that impact long-term carbon sequestration - Muzzi_CordB_D2 (SPAdes) | ecosystem: Environmental > Aquatic > Marine >... | reverse complement strand
GCCACCGCCCGCGTGCCGGGCAGCAAGCCCTCCTGGGCCGGCTGGGAGGACTCGGCCGTCGCCCCGGAGCGGATGGGCGCCTACCTACGGGACCTGAGAAAGCTCTACCAGCGCTTCGGCTACCACGGCGCGTTCTACGGCCACTTCGGCGACGGCTGCCTGCACACGCGGATCGACTTCGACCTGGCGTCGCCACCCGGCGTCCGGGACTTCCGCTCCTTCCTGGACGAGGCCGCGGATCTCGTGATCGCCCACGGCGGCTCGCTCTCCGGCGAGCACGGCGACGGCCAGGCCCGCGCCGAGCTTCTACCCCGGCTCTACGGCGACGAGCTCTGCCGGGCGTTCTCGGAGCACAAGGCCATCTGGGACCCGGACGACCGCATGAACCCGGGCAAGCTCGCCCGTCCCTACCCCATCGACTCGAACCTCCGCCTCGCCGGCTTCCCCCGCTGGGAGCCGGCCACCCGGTTCGCCTACCCGGAGGACGGCGGCAAGCTCTCTCAGGCGACTCTGCGCTGCGTCGGGGTCGGCCGCTGCCGGAGGACCGAGGGCGGCGTCATGTGCCCGAGCTACATGGCGACCGGCGAGGAGCGCCACTCGACCCGCGGACGCTCGCGGCTCCTCTTCGAGATGCTCCAGGGGGAGCTGATCGACGACGGCTGGCGGAGCGAGGAGGTCCGCGAGGCCTTGGAGCTCTGCCTCGCCTGCAAGGGCTGCCGGCGGGAGTGCCCGGTACAGGTCGACATGGCGACCTACAAGGCGGAGTTCCTCTCCCACTGCTACGCCGGCCGGCTCCGCCCGCGGAGCGCTTACGCCCTCGGCCTCGTGCGCTGGTGGGTGCGGCTGGCGGCGGCCGTCCCCGGCCTGCCCGGCCTGGTCAACTCCCTCGCCCGGCTCGACCGGGACCGCCTGGGCGGCCGGGTGCTCTCGACCCTCGCCGGCATCGCCCCCGAGCGACCGCTGCCGGCGCTCGCCCCGCGCACCTTCCGGCAGCGCTTCGCCGGGCGGTCACGGGGGGCCCGGAGCACCGCGCCGGCCGGCGCGGCAGCCCCTCGCCGGGTCATCCTCTGGCCCGACACCTTCCACGACCACTTCCTCCCCCGGGTGCCCGAGGCGGCGCTCCGGGTGCTGGAGGCGGCCGGGTTCGAGGTCGCGTTGCCGCCCAAGCCGCTCTGCTGCGGCCGGCCGCTCTACGACCACGGCTTCCTCGGCCTCGCCGAGAGGACGCTCCGGCGGACCGTCGCCACGCTCCGCCCCGAGATCCGTGCCGGCGTGCCGGTGGTCGGCCTCGAGCCGAGCTGTGTCGCCGTCTTCCGCGACGAGCTCCCCAACCTTCTCGCCGACGACCCGGACGCCCGGCGCCTCTCGGAGCAGACCCTCACCCTGGCCGAGCTCCTCGACCGCCATGCCGGCGACTGGGAGATCCCGGCACTCGGAACCGCACCGGTCCCCACCCTGGTCCACGGCCACTGCCACCACCGCGCGGTCATGACCCTGGACGCCGACCGGCGGATCTGGGAGCGCCTGGGCCTGGACGTCGAGGTCCTCGAATCCGGCTGCTGCGGCATGGCCGGCGCCTTCGGCTACCAGAAGGACAAGCTCGAGATCTCCCTCGCCTGCGCCGAGCGGACCCTGGCCCCGGCGATCCGGAGCGCCGACGCCACCACGCCGATCCTCACCGACGGCTTCTCCTGCCGCACCCAGATCGAGCAGACCACCGGACGGCATCCCCTCCACCTGGCCGAGATCCTGGCCGAAGCGCTGACACGGGCGCGCCCCGGGAGGTGATCCAACCCACCTGAGCGGGGGGGATTTTCGCCAACCCAAACGTACGTTTCTGGCGCCGCGGCTTCCCTCTACTCTGTTGACGGGCTCCGGGGCCGTTCCCGGCCCGCTCGATCCGTCATCCGCTCCTCGGGGAGACTCTCCAGATGCGAGGCAGTCTCACGGAGATCAGCCTGGTGGACTTTATCCGGATCAACTGTCTGGATCGGAGGGCTCACCCGATGAGCGCCTCGGCCATCCTCCAAGAGATCCACACCATCGAGGGGGTCGCGGGGTCGTTCGTCTGCGACCAGGCCGGGCGGATGCTCGCCCGGTCACCGGTCCCGCTGTTCGACGACACGGGGAAGGTGCTGGCGATGCTGCCCAAAGGCGATCCGAGCCCCCAGGAGCTCGGACCCACGGTGTGCGAGATCGAACGGTTCTCCCGTCTGTTCATCGGGCGCGACCAGGCGGACGATCTCGCGGATCGGCTGCAGTCAATCCTGTCTGGGTCCTGAAGTCGACGAGAGGCGAGAGCCGGCCGGAAACCGGCCCGTTCTCTTTGAGCTACTTTTGAGGAGAGATTCGATGACCTACGTCACGTATGGCCTCGCCGCCCTGGCGATCATCCTGATGGCCGGCGACCTGATCTTGGCGATCCGGCTGCGCAACGCTCTGCGTGGCGGAGAGGTTCGCGAGAAGTGGACCATGATGACCGTACTGTTGGTGTTCTTCTTCTCCGCCTACGTGGCGGGACCGGTGTTCTTCTTCCTCGACCTGCCCACCAAGGTGATGGCGATCCTCACCTTCGCGGTGTTCGTCATGGGAGCGATCTTCGTCCGGGTGGCGATCAGCATCATCACCGACGCGCTCTCCTTTTTCGAGGTGCTCGAAAAGAAGCGGGGCTGAGGGCGTCGGCATCCGCAGAACGAGCCAGAAGCCGAGCCCCGGTCGTTGACGAACACCTGGAACGGCCGCGGCGGGCGCCGCGTCGCTCAATCGTTGCCTTGGTCGGATTGTTGGGGCCGGAGAATCCGCTCGGCCAGCCGCGCCATCCGCTCGGTCTCCTCGGCCACGTCGACGAAGAGCGTGCGGGCGCCATCGCCGATGGCGCGGATCTGGCGTGCGTAGCGCCGACACCGGACACACATGGCCAGGTGAAAGCGCACGGCGAGTCGACCGCGCCAGGAGGCTCGGTCGAGCTCTCCACTGGCGATCACTTCGGCGACTTCGCGGCAGGTCAGCATTGCTTCAAGCCTCCACGTCCTTGCTCTCGAGGCACTCGCGCGTCCGGTTGCGCAGGCGGTAGAGCATCACACCGAGGTTAGTGACGGAAACGTCCAAGATCTTACAGATCTCTTCCGTCGAAAGCCCTTCGACCTCACGAAGGTGAAACGCAAAGCGCTGACGCGACGGTGAGGCGTCGAGACACTCCTCGAGGGCGCGGAGGATCTCACGGCGCCGGAGCACACGGTCGGCGGGCAGTGGCGGTCGGCTCCAGGAGCCGTCTGCATCGAAGCGCGACTCCATCACCTCGTCGATCGGATCGTTGGCCCTCTCCCGGGCCCGATCCCTCCGGGCCTCGGAGATCTTGCGGTAGAGGATGCCGAAGAGGAAGGTGCGCACTCGGGATCGGCCTTCGAACCGGGGCGCGGCCTCGAAGAACGCGGTGAACGTCTCCTGGACCACGTCTTCTGCCAGGTCCGCCCGCAACCCCGCGCCGCGAGCGGCTCGAAACACCTGGAGCAAGTACGCGTCGACGACGGCCTTCAAGGCCTCCGGATCACCTGCACGGATCGCCTCGGGAGTAGCGGGCTCGGCTGGTCCCTGAGGCATTCGCGTCATCGTCCCCTTACCTCCGGCCATTCTAAGGCGTCTCGGAGGCCTGTGTAAGAGATCGCCCCCTTGGTCCTCTCATGGCTCTGAGCCGGCCCAATGTGGGGCTGATCCTCAACTGGGGGAGGAGGCGCGACGGAGATCACCGCACGGGAGGCGTCACCCTGCCCTTCTGACCCTGAGCGACCGGGCTCTACGCTGACGCCCGCAAGAGGCTCATCGACGATCGGCTCGGTCTCGCCCTGCTGGTGGTCACCATGCCCGCGGCGCTCCTGGGCTCGATCGCCGCTGGCCACGTGCCGGCGGTCGTGCCGCGGTGATCGGGCCGAGCGCGTCGGTCACACGCGCTTCAGGTGGTCTCTGATCATCAGCGCGGCAGCCGCGCCTTCCCCGGCGGCGGAGGCGACCTGCTTCGTGCTCTCGGCCCGGACGTCACCGGCGGCGAAGATGCCGGGCACGCTGGTCTCCAGAATGGCCGGCTCGATCCGCTCGAACCCGGCCGGCCGGTCGCCGTCGTGGACCAGGGCGTGGCCGGTGACGATGAACCCCCACCGGTCGAGCCGCACGCCGCTGTCGGAGAGGAAGCCGGTGTTGGGGTCCAACCCGATGAACACGAACACCCCGGGGAGCTTCAGAGCTTCGGTCTCGCCGGTCCTCGTGTTGCGCGTGCGAACGGTGTGAAGCTTGGATTCGGCGCCTTCGAACGCCTCGACGACGGTGTCGAACCGAACCTCGATCGCCGGGTGCTGCAGGACCTTCTCCTGGATGACCTGGCTGGCGCTGAGCGAGTCGCCGCGCACGAGGAGCGTCACCCGGTCGACGAACCGGGTCAGAAACAGGCTCTCTTCGGCGGCGCTGTTGCCGCCCCCGACGACCGCCACCGGTCGCCCCTTGTAGAACGGGCCGTCGCAGGTGGCGCAGAAGTGCACGCCGGCACCGACGTACTCGTCCTCACCCGGAACGCCGAGGCGGCGGTACCGGCTTCCGGTCGTGAGCAGCACGGCCAGAGCGCTGTACTCGGTGCCGTCGGAGGTCGCGACGCAGTGGTAGTTGTCGTGGCGGCAGAGGCCGGTGACCTCCTGGGCCTGAAGCAGCTCGACGCCGAAGCGCTCGGCCTGGGCTCGGAACCGGCCGGCGAGCTCGCCCCCGGCGATGCCCTCCGGGAAGCCGGGCACGTTGTCGAGGTGCATCGTCGAGGCCGCCTGCCCGCCGAGGGCCGCTCGCTCCATCACCAGGGTGTTGATGCCCTCGCGCGCCGTGTAGAGGGCCGCCGTCAACCCCGCCGGCCCGCCGCCGACGATGATCAGGTCGTAGTGACGGTGCTCGGCCTTGGTCTTCAAGCCCAGCTTGTCCGCCAGCGCGGCGTTCGAGGGGTTGGAGAGGATCGTGCCGTCGTCGAACGCGAGGGTCGGGATGCGACGCTTGCCCTGGTTCGCTTCGATGACGAACCGCTCCCCCTCCGAGTCCTCCTCGATGTCGACCCAGCGATAGGGAATCTGGTGCTCGCCGAGGAACTGCTTGCTCCGGTGGCAGTCCGGACACCAGAAGGCACCATAGACCGTGATCTCGGGGGTCGTCATCCTCTGTCTCCTCGTGGGTCGGTTGTCGTCGGTGAGCGGTCACAGCCCAGGAGCTCGGCCCGCGGGAGCCGTCCACGAACGATGAGTGTACCCACGGAGGCTCTGATTACACGCCGTCCGGAGGTTGCCACCCGGAGTCTCCGGGCGGCTCGACGGCTCGACGGCACGACCTACCCAACGGGGCTGGATCGCGCTCAATGAAGCTACCCCCGAGAGCGGGAACCTTGTCCCGGTCCGACCTCCTGGACTCACTACTAAGTTGAGTCAGTCCCGTTCGACTCACTCGTTTTGAGCACTGAAGTACAACCGTCTAATTTCTCGGGAGGTAGGAACCAAAATGATCCACTCTGAGAGCCTCGCCTCGTGTAGGAGCGGCGCTGGTCGGACCCTCGCCCGCCGCGGGTTCGCCATCGCCACCGTCTTCGCCCTCGTCCTCGTCGGAACGCTCGCCTTCTCTGCGGCGCCTGCGTTCGCCGACGGCGGCGTGGTCTTCACCGACATCGCCGAGAACGGCGGCGCCGGCATCACCTTCGAGCGGGCTCCGTCCGCGCGCATCGCCGTCCAGCAGGCGGTGGAGGCCCGCGAACAGATCCCCTTCAGCGAGTTCCGCGACGTGCGCGCTTACGGCACCCCGATGAAGCCCCATGGCGCTCCGGGCGTGGCGCTCCTCGACTTCGACCGGGACGGCGACGTGGACATCTACGCCCCGAACGGCCCCGGCGCCCCCAACAGCCTCTACTCGAACCAGCTCGTCGAGACGGGCAGCCTGACGTTCGTCGACGTCGCCGCCGCCGCCGGCGTCGAGGCGACCGCCCAGGACACCTCCGGCGTCTGCTACGGCGACCTGGACAACGACGGTGACGACGACCTCTACGTCCTCGGCACCGGCGAGCCCAACCATCTCTTCGAGAACCGGCTGGCCGACACCGGCGTGGCCACGTTCATCGACGTCACCGACGCGGCCGGCGCCGGCGGCGGCGACAAGCACCCGGTCGGCTGCTCCATGGCGGACTTCAACGGCGACGGTCTGCTCGACATCGCCATCGCCAACACCTACGACGACTGGACCCACCGCCGGCCCACCTTCGTCAACGAGGTCTACCCCGGCCTGGAGCACAACCAGCTCTTCACCAACATGGGGAGCATGGAGTTCGTCGACACCGCATACGACGCCGGCCTGCACGCGGTCTCGAACATGCCGGGCGGTGCCTATAGCTGGGCGATCTCCGCGATCGACTACGACCTCGACGGCGACGTCGACATCGCGGTCGCCGACACCCAGGGCGTCGCCGCCGCCAGCCCGGCCGAGGAGCGGGGCTACAACCGCCTGTACGAGAACGACGGTACCGGCAACTTCACCGAGGTGACCTACCAGCGGAACCTGCGCTACACGGGCTCGTGGATGGGCCACTCCTGGGGTGACTTCAACTGCGACGGCAGCCTGGACTTCTTCAGCACCAACCTGGGCGACTACCTGAGCTTCGACGGCGCGCCGAGCTCCCTGTTCCTGGCCGACGGCAACGGCGGCTTCGAGGACCCGAGCCGCGGCGGCGTCGGCGCCAGCGCCTTCGGCTGGGGCACGGTGGCCACCGACTACGACAACGACGGCGACACCGACATCGTCTACCACGGCGGCATCGAGATCATGACCATCGGTCTGGCCGAGAACCCGGGCGCCATCCTCCAGAACCAGGGTTGCAGCGGCTCGTTCGCCTACGACCTGGGCGCCTCGGCCCGCGACCACCGGCCGCGCCAGGTGCAGGGCGTCGCCACCGGCGACTTGAACGGCGACGGCTTCGCCGACCTGGTGTCGATCGCCGACTCCGTGTTCGACGTCAACAACCCGACCTGGCTGCCCTGGGTCGGCGTCCTCTCGGGCCCCCACGGCTCCGCTCTCGATCCGGTGGCCCACTTCCTGGGCATCTGGGTCGGCATCAGCGGCAACATCACGTTCCTCCACCCCACCATCTTCAACGGTGATCTCTCGGTCGAGATCAACAGTGGCGACAACGGCAACAGCTCGGTCACCTTCGACACCGTCGGCGGCGTCGACCTGGTCAACGACGGCGGGGTCAACCGCAACGGCATCGGCGCCGTGCTGTCCTTCACCCCGTACGGTGGCAACACCACGATGCATCCGGTGGTCGGCGGCGCGAGCTACGGCTCCGAGGACGAGCTGGCCGCGCGCTTCGGCGTCGGCACCGCCGCGGGTGGCGACCTGGAGGTGCTGTGGCCGGGTGGCGTCCGCAACCGTCTCTACGACGTGGCCGCGGGCGAGCGGGTCACCGTGCCCGAGATCCCGTGCAGCTACGACGGCGACTGGGGCAACTTCGGCCTCTACAACGCCTGCGTGATGCAGGCGCTCACCAGCTATGTCGCCGCCGGCACGATCGATGCCCACGAGCTCGGCCGCCTGCGCGACAGCGCCGAACGCGCGTACCACGAGGCTCACTGAGCACGCGCCTCGAACCCATTGATCGGTGACAGCCGATCGACTTTGGCCCGCCCGCACCGCTCTTCCGGTTCCGACCGGGGGAGGGGCGGGCGGGCCGCTTTCGTACAGGACTCTTTTTTGACCAATCGATGATCCATTCCAACGACATCACGATCGCGCTCCTGGGCGGCGACGGCATCGGCCCGGAGGTGGTGGACGCCACCGCCCTGGTGCTCACCGCCCTCGTCCCCGACATCCACTTCGTTCGGCCGCTCCACGGCCAGGCCGCCATCGACCAGGCCGGCGACGCGCTCCCCGAAGAGGCCCGCGAGGCCTGCCGGAGCGCCGACGCCGTCCTGTTCGGCGCCACCGCCGGCCCCAGCCACCCGGTGCTCCGGTTTCTGCGCTGGGGCCTCGTCACTTACGCCAACCTGCGCCCGGCCAGGACCCTCCCGGGGCTCGGCTCGCCGCTCGCATCCGGCACGCCGGTCGACCTGCTGGTGGTGCGCGAGAACCTGGAGGGCGAGTACCCGGGGCGCGAGGGGGAGGTGGCGGAGTTCCGCCGCCGCTGGCCGGGCTTCAAGGACAACATCGGCCGCGAGCTTCCAGAGGAGGGCCTCTTCACCCTCCGCCTGACCACCGAGGAGGGGAGCCGCAGAGTCGCTTTCGAAGCGGCCCGCCAGGCCGTCGCCCGGCAAGACGAGCGCTGGGCTGAGCGGGGGGGCGGCTCGACCGGCCGGCGCGCCAAGCCCCACGTGACCGTGGTCACCAAGTCGAACATCCTGCGCAAGACCGACGGCCTGTTCCGGCGCCTGGCCGAGGAGGAGCTCGAGGCGGCCGGCGTCGAGCATCGCCACCTGTTCGTCGACGACGCCTGCCGCCGGCTGGTGGCCGAGCCGGAGGCGTTCGACGTGATTCTCGCCCCCAACCTGTTCGGCGACATCCTGTCCGACGTCGCCGCGGAGCTGACCGGGGGCATGGGCATGGCCCCCTCCGGCTGCGTGGGCGACCGGAGCGCCTACTTCGAATCGGTCCACGGCGCGGCACCCGACATCGCCGGGCAGGGCATCGCCAACCCGCTCGCCACCGTGCTCTCGGCGCGGATGATGCTCGACCACCTCGGGCGTCACCCGGAGGCCGCGGCCCTTGGTGGAGCCGTCGAGCGCCTGCTCACGGACCGAAAGGTCCTGACCCCGGACCTGGGCGGCTCGGCGGGCACCGAAGAGGTCGCCCGCGCCCTGGTCTCCTTGCTGAATTGAGTCTCTTTGTCGGACTGGATTTCTTTCGTGAATTGATCTGCAGCATTTCGGAGGAACACCGTGAAGCTGGAATCCCTGCCCTACGACCCCGACCGCTCGACCGCCAACGTCCTCACCGGCCCGTTCGACGCCAGGATCGATCAACCGATCGAAGTCCTGGACACCACGCTCCGCGAAGGCGAGCAACCTCCGGGCGTGGTCTTCACCCCCGACCAGAAGCTGGAGATCGCCAGCGCCCTGGACGAATTCGGCATCCACTGGCTGAGCGTCGGCTTCCCCGCCGTCTCCGCCGAGGAGCGTGAGACCGCGCGGCGCATCGTCGACGGCGGCTTCCGGTTCAAGACCGCCGCTCTCTGCCGGTTGCTGCCGTCGGACGTGGATACCACCGTCGACATCGGCGTCGACCTGGTGTCGCTCTTCCTCGGCGGCTCGGACAGCCACCTCCACGACAAGCTGGGCATGGACGAGGCGACCGCTGTCGGCAAGGTGGAGGCGGCCGTCTCCCGCTCGCGCGAGCACGGGGCGATGACCGCCTTCGGCGTCGAGGACTTCAGCCGTACTCCTCTGCCCCGGCTGATCCGCCTGCTCCAGGCCGCGGTCGACGCCGGTGCCGACCAGCTCACCCTGCCCGACACCCTCGGCGTGCTCACGCCGACGAGCACCCGGCGGATCGTCCGCATGTTGAAAGCGCTCTTTCCCGAGACACCGTTGGTGCTCCACTTCCACAACGACCTCGGCCTCGCCCTCGCCAACACCCTGGCCGGGCTCGAAGCCGGCGCCGAGGTGGTCCACGTGACGATCAACGGCGTCGGCGAGCGCTCGGGCAACACCTGTCTCGAGGAGCTGGCGGTGCTGCTCCAGGTCAAGTACGGCCGCGACCTGGGCTTCCGCCTCGACAAGCTCTCCGAGCTCTCACGGCTGGTCCACGAGGCGTCCGGCACCGAGCCGCCGGCCCACAAGCCGATCACCGGCCACTGGTGCTTCACCCACGAGGCGGGCATCCACGTGGCCGGTGTGCTGTCGAACCCGGAGTGCTACCAGCCCTACGCACCGGCCCTGATCGGCCGCCAGCACGAGATCGTGTTCGGCAAGCACTCGGGCGGCAAGGGGGTCGAGTACCTGGCGCGGGAACACGGCCTGGAGCTCGACGACCAAGGGCGGGCCACGGTGCTCGAAAGGATCAAGCACCAGGCCGAGACCCACCCCGGAACGGTGGACGAGGGGCAGATCCTCGGCTGGATCCGGGAGGCGCTGGCGGCGCCCGAGGCGGTGTGAGGCCGGGGAAGGCCGGGGGGGGGAGGTCGGGTGGTGAGGCCGGGGTGAGGTCGGGTGAGGTCGGGGTGAGGTCGGGTGAGGCCGGGGCCTTCGGCCCCATCCGGCCGGCGCGGAGACCGGCCGCTTCATCTGGGAATCCCGTTTCGGAAACACCATCTCGGCATGAAGCGGCCGGACCTGTGCCGGCCGCGTGCGACCGAAGGGAGCGACCTCACCCGGAC
>Ga0210122_1000899_pt1 | contig 10380 bp, 9 predicted proteins | sample Muzzi_CordB_D2_FD_185530 | JGI IMG/M metagenome (GOLD analysis project Ga0210122, IMG submission 185530) | Wetland microbial communities from San Francisco Bay, California, USA, that impact long-term carbon sequestration - Muzzi_CordB_D2 (SPAdes) | ecosystem: Environmental > Aquatic > Marine >... | reverse complement strand
TTCGTCACATAGGAGAAGGTGACCGCCACCGCCCAGGCCAGCACATTGGCCGGCACCAGCGGCCACAGCAGCGCCGTGGCCGCGGTCCAGAACACGGCAAAATCAATGCCGGTATTGACCACGCCAACGGCGGCGAAGCTCGCCGCCTTGAGCGCCAGCGCACGCCGATGCCAGGCCGCGGCGAGCCGGTCGCAAAGGTTTTGCACGCGCAAACTCATTCTGCCCGTCCGCTTAGCACGCCCCGCCCCGCCCCGCCGAGCCCTGACAGCGCTGGCGCGGTGCGCTATAGATCGCGACAGCGCGTGAACACGGGCAGAGGCAATGGCGAAATCAAGCAAAGCAGGCACCGGCACGGCGCGGCAGGCCGCCGCCGGCCTGTCGATCGTGGTCCCGCTGTTCAATGAAGCGAGCGGTCTCGAGGCCCTGCACCAGCACATCGTCGCGGTGGCGCGCCGCATCATGGCCAGGCGCAAGCTGGCAATCGAGATCGTCTATGTCGACGACGGCAGCCGCGACTCCACCAACGACATCGCGCAAGGATTGCCGGCCGACCCCCTCGACATCCAGCTCATCACGTTGTCGCGCAATTTCGGCAAGGAGGCCGCTCTGCTCGCCGGCCTCGATCACGCACGGCGCGGCGCCGTCCTGTTCATCGACGGCGACGGCCAGCATCCGCCCGACCTGATCGAAACGCTGGTCGCGCGCTGGCTCGACGACGGCTATGACGTTGTCTACACCGCCAAGGCCCACCGCGAGAACGAGACCTGGCTGCGCCGTACCGCGGTGCACGGGTTCTATGCGCTGGTCAACTGGCGGGCGCGGCAGCAGATTCCCGAGGACGCCGGCGATTTCCGCCTGCTGTCGGCGCGCGCAGCGATGGCGCTGCGGCAGATGCCGGAGCGCAACCGCTTCTTCAAGGGCCTGTCGAGCTGGATCGGCTTCCGCCAGGTGCGCGTGGACTACGCGCCGGCGCCGCGTGCACACGGCGTCACCAGCTGGAACCTGGCGAGCCTGATCGGCCTGTCGATCGAGGGGCTGACCTCGTTCTCGGTGGCGCCGCTCAGGGTGGCAAGCATGCTCGGTATCGTGCTTGCCGTCGTCGCGCTGGTGTCCGGCGGGCAGATCCTGATCGAGACCCTGGTCTACGGCAAGGACGTGCCCGGCTATCCGTCGCTGTTCGTCGGCATGATGGTGCTCGGCTCGGTACAGCTCATCATGATCGGTGTGCTCGGCGAATATATCGGCAAGCTGCTGTCGGAAGCCAAAAGGCGGCCGGTCTATTTCGTCGCCGACCACAGCATGAAGACCGCAAAGGAGGCCGCCAGGCAGCCCGCCAAGGAGACCGCGAAGCCGCGGGCGGCGGATTCGCGCGCGGCCGAATGAGCCTGCCTCGGTTGCGCGCCGCCCCCCGCCAGATCTGGCTGTGCGCTGACGATTACGGCATCTCGCCGGCAGTCAACGCCGCCATCCGCGAACTGATCCTGCGCCGGCGCATCAACGCCACCTCGGTGATGGTGGCGGCGCCACATTTCAATGCGGATGAGGCGAAGGCGGTCGACCTGCTCAATACCGGCGAACAACGCGCGGCGCTCGGCCTGCATGTCGCGCTGACCGCGCCGTTCCGGCCGCTGAGCGATGGCTTTGCGCCGCGGCGTGACGGCTGTTTCCCGCCGTTGAAGGATATGATGCGGCTGGCGATGACCCGACGGTTGCGCTTCGAACCGCTGGCGATCGAGGTGGCGACGCAATTGCGCGCTTTCGTCGCCGCCTTCGGGCGCCTGCCCGACTTCGTCGACGGGCATCAGCACGTGCACTTATTCCCACAGGTGCGCGACGCCGTGCTTACCGTGGTCGCGGAGGCCGCGCCCACGGCCTGGGTCCGCCAATGCGGCCGCGCCCGCTCCTGGCGGCGCCTGCACGACCGCAAGCAATTGGTGCTCGACGTACTGAGCCTGCGCTTTCGCCGCAAGGCGGCGCGGCGCGGTATCGCCACCAATCCGGCCTTTGCCGGCGCCTATGATTTCGCCGGGAGGCCCGACTACGCCAGGCTGTTTCCGCGTTTCCTTGCCGGGCTGCCCGATGGCGGCCTGATCATGTGCCATCCGGGCTTTGTCGACGCGGCGCTGAAAAGCCTCGACCCGTTGACCACGCAACGCGAGCAGGAATTCGCCTATTTCGAATCGGATGCATTTCCACGGCTGTTGGCCGAACGCGGCGTCGCGCTGGCCCGGCCCGGCGGTAGCGGGGACACAGCCTAGAGCACCACAACCCTGGTGCCGATTTTCACCCGCTTGTAGAGGTCGATTACATCGACATTGCGCATGCGGATGCAGCCGGAGGAGACGTTGTGGCCGATCGTCCACGGCTCGTTCGAGCCGTGGATACGGTAGAGCGTGGAGCCGAGATAGAGCGCGCGCGCGCCGAGCGGATTGTTCGGGCCCCCTACCATGTGATGCGGCAGATAGGGCTGGCGCTCGAGCATTTCCTTCGGCGGCACCCAGTCGGGCCATTCCTTCTTGCCCGAGATTTCATGCGTGCCGGACCAGGTGAAGCCGGGCCGGCCGACCCCGATCCCGTACCGCAGCGCCCTGCCGCCCTCCTGCACCAGATAGAGAAAGTGGTTCGGTGTATCGATCACCACGGTGCCGGGCGCTTCCCTGCCATAATAGCGAACTTCGCGGCGCAGGAATTTCGGGTCCATGTGAAAGCCCGGCGCCTGCTGCTCGAGCATGGGATCGGCCGATGCGGTATTGACGTAGAGCGGCGGCGGCACCGGTTGCGGCGGCTGCACATAAATACTTGGCGGTGGCGGTACCACCACGGTGCGTTGCCGGGCGTGCTGGCCGAAGATGTACTCGATGAAACCGCCGCCCAGATTGGAACGCGTCGGCGGCGGCGCCACCACCACCATACGCGGCGGGCTGGAGACGACCTGAGGCGTGCCCGGCAGCGGCTGCGCAGCAGCGGAGGTGCCGGCAAACATGAGGACGGCCAGGGCGGGAACGATGGAACGCTGCATGCAGGAACTCAGACTGGGAACGCGTCGCCGCGAATGATGAAGAGAGTCAAGACCGAAAGAGAGACCGATTGGTAAACCACGGCGGCCATCGGCTCCTGCAGCCCGGCCTGCGCGCGCGCTTCGTCCGCTTAGCGTTTATTTTGTGTAAAATGCGCGCCGTTATGGTAAACGCCCGGTTTCTTTCCTGCCGACCCTGGTCTTCGCGCGGTGGCGCAACGCAGAATTAATCGGCGCTGCGCTATAAAGCGCGCTCGGGGATCGGGGGGCATTCGGCTTGCAGCGCAAGGTTTTCCGCATCGAGCAGACCCTCGCCAAGGGCCTCAAGCCCATGGCGCGGGCCGCATCCAACGCGCCACCGAACGGTGGCGCGGCCATGCGCGATCCGTCCGTGCCGGCGGGCAAGGCGCCACGCATGACGCGTGCGGCCGGCGAACTCGGCGCCGCCGTCGAGGGCATGGAAAAGGCGGTGCAGACCATCCTGCACTCGGCGGAGATCATCAACGACTGCGCCAGAGCGATCGCCTACGCACCCAAGAACGGCCATGAGCGCAAGCTCGCCAAGAACATGCAGGAGCACCTCACCCGCATCTACGAGGCCTGCAACTTCCAGGATCTCGCCGGCCAGCGCATCGGCAAGGTGATCGAGACGCTGAGCACGGTCGAGGATTGCGTGGCGCGCGCCGCCGGCGATGGCATGAATGAAATGGCCACCGCACAGCCGAAGCAATCACGCCGACACATCAACGGTCCGCGACTCGACGGCGAGATCGACTCCGTCGACCAGCGCGACGTCGACGCCATGTTCGGCTAAGCCCGCGCTAGGTCGGCCGGCGGATCACGATAAAACAGGCAAGCGCAATGGCCGCGAAACCGGCGGCAACCGCCAGTGCCGCCGGATCGGACGTGCGCTCGACGACGAAGGCCATCACCAGCGGCGCCGCCGACTGCATGAGCAGGAAAGGACCGGCGAGCCGACCCATCAGCCGCCCATAGCCGGCGGCGCCGAACAGCGCCAGCGGTACGGCGCCGCGGGTGATCGTGACCAGCCCATTGGCTCCACCGAACATCAGCGCGAAGACCGCCGCCACCGGGACCGAGATGCCGAGCACTGCCAGCATGAGGAAGGCGCAGAGCAACGCGCTGAGCGCAAAGCGCACCACCCACAGGGGATGCAGGTCGCGGCCGAAGGCAAACTCGATCAGCCGCGCGCCAACCTGCGCCGGGCCGAACAGCGCACCGATCCATACCACCGTGCCGGCATCGATGCCGGAGCGGTCGAAAATCGCCAAGAGGTGCGCCGACAGGCCGGAAGGCACGAAGGCGTAGGCGGCGAAGGCCGAGGCGACCAGGATGAACGGCAGTCCGTGCGGCGGCAGCAACTTGTCCGGCGTCTGCGCCGCGCTTTGCGCGGTCCTGTCCACCTCGTGACGATTGCGCGGCAGCGCGAAAGCGTGCAGCGGCGCGGCCACGCATGCGAGCAGCGCGGCATAAGTGAGATAGGTGCCCTGCCAGCCCAGCCCTTCGATCAGGAAATGGGTGGCCGGCCAGCTCACCGTAGAGGCAAAACCGCCGATCAGCGTCAGCGCGGTAATCGGCCGGCGCGCCGCCGCACCGAAGATGCGTCCGAGCGAGCCGAAAGCGGAATCGTAAAGGTTCGCCGCCATGGCCAGCCCAAGTACCATCCACACCCCGAGATAGACGAACTTGTTGGCGGCATGGACGATGAGCACGAGGCCGAGCGCGCCGATCAGCGAGCCAACCGTCATGGTCACATGGCCGCCGAAGCGGTCGATGGAGCGACCGACATAGGGAGAGGTCAGGCCGGCGACCAGGAGCCCGACGGAGAATCCGCCCATGACGAAGGCGATCGACCAGCCGCGCTCGGTCGCCACCAGCGGCAGGATCAGTACCGGCGTGTAGAAGATCGTGCCCCAGGACAGGATCTGGGTAATGCCAAGCACCGGCACGGCGCGCCAGGAGCCGTGGATGAATTCGCGGGGAGCGACCATGAAAATCCGGCTGCGAACGACTTGCGCCGGTGTCTTAGCACGTCATGGCGACGACGAGGCCCCACCCTCCCGCTCCAGGGAGGGTGGGCTGCAAACCGCCGCTCAGGTTTTCTTCGACTTGCTGGTGCGCCGCGGCTTTGGCTTCTTCTGACCCTCGGGGCCGCAGCGGACATAGACCATGGTGCCGTAGCGGCCCTGCACCTCCGGGTCCATCCAGCGCAGGATCAGCACGCGACCGTCGAAGGTGACCACCTCCCGGTCCTCGATGCTGCCGGGCGATTGGCCGTACGGACCGATGAAGTTCTTGCCGCCGGGCGAACCCTTGAGCTGCAGATCGGAGGGCGTGGCCTGGTCGGCGAGGTGCATCATGATTCCGCCGGTCGGGCCGGGCGAGATCACATAGGGATTGCGACACTGCTTGGCGGCGGCCTCGACCGTGCGCCCGCGATCCTCTTCCCGGTGATATGCGGCCAACCCCCAGCGCCCAACCAGGTCCTGCGGCGGGAAAGTCGGCGGCAGGATCGGTGTCTGCTCCGGCTGCGGCGGCGGGGGCGGCTGCTCGGGCTGGGTGGCGCAGCCTGCGATCGCGGCGGCGAGCAAGCACACCAGCAGGGCGGTCGACAGGACGGGACGGCGGCGCATACGAGCTCCTCGCGACGGGAGGGGGACTTTGCGGGGCAAAGCTGGCAAGTGCAAGCAGGTCCTTGCCCGATCTGATACAAGACGATCCCCCGAGTTCCGCCGGTTCATGCCAACAGACCCCCTCTTCTACATCGTCGGCCTGTTCGCGATTTTTGTGATGGCGCTCGGCAAAGGCGCCTTCGGCGGCGGTTTTGCCGTCCTTGGCGTGCCGCTGCTGGCGCTGGTGATCGATCCGATCACCGCCTCGATCATGATGGCGCCGATCGCCTCGGCCAGTGACCCGTTCGGTATCTGGGCCCATCCGCCGCGCAACTGGTCGTGGCCCGATCTGGTCTGGCTGATGCCCGGCATCGTCGTCGGCCTCACCCTTGGCGCGGTTTTCTTCGTCTGGGTCGACCCCCGGCTCGTCGCCCTGGCCATTGCCCTGGTGACGCTATGGTTCGTCGCACGTTGGTTTCTCAGCGGCGGCACCACCCCGGCGCCGGGCGAAGGCGCGCCTGTGCAGCCGCTCAAGGCGACACTCTGTGCGACGGTGAGCGGCTTCACGACGTTCATCGCCCATGGCGGCAATCCGCCGGTCGCCTATTATCTGCTGCCGCGCGCACTCGATAAGTCGGTCTATGTTGCCACGCTGATCGCCACGTTCCTGGTCAGCAATACGGTCAAGCTGTTCATGTATGGCTGGCTGTTCCGCGACCGGCCCGAGGTCTTTCTCATGGCGCTCACGTTGATGCCCGCGCTGCCGGTCGGCGTCTGGCTCGGCAAGCGGCTGCACGACCGGCTCGATGCGCACAGGCTTTACCTGGCGCTCTATTCGCTGCTCGGGGTGGCTGGCCTGAAGCTGCTGGTGGACAGCGTGCTCAAGCTGACCGGATAGAGCCGGCACGAACGGAACTCAGCAGCAACAGGGCGGCAACGGCCTTCGCGAGCGTCGCCGCCGACCTGACCTTTCGGGCGCAGCGTCAGCCGCCGAGATCGACGCCGCGGCCCGGCGGTTCGCACTGCGCTTGACAGTCCAGGCCGCAGGCCATATGTCCCTCGCAAGTTCTTGGCACTCTGAGAGAATGAGTGCTAAGTGCTTCTCAAATCGAAACTTTCAGATAGACGAGACGCGCTCAAGCGCCCACGAGGAAGCCATGGCCAAGACCAAATTCCGTCCCCTGCACGACCGTGTCGTCGTGCGCCGCATCGAGGCCCAGGAGAAGACCAAGGGCGGCATCATCATCCCCGACACCGCCCAGGAGAAGCCGCAGGAAGGCGAGATCATCGCCGTCGGCCCCGGCGGGCGCGACGAGGCCGGCAAGCTGGTGCCGATCGACCTGAAGGCCGGGGACCGCGTGCTGTTCGGCAAGTGGTCGGGCACCGAGGTCAAGATCGACGGTCAGGACCTCCTGATCATGAAAGAGTCCGACATCATGGGCGTCATCGCCTGAGGACGCTCCTCGTCCCGAGGAGCTCCCGCAGGGCGCGTCTCGAAGGACGATGGCAACGATCACCGGCCTCACCCTGCGCGACGCGGATTCACCGCTCTTCAGGATGAGGATGAATTCAGAAATCGAATGGAGTAATCCGAAATGGCTGCCAAGGAAGTGAAATTTTCCGGTGACGCGCGCGATCGTATGCTGCGCGGCGTCGACATCCTCGCCAATGCGGTGAAGGTCACCCTCGGTCCCAAGGGCCGCAACGTCGTGCTCGACAAGGCCTACGGCGCGCCGCGCATCACCAAGGATGGCGTCACCGTCGCCAAGGAAATCGAGCTCGAAGACAAGTTCGAGAACATGGGCGCGCAGATGGTGCGCGAGGTCGCCCAGAAGACCAACGACCTGGCCGGTGACGGCACCACCACCGCCACGGTGCTGGCGCAGTCGATTGTCAGGGAAGGCGCCAAGTCGGTGGCCGCCGGCATGAACCCGATGGATCTCAAGCGCGGCATCGACATCGCCGTGCACGCCGTGGTGAAGGACCTTGAGAAGCGGGCCAAGGCCGTCGGCTCCTCCGGCGAGATCGCCCAGATCGGCACCATCTCGTCGAACGGTGATCAGGCCGTCGGCAAGATGATCGCGCAGGCGATGCAGAAGGTCGGCAACGAGGGCGTGATCACGGTCGAGGAAGCCAAGTCGCTGGAGACCGACGTCGAGATCGTCGAGGGCATGCAGTTCGACCGCGGCTACATCTCGCCCTACTTCGTCACCAATGCCGAGAAGATGCTGGCCGAGCTCGAGGATGCCTACATCCTCCTGCACGAGAAGAAGCTGTCCGGGCTGCAGTCGATGCTGCCGGTGCTGGAAGCGGTGGTGCAGTCGGGCAAGCCGCTGGTCATCATCGCCGAGGACGTCGAGGGCGAAGCGATCGCCACGCTGGTGGTCAACAAGCTGCGCGGCGGCCTCAAGGTCGCGGCTGTCAAGGCGCCCGGCTTCGGCGATCGCCGCAAGGCCATGCTTGAGGACATTGCCATCCTCACCGGCGGCCAGCTCGTCTCCGAGGACCTCGGCATCAAGCTGGAGAACGTCACCCTCAACATGCTCGGCCGCGCCAAGAAGGTGCTGATCGAGAAGGAAAAGACCACCATCGTGCGCGGTGCCGGCAAGAAGGCCGAGATCGAGGCGCGCGTGGCGCAGATCAAGGCGCAGATCGAGGAAACCACCTCCGACTACGACAAGGAGAAGCTGCAGGAGCGGCTGGCCAAGCTGGCCGGCGGCGTGGCGGTGATCCATGTCGGCGGCGCCACCGAGGTCGAGGTGAAGGAGAAGAAGGACCGCGTCGAGGACGCGCTCAACGCCACCCGCGCCGCGGTCGAGGAAGGCATCGTGCCGGGCGGCGGCGTCGCGCTGCTGCGCGCCAAGAAGGCGGTCGGCCGCCTCACCAACGACAACCCCGACGTCCAGGCCGGCATCAACATCGTGCTCAAGGCGCTGGAGGCACCGGTGCGGCAGATCGCCGAGAATGCCGGCGTCGAGGGATCGATCGTGGTCGGCAAGATCATGGACAACAAGTCGGAGACCTGGGGCTTCGACGCCCAGAACGAGGAGTATGTCGATCTGGTTGCGGAAGGCATCATCGACCCGGCCAAGGTGGTGCGCACCGCGCTGCAGGACGCCGGCTCTGTCGCCGGCCTGCTGATCACCACAGAGGCCATGGTCGCCGAGCTGCCGAAGGAAGAGGCCCCAGCCATGCCGGGTGGCGGCGGAATGGGCGGCATGGGCGGCATGGGCGGCATGATGTAAGCCTGCCGCTTCTGTCAATGACGACAAAGGGCCGCCGCGAGGCGGCCCTTTCTTTGTCCTGTTTTTAGACGACTAATCCGATAGTACCGCTGTCGATACGCAACAAACTTGCGGCCGACTTCCAACGCTCGTTCGTTGCATCGAATAAGATGCTAGCTTAGGCAGTACGGCGCATTCCAACCTGCGAGTGTAGTGCCTTGCACCAGCCCATCGATCGCGCGTCGACAGAATTAATCGACGAAGCGGTCTTCGATCTAGATCCTCGGGCCAACGTCGCGCGACGGGTAATTGTCGCATTTTTTTTGATCGCGGGACTTGCCTATTTGTCCTGGCGGCCGGCAGCATTCGATAGCGCCAATCTCGTATACGCGACGGCATTCTGGTTCGTTGAGATCTTTGCATTTGTTCTCTGGATGATTCGGTTTGGCCTCGTGGCGGCGGACCGTCGGCCGCGTCCGAAACCTTTCGCGCCGACCGCGAGCTCCGTCGATGTTTTTGTCACCGTCTTCAGAGAACCAGTCGAAATTATCCGTCGCTCTGTTGTTGCGGCGGCACAAATTCGTTACCCGCACAAAACCTGGGTGCTCGACGATTCAAACCGGCCGGAAATTGCGCAACTCGCTGCGGAAGTCGGCTGTCAATACCTCGCACGGCAACGCAACACCCATGCCAAGGCCGGCAATATAAATAATGGGCTTGCCCACGCCACCGGAGAATTCGTCGCCTTATTTGACGCCGATCATGTGCCGCAGCGTGATTTTCTCGATCGCTTGCTCGGCTATTTTCATGATCCCGACGTCGCCATAGTTCAGACGCCGCAGGATTTCTATAATCTTGATTCCTTTCAACATGGGAGCAAAGGCGCCGATCAAATCATCAATGAAATATCATCGTTCAGCTATGTCGAGCAGATTGCCCGTGACCGTTTCGACATGGCAATTTTCTGCGGATCGTCGGCCGTATTGCGGCGCGCGGCACTGGACGAGATCGGCGGCATCCCGGTCGACACCGTGGCCGAAGACATGCACACGACGATCAAAATGCATCGCCGCGGCTGGAAATCCGTCTTCCACCCGGAACCGCTGGCATTCGGCGTAGCCGCGCCGGATTATTCGGATTTCCTGCGCCAGCGACTGCGTTGGGCGACCGGCAATATGCAGTCCGCTCGTCTTGAAGGAATCCCCTTTGTCCGCTCGCTTGGGCTAATCGGCAATCTATTTTATCTCAACTCATCGGTCGTGTACCTCTATTCGTTGGTAACGGTCTGTTTTTGCTGCGCGCCAATCATTTTTCTTTTGACCGGAGTGACGCCGATAAGAGCGCCGATCACGGAATATTTGAGTTACTTCATTCCGTACCTGTTCATGACGACGCTTGCCAGTAGCGTATGCGGTCGAGGTTTTGCGCCTTACCTGACGATGGAACGGCACGGCTTTGCCAGATTGCTGGTTTGCGCCGGCGTTATCCGGGGATTCTTTCGCCACCG
>Ga0210122_1000892_pt1 | contig 10419 bp, 9 predicted proteins | sample Muzzi_CordB_D2_FD_185530 | JGI IMG/M metagenome (GOLD analysis project Ga0210122, IMG submission 185530) | Wetland microbial communities from San Francisco Bay, California, USA, that impact long-term carbon sequestration - Muzzi_CordB_D2 (SPAdes) | ecosystem: Environmental > Aquatic > Marine >... | reverse complement strand
GCGTACTGTACGGTACGTCGAGGAGCAAAGAGCGAGTACGCCCTGAGATTGCGTGCAATTGCGGCTCGCAGTAGGTGGCTCATGAATAGTCCAGGCTAGAGCTGGCCGACGCCGGTTGACGCCTCGTACGGTAGACGCACGAGTCAGCGTGCAAGATAAACAACCGGTGCGCAAACCGTACAAACCGTACCCGGGTTACTGACGCTCCCGGGCGGTCCGGAGCAGGAAGCGGGCCCGCTCGTCGTCCGGGTGGCCCGCCACGTAGCGCTCGAGATCGGGGACCGCCTCGGCGAAACGGCCGAGGTCCATGAGCGTCGTCGCCCGCTGGAGCCGCGCCTCCGAAAGGCCCGGGTCGAGCTCCAGGGCCCGGCCGAAGGCCGCCAGGGCCTCCACCAGGCGCCCGGACCGCCCGAGCAGGTTGCCGAGCTGGACATGGGGCTCGGCGTAGGCCGGATCGAGCTTCGCGGCGTGGCCGAAGCGCTCCAGCGCCTCCTCCAGGTGGCCGCGGTTGGCGGCAATGCCGCCGAGGGCATAGACCAGCCGCGCACGCTCCCGGGCGACACCCGAGGCCGGCAACCCGCTCTCCGACGGGTCGAGCTCGAGGGCCGCCGTGAGCTCGCGCTCCGCCTCGTCCACCCGGCCGAGCTCGTGGAGCGTCAGGGCCAGGCTCTTGCGCGCCCAGTAGCTGGTGGGGTCGGCCTCGACCGCCCGGCGATAGGCAGCCGCCGCGCCGGCGGTGTCCCCGGCGAGGAGGAGCTGGTCCCCCCGGAACTTGTGCAACGCTCCGCCGCTCCCCGCGGAGGCCAGAGCTTCGACCAGCGGATCGGGGAACGTCACCCGGCCCGGCTCCTCGCCGGCCGCGGCGTGCAGCTCGAGCTGGGCCCGGGCCCGGGCCAGGTCACCCAGGCGCCGGTACGCCTGGGCCAGCGGATAGTGCACCTGGGCGGCCCCGGGCTGGAGCTCCAGGGTGCGCTCGAAGTGCTCGGCCGCCGCGCGGGTGTCGCCCCGGCGGGCGGCCAGGCGGCCGAGGCCGAAGTGGGCGGCAGCCGCCGCTGGCCGCCGGCCCGCCAGATCGTCGAGCAGGGCTTGCGCCTCGCCCGCCTGGCCAAGCTCGACCAGGGCAAGCGCCAGGCGCATCTTCGGTGCGGTCGCCCCCGGCGACAGGGCCACCGCGTCGCGGTAGTGCTCGATCGCCTGATCGAGCTGGCCCTGGCGCTCGAGCACGTACCCCGCCAGATAGACCCAGTCCCGTCGCGCGGCGGCGCCCGGCGCGAGCTTCCCCGCGTTGTCGAACGCTGCCCGCGCCGGCCCCCAGAGGCCGTAGGCCGCGAACAGCCGCCCGAGCTCGCCGTAGGCCGAGGTGAGCTCTTCGGGCGACGTGGACACGTCGGCCGAGAGGACCTCCACCTGCTCCCGGGCGGCGGAGAGCTCCCGGGACACCGCCTCCTCCACCGCGCCGGCCACCGGCAACGGCATCGGCTCGAGCTCCGAACGCCCCGCGGCCCCCTGGGCCCCCTCCGCGAAGAGCGGCGCACCCGCCGCCACCAGCGCCGCCACGACCACGAGAAGCACCCGCAGGAACGTCCCGGGGCCCGCCCCTCGCCCCTCTCCTCGCCCCTCCGTCAACCGCCGCGGGCCGCTCACCGCGCCTCCCCGTCTCCGGCCGGTCGGCCGCTCCCCCGGACGACCTCCGCGTACGCCCCCTCCGGCGGCACCTCGAAGTCCTCCGCCGCGCCGTCCGGCCACTGAACCCGGACCGCCGTCGCCTCGGGCCCGGCCACCCCGGCAACGCCGAGCCCGAAGAGCACCCGCGGGTCGCCGGCCGAGGCGTAGCTGCCGTCGGTCGCCACCCGCCGCCAGAGGGTGGGCGCCCCGTCCCGCACCAGGCCGACCCGCGCGCCCAGGGCGTCTACCAGGACGCCACCGCCTCCCGGGGCCGGTGTCAACGCCCGGACGCCGATCCACCGCCGGCCGTCGGCGGCGACATCGAGGAGCACCCGCGCCGGCCCGGCGCTGTTCGACACCACCACGTCCGGGTCGCCGTCGTCATCCAGGTCGCCGAGGAGAGCTCCGCGGCTCACCTCCGAGCGCTCGAACGGCTCGCCGGCCCGGTCGGTCACCTCCTCGAAGCGCACGCCGCCGGCCCCCCCTGCCAGGTTGGCACCCAGGTTGCGGAAGAGCTGGTTCGGCTGGTGGTAGGGGTAGGGATCGCCGGAGCGCACCAGCTCCGGCACCGCCCGCACCGTGCCGTTGACCACCAGCAGGTCGAGCAGGCCGTCCGAGTCGAAGTCGATCCAGCCGGTGCCGAAGCCGTTGGCCTCGAGGCTCGGCACCGCGAGGCCGGCGGGGACGCTCCGGTCCTCGAACAGGCCGGAGCCATCGTTGATGTAGAGGGTGTTGGTCTCCTCCGCGAAGTGGGCCATGAACAGGTCCGCCGTGCCGTCCAGGTCCGCGTCCTCGGCGTCGACCCCCATGCTCGCCTCGGCCAGGCCCTCCTCGTTGACCGCGCAGCCGGCGAGCAGAGCCATGTCCTCGAACGTCCCGTCCCCGCGGTTCACCCAGAGCTGGTTCGGCGTGCCGTCGTTGGCCACGTAGAGGTCGAGCCAGCCGTCGCCGTCGGCGTCGAAGGCGACCGCGCCGAGGGATTTGCCCCGTCCTCCGGCCGACCCGTCCGGCGCCCCACCGCCCGGTCGGCCTCCCAGGCCCGCGGCGGCCGTGACGTTCTCGAAGGTCACGCCCCCCGAGTCGGCCGATTCGGGTCCCAGGTTGTGGAAGAGGCTGTCCCCGACCCCGCCGTAGGCGGAGGGGTCGCAGTAGTCCGGCGCGCCCGCCAGGGTGGTGCACGGGCGGTGGGTATCGAAGGTGAAGTCGAGGTAGTTGCCCACGTAGAGGTCGAGCCAGCCGTCCCGGTCGTAGTCGAAGAAGACCGCCGGCACGCTCCAGCGCGGGTCGTCCACACCGGCCCGGTCGGTGACGTCCTCGAACCGGGGCACGCCGTCCGGGCCGGTCACGTTCCGGAGCAGACGATTTCTGCCGAAGCCGGTGACGTAGAGGTCGACGCGCCCGTCGCCGTCGTAGTCGCCGGCTGTCGCGCCCATGCCGTAGAGGGCATCCGGTAGCGAGGCGCTCTCGGTGACGTCGGTGAACCGGAGCGCTCCGTCCTCGAGATCGTTCCGGTACAGCCGGTCGGTGAGCGGGAGCGGGTGCTGGGGCCGGAGGGTCGCGCCCTCGACCGTCGCCCCCGGGCCGATCTCGCGTCCCTGGACCAGGTAGACGTCGAGGTCGCCGTCGCCGTCGTAATCGATCAACGCGCCGCCCGAGCCGATGTTCTCCGGCATGTAGAAGGCGCCGGCCATACCGTTGAAGTGGACGAAGTCGAGCCCCGACTCGTCCGTGACATCGACGAACAGAGGTCCGTCGGGCAACGGGGCCATGGAGGGGATCCCGGCGAACCGCCGCTCGACCCTCTGGGCGGGCTCAGGCGGCTCGGCCTCGCACCCGGCCAGGGCGAGAGACGCGAGGAGGGCCGCTGCAACCAGGAGCGCAGCGGGAGTGCGATTGCGCATGTCGACCATTGCGCGACGGATGCTACCAGCGCAACGCCGCCAGCGGCGCGAAGGACCGTTCAGGCGCCCGACAACCCGCCGATCTCGCGACGCCGGGGGCCTGAACGAGGATTTCGCGTTGCTGGCCAGGCGCTCCGAGCGAGGCGTAGTGGTGCTACGTTGAGGAGGAGCAACGCCGCCAGCGGCGCGAAGGACCGTTCAGGCGCCCAGCTTGCCCCGCTCCACCGCCACCCGCGTCGTCTGCACCAACTTCTCCATGCGCGCCGCCAGCTCGTGCTCGAGCTCGCCGCCCTCGCCCTGGGAGAGGTCGTCCCGGTCGAGGAGATCCTTGTACGACACCCGCTTGGACCAGATCTGCGAGCCGCCGCGCACCAGGCGTAAATCGAACGCGGCCTCGCCGACGCCCTGGTCCTCGCACTCGATCAGGTACCGCTGACCGTCGTGCTCGAACGGCCGGTTGATCCCGGGAAGCAGGAAGCCCTTGCGGCCCGGCTCGGTCATGGGGCCACCTCCCGTTCGAGAGTGACGCGCACGTCCATTCGTCCTCCCTTCTCTTCCAGCACCTCCTGGCCGACCACGCGCCAGCCGGCGGTGACGTAGTCCTCGAAGAGCTTCGAAGCCACCTCCCCGGCGGAAAGGCCCTCGAAGAGCACCTCCCGGGTCTCGGTCGATTCGCTCACGAGGGGCGAAGTTTACCGGATCGCCCTCTTGCCCCGGTTCTTCCTCACCCGCCGCCGGCGGTGGGAGTAGGATCGCCCGGAGGAGCCAACGACCATGACCGATCGCCGACACCCCGAGCAGCAAGCCATCCTCGACCGCGTCCGCACCATCGTACGCGAGCAGCTCATCCCCCTCGAATCGGACCTCCTGGCGGAGCGCTTCGACGTGCTCGAGCCGGAGATGGAGCGGGTCCGTGCACGGGTGCGGCGCGAGGGCCTCTGGGCACCCTTCCTGCCGGCCGAGGTCGGCGGCATGGGCCTGCCGCTCGCCGCGTTCGCCCGCGTCTCCGAGGAGCTGGGCCGCTCGCCGCTCGGCCATTACGCCTTCCAGTGCCACGCGCCGGACGTGGGCAACATGGAGCTGCTCCTCCACCACGGCTCTCCGGAGCAGCAGGACAGATGGCTGAAGCCGCTCGCCGCCGGCGAGATCCGGAGCTGCTTCGCCATGACCGAGCCGGAGCACGCCGGCTCGAACCCGGTCCACCTCTCCACCACCGCCCGCCGCGAGGGCGACGAGTACGTCATCGACGGCCACAAGTGGTTCGCCACCGCCGCCGACGGCGCCGCGTTCGCCATCGTCATGGCGGTCACCGCCCCGGGGTCCGACAACCCCTACCGGCTGGCGAGCCAGATCATCGTCCCCACCGGTACGCCCGGCTTCCGGCTGGTGCGAAACATCCCGATCATGGGGGACGTGGGCCGCGGCTACTTCAGCCACGGGGAGGTGGTGTTCGAAGACTGCCGGGTACCGGTCACGAACCGAGTGGGCGCCGAGGGGAGCGGCTTCGCCCTCGCCCAGGAGCGCCTGGGACCGGGGCGGATCCACCACGCCATGCGCTGGATCGGCCTCGCCGAGCGGGCCCTCGACCTCATGTGCCGCCGCGCCGCCCTCCGCGAGCTCGCGCCGGGAAAGCCGCTGGCGAGCCGCCAGGCGGTGCAGCACCAGATCGCCGAGAGCCGGGCCGAGATCGACGCCGCACGGCTGCTGGTGCTGGACGCGGCCCGCGCGGTCGACGAGGTCGGCGCCCGGGGTGCCCGGGTCCAGATCTCCCAGATCAAGTTCTTCGCCGCCGGTGTGCTCCAGCGGGTGGTCGACCGGGCGATTCAGATCCACGGCGGCCTCGGCGTCACCGACGACACGATCCTCTCCTTCATCTACCGCCACGAGCGCGCCGCCCGCATCTACGACGGCGCGGACGAGGTCCACAAGTCGGTGGTGGCGCGGAAGGTACTGGAGCCCTACGGCGTCAAGGTCCGGGTCTGAGGACGAGCGACAGGCAGGTGAGCCCGGCCTCGGCCTTCTCGAGCTCCGAGATGTCGACCGGCCGGGGCGCGAGGCCGCGGCGTTCGAGGAGGTCGAGCGTCCGCGGGTGGCTGGCCGAGGCGAGCAGCGCTGCGCCGACCGTGAGCGTGTTGGCGGCGAACGGCTCTTTCGGGTCGACGAAGAGGATCTCGATGCCGTCCGAGCTGCCGCCGAACGCCTGCTCGAAGACCCCGACGTCGACCCACCCCGGGTTGGCGAGGAGCAGACCGGGGGCGACGAGGGTGACAGCGGTCTTGAGATGGAGGCAGCCGGTCAAGGGGACCTCGACCACCCGATGGCGGCGGTCGTGGCCGATCCGTTCGAGGATCTCCCCGAGCTGGCGGGCGCCCTCCCGGTTGGTGCGCCCCGAGATCCCGACGAAGAGTGTCGTCCCCACCGCCAGAACGTCCCCTCCTTCGAGGGTCCCGGGCGCCGTGATCTGGGCGATCGGGGTGGAGCCCGCCGCCAGCCCTGCCAAGGCCTGGGCCACCGACGGCACCTCCCGGCGCCGCGGCTCGTCGGCCGGGCGGGCGAGGATCGGCAGGCCGTCGACGATCACCGCGGTGTCCTCCACGAACGGCGCGTCCGGCAGCTCCGGCTCGGCCGCCAGGGAGACCACCCGCGCCTCCGCCTCCTCCAGGGCGCGGACGTACTCCCGGTGCTGGGCCGCCGCCCGTGCGGCGTCGATCGGGCGGCGATCGACATGGGTCAGGGCGCAGCGCGCAAGGGCGGTGGTGGGCGGACGGACGAGGGCGTGGATCGGCGAACGGCTCACGGGGGCCATTCTCCATCGGCTCACCCGGATAGGCTAGGCGCATGATCCGCGACCCCGCATCCGCCGCCGGAGCGCCCGACCGCCCGGGGCCGGTCCGCCCGGGCGAGGAGCTCGATCGCGGCGCCCTGGCCCGCTACCTCTCCGAGCACCTGGACGGAATCGGGGCCGGGGACCTCGACGTCCTGCAGTTCGGCTCCGGCTACTCGAACCTGACCTACCTCGTGCGCCAATCGGCCGCCGCCCCCGGAGACGAGGCCGTGGAGTGGGTGCTGCGGCGCCCGCCCTTCGGCTCGTCGGTCGCCACCGCCCACGACATGGCGCGCGAGCACCGCATCCTGAGCCGGCTCCAGGCGGTCTACCCGAAGGCGCCGCGGCCGGTCCTGTTCTGTGACGACCCGGCGGTGCTCGGCGCTCCGTTCTACTTGATGGAGCGCCTCCACGGGGTGATCCTCCGAGGCGGCAAGGCCCCGGCCGTCGAGCTCGACGCCGACGCCCGCCGCCGGCTCACCGAGGCGTTCGTCGACGCGTTCGCCGAGCTCCACGGCATCGACGTCGAGGCCGCCGGGCTCGCCGACCTGGGCCGTCCGGAGGGGTACGTGGAGCGGCAGGTCCGCGGCTGGACCGAGCGCTTCCTGGCGGCCAAGACCGACGAGGTTCCGGAGGTGGAACGCGCCGCCGCCTGGCTCGCCGAGCGGCTCGCCGCGCGGGAGACGGGAGAGACCACCGGCACCGCCCGGCCGGCGCTGCTCCACAACGACTTCAAGCTCGACAACCTGGTGCTCGACCCGGAGCAGCCGACGCGCATCGTCGGCGTCCTCGACTGGGAGATGGCGACCGTCGGCGAGGCGCCGATGGACCTGGGGTCGAGCCTCGCCTACTGGATCGCCGCGGACGACCCGCCAGAGCTCCGGCACGCCCCGGTGCCCCGGCTCACCGCGGAACCGGGAAGCCTCAGCCGCTCCGAGGTGGTGACGCGCTACGAGCGCTCGACGGGACGGACGATCGACGACCCGGTCTTCTACTTCGTCTACGGCCAGCTCAAGCTCGCGGGCATCCTCCAGCAGATCTATGCTCGGTACAAGAAAGGCGCCACCCGGGACCCCCGATTCGCCGGTCTCCTCCCCCTGATTCGCGCCTGCGGCCGGGCCGCCGGGCTGGCGATCAGCCGGGACCGGATCGACTTCGGCCCCAGCTCTTGATCGATCCCTGACCACCGGACGGCGCCGGGACGCACTCCAAAGGGGAACCGCTCGAGGCGCTCCACGGCAGGAGGGCCGGAAGCTGCCCATCGAGACCGACACACCACAAGAGCGAGCGAGGGGAAGACCATCATGACGACGAAGTCGTACCCAGAGACCGACAGGAGCACCCTGCGCCGGGTCAAGGAGCTCGGCACGCGCGAGCGCGCCGAGGTCCACGCCATCCTCGACGCGGGGCTGATCTGCCACGTAGGGGTCGCCATCGGGGGGCAACCCTTCGTCATCCCCATGGCCTACGGCAGGGACGGTGACCGCCTGCTCGTCCACGGAGCGATCGCGAGCCGCTTGATGAAGCATCTGCGCGGCGGGGGCGAGGCCTGTGTCACCGTGACGCTCCTCGACGGCCTGGTGGTCGCCCGGAGCGGCTTCAGCTCGTCGATGAACTACCGCTCGGTGGTGCTCTTCGGCAAAGGCCGGCCGGTCGAGGGCGAGGAGGAGAAGGCCCGGGCCCTCGACATCGTGGCCGACCACCTGATACCGGGCCGCTCCCAGGAGTACCGGGAGCACCTGTCCAAGGAGCTGGCCGCAACCGAGGTGATCGAGATCCCCATCGACGAAGCCTCGGCCAAGGCCCGGAGCGGTCCGCCCCACGACCTCGAGAAGGACCTCGAGCTCGACATCTGGGCCGGTGTCATTCCGCTCACGCTCACCCCCGGCGAGCCCGAGCCCTCCCCCGACCTGCCCGCGGGCATCGAGGTGCCGGCCTCGGTGCGGAAGTGGCCGGAGAGGGGCTGAGCCGAAGGCGGAGCGCTCCGCTCAGCGGTCGCGAGTCGCGAGCTCACTCACGTCGTAGAGCACGCCGCTCTTCATCACCCAGCGGACCGCGCGCAAGGCGGATGCCGACGCCGACGGGTCCTCGCCGAGAATGATCAGGTCCGCCGCCTTCCCCGCCTCGACGGTGCCGATCTCGCCCTCCAAACCGAGGGCCCTGGCGCCGCCCGCGGTGGCGGCGACCAGGACCTCCATCGGCGTGAGCCCCGCCGCCTCCATCGCTTCGAGCTCGGCGTAGACCGACGGCCCGTGGAGGGTCAGCGGGTTGCCGGCGTCGGTCCCCATGGCGACCGGAATGCCGGCCCGGTGGACCACCAGGAGGTTGGCGGCGGCGATCTCCTCGCGGCGAGCGAGAGAGCGCTCGGCGGACGCGAGGCTGTGGGGCGTCGCACGGCGTTCCGAGATCAGGTCGCCCAGCTCGGCGGTCTCGGCCACGTGGCTCAGGGTCTCGGTGTCCACGCAGCCGTGGGGATCGTCCACCCGGGGCGGCTCGCCGGCGACCGCTGAGCGGCGCATCCGCAAGTACCCCCGGGCCACGGTCAGGGTCGGGCAGTAGACCGCACCGGCCTTCCGGGCCAGGTCGAGAAACTCCTCGTCCACCGGCCGGTCGTCGACGCTGTGGACCAGCAGCTTCGCCCCGGCGCCGAGAGCGGTCTTCGCCTCGTCGAGGGAGGTGGCGTGAACGATGAGCGGCAGGCCGTGCCGGCTCGCCTCCTCGCCGGCGGCCCGCACCACTCGGATCATCTCGTCCGCCGGCCGCTCCTCGACCGGAATGAACCAGACCTTGACCGCGTCCGCGCCGCGGGCGGCCAGGTAGCCCACCTGCTCGGCCGCCGCGTCCTCGTCCGCGAGGTAGAGGAACTGCTTCTCCGCCGGCAGGTTGAGCCAGAAGTCCCAGGTCGAGAGAAGCGGCCCCGCCGCGCGCACCCGGGGCGCCAGCGGATCGGCCGCCGCCCGCGCCGCGAGGTCGAGGGTCCACGGATACCCGCCGACGTCGAAGACCGCCGTCGTGCCGGAGCACAGATGGGCTCGGAAGAAGCGCTCCGGGTGCTCCTCGAGACCGGCGACGACCTCCGCGTACGGGTAGCGGGCACGCACGTCGAGAGCGTCCGGGCGGCCGTCCGCCCAGCCGGTCTGGGAGAAGTGCACGTGGGCGTCCACCAGCCCCGGGGCGATCCAGCGGCCGGCGACATCGATCGTCCGCGCCCCCTCGGGCACCGGGCACCGGTCCCGCGGCCCGGCACAGGCGAGCCGGCCGCCCTCGACCACCACCACCGAATCCGCCACCGGCGCGGCGCCGGTGCCGTCCACCAGAGTGGCGCCCACGAGAGCGAACGGCGCCGAACCCTCGTCCGCGCGGGCCACCCCGCCGAACATTGGCACCGCCAGCAACGAAAGAATGGCAACCAGCATGGAGCGCGTCATGGCCCGGCAGTCTACCGCGCGCCTCTGCGAGCCCCCGAGAGTCCTGATGGCGTGCGGCTAGCTCCCGACGGCCCCCGGCAACCGCCCCCTCTCGCCGCCGCCACGGGCCCGAAGATTGCATTTCGTGCCAATGCCGAGCGAGCCGGGGGACGACGGCGGTTGCCGGATCGACCGCGCCTGGCAAGGAGCCCCGCATGACCGTCGACAGCATTGCCTCCGCATCCCGCGAACCCCACCGGCAGGCCCCGCGCCGCATCCTGGTGGTCGACGACCACGACGCCATGCGCCGCGCGCTCTCCGACCTGATCGAATCCCGCAAAGGACTGACGGTCTGCGCCGTCGCCGCCAGCGCGGAAGAGGCCGTCGCGCTGTTCGACGCCACCAGCCCCGACCTGGTGGTCGCGGACCTCTCCCTGCCGGGCATGGACGGCATCGAGCTGACCCGGGTGCTCCGCGACCGCCGGCCGGACCTGCCGGTGCTCGTCGTCTCGAGCCACTCGCCGAAGCGCTACGCCGAGCGCGTCCTGGCAGCCGGCGCCCGGGCCTACCTGCCGAAGCGCGAAGCGGTCGCGGCGCTCGTCCCGGCGATCCTCGAGAGCCT
>Ga0210122_1000891_pt1 | contig 10423 bp, 6 predicted proteins | sample Muzzi_CordB_D2_FD_185530 | JGI IMG/M metagenome (GOLD analysis project Ga0210122, IMG submission 185530) | Wetland microbial communities from San Francisco Bay, California, USA, that impact long-term carbon sequestration - Muzzi_CordB_D2 (SPAdes) | ecosystem: Environmental > Aquatic > Marine >... | reverse complement strand
GTTGGTTGTCGGTGGTGGGATAGCCGGCATGACGGCAGCTCTGGCAATTGCCGATCACGGATTTCAGGTGGATCTTATCGAACAGGCTGAACAGTTGGGAGGAAATCTTAACTGGTTGCAGCGCACCCTGGAAGGTCACTCAATCCAGACACTCATGCGGGACACCTGTCTGCTGGTTGAAAGGCATCCCGGGATTGATGTTCATATCCAGTCACAGGTTATCGGTTCCGTCGGCCAGGTAGGCAGTTTTTTGACCACTGTGGAGGGCCCGCAACAATGCGTAAAAACTTTGGCGCATGGAGTGACGGTTCTGGCCACCGGCGGGAGGGAGGCGAATACCTCCTCTTATGGCTATGGCACAAACCCATCGATTATCACCCAGCAAGAATTAGAGCAAAAACTGGCTGCCGGCAAGATCGATCCAGCGCAATTAGGTTCGGTGGTGATGATTCAATGTGTCGACTCCCGCGAGAAGCCGCGCAATTACTGCAGTCGGGTGTGTTGTGCCAATTCGCTAAAGCAGGCCCTGGATCTTAAGGAAAAAAATTCTGAACTTGCCGTATACATTCTTTATCGGGACATGATGGCCTATGGATTTGCCGAGACTTATTACACCCGGGCCCGCCAAGCCGGTGTGATCTTTATCCAGTATCAGGTCGACAAAAAACCCCGGGTCGCATCCGACCCGCAAAGCCTGGAGGTGGCGATTTTTGAGCCGATCCTCGGTCGGCCGCTTCGGATTCAGGCAGATCTGTTGGTTTTAGCCACGGGCGTTATCCCGATTCTGCCGCCGGAACTGGCCCAAACCTTTGGTGCGACGATTGATCCGGACGGTTTTTTCCAGGAGGCCGAATCCAAGTGGCGCCCGGTTGACTCACTGAAAGAGGGCATTTTTGCCTGCGGTCTGGCCCATTCTCCCCGTAACATTCCGGAAGCGATTGCCACCGCCGAGGCCGCTGCCGCAAGAGCCTTGAGAATACTTTCCCGCGAATGCCTGAAGTCGGGAAAAGTGGTGGCCACAGTCCGCCACAGCCTGTGCAGTCTGTGTGAACGATGCATCGATGCCTGTCCCTACGGTGCTCGCACAATAGCTTTTGATCATGAAACCATACTGGTAAATCCGGTAATGTGCCAGGGGTGCGGCTCCTGTGCGGCAGTTTGCCCCAACAGCGCATCCGTTCTGGAGGGTTTCCAAGAGCAGCAGATGTTTGAGATGATTGATGCCGCAATGGGTTAAGTCATTCGTAAATTGTTGTTTATAATTGGTGTGAAGACAATGACTTTTAAACCAATTCAAAATATTCGCCGCAGTTTGGCTTCCAAGCTAATTTTAACCGTCGGCCTGACCCTGCTGGTTACCATTTCCACCTGGGCTTACTTTAACATCAATTATCAAGAAAAAAAGCTGTTGCAATATATCGTGGTGGCAACCGATCGGTTAACCAATACTATCAGACTCGGCACTCACTATGCCATGATGTTAAACTCCAGAGATGACATCAACCAGATCATCACCAACATTGGCAAACAAAAGGAAATCCAAACCATTCGGATTTACAATAAGAATGGAGAAATTAAATTTTCCAATCATTTGTCTGAAGTTGATCACGCCACCAATATCAAAGCTGAGGCATGTGACATTTGCCATAAAACCGATCCGCCGCTTTCCGAACTGGCACTGACCGAACGAACGCGAATATTCGACTCTCCTGAGGGCTATCGCCTGTTGGGAATCATCAGCCCCATTTGTAATGAGCCGGGGTGCGCAACCGATGCCTGCCATATTCATCCGGAAGGCAAAAAAATCCTGGGTGCGCTGGATGTGGTCGTATCTCTGGCAGATACCGATAAAGAAATCCTGACAGCAGAAAAAGGGATTATCGGGCTGGCCGGGGTTGTATTTCTGGTGACTTCCGCCATTATCTTCCTGTTTGTGTTGCGATTTGTCAATCAACCGATTCGCAAATTAATTGATGGTACCCGGTTAATTGCCAGAGAAGTGTATCCCGGCAAAGTAGCCGTGGAGCAGGACGACGAAATGGGACAGCTGGCAACAGCGATCAACCAGATGAGCAAGGAGATCAGCGAAAAGCGGGCCGAGCTCAAGAAGCAAAAAGACGAATACCAGGCCCTGTTTGAACAGGTACCCTGCTTTATTACGGTCCAGGATAAAAATTTTAAGCTGCTACGATATAACGACGAATTTGCCGCAAGCTTTGATCCCGAGTGGGGTGATTTCTGTTATCACGCCTATAAAGGGCGGGATGAGAAGTGCCCGAAGTGCCCGGTGGAAAAAACGTTTGACGATGGCCTGCCCCACTATGGCGAGGAGAGCGGTGTGAACAAAGATGGTTCGCCGGCGCATTGGATTGTCAGAACATCTCCGATCAAAAACGGCCAGGACGATATCGTTGCGGCCATGGAAATGAGCCTGGATATTACCCAGCGCAAACAGTTGGAAGACAAACTGGAGAAATCTGAAAAAAAGTACCATGAGATCTTCAACAATATTCCGAATCCGGTTTTTGTGCTGGATTTTGAAAGCTTCACGATCATCGACTGCAACGACAGTGTCGAAGCGATTTACGGTTTTAGGAAAGAAGACATCACGAACACATCTTTTTTGGATCTGTTTCCGGAGGATGAGCGGGATCGATATGTCGCCGCCATGAGGACATCGACGGAGATCACTCAGGCCAGGCAATTAAATTATAAAGGATTGCCTCTTTTTGTGAATATTCGAATCTCACCCTCAGAGTATCCGGGCAAAAAAGTACTTCTGGTAACAACCAGTGATATAACTAAAAGACTCGAAACCGAACAGCAGTTGATTCAGGCCAGCAAGATGGCAACCTTAGGCGAGATGGCCACCGGCGTGGCTCATGAGCTCAACCAGCCCCTGTCGGTGATCAAAACAGCCAGTAGCTTCTTTATTAAAAAGATAAATAAAAAAGAGCCGCTTGACGATGAGATCCTTTCTAACATGCTGCAAAAGATCGACAGCAATGTGGATCGAACGACCAAAATCATCAACCATATGCGCCAATTTGCACGTAAATCCGACATGGACCTGGAAAAAATCCAACTCAACGAAGTGCTGAAACAGGCATTTGAGGTTTTCAGTCAACAACTAAAGCTAAGACGTATCGAGGTGGTTTGGGATATTGAAAAAGACCTGCCGATGATAATGGCAGACCCCGGCCGTCTTGAACAAGTATTTATAAACCTGTTGCTAAATGCCAGAGATGCAATCGAAGAACGATGGGGTCCGAGAGAGATTGAAAAAGCCGATAAAAGAATAATGATCAAAACAGGATATGATGCGCAAAATGTAATTTGTGAAGTCTGTGATACGGGTGTCGGCGTTCCGCAGGCTATTGTCGATAAAATTTTTGAGCCGTTTTTCACGAGCAAGGAGGTCGGCAAGGGAACCGGTTTGGGTCTTTCCATCAGCTATGGGATTATAAAAGACTGCGGTGGTAATATCCAGGTGATTCCGAACAAACCCTCCGGCGCCTGTTTTGTGCTAAATTTCCCTTTGCCGGAATAAAACAATGCAAAACAACATACTGCTGGTCGATGATGAAAAAGATATTCGAGAGGTGCTGGTCTTACCTCTGGCGGATTGGGGGTACCAAATTTTCGAAGCAGAAAATGGGAAAGCAGCACTGGACAAATTTCGGGAGATCCAGCCGCCGATCGTGCTGACCGACATAAAGATGCCCGGCATGGATGGGATCGAATTGCTGCAAAAAATCAAACATGAAAATCCCGAAACCGAAGTTATTATGATCACCGGTCACGGTGACATGGAACTGGCTGTCAGAAGTCTCAAAAACCAGGCGACGGACTTTATCACCAAACCCATCAATGTGGATGCTTTGGAAATAGCCGTTCAACGGGCTAAGGATAAAATCATTACCCGTGAAAAATTGCAGGAATATACCGAAAGTCTGGAAAAACTGATCCACGAAAAAACCGAGCTTCAAAGTCACCTGTCCTCCCTGGGCTTGATGATCGGGTCAATCTCGCATGGCATCAAAGGGTTACTGACAGGGTTAGATGGCGGAATGTATATCCTGAATTCAGGTATTGCCAAAAAAGATCAGCGCCGGGTCAAGGAGGGCTGGGAAATCGTAGCAACGATGGTTGAACGAATCCGCAAGATGGTAATGGACATTCTTTTTTGTACCAAAGAAAGAAAGCTCAAATATGAGCGCATCAATGTCCTGACTTTTGCCGAGGAAGTGGCCAATGAACTTGAACCCAAAATGAAAGCTCAGCAGATTGAATTTAAAAAGAATTTTAATTCAATAGCGCAAGAGTTCGAAATTGACGGAACTTATGTGCATTCGGCACTGATCAATATCATTGAAAATGCCGTAGATGCCTGTGACGCAGAGCCCAAAAAAATAGCGCCTGAAATTACTTTTGGTGTCAGAGACCACCAAAAAAGTATCATCTTTGAAATATCAGACAATGGCATTGGGATGGACGCCGATACCCTGCAAAAAATATTTACCCCGCTTTTTTCGGCAAAGGGCAGCAAGGGGACCGGCCTGGGCCTTTTTATTTCAAATACAATCATTGAACAACACGGCGGCATCATCAACGTGAATTCCAATCCGGGTCAAGGGACTCTTTTTCAAATAAAAATTCCCCAAAAAAAAGGGCCGGATTGACGAACAGGAGGCGTCATGAAAACGTTTGACAATTTAATTCAAGAAGTGCTGGTGCCTGGGCTTTGTCATCGTTGCGGTGCCTGTGTCGCCTTTTGTTCAGCCATTAATTACGGAGCATTGGAGTTAGATTCAGAAGGGCACCCAAGATATGCAGATAAAAATAAGTGTGTTGCGGGTGGGTTGTGCTATGAAATCTGCCCCGCGATCGATAAATTGGAAGCAGAAACAAAAAGCAATGTGGCTTGGACAGCTCCCATGGGGCGGGTGTCTGGAATTATTATTGCACGGGCGAAAGATCCTGCTATTCGGCGATCGGCAACCGATGGGGGCGTTGTCACCGCCTTGCTGGTATATTTATTTCAAAAGGGACAAATAGATGGCGCTGTCGTTACCAAACCGGTTGGGCCATTTCAACGCAAATCGTTTTTAGCTGCATCCGAGGATGATATCCGCAGCGCCGCGGGATTCTTCTTTGACACGGCTCACGGCATGAAGAGCGTTAGCGACTACTATTCAACATTGTCCCGGATTGCTGAATTCAACCCAATGCTCAGCAAAGGTCTTCGGCGGGTTGCGTTTGTCGGTACGCCATGCCAGATAAAAGCAATGCGCAAAATGCAAACCCTCAATATCTATCCTTCTGATTCAGTCAAGATTTGCTTCGGGTTATTTTGTTCAGGAAATTTTAATTTCGGAGAAAAGGAAAGGGATAAAATTGCTCAGATCGGCGAGTTCGAGTGGAAGAATGTCAAAAAGATCAATATTAAGGAAGATCTCATCGTTCATCTGCAAAGTGGGGAGGCAATTACCATACTGTTGAGTGACCTAAAATTTATAAAACGGCCGGCATGCAAATATTGCTTTGACTTTTCAGCGGAGTACGCCGACATCTCATTTGGCGGCCTGGGTGCAGAAGAAGGGTGGACGACTGTTATTGCACGCTCCCCTGCCGGTGCAAAGATTCTCCAGGACTCAAAATTTAAGGCGCTCGAGGAAATCAGGCCAAAAGACCCTTCGAATCTTTCGAATCAGGCGCTCAAAAAGGTCAAACTCTGGTCGGATAAAAAAAAGGATGCAGCGCTTGCAAGTAGAAAAATGCTGGGTATTGTATCTTCCGATCCAAGATTGGAAGATTGCCCGTTATAGCGCCGGAAATATGGCGTATCGCCAGAGATTCCGGATATGACATCGACAGTCCTGTGCTGATTTCTTCTACGGTCTTAAAAAATGCCGACACCTGAATTTTGCACGATTCGTCGGCAACGCATCAAAACGCTCAACCGGGGTTGCAGTCGATAATACTAACCGCGTCTCTTTAATCCCCATCCGGAACCCGATCCCCTGCAGGAATTTTTTCACCCGGCGCCCATGTGTCGAAAAAGTTGGGTGTGATTTTTTCTCCTTCGTGAACCCGGCCGTGCACCCATACGATCCGGGTGTAGCATTCCCAGACTCTTCTGCCAAGTTTACGCTGCCGTTTCTCCAGAGCCTTTTCGGCCGTCTCTCTGGTCTTGTGGACCGAGATCACCCGCTTTCCGCGCTTGGCCGGATCGAATTCGTCATAAATTAAGGCGTACATATCGGTACCTCCTTTAATGATCTTTTATCTCTCTGGGCCTAAATGTTCGGGTTGGTATTTTTCATCTACATTTATTGCAATCCTTATACCAAACGTATTTTGCCGGATAGATGGATTCCCGAATCGCTTGAAGGGATTATAATTTCTTTATGGGCATTGAAGCCTGAACCTTTCGTAAGCACCCGGAAAAACATTCCATCTCAGTACATTGGTGATTCCTTAAACCCGCCCATGTTCCCTTTTTGGGAGACTGTTCTTCAGATCCGGGTTGAACTTGGATTTGTTAATTTCGAAATATTTCGAAAGAAAATTTCTAAATTTTTCTAATTTTGTCCCGATTCTAAACTGGTTTTTATTTTAATATTAATAACCAACTGAATTTATGTTGTTTATTGGTGCCATCGTTGATGGCACACAACATGCAGAATGTAAGGCAAACTTTATCTGTCGGGCTCTAACAAAAAGGCCCGTAAATCGCGATCACAGTTAATTTCTTCTTTCGAGCCGAAACGGGACCATTATGAATGTTATGGTAGCAGGATGTGCTAAAGATTTGAGCGCTCATTCGAACCGGTATGATGTTCTGGATAGAACTACCAATACGAAAGCTTACTTCAAGCAACTCAGGTTGCGTTTCAGGATCGGTCTCCTGCTGTCCTTTCTGATCCCGCTTGCAGCCTTATCGGTATATTTTCATTTCCAGTTCAACTTCACTCTCAAGGAAACCGCCAAACTAAATCTGATGGTGATCTCAGAAAGCCAGAGAAACACCGTTGATTTATTCCTGCAGGAAAGAGTCGTCAATATTTTCAGTCTATTTCAAAGCCAGGAATTCAGCCTGACACCTTCCCGGCATACAATGGAAAACTACCTGCAAAATTTAAGACGCGTCAGCGATGCATTCATTGACGTCGGCTTTTTAGATGCCGGAGGTATTCAGATCGGCTATGCCGGTCCTTTCCCCTATCTGCAGGACAAAAATTACACCCATGAAAAATGGTTTACCAACCTGATGCATCAAGACCGCAACCATTTTATCAGTGACATCTACCTTGGCTTCAGGAACAAACCTCATTTCACCATTGCCGTCAGACAGATGATAGACGGCAATCCTTATGTGATGCGGTCAACCCTTGATCCGGACAAATTTTACATGTTTTTGCGGACAATCAACCAGGGCAAAGGCGTTAACTGCGCCCTGATCAATAGTGAGGGTTCCTATCAGTTAGTTGATCCTGAGCGTGGCAGGCTGTTCGGATTAAGCGATTTCATACCCTCGAATTTAACCGGATCCGGAGTTCAGGAAATTAAAAGAAATGGTGATTCAATTCTGGCTGCCTACGCCTGGTTGAAGGAAGCGCCATGGGCTCTGATCGTCAGAGAACCGCTAAACATAGCCCATGCTCATATATACCAGGCAAGAAGAATCATTATTATCGTCAGTGTGCTCATTATCGTAATAATTGCCATGGCGATCTGGTTCACAACGAGCAGGCTGATAAACAGAGCCCAGGATGGGGCCGAAAAACATGAAGAACTTCAACTTCAATTCCTGCACGCCTCAAAACTGGCCTCCGTGGGAGAACTGGCTACCGGAGTCGCCCATGAAATCAATAATCCACTGGCCATCATCATGGCATCCAGCGGGGTTATCAGGGATATGGTAGACCCTGAATTTGACCTCGACGGCAGCCCCGAAAATATTCGCAAAGAATTAGATAATATTGATGTGGCTGTCCTGCGGGCGCGGGGGATCACCCGCCAATTGCTCAATTATGGTCGCAAGAATCCGCCTCAACCGGTCCCCTGTGATCTGAATCAAGTTCTCGACGAGGTGCTGGGCGGATTTAAAAAGCGTGAGTTTGAGGTCGCCAATATTGAAATCATTCGCAATTATAGTCCTGATTTGCCGAAAATACTGGTTGATCCCGATCAGATTCGGCAGGTGTTTTTAAACCTCATCAATAATGCGGGTGACGCGATCAACGGATCTGGAACAATTACCATCGCCACCGCGCGTGATGAACAAGATATCCGTGTGACCGTAACGGATACCGGGTGCGGTATGACATTCGATCAGATAAAAAAAATATTTAACCCATTTTATACCAACAAGGAAGCGGGCAAGGGAACCGGTCTTGGTCTGAGCGTATCTTTGAGCATCGTGAAGTCAATGGATGGATCAATTGACGTTCAAAGTCTGCCGGGTGCCGGAAGCGCATTCAGTGTCATATTACCGATTAGGAAATCAGAAAGGGGCGGAAATGGAGCACAGTCTAGCGGCCACTAATAACCATTCAAAGCCGACAATCCTGCTTATTGATGATGAAGACAGATTTCGGCAAGCCCTGGCCCGGCAGCTTGAAGTCAGGGAATTCAACGTATTGGACACGAGCAACGGAGAAGATGCCATTAAATTGGTGCGCCACAGGAATCCGGAGGTCATAATTCTGGATCAAAAGATGCCGGGCATGGACGGTATTCAGACCTTAAAGGAAATAAAAAAGATCCGGCCGGAGGTTCAGGTGATCATGCATACGGGCCACGGCAGCATGGAATCGGCCCGGCTTACCGGCAAGCATGATGTGTTCTGCTATCTTGAAAAACCCAGCACACTGGATGATTTGATAAAGGTTATCGATGATGCTACCCTAGAGCGTGTCAATGCCCTGGCACGTCACGAGATACCGGTAATTCAAAAAAGCGGACTCAAAGACTGGCTGATCGGCGTGCACAACGCCCGGCCGGGGATCATCCTCCTTGGCTTGCTTATTTTTATGGGCCTCACACTGGTGCCCGTCCCTAAACAACTTCACACCCTTCTGGTTTCAAAAAAAATTGGGCAGGCAGGCGAGGCCATCGCGGGCTACTCCGATTATAACCAGATGCAAGTCGGGCAGAGTATCGCTGAATATTACACCCGCAAAGCAAAATTATACAATAAGACTACCGGCGAAAACGGCAAGGTGGTCAAAATTTCCCTGAGCACCGGGCAGGTCGCCCTGCGGGCCAAAGCCATGGTGGGCATCCTGCTGGTGGCCGCCCTTTTCTGGGCCACCGGTGCGGTTCCCATCGGCATCACTGCTCTGCTGGTCGGTGTTCTGATGTATTTTTTCGGTGTGTTTCCGGCCGATCAGGTGGCCCAAGCCTATGCCAAGGATTCGGTGGTTTTCATTTTCGGTGTTCTGGCCCTGGCCGCTGCTATCAGCAAAACCGGTCTGGATCGCCGAATCGGTATTCTGCTGCTGGGCACCAGCACCTCTTTGCGGCGCTTTGCCCTGATCTTCGGACCGCTTCTGGCGGTCACGGCTTCGTTTCTTTCCGAACACGCTCTGGTGGCATTCATCGCACCCATCCTGATGCTGGTCTACCTGGGGGCGACAAAAACGGCCGGGCTTAAAAGTGATAAGGGCCTGGTGGTCATGCTGCTGTTGATGCTGACGTTCTGTGCCAATATCGGCGGACCCGGCTCACCTGCGGCCGGGGGACGCAATGCCGTTATGCTGGGTATTTTCGCAGACTATGGGGTCAGCATCTCCTTCGGTCAGTGGATCAAGATGGGTTTGCCGTTTGTTCCGGTAATGGCGATAGTGATTGCCGCCTATTTTATAACGGTTTTTCGAAATAAAATTAAAGTGAGATCCGTCAATATTGCCGCCGAAGTCAGGCGGGAGTCTGAAAAAATCGGCAAGATGACCGCCGATGAATTCAAAGCCGCCGGCGTCCTTGTCCTTGTTATCGTCCTGTGGACAACTTTATCCGACCGGTTTGGCATGGGAGGGCCGGTGATTTTGTGCCTGGTGCTGCTAAATATCCTGGGTGTGCTGCGCTGGAAGGACATCAACAGCATTCACTGGGATGTGGTGGCACTGTATGCGGCGGCCAGCGCCATGGGTTATGGTCTGGCAGCGACCGGCGCGGCCCTGTGGCTGGCCAACGGCTTTGTGTCCGTGCTGCCTGACTTTTTAAAAAGCGGAACCGGGCTTTGCATTTCCACCAGCTTTATCACCGGAATTCTGACCAACTTTATGAGTGACGGGGCCACGGTGGCAGCGGTGGGGCCCATAACGGTTCCGATGGCCACCCTTTCCGGTACTTCGCCGATTATGGTGGGGCTGGCAACCGCTTTTGCCTCTTCATTCGCCCATATGCTGATCATCGG
>Ga0210122_1000887_pt1 | contig 10442 bp, 9 predicted proteins | sample Muzzi_CordB_D2_FD_185530 | JGI IMG/M metagenome (GOLD analysis project Ga0210122, IMG submission 185530) | Wetland microbial communities from San Francisco Bay, California, USA, that impact long-term carbon sequestration - Muzzi_CordB_D2 (SPAdes) | ecosystem: Environmental > Aquatic > Marine >... | reverse complement strand
ACCTTCTTCGCCACCTGCCCGCTGGGGGTGGAGCCGCTGCTGGCGGCCGAGCTCGAGGGGCTGGGGTGCGGGCAGGTGCGGCCGACGCGGGCCGGCGTGGGCTTCGAGGGATCTTTGGAGACGGCCTACCGGGCCTGCCTGTGGTCGCGCCTGGCGAGCCGGGTGCTGCTGCCGTTGGCGAGCTTTCCGGCCCCCACGCCCCGGGACCTGTACGACGGCGCGCGGGCCCTGGCGTGGGGCGAGCACGTGGCGCCGGACGGGACGCTGTGCGTGGACCTGTCCACCTCCCGCTCGGCGATCACCCACAGCCGCTACGGCGCCCTGAAGGTCAAGGACGCCATCGTGGACCGGCTGCGGGACGAGACGGGGGTGCGCCCCTCGGTGGACACGGCGCGGCCGGACCTGCGGGTGAACGTCTACCTGCACCGCGACCGGGCTACGGTGGCGGTGGACCTGTCGGGCGACGCCCTGCACCGGCGCGGCTGGCGGGGCGTGGGCCGGGCGGCGCCCCTGAAGGAGAACCTGGCGGCGTCGGTGCTGCTGCACGCCCGCTGGCCCGCCCTGGCCGCCGGGGGCGCGCCCCTGGTGGACCCGATGTGCGGCGCCGGCACCCTGCTGGTGGAGGGCGCCCTCATCGCGGCGGACGCGGCGCCGGGGCTGGGGCGGACGGCGTGGGGCTTCTCCCGCTGGCGGGGCCACGACGCGGCGCGCTGGGGCGCCCTGGTGGCCGAGGCGCGGGAGCGGCGCGAGGCGGGCCTGGACCGCCTGCCGCGCGTCGCGGGGGCCGACCGGGACCCGAAGGCGGTGGCGGCGGCGCGGGACAACCTGCGCCGCGCCGGCCTGGAGGGCAGGGTCGCGGTCGAGCGGCGCGCCCTGGCGGAGCGGGTGCCCGAGCCGGGCCCGCCGGGCCTGGTGGTCGTGAACCCCCCCTACGGCGAGCGCCTGGGGGCGGAAGGGGGGCTGGAAGCGCTCTACGCCGAGCTGGGGGCGACCCTCAAGGGCTGCTTCCCGGGCTGGCGCGCGGCGGTGCTGACGGGGGCGCCGGACCTGGCCCACCACCTGGGGCTCCGGGCCGACCGGCGCCAGACCCTGTACAACGGGGCCCTGGAGTGCCGCCTGCTGCACTTCGCCATCGCCCCGGCCGGGGAGCGGCCGCGCAAGGCCCGCCCGCCCCTTGCCGCCGGGCCCGGGACGCCGTAGGTTTGAGACAGGGGACCGCCGGGCGGGCGGCCCCGCCGAGAGAGGGGCGCATGAGAGCCAAGGAGATCGGGGTGGCGGCGTGCCTGCTGGCCGGGGCCCTTTGGGCGGCGCCGGCGGCGGCGTTCGACTACAGCTACATCGAGGGGGGCGTGGCCTTCGTGGACCGGGACGACCCCACGGCCGACGGCGACGGGCCCTGGGCGGCCGTATCCCTGGCGGCCTCGCCCGACGTCCACCTGTTCGGCCACTACCGCCGGGCCGAGCTCGACCGTTCCGGCGGCGGCACCCGCACCGAGGAGGCGTGGGGCGTCGGCCTGGGCAACCGCCGCGAGCTGGCCCGGCGCCTGGACCTGGTGGTGGCGGGCTCCTTCGAGTCGGTGCGCACCGAGACCGGGGGCGGCGCCGAGAACACCGACACGGGCTTCGCCGCCGACCTGGGCCTGCGCCTGGGGTTCCGCCTGGGGCCGGTGGGGGTGCAGGAGGTCAACGCGGGGGTCGCCTACCGCTACCTGGACGCCCACGGCGACGTGCTGGTGCGGGGCGGGGTGGTGGTGCCCCTCACCGCCAACGTCTCCGTCACCGGCGAGGCGCGGGACGACGGCGACCGCTGGGAGGCCCGCGCCGGCCTGCGCCTCGCGTTCTAGGCCGCCCCGCTTGTCCGGCCGGGCCGACCGGCCTTACCCTGATCGGCATGCCGTGGGATCCGGGCCAGATGCCGGCGGTGAAGCACCAGGTCTTCGTGTGCACGGCGGACGCGTGCACCGATCGGGGCGCCGAGGCCACCTACAAGTCGCTGAAGGCCAAGGTGAAGGCCACGCCGGGGCTGGAGGGCGTGCGGGTGGTGCGCTCGGGCTCGGTGGGGGGGTGCCTGCACGGGCCCATGGTGGTGATCTACCCCGAGGGCATCTGGTATTACGGCGTCACCGAGGACCGGGTGGACGCCCTGATCGAGCGCCACCTGGTCGGCGGCGAAACGATCGACGCGTGGCTGTTCCACCGCACCGACGGCTGCCCCTGCGTCACCGGCGCCGCACAAGCGGCGGGCGACGGCACCGACGACGGCGCCTGACCCCCGTGCCCGGGCCGGAGTGGGGTATCCTCTCGGGCGCCATGCCCCGCCCCCTGCCACGTTCCGACGACATGCCCCTCCGCGTCCCGTGACCGTCGCCCGGCTCCACACCCTGGGCGCCACCGGCGAGGTGACGGGCTCGTGCCACCTGCTGGAGGCGGGGGGGCGGCGGGTGCTGCTGGACTGCGGGCTGATCCAGGGGGCGCCCCGCGACGCGGCCCGCAACCGGGAGCCGTTCCCGTTCGACCCGGAGTCCCTGGACGCCGTGGTGCTCAGCCACGCCCACATCGACCACTCGGGGCGGCTGCCCCTGCTGGTGAAGGCGGGGTACCGGGGGCCCATCTTCGCCCACCCGGCCACCGCCGACCTGTGCGACATCATGCTGCGGGACTCGGCCTACCTGCAGGAGAAGGACGCCGAGTGGGAGAACCGCAAGCGCGAGCGCAAGCACTTGAAGCCCGTCGAGCCCCTCTACGACGAGCGGGACGCCCGCGCCGCCGTGGAGCGCTTCGAGCCCCTGGACTACGCCATTCCCCGGGAGGTGGCGCCGGGGGTGGTGGTGACCCTGCACGAGGCCGGGCACATCCTGGGCTCGGCGGTGGTGGAGGCGCGGGTGGGGACGGCCGGGGCCACCCGGCGCATCGTGTTCAGCGGCGACCTGGGGCGCTCGGGGATGCCCGTGCTCCAGGACCCGGCGGTGATCGACCACGCCGACCGGGTGCTGATGGAGAGCACCTACGGCGACCGCCTGCACCGGGGATGGGAGGAGACCCGGGAGGAGATCCGCGAGGTGCTGGCGGACGCCGGGGACGACGGCGACGGCAACGTGCTGATCCCGTCCTTCGCCGTGGGGAGGACCCAGGCGATCTTGTTCCTGTTCGCCAAGTACTACCGGGAGTGGGGCCTGGAACGGTGGCGCATCTACCTGGACAGCCCCATGGGCATCGAGGCCAGCGAGGTGTACGGCCGCCACGCCGACCTGTTCGACAAGGAGGCCCGCGACCTGTGGCGGGGCGGCGCCGAGAGCCCGCGGCTGCCCAACCTGCACATGAACCGCTCCCCGGAGGAGTCCATGGCCCTCAACACGGTGCGCTCGGGGGCCATCATCATCGCCGGCAGCGGCATGTGCACGGGGGGGCGCATCCGCCACCACCTCAAGCACAACGTCTGGCGCCCCCAGTGCCGCATCCTGATCACCGGCTTCCAGGCCCGGGGCACCCTGGGGCGGGCCCTGGTGGACGGGGCCCGGCACATCCGCCTGTGGGGGGAGACGATCCGGGTGGCGGCGAAGGTCCACACGGTCGGCGGCCTGTCGGCCCACGCCGACCAGGCGGGGCTCACGGGCTGGTACGCGCGCATCGGGGGCCGCCCGCCGGTGACCCTGGTGCACGGCGAGCCGTCCGCCCTGGAGGCCCTGGCGGCGCACCTGAAGGGCAGCCTGAACGCCCGGGTGCGGATCGCGAAGCGCGGCGACGTCGTGGAAGTTTGAGGGCCCCGGGCCCGGGCCTTCCGGGGGCGGCCGACAGGGGGGGTGCCGCTCCGAGGCCGGGCCTGCGGGGCCCTGGAGATCGGGGGGAGGGCGATGCGGGTGGGGCCGCGGTCTTTCGCCGCCGGCGCCTTCCGCCCGTGCGCGGGACCCCTTGGGGTCCGCCACCGGCCCTCCCTCCTCGCGGCGGCCCGCCCTCCCCGACCCGTTGGGACGTCCGCCGCGTCTGGTTCAAAACGTAGCGCGCGCGCCCCTGAGGGGTTCATGACATCGGTCACGGGGAGGACCCGATAAAAGGCGCCTCCCCCCCGCCCGAACGGCCTACGACCCCGCCGGCAGCCCCAGCCAGACGGCCACCGCCACCGCCACCCACAGCGCCAGGGACCACCGCCAGTCGATCCGCTCGCCGTGCTCCGCCATGGTCGGATCCCTCCCCGGGAGGGCCCGCGGGACCCTCGTGTCCCACGGTCGCCCAGGCGCCCTCCCTTTGTTCATGCTTTCCCGCGCCGGCGACGAAGGGCATGACGTCGGTCATAGGGGCCCCGGAAGGGCGCGGTGGCGGAGCGGTTCGGGTAGAATGGCGCCCCGTCCACCCCGCAAGCCCGGGAGCGCCCGCTCTATGAAGCGCCTCGAAAGACCCCTCGAGCGGCTGATGTTCGGCAGCCGGTGGCTGCTGGCGCCGTTCTACGTCGGCCTGGTCCTGGCCATCGGCCTGCTCCTGGTGAAGTTCGCGCGGGAGTTCGTCCACGTGGTGCCGCTGGTGATCCTGGAGGGCGAGGGGGAGGCGATCGTGGCGATCCTCTCCCTGGTGGACATCGCCCTGGTGGCGAACCTGCTGCTGATCATCATCTTCGCCGGCTACGAGAACTTCGTCTCCAAGATCCACACCGAGGCCCACGAGGACCGCCCCGAGTGGATGGGGCACGTGGACTTCTCGGACCTGAAGATCAAGCTGATCGGCTCGATCGTGGCGATCTCGGGGATCGAGCTGCTCAAGGCCTTCATGCGGGTGGCCGAGCTGGGCAACGCCGAGCTGGCCTGGCGGGTGGGCATCCACCTCACGTTGGTGGTCTCCGGCGTGATGTTCGCCCTGATGGACCGCATCGGCCTGGCCAAGAAGCAGGCCCGCGCCGCCAAGGGGCCGTAGGACCCCGGCGTCCCGGCGTCAGGCGGCCCGGTAGGCGGGAAGGTAGGTGTCCTCGACGAAGGTCTCGAAGCGGGTGGCGGTGGTGTTGCGGGGGCCGCGGGGCTCGGTGGCGCGGATGCGGCCCTCGTTGAAGGCGCGGGACATCTCCGCGTAGAGGCCCGCCATGCTCTCCGACAGGCCCATCCGGACGAGGGCGCCCTTCAGGTCGTCGTAGCCGAACTGCACGTAGGGCAGGTCGGGCTTGCCGATGGCGGCGCCGATGATGCGGGTGGCCTCGCGCATGGACAGGTTGCGGGGCCCCTGCAGCTCGCGCACCGCGAAGCCGGTGAAGTCCCGCGCCGCCAGGGCCTCGGCGGCGGCCGCCGCGATGTCGCGGGTGGCCACCGCGGCGATGGCCAGGTCCGGGTCCACGGCGGCGCCGTTGATGCCCTGGTGCCGGATGAGCCCGATCGTGCCCAGGTGGTTCTCGAAGAAGTAGCCCGGCCGCAGGGCCAGCACGTGGACCCCGGGGGTGGCCTTCAGGCGCTCCTCCAGGCGGCGCAGGCCCAGGATGGGGCCGGTGCCCTCGGGCCGGTCGGCGCCGATGCTGCTGAGCATCACGACGCGGGGCACGCCGCTGTCGGCCACGGCGCGGGCGACGGCCTCCACCGTGCGGGCCTGCTCGGCCGGGTAGTCGGGGGAGACCGGGTTGGGGGGCACCAGCACGTAGGCGGCCTCGGCCCCCCGCAGGGCCTCGGTCAGGAAGGCCGCGTCGGCGGCGTCGCCGGACCGGGTCTCGGCCCCCCGGTCGGCCAGGGCCTTCAGGCCCTCGGCGGAGCGCCCCAGGGCGCGCACCCGCTCGCCCGCCTCCAGCAGCCGCCGCGCGGCGCCGCCGCCGGTGCGGCCCGTGGCCCCCAGGATCGTGATCATTGGCGGTTTCTCCCGGTCACCTGCCCGCTCGCGCGCCCGTTCACCTGCGCAGCAGCTTGAAGGCGTGGTTGCCGCCGCCGGAGCGGATGGCGTGCAGCACCCAGACCATGCACATGGGCTCCAGGTAGCGGCTGGCCTCGATGCCCCCTAAGTCCACCACGCCCCAGCCGAAGTCCTTGAGGATGGCGCCCGCCTGGCGCTTGGCGGCGTGGCCGTCGCCGCAGATGAACATGTCGGGCGGACCGCCGGGGAAGTCGGGGCGGAACATGTGGGCGTGGCCGACGGTGTTGAAGGCCTTGACCACGTGGGAGTCGGGCGCGCGCCGCTGGACGCGCTCCCCCAGGGAGTCGGTGTGGCCCACGAACAGGGTGGGGGGCATGCCGCCGGAGAAGTCCAGGGGGTTGGTGGCGTCGAGCACCACCTTGCCCCTGAGGCGCTCCGGGCCCGCGGCCTCGATCACCGCCTCGGCGGCGGCCCCCAGGGTGGCGAGCACGATCACCTCGCCGAACCCCGCGGCCTCGGCGAAGTCCCCCGCCGAGGCCCCGGCCCCCGCGTCCCGGGCCCAGGCGGCGGCCGTTTCGTTGGCCGCGCTGCGGGCCCCCATGCGCACCTCGTGACCCAGGCTGGCGAAGGCCGATCCCAGGGTCCGTCCCACGTCCCCCGTTCCCAGCACGCCAATCTTCATGACCCAAGGGCTCCTTCAGGGGTCACCCATCTCGATCCAATATGAACCTGCCTCCCGTTGTCGGCAAGGGGTTCCGGACGCCCGCCGGGAAGGGCCCCGGGGCGGGGGCGGAGGGGTTCAGGCGGTGGGGGTGGTGGACAGGTCCGGCCCGGCGCCCGCGATCTCCACCAGGGCCTCGCCGGGGTTCACCCGGTCGCCGGGGGCGACGTGGACGTGGGTGACCTCGCCGGTGACCGGGGCCTGGACCTCGGTCTCCATCTTCATGGCCTCGATGATGAGCACCGGGTCGCCCGCCTTCACGGCGTCGCCCTGCTTCACGAGCACCTGGACGATGTTGCCGGGGATGGCGGTGGTCACGTCGCCGGGGCCCGCCGCGGCCTTGCGGCCGCCCCCCCCGGGGCCGGGCACGAAGGAGCCGGTGGGCTCGAACACCACGTCCTCGGGCATGCCGTCCACGGTCAGGTAGAAGTGGCGCTTGCCGTCGGACTTGGCGCCGGCGCCGGTGACCTGGACCTCGTAGGTCTCGCCGTGGACGTCGATCTTGAACTCGGTGGGGACTCCCTCCGGAGATACGGCGGCCTGGGTGGGGGGCAGCTCCAGGGGCTCGGGGGTGAGGGTGCCGGCGGCGCGCTCCTCCAGGAAGCGCTTGCCGACCTCGGGGAACATGGCGAAGATCAGCACGTCCTCCGGGGTCTTCGCGAGCTTTCCGATCTCCTTCTTCAGGCGGTCCATCTCCGGCGGCAGCAGGTCGGCCGGGCGGCAGTCGATCACCTGCTCGCGGCCGATGGCGCGGCGCCTGAGCTCCTCGTCCACCGGGCCGGGGGCCTGGCCGTAGCGGCCCTGGAGGTAGAGCTTCACCTCGTTGGTGATGGTCTTGTAGCGCTCGCCGCCGATCACGTTGAACACCGCCTGGGTGCCCACGATCTGGCTGGTGGGGGTGACCAGGGGGGGGTAGCCGAGGTCCTTGCGCACCTTGGGGATCTCGGCGAACACCGCGTCGATGCGGTTCAGGGCGCCGTGCTCGGAGAGCTGGTTGGCCAGGTTGGACATCATGCCCCCCGGCACCTGGTTGCTCTGCACCCGGGTGTCCACGCCGGTGAAGGGGCTCTCGAAGCGCTGGTAGCGGGGCCGCACCCGGGCGAAGTGCATGCCGATCTCCTGCAGCTTCTCCAGGTCCAGCCCGGTGTCTTGGGGGGTGCCCTTGAGGGCCGCCACCAGGGACTCGGTGGGGGGGTGGCTGGCGCCTCCGGCCAGGCTGGCGATGGCGGTGTCCACGTGGCGGCAGCCGGCCTCGATGGCCTTGAGCTGGCACATGGCGCCCATGCCGGCGGTGTCGTGGGAGTGCAGGGCCACGGGCAGGTCCACGGCCCCGCGGATCGCCGTCACCAGCCCGGCGATGGCGCCGGGGGTGAGCAGCCCCGCCATGTCCTTGATGCAGATGGAGTCGGACCCCATCCGGGCCAGCTCCCGGGCCTGGGCCACGAAGGCCTCGGTGGTGTGGACCGGGCTGGTCGTGTAGCAGATGGTGCCCTGCGCGTGCTTGCCGGCGGCCTTGACGGCCTCGATCGCCACCTGCACGTTGCGCAGGTCGTTCATGGCGTCGAACACCCGGAACACGTCGATGCCCCCGGCCGCCGCCCGGGCCACGAAGGCCCGCACCACGTCGTCGGCGTAGTGGCGGTAGCCCAGCAGGTTCTGGCCGCGCAGGAGCATCTGGAGGCGCGTGTTCGGCAGCGCCTTGCGCAGGGCCTGGAGCCGCTCCCAGGGGTCTTCCTTCAAGAACCGCAGACAGGCGTCGAAGGTGGCGCCGCCCCATACCTCCAGGGACCAGAAGCCGATCCGGTCGAGCTGAGGACAAACGGGCAGCATGTCCTCGGTGCGCATGCGGGTGGCCAGCAGGGACTGGTGCCCGTCCCGCAGGGCGGTCTCGGTGACGCGGACGGGGTCCCTGCCGGCGGCGGCTTGGGTCGGCCGTTCGGCCGGCGCCTTGGCGGGAGCCTTCTTGGCCGGAGCCTTCTTGGCCGGAGCTTTCTTGGCCGGAGCTTTCTTGGCGGGGACCTTCTTGGCCCGGGCCTTGGCGGTCGGCTTGGCGGTCTTCTTGGGGGCGGGGCGTTTCGGCATGGGGCTCCCTACAGGCCGGCGTGGGCGGCGATGGCCGCGGCGATGGCGACGGCAGACTCGTCCGGGCGGCGTTTGACGGAGTACTCCAGCAGCTCGGGGTGGCTCTCGATGAAGCCGGTGTCGAACCTTCCGGCTCGGAAGTCGGGGTGGCGCAGGATCTGGCGGTAGTAGGGGATCGTGGTGCGCACGCCGCGCAGGCGCAGGTGGTCCAGGGCGCGCCCGCTCCGGTCCAGGGCGTCGTCCCAGGTGCGGGCCCAGACCACCAGCTTGAGGCACATGGAGTCGAAGTAGGGCGGGATCACGTAGCCGCCGTACACGGCGGTGTCGATCCGCACCCCCGGCCCCCCGGGCGGGTAGTAGCGCGTGACCCGGCCGAAGGTGGGCAGAAAGTCGTTCTTCGGGTCCTCGGCGTTGATGCGGAACTGGAGGGCGAAGCCGGTGTGGGTGATCTCCTCCTGCCGCACCGAGAGGGGCTGGCCGTCGGCGACGCGGATCTGCTCGCGGACGATGTCGAGGCCGGTGATCTGCTCGGTGACGGTGTGCTCCACCTGGATGCGGGTGTTCATCTCCATGAAGTACACGTCGTCGCCGGACAGCAGGAACTCCACCGTGCCCGCGTTCTCGTAGCCCACGGCCCGGGCCGCCCGCACCGCCAGCTCCCCCACGTGGGCGCGCTGGGCCTCGGTCAGGCGGGGGGAGGGGGCGATCTCGATGAGCTTCTGGTTGCGGCGCTGGATGGAGCAGTCGCGCTCGAACAGGTGGACGGTGCCCCCGTGCCGGTCGGCCAGCACCTGCACCTCGATGTGGCGCGGGTTGACGATGCACTTCTCCAGGAACACCTCGGCGTGGCCGAACGCCTTCGTCGCCTCCGACACCACCCGGCCGAACTGGAAGCGCAGCTCGTCGGGGGTGTTGCAGCGCCGGATGCCGCGCCCGCCGCCGCCGGAGGTGGCCTTCAGCATGACGGGATAGCCGATGCGCTCGGCCTCGACCAGGGCGGCGTCGGCGTCGGGCACGGTGCCCTCGGTGCCGGGGGTGCACGGCACGCCCGCGGCCGTCATCGCCCGGCGCGCTTCCGTTTTGTCGCCCATGTGGCGGATCACCTCGGCGGGCGGGCCGATGAAGGCCACGCCGCGCTGGGCGCAGGCCTCGGCCAGCTCGGCGTTCTCGGCCAGGAAGCCGTAGCCCGGGTGGAGGGCGTCGCAGCCCGTCTCCACGGCCAGGTTCACCAGGGCGCGGGGGTTGAGGTAGCCCGCCAGGGGGTCGGCCCCGACCGCGTAGGCCTCGTCGGCCCGGCGCACGTGGAGGCCGTAACGGTCCGGCTCGGTGTAGATCGCCACCGAGGTGATGCCCATCTCGGCGCACGCCTGGGCGACGCGGACGGCGATCTCGCCCCGGTTGGCGATGAGGATCTTGCGGATCACGGGCCTCGCCTCAGCTCACGTCACCCCGCACCCCCGGCCACGCGGCACACCGCTCCCGCTTCCGATTCCAACACACCCCTCGGTTTGCGGCGGGCCGCGGGGGAATTGTGCGGGTGCCGGACCGGGGAGTCAACGGGCCGGCGGCGGCGCCACGGGCCCGAACGCCCACCCCTCCCCCTGCGCCCGCATGACGATGCCCGCGCAGGCCCGGGCGTCCGACAACGCCTCGTGGTGCCTCAATTCCAGGCCGAGGCGGTTGCACACGTCGGGCAGGCGGGTGGGGCGGATGTTCCACGTCGCGCGGGCCAGGCGGACGGTGCAGACGTAGGGCTTTCTCGGGGCGGGCAGGTCGTAGAGGGCGCAGCAGGCCCGTAAGACCGCCCGGTCGAAGGGGGCGTTGT
>Ga0210122_1000885_pt1 | contig 10462 bp, 8 predicted proteins | sample Muzzi_CordB_D2_FD_185530 | JGI IMG/M metagenome (GOLD analysis project Ga0210122, IMG submission 185530) | Wetland microbial communities from San Francisco Bay, California, USA, that impact long-term carbon sequestration - Muzzi_CordB_D2 (SPAdes) | ecosystem: Environmental > Aquatic > Marine >... | reverse complement strand
ACCGGATATTCGGCGACGGGGTCAATATCGCAGCCCGCCTGGAAGCCCTTGCCCTGCCCGGTGGCATTTGCATCTCAGACATGGTCTACAATCAGATTGTCAACAAGCTCGACTTCAGATGCATCGATCTGGGAGAGCAGGCACTTAAAAATATGCCAAAACCCATCCGGGTCTACCGGATCTTAGGACCCGAATCGGACACGCCGGCGGCGGCCGGCGAGTTTGCTGCAAACACAGACGCATCAGACAACACCAAACCCCTGCCGCTTCCTAAAAAGCCCTCCCTGGCAGTTTTGCCCTTTGTTAATCTCAGCACCGATCCCCGGCAGGATTATTTTAGCGACGGATTGACCCTGGATATCATGACCGCCCTGGTGATACTTCCCGAACTGTTTTTGATCAGTGACTCTGCGATGTTCAGCTACAAGTCAAGGCCGGTGACCGTCCAGAAACTCGGTCGCGAGCTGGGAGTCAGCCATGTGCTGGAAGGGGGCGTGCGGAATGCCGGCAATCGAGTTCGAATCACAGCCCGGCTCATCGAAACTTCCAGCCTGCGTCAGGTATGGGCCGAAAGTTACGACCGCCAATTGGACGACCTTTTCGCCGTTCAGGATGAAATCACACGGGAAATCGTTACGGCAATGGACATTCAACTGGTCTCCGGAGAACCCGCCCGAACAATCCGGCAGACCTTGAAAAATTCGGCTGCCATCGAGATATACTACCGTGGCTGGAAGGCCCTTTTCAGCACAAACAAAGAAGATTTGTACGAAGCCAGACAAATGTTTGAAGAAACAATCCTGCTGGAGCCCGAATCCTCGCTGGGATATGCCATGGCCGCCTGGGCGCACTGGTGGATCGTGCTGCGGGGCCTGAGCAATGATGTGTCGCATTCACTGCAGCGGGCTACCGAACTGGCAGAGCGGGCCATCAGTCTGGAAGATATTACGGGACTGCCCCATCTGATGATGGCCCAAATATATCTCCTCAAAAAAGACCACCGCAATGCCCTGGCCGAGGCCGAACTGGCGGTTCTGGCCCGCCCCAGTTGTGATGGTTCATATGTGGCCAAGGCCAATATTCTCAATTATCTGGGCCGACCGGCTGAAGCGATTGAACTCGCAAAATATGCCATGCGGCTTACGCCGGTTTATCCCGTCTATTATCCGGCAGTACTTGCAGCAGCCTATTACGGTTGCGGACGGTATGCGGATGCGGTTGTCGCTGCCCGGGAAGTCCTACAGGGCGACCGGGACAATCTCGATGCCCTGCTGATTCTGGCCGGCGCCAATGCTGCCCTGGAACGGCTGGAGGAAGCCCGCAAGGCCTGTCACGAAGTCCTCGCGTCCCATCCGGAGTTCACTCTCGAAAAGTTTGCCGCAACCCAACCATACAAGGAGCCTCAAACCCTGGATCAGGTAATCGAAATGCTGCAAAAGGCCGGATTTAAATAAGCTGCCATTTCAGACTGACTTGTGGTTTTTGCACAAGGCTATGGGGGTTGGGCATCGATGGGGATTCGGTCTTGATGCACATCATCATGATCGAGAGCGCCGGCAGCCGCTAATCACAATTGAACGAATAGGTGTAATCCATCAGACGCGTTCCCATATCCACCTTGAAAAAGTCGTAGTGCTTCCCTTCAAACCACTGGGGATACTTTCCAGTCCAGATCCTTTTGTTCTCGGCCCGCATTTCACCATAAAAATAAACATACCGGTTGTGCGTGTCGGCCACGTGTTTCTTTTGACCCGGTGCCACACCAAACCAGCCGCGGGTTTGCCAGGATGCCGGTCCGTTGTCAGCAGTCAGATAGTATACGACAATGTCGATGGTTCGGTGACAGTTATTCTTGACGAAAACCTTGGGCGGGGCGCTGTCGGGTGCTGAATTGCGATTCAACACCAGATCGATCTGGTGGATGATTTCAGCAGCTGTTGCTCTGTCTTTAAACACGGTTTTGGTGGCAGCGTTGACCGAAACCTTGGTTGTGGTGGCGGTAACCGGTTGCATGGTGATCGTGATGTCAAGGTCGCCGGTCGAAGCCTTGATTTCAGTTTCGGAATCCACAATGCTCGTCGAATCATATTGGATTCCCATATTCTCAAGAGCCTTGCGGGTGGTCTCGGTGAGCCGGCTGACATTGCTCACAAATGTTCTCTTGGCGACATTGCCGGTGGTGTATCGATAATACTCTCCGCCCCCGGCAATAGTTCCGGGAACCACTATCTCAGCGCATCCGGCTGCTAACCAGATGCTGCCGATCACCCCGATGCCTGTCAGTAAGCGTTTGATCATACCGGTTTCCGTCTTTTAAGCCTCAGCGCTGCAATTTTGACACCGGCGGGAATATAGGTCAGGCACCTGCAAAAGTAAATAATTATCTCCATGCAGCAGTTGAGCAGTGTTTACTTGATGTAGCGGCGGTTTCAGGATATGATCCTGCGATCCGGATTTTTCGGAAGACAAGGTGATTCTTTTATTGTAATTTATTTGCTCAAATTAGGCCCAAAATAGACAGGCGCTATCTTACCGATGAAAACTGCTCGGAGTCATGCTGTCATTGCTGCTTTGTGGATGTCCGGAACACTGTTCTCATTTATGGCCATGGCCATTGGCGGCCGCCAGTTGTCAGGTCATTTGACCACCTTTCAGATCCTGTTTTTCCGCAGTCTCATCGGCCTGTTGATCATCAGTTTTTTGTTGTGGCGCACAAGCTGGCAGCAGATATACACCAAACACTTCAAAATCCATGCACTGCGCAATGTCGCCCATTTCGGCGGCCAGTTCGGCTGGTTTTACGGCATTGCCTTTATTCCCCTGGCCGAGGTGTTCGCGCTGGAATTCACGGTGCCGGTCTGGACAGCGGTGTTGGCCACGATACTGCTCGGCGAGCAGATCACCCGTGCGCGGGTCACTGCCATCACATTCGGTGTGGTGGGTGTGATATTGATTTTACGTCCGGGGTTGGCTGTTGTAAATCCCGCCTCGCTGGCGGTGCTGGGCAGTGCGCTGGGCTATGCTTTCTCACACACGCTGACGAGAAAGCTGGCCCAGATCGACACACCGCTGACGATCCTTTTCTATATGACCCTTATCCAGTTGCCCCTGGGTTTTGTGACCTCGATCTTTGATTGGAACACGCCCTCGGCTGCCATGTTGCCGTGGATTATGGTCGTCGGTGTAACCGCCTTAAGCGGCCACTACTGCATGGCCCGTGCCCTGGCCCTGGCGGATGCCATTGTCGTGGTTCCAATGGATTTTTTGCGTTTACCCTTAATCGCAGCAATCGGTGTCGCAGTCTACGGAGAACCACTGGATTGGCTTGTGCTGGCCGGCGGGAGCTTGATGTTTGCCGGTAACTTAATAAACATCCGGGCCGAGCAAAAAAGAAGTCAGCGGCTTGCAAAATCAGATTAATTAGCCGCCATTTTGTCCACCTCGGTATACATCTGGCTTTCGATTTTGGCCTCGGCAATAAAAGATCGGAACCCGATGGTCTTGTACATTTTCAGGCCGTCTACCAGCGGATTAACCACCTGTTGGGCAAGGGGCGCAATTTGAGCCGCCCTATCGGGTTGAACCATTGCCGCCATTGAACTGCCCCATTGCATGATTTCCGGAACCGTGTCCATTAACTGATCGAACTTGATGTATGCCAATTGGTTATTTTTATCGGACAGGCCTTTATCGACCGCTTTGAAAGAATCGCTGTGGGTAATATTTTGACCGCTGTTGATCGTATCGATGTAGGATTTAATTATTTTGGTGTTGACCGCCACAATGAAATAGCCATTGATGTTAGCATAACAAGGGCTTAAGTCGCTGCCGAATGGCAGCTGCATATATGATATCTGGTGGGATCCATAGGTTTCCGTTAAAATCGGCATAGCGCTTTGACCGGCAGCCTGCCGGATGATCTGCTCGGCAACTTCGGGCTGCGCACTTTGAATAAAAATAGCAAGCTCCGGGATCGGGAATAAACCGCCGGTCTTAATACTTTGCAAGGCCAACCCCCATTGCGGACCAAATGAATTTATCAGTTTTTCCACAGACACACCGAATTTTGCCTGCAAAGCGGCGTTAACCGATGCGATGTCCTCTGGTTTTAAATCTTCTGATGCTATCAAACTGTCGTAGTAAAGTTTCAGATCCAGCGTATTTTGCCAGGTAAATCCGAGGGTACTCTGGGGCAGCATCGTGAGCATGGCTCCCGTTTCCGGTTTGATATTCAGCGTCCGTGCAAATTGCGGTTCCAGTGCGTCCCGGTCAACCATAAAAACAATCTTCTTTTGAAGCACGGCGCTTCCGTCATCATAAGCCGCATAACCGGCAGCATATAATCCGCTCATGCGGGAAATTTGCTTTCCGATAAACTGAAAATCCGGGCGTTCGTCCAGATTTTTGGCAACCAATTCCGTTCCCAGCCGATATAATTCCTGGAGGTTGACAAAACCATATACGTCCGAGTCCGGTTTATCCTTATATTCACGTTCAACGGCCTGATAATCCGGATTTTGGACGAGCGCGGCAGCAGGTTCCTTCAACGTGTCGAGACAGCGCGCCACCGGCCGTCGATGCAGCGCCAGCACAACGAGTCCGTCTGTAATCGTGTAATGCACATTAACCCCTGGTTCCAATTCAAAATGATTGATCACCCATTGGTCGTAGCTTTCAGAGACAACTTCGATATCACGGCTGATCATCTGTTTCAGCCAGTCCAGGAGTTTCGCGGGATGTCTCGGACGCAGGACGACGACCACGGCCTGGTAAAGTTCTTCAGGCGACGGGTTACGGGAATTATTAATGGTGGTCGGCAATAGCGCCAGGGTCACCTGCTGTCCGAACAAAGCATCAAACCAGGGACTGTTGAGCGTTTGCTCGACGCGCATAACAAAGTCTTCAGCTTCTTGAATGGCGCTTGCCGGCGCTTCAAGGGCCGTCAACGTGTAACGAATATCAATGCCGGCAACAGCAGTCCCGAGTCGGCTGGTGCGAAATTTTTCGATGCCTTGCTTAAAATGATTGTATCGAATCATGGCCAGTGTTTCGGTCGGCAGCATTTGTTCGGCGACGAGCTTTTTGGCGAAAGGCTGGAAATAAACATAATAGGCGCCGGCGGCCGTCACCAGGCATAATACGAAAATAACAAGGATGGCTTTTTTCATATGAATTTTCCCTTTTGGTCCAATGGCAATAATTGGATATCGAATTTTACGCTATATAAAGAACCATCTGCAACCCTCAACGGTGCTATTTTCCTGAGCGGATTATTTAGGATATCGGGTTTTTTATAGGAAACTTTACATTCTACCCTTTGAATTTTGGGGGAATATATGCAAAAATACTCACTATGGATAAAAGTGTCTGGAAGCTGTTGATGGCGGCGGTCATTGGCGCCGTCAGCGTCAGCGTATCACAATTTGGCCTGTGGTTGATCTTTTTTGCTGTCACTTCGATTTTTGGTGTCTACTTGCTCACCGGGATGTATTTCCTGGCCTGGCCCATTGTTTTTCCCATCTGTACGTTTCCCATGGTGTTCATATTGCTGCTGATCATCATACCGATGTTTCGCAAACCATATCTGGAGATATTGACCGGCTATCCTTTCTGGCTGACAGTTATCATGCCGCTCATACTTATTGCATTCACGATAATGGTTGTGACCTGCCCCCTGGATATCGGCGGGAATCTGTGGACCAGAGGCTTTGAGGCTTTCGGAACAGATTATTAAATTTTCATATCTGTGATCTACCGGGTATAAAGGATCTTCAATTATGACTTTTATTCAATTTGCCTGTTGGATTCCTTTATTGCTCTGGATTGGACTGGATGCATATGTCAGCCGATTTGAGGGGTGGGGTCAATGGGCTGCGGCGCCGATACTTCTCATCCCGCTTTTTGCCAGCGCAGCATTTAGCATATTTGGTCTGGCCGCTATTTTATCAAATTATCACAGGCAGCGATCCGTCGCCAAAAGTGAAGTTTTTGCAACTTTCGTATCCGGAATTCCGTTGATAATTGTAGGCATTGGAAATTTGCTGTAAAGAATCCTGGCCCAGCTTCCTGCCCGTAGGCTTACAGCCCGGAGGGAGGGTCAGGCTTTGACTTCACTCTAGCTTCCGACTCGGAGAGAGGGGTGGTGTTGGCAGTTACATAACCCATGGCATTCAACCACGAAAAAGCCTGTTATCTTTGACCGGGGTCTACAGGTGCTTTCTTAAACAACCGGATAAGCGTTTGACGGCTTCGGCAAGTTGAATTTTTGACGGGTAAGAGAAATTTATTCTCATATGATTTTTCGCCGGATTTTCACCGTAAAACACTTCGCCCGGAACAAAAGCCACTTTGAATTTAATGGCTTCATAAAACAACTCGAGGGTATCGATCCTTTCAGGAACCGTTGCCCACAGGAAAAGACCGCCTTCCGGTTTGGTCCAGCTGACGCCCATCTCTTCCGGGAAATATTCCTGCATGGTATTCAGGAATAAGGCCAGTTTTTCACGGTAATAGGCTCTGCAGTTTTCCAGATGCGTTTGCCAGTCCATTTCCTGCAAAAAAGCCGTACACATATCCTGATTATATTTTGGGCTATTTAAGGTATTTCCCTCTTTGATGTGGGTCATCTTTACGATGACCTCCGGTGGCCCGATATTAAAACCGACCCGCATTCCCGGACAAAATAGTTTGGAAAATGTGTACACGCCGATGACGTGACCGCCCTTTCGATTTTGATCCAACTCATAGATCGAGGGCAGGTTATTCCCATGATATCGCAGCGAGCGGTAAGGACTGTCCTCGACAATCGGAATATCAAATTCATAACTCAGATCCAGCAACGCTTCGCGTTTTTCCACACTCATCGAAATCCCGGAAGGATTCTGGAAATCCGGTACGACATAAATAAATTTCACGGGAATATTTTGGCTGGTCAACGTCCCGATTTTTTCCCCAAAACCTTCTATATCCGAACCATCTACGTCAATTTCAACCCCGGCAAATGCCGGCCGCTGCATTTGAAACGCAACGATCGCACCGGCAAAGGTCGGCCGATCAAGAATGACCGCATCGCCGGGATTTAAAAACAGCCGTCCGGTCAGATCCAGCCCCTGCTGCCCGGATGAGGTTATGACGATATTTTCTTCTGAAATGTTAATATGATCTTCTTTTAAAAACTGAATCACGGCCTGGATCAAATTCCGCTCACCGGAAATATCCGTATACTGCATGATCGTATCGGCATCTTCGCGCAGTCTTATCTGTGAAACCCGCTGCAAATCATCCTTTAAAAATGTATCCGGCGACGGCAGACCGCCGGCAAGGGAAATCGTTTCCGGATCGCTTAGCAGCTTAAATAATTTCCCGATGGCGTAGCCGTCATAGTCTTTTATATTATCTGAAAAGCGCGACATCCAATTTTGTTGCATGAGATCTCCTTCTAAATTGATTTTGACTCTGCAATTTATCGGAATACAACATACCGAGCCGCCGCAACCACATCAGACACTTTGGGCAGCACAAAATCTTCCAGCGAAGGCGAAAAAGGGATGGGTACATCTTTGGCTGCAACCCGTTTGACCGGCGCCTTCAGGTAGTCAAACAATTCCTCCTGAATACGGGCGGCCAGCTCTGCCCCAAATCCGCCGGTCCGGCAGGCTTCATGGACGATTACGGCCCGGCCTGTTTTCTTGATGGACCCGGCAACGGTATGCATATCCAGCGGTTTGAGGGTTCTTAGATCAACGATTTCAGCTTCGATATTCATGCCGTTCAGTTCGGCGGCAGCCTCTTTGCACAGGTAATAGCCTGAACCGTAACAGATAAGCGTGATATCCCGGCCCGGCCGCTTGACGGCCGCCTGCCCCAGCGGGATGGTAAAATCGCCCGCGGGCACCGGCCCTTCCCTGGCAAACAGCTTTTTGTGCTGAAAGAACATGACCGGATCATCGTCACGAATGGCCGTTTTAATCAGGCCTTTGACATCAGCCGGCTCACTGGGCACCACCACTTTAAGCCCCGGGGTGTGCACAAACCAGGCCTCCAGTGATTGGGAATGCTGGGCTGCTGCCCGTATTCCGGCACCATCCGGACACCAGATGACCATCGGTATCTTGACCTGTCCTCCCAGCATATATCGGATTTTAGCCGTCTGATTGACCAGCTCATCCATGCAGCAGGTCACGAAATCGGAAAAATGCAGATCGATGATCGGTCGCATGCCGGTCATGGCCGATCCAAGCCCCACTCCCACAATAGCCGCTTCGCTGATCGGTGTGTCAATGATTCGGCCGGGAAAGTTTTCGGGAATACCCTTAAACTGGCCGAAGATCCCGGCATGGGCCACTAGATCTTCACCCACGATACAAACGGTTTGATCCCGAGCCATTTCCTCATGCAATGCTTCAGCCAGCGCGGCGGAACTGCTTAATATGCGATCCGACATTTATGGAACTCCTGTACCAATTTTAAAATTGTAAAAAAAGTTGTCGCTCCGAAAAGGTTAACCGGCAACCCTGAACGTTGAACCGCTCAACCTAGGTGACTAACAAATCCTCCAGGGCCTCATGCGGTTCCGGAAAAGGACTATTTTCTGCAAACGTCACGGCTTCCTGGAGCCGGGATGCCGCTTCATCGTTTATTTGCCGGTCAAGTTTCGGCGACAGGATATTTTGTTCGGTTAAAAAATTAGCGAATCGCAGGATCGGGTCTTTCCGATCCTGCCAGCGCTTAACTTCCGCTTCGGTTCGATATTTCTGCGGATCGCCCTCAAAATGTCCTTTAATGCGGTATGTTTTATTTTCAATCAGGGTCGGGCCCTCGCCCCGGCGTGCGCTTGCGACCGCCTGTAGGGTGGCCTGCCGCACAGCCAGCACATCATTGCCGTCCACCGCCATCCCCGGCATATTATAGCCGGCGGCCCGAATGCAGATGTCATTGATCGAACAGGCATCCTGCAGCGGCGTTGTGGAAGCAAACTGATTGTTTTCGATCACGAAAATGATCGGCAATTTCCAGATAGCAGCCAGATTCATGACTTCGTGCACCGGTCCGCGGTTGGAGGCCCCGTCACCAAAAAAGCAGACCGCCACCTGATCGGTTTTACGCATCTTAATGGAAAAGCCTGCCCCGGCGATGATCGGCAGCCCCCCGGCCACCACCCCGTTGGCGCCCAAGATGCCGAGCGCAAAATCGGCAATGTGCATGGAGCCGCCTTTGCCTTTGCAGTAGCCGGTTTTTTTACCGAACAGCTCGGCCGCCATCTTTTTCAGATCCGCCCCCTTGGCGATCATGTGCCCGTGACCGCGATGGGTTGTGGTCAGGAAGTCGTCATCACGCAGGCAGGAGCAGACACCCACAGACGATGCCTCCTGCCCGATGGACAGATGGATGAAACCGGGAATCTTTTTATCAGCAAAAAGCGCCCCGGCCATGGTTTCAAACTGCCGTATGGTGACCATGGTACGATAGAGATCAAGATATTGTTTATCCTGATTTGTCATTAATTACTCCTAGTTAAATAAATTTTTATGCTGGAAAGCTTGGAGGCTTGAAAGCTACGGCGCCAGCGTACCGGCTATCAGCTATGAGCTACCAGCGGACGCTCCAGCGCCATTCCTCCCATCTTTACCCCCAACTTCTCCACTTCTCAACGTCCTTCCTTTCAAGCTTTCCAGCCTCCTGGCTTCCGAGCCAATCCTTAGGGCTTATACAATCCCGCCGCCACCGGCAGATAAAGCGAGAGGATCGGGAAAAAAGAAAGGATGATCAAAACCACCACATCCATGATCACGAACACAACCGCCTGTTTGGCAACGGAATCCAGATCGCCCTTGATTAGATTTGCGGCCGTAAACAGGTTGACGCCCACCGGCGGTGTGGCCTGCCCGATGGCCAGCGCTGAAATAAATATGACGCCATACCACAGCGGATCAATTTTAAACGCCGCCAGAACCGGAATCAGAATCGGCATAATGAGATAGGAGATCGAGATGGCATCCAGAATCATGCCCAGTCCCAGCAAGAGAAGATTAATCAGAATAATCATGACCGCAGCATTGGGTGAAATGGAAATTACAAACTCGGCGGCCCGATCGATTACGCCGATCACCGAGGCCGCCCACGTGAAGATACCGGCAAATACCACGATGAACATGATGACCGATGACGTTACGCTGGCATCCACCAGCATCCGGATCATATCTCGCCAGGTCAGGTTGCGGTATATGACAGCGGCCACAAACAGGCTGTAAAAAACAGCCACCACGGCCGCTTCCGTGGGCGTAAATATGCCGGCATAGATTCCGCCAAGGATGATTACCGGTGCCAGCATAGCCCAGATGGAATCTTTTAAGGCAATCAGAATTTCTTTCGGGGAGCCTCTCTTTTCCAAGCCGCGATAGCCTCGCTTTCTGGACACCAGATAAGCCACCAGGACGGTACCGGCACCGGTCAAAATACCCGG
>Ga0210122_1000884_pt1 | contig 10464 bp, 7 predicted proteins | sample Muzzi_CordB_D2_FD_185530 | JGI IMG/M metagenome (GOLD analysis project Ga0210122, IMG submission 185530) | Wetland microbial communities from San Francisco Bay, California, USA, that impact long-term carbon sequestration - Muzzi_CordB_D2 (SPAdes) | ecosystem: Environmental > Aquatic > Marine >... | reverse complement strand
CGCATCCTGATGCGCCCGGAGGACTACTATGATCGGTGAGTTCACGCCGGGCCTGATCCTGATCCTCGGCGCGCTCGTAATTCCGCTGTTGCCGCGAAGTGTGCGCGCTCCCTATACGTTGGCACTGCCGGTCGTTGCCTTCGTCTATCTGCTGGGCTTGCCGCACGGCGAGGCCGGCCAGTGGCAACTGTTTGACCTGCCGCTGGTCACCCTGCGCGTCGACCGGCTCAGCCTGCTGTTCGGCTATATCTTCCTGCTCGCTGCCCTGCTCGGCGCGATCTACGCCCTGCACGAGCGCGACGTCGTGCAGCAGGTCGCCGCACCCATCTATGCCGGCAGCGCGATCGGCGCGATCTTCGCCGGCGACCTGGTGACGCTGTTCATCTTCTGGGAGATGCTGGCGATCTCTTCCGTCTTTCTCGTCTGGGCACGGCGAACGGAACGCGCCTTTGGCGCCGGCATGCGCTATCTGGTGGTGCAGATCGCTTCCGGCGTGCTGCTGCTGGCCGGCCTGCTGATGCATTACCACCAGACCGGCTCGCTCGCATTTACGACGCTCGGCCTCTCCTCGACCGGAACGCTGCTCATCTTCGTCGCTTTCGGCATCAAATGCGCGTTTCCGCTGCTGCACAACTGGCTGCAGGATGCCTATCCGGAAGCAACCGTCACCGGCACGGTCTACCTGTCATCCTTCACCACCAAGGTAGCAGTCTATGCACTCGCGCGCGGCTACGCCGGCACAGAAGTTCTGGTGCCGATCGGTGCGGCCATGACGGCTTTCCCGATCTTTTACGCGGTCATCGAAAACGACCTGCGGCGAGTGCTGGCCTACAGCCTGAACAACCAGCTCGGCTTCATGGTCGTCGGCATCGGTATCGGCACCGATCTGGCTCTCAACGGAGCGGTGGCGCACGCATTCGCCGACATCCTGTTCAAGGGCCTGCTGTTCATGTCGATGGGCGCGGTGCTGTTCCGCACCGGCACCGTCAAGGGCTCCGAACTGGGCGGCCTCTACAAGTCCATGCCGTGGACGACCGGCTTCTGTATCGTCGGGGCAGCGTCGATTTCGGCGTTTCCGCTGTTCAGCGGCTTCGTCACCAAGTCGATGGTGATAGCGGCAGCGATGGAGAAGGACTATTTCTGGACCTGGCTGGTGCTGCTGTTTGCCAGCGCCGGCGTGTTTCATCACGCCGGCATCAAGATCCCCTATTTCGCTTTCTTCGCACACGATTCCGGCAAGCGCTGCGCAGAGGCGCCGTGGAACATGCTGCTGGCCATGGCAATCACCGCCGGATTGTGTATCGGCATCGGTTCCTTTCCCTGGCTTTTCTACCGTTTGCTGCCTTACCCGGTGGAGCATTTCGTGCCCTACAGCCTCGACCATGTGGTCGGGCAAACGCAGTTGCTGTTCCTGTCGGCCCTGGCATTTACGGTGCTGATGCGCACCGGGATCTATCCACCCGAACTTCGCTCCACCAATCTCGATTTTGACTGGTTCTACCGTCGGGCGGGCTACCGTGTGGCACAAGGTCTCTATGCGATCAGTGCCTCGGCGCGCGCACGCCTCATGACGGCCGCCGGGACCGGCGTGCAGTGGTTGGCCGTCGGGCTTCATCGCCCCCCTGCACCGGATGGCGTGCTGGCGCGAAGCCGGCTGACCGGAAGCATGGCGTTCTGGGCCGCTGTGATGCTGGCGGCATTTCTGATCCTGTCCTATCTCTAGCTCCCCGCCGCCCGGCACGACGACGCGGTCGGCCGGATCGGGACCGCCATGGAGTCGATGGCAGGCAGTGCGGGTCGGCTGCGTGCTGGCGCGACCGGCGGCGTCGGCGCGCGCGACGGTAGTGAGCGACTAATCAATTATTAGCCATCGCGCGCAGGAACCGGCGGGAGACGAGCTCGCCGCGCTCGCTCCTAACGGCCCATTTACTGCCGTCCGCTTTGGTGCCCTGAACCATCCGGTTCCCGGCTGCGACCTATTCAGAGGACGCAACCTTCTGCGGGCCGGGGCGTTGACCCGGGCGGCTGACGCGACAGGTCCGCGGGCTGCCCGAACGGCAAAGGCAAGTGATGCATATGCGCGCCAGTAGCATGGTGTTCCGTCTTCCGGCCGCCGCTGCGGTGGCCGCGCTGGCCGTTTGCGCCCTGTCGGCACCGGCGGCGGCCGAAGGGCTGTTCGAGAGCTTTTTCGGCGAATTGCGCCGGGCGTTGTCGGCGCCGCCCCGGCCGGTGCAGAGCAGCGCCCGCGCCTTCACCGATCCCTTCACCAGTTTGCATGACGCCTTGTCGCAAAAACCCGAACGTTACGAGCGGGCGGTAACCGACCGCGACCACGGACCGGCCAGGGCGTTCTGCGTGCGCACCTGTGACGGCCGCTACTTCCCGGTGCAGAGCCGCCCCGGGATGAGCGCAGCGCAGGCCTGCGACGCCTTCTGCCCGGCCAGTGAGACGCGCCTCTATTCCGGCAGCAATATCGACTACGCGGTCGCCCGTGACGGCAGCCGCTATGCCGCGCTGCCCAGCGCCTATGTCTACCGCAAGCAACTGGTCGCCGGCTGCACCTGCAACGGGCGCAACGCCTTCGGACTTGCCCATATCGACGCCAATGACGACCCCACTCTGCGCCGCGGCGACGTAGTGGCCACCCGCGAAGGCCTGGTCGCCTATACCGGTGGCAAGAACCAGCGCGCGGATTTTACGCCCATCGATTCCTATCGCGGCTTTTCCAGAAGCTATCGCGAGACGCTATCCGAAATTCGCGTCATGCCTCCCGGCGCAGCCAATTACACGCCGGTGACGGCGCCGCCGACCACCGGCTTGACGCAAACTCACAATCAAAGCGCTCAGCTCGTCAAATAGCCGGCGACCTCATCGGCCAGCGAGAGCGCCGAGGTCAGCCCCGGCGATTCAATCCCGAACATGTGCACCAGCGCCGGCATCCCGTGCTGCGTCGGCCCCTCGATCACGAAGTCCGCCGCCGGCTCGCCGGGACCGCTGAGCTTGGGACGGATGCCGGCATAATCCGCTACCAGCGCGCCGTCGGGCAGCGCCGGCCAGTAGCTGCGAATGCGGGCGTAGAACGACGCAGCGCGGCCAGGATCGACGTCATAGTACTCGTGCTCGATCCATTCCACGTCCGGACCGAAACGCATGCGGCCATTGAGATCGAGGGTCACATGCACGCCCAAACCACCGTCGACCGGCGTCGGATAAATGAGCCGCGCGAACGCCGGCTTGCCGGGGCAGGAAAAATAATTGCCTTTGGCCAGCACCAGTCGCGGAATGCGTTCGATCGGATAGCCCTCGATCGTCCGCGCGACGCCTTGTGCGCCGAGCCCCGCACAGTTGATCAGTGCGTCGAATGCAACGGCGTCGGTCTCGCCGACGAAGCGCACCGACCATTGGCCCCGCGTGCGGGCCACGCCGACGACCTTCGTCTTGAAGGCGATGGCGCCGCCGGCGTCTTCCAGTCCGCCGCGCAACGCCAGCATGAAAGCATGACCGTCGACGATGCCGGTTTCCGGCGAGAGCAACGCGCCGATGCAGCGAAGAGCCGGTTCGAGCGCGCGCGCCTCGGTGCCCGGGATCAGTACCAGGCCTTCAACGTCGTTGGCCGCGCCTTGCCGCGCGATGGCCTGGATTTTGTCGGCTTCCGCATCGTTGGTGGCCACGATCAGCTTGCCGCACTTGCGGTGCGCTACGCCATGCGCGGCGCAGAAATCGTAGAGCATGCGCCGCCCGCGCACGCAGTGACGCGCGCGCAGCGAGCCGGTCGGGTAATACATGCCGGCATGGATGACCTCACTGTTGCGCGAGGAAATGCCGGTGCCGATGGCGGTCTCCGCCTCAGCCACCACCACCTCATGACCTTTGCGCGCGACAGCGCGGGCGACGGCCAAACCAATGACGCCGGCACCGATCACCAGAACCTGCATGCGACCTTCTGTCCCGACGGAAGTTCCTGCAATGAAGCATTCGCAGGCGCGGAGTTAAACCATCATTTTCACCAGAATCGGCTTTAACGCTTATTGTCCTTCGGCCTTGACCGGTGGCGATCATCGGGCAAATTCGGCCACCCAATTCCCTGAGACAGGTGGACCTGGAACGATGCGGAAAACGGTCTTGAAATGGATGGCAGTCCTGCTCGCCATCGCACTGGCGGGACCGGCCGCCGCCCGCTGCCGCAACACCGGCAGCTTCGAGCGCTGGGTCGAACAGTTCAAGCGAGACGCCGTGGCAGCGGGCATCTCCCCGCGCGTGGTCGCCGCCGCCGCGCCGGAACTGCGGTTCGATCCATCCGTCATTCGCCGCGACCAGGGCCAGGCGGTTTTCAACCTCACCTTCCTGCAATTCTCCGACCGACTGGTCGGCGGCTATCGCATGCCCAACGGGCGCGCCGCGATGAAAAAGCACGCCGCCACCTTCGCCAGAATCGAGCAGGTCTATGGCGTGCCGGCGCCGGTGATCGCTGCCGTGTGGGGCCTGGAAAGCGATTTCGGCGCCCTGTTCGGCAAGTTCAAGATCCTGCCCTCGCTGGCCACGCTCGCCTATGACTGCCGGCGCGGCGAGCACTTCCGTCCCGAGCTGATGGACGCGCTGCGCATCATCCAGCGCGGCGACCAGCGGGTCGACCAGATGATCGGCAACTGGGCCGGTGAATTCGGCGGCATGCAATTCACGCCGTCCAATTACATCAAATACGGCGTCGACTTCGACGGCAACGGCCGGCGCGACCTGATCAAGAGCGTGCCCGACACGCTGGCCTCCGCTGCCAACTATCTGCACAGCATCGGATGGCGACGCGGCGAGCCCTGGCTGCAGGAAGTGCGCGTGCCGGCGAACTTGCCCTGGCAGGAAGCCGATCTCGACATCCAACACCCGGTGTCGCAGTGGGCGGCCTGGGGCGTGCGGCCGGCCGCCGGCTCGCTGCCGAGCGGCAACCTGCCGGCCTCGCTGATCCTGCCGATGGGACGGCACGGGCCGGCTTTCCTCGCCTACCCGAACTTCAAGGTGTTCATCGACTGGAATTCGGCCTTCGTCTATTCGACCACCGTCGCCTATTTCGCCGCGCGTCTGGCCGGCGCGCCGGAGGTCGACCATTCCGGCGCCGGGCGGGTCGATCCCTTGTCGATCGCGGAGATGAAGCAGGTGCAGCACCTGCTCAACCAGCAGGGCTTCGATGCCGGCGATGTCGACGGCAAGCTCGGCGCCGGCACGCGGGCGGCGGTGAAGAAGGCGCAGCTCAAATACGGCATGCCCGCCGATTCCTGGCCGACCGCGGAGCTGCTGGCGCGTCTGCGCGGCGGCTAGCGCGCTCGCCGTCCGGATTCTGAGAATTACGGCAATAAGACAAAAGGCGGCCGCGAGGGCCGCCTTTTTCAATCTCCCGACGTAGCCCTCACTCTGCTGCGATTCTCACTTCCGGCGCCGCCGCCTTGATGTCGGCGGTGACATGCTGTTCGAAGCGGGTGAAGTTCTTCTGGAACATGGCCACCAGGTCGCGCGCGGTGCGGTCGAATTCGGCCTTGTTCTTCCAGGTCTTGATCGGGTTCAGGAGATGCGGCTCGACCCCGGGCACGGAGGTCGGCACCGAGAAGCCGAAATAGGGATCTGTGCGGAAATCGGCGTCTTTCAGCGAGCCATTTAGCGCAGCGGTGAGCAGCGTGCGCGTCGCCTTGATCGGCATGCGGCGGCCTTCACCGTACTTGCCGCCGGTCCAGCCGGAATTGACCAGCCAGCAGTCGACCTTGTGTCGGTTAATGTAATCACGCAGCAGGTCGGCATAGGCCGACGGATGGCGCGGCAGGAACGGTGCACCAAAGCAGGTTGAGAATTCCGGCTGCACGCCGATCAGGCCCTTTTCGGTGCCGGCGACCTTGGCGGTGTAGCCGGAGAGGAAGTGGTACATCGCCTGGTTGGGGTCGAGTTTGGCGATCGGCGGCATCACGCCGTAGGCATCGGCGGTGAGAAAGATGATGTTTTTCGGATGCCCGGCCCGGCCGGTCGGTGACGCATTGGGAATGAAGTGGAGCGGATAGGCCGAGCGCGTATTCTCGGTCTTGGAACCGTCGTCGTAGTCCGGCACGCGGGTGACGGAATCGAACACCACGTTCTCCAGCACGGTGCCGAAGCGGTTGGTGGCATCCCAGATCTGCGGCTCGGCCTCCTGCGAGAGCTTGATGCACTTTGCGTAGCAGCCGCCCTCGAAATTGAAGATGCCGTTCGGGCCCCAGCCGTGCTCGTCGTCACCGATCAGGATCCGGTTCGGATCGGACGACAGCGTGGTCTTGCCAGTACCCGACAGGCCGAAAAACAGCGCGCTTTCGCCGTCATGGCTGACGTTGGCCGAGCAGTGCATCGGCATGACGTTCTTCGCCGGCAGATAGAAGTTGAGCGTGGTGAACACCGACTTCTTCATCTCGCCGGCGTAGGACGAGCCGCAGATCAGCACGATCTTACGCGTGAAGTCGATCGCCACCATGGTGTCTGAGCCTTCGCGGCCACCATGACGTTTGGCGTCGGGTACGAACGACGGCAAGTCGATGATGGTCATTTCGGGCACGAAGCCGCCGAGTTCCTTAAGCTCGGGGCGGATCAACAACTGGCGGATGAACAGCGAGTGCCAGGCAAGCTCGGTGAAGACGCGGACCTTGATGCGGTAGGTGTGATCGGCGCCGCCGTAGAGATCCTGCGCGAACAGTTTCTTGCCCTTGCAGTGAGCGATGAAGTCGGCGAGCAGTGCGTCGAAATTCTCCCGCGTCATCTTGCGGTTGTTGTCCCACCACACCGAATTCTCGGTGAGCTCATCGACGACGGTGTGCTTGTCCTTCGGCGAGCGCCCGGTGTGGTGACCGGTCTCCGCGCAGAGTGCGCCGGAGGCGACGAGGGAGGCTTCATTGGCGGCAATGGCGTGTTCGTAGAGCGCCGCCTCGGTCAAATTCCAGCAAACCGCGGCGAGCCCTTTGAAACCGAATTTGTCGGCGCCAAAGGCCGCGTTCCGCACACCCGTTTCTTGCACGCTAATCCTCCCACTGAGCCCGGTGGCGCCCGGTTAACCTCTCAAGGACCCGCGAGGTCCACCGGACTATAGACATTAGTATAAATATAGCCCCTGGCCGCAAGCGGCGCGACCTTAGTCACGAAACCTCTGTCCGCCAAGGGTAAATAGCATGCGCAGGTGCGTGCGGGCCTTGCGTCAGGTAAAGCCCTGGGGCCGCGCAGCCCGCGATGCATGAGCCATCACAGGCCTCCGGTTTTTACATTCCCCCCGGCTGGAAAGTCAGCTGTCGCGCGCCTTGTCGGCAAGCTCCTTCAGCACCGCGCGCAGGCCGCCCGGCGCAATGATGCGCTGCGGGAAAGCGAGCCACAGCGCCTCCTGACCACGCTGCAATTCGATGCCGTCGGGATTGATGGCGACGCAGGCCCAGTCGCCGTCGCGCCCGCCGAGCAGTCGGGTGGCATAGAGCCGGCAGGCGTCCGCGTGGTCGGAATTCATGTGAGCAATGGCGTCTTCCTCGGCGTCGAGCAGCGCTTGCGCGTCATCGACATCGGTGAGTACGTCAGCCGCAGTGAGATCGGCGGCGCGGGCAAAGCCGCCGTTGAGATGTGCCGAGGCGACCTGCATGCGCCAGAATGAAAAGTCGGCGAAGCCGGCATAAAGTTCCGACTTGGGATGGCGGGCGAGAAAGCGTCGACGAACGGCGGGCTCGTCGTTTCTCTCGCGCGCGACCGGCGCGAAGCTGCCGAGCACTGTGAGGCGGGGATGCGCCAGCGCATCGCCCTTGCCGGTCTCGGCGAGCAGCAGCGAGGCGCGGCTGTCATGCTCCAGATTGGCGGTGTGCGTGGCCAGCCGCGACACCAGGATGAGCGGCGAACCGTCCACGTCGGTCGCCACATTGACCAGCGAACCGAACGGATGACCGGTGTTGCGGTCGAGGGTGGCCAGCGTGCCGGCGCGGGTCGCACGCAGCAGGATCTTGGCGACCGTGAGCGGCTCGAAGTCCGCCGGCGGGCTCGCGTTCTCCGGCGTGCGGCCCGGCATGGCTCCGGGCAATGGCCTGTCTGTGGCGGGTTTGCTCATCGGCCAGACTCCAGTCGAATGCCCGCTGGCGGGGTTTCAAATCCTTCAAGAACGGTACCGAACATAACAGCAGTCCCGTCGTTAACGCCCGAACCGGGAACCCTCGCTCCCGCCGCTGTCGGGCTTGAAATCGCTACCGAATCACATAGTTGTTGCAAAGAGGTCACATTTCAGCCCCTGTTTTTGGGCTCAAACGGGGCGGGACGTCACGCCAAAAGGGGCACAATGCCGACAATCGCTCTGGTCGACGACGACCGCAACATCCTGACCTCGGTATCCATGGCGCTCGAAGCCGAGGGCTATCGGATCATGACCTATACCGATGGCGCCTCCGCCCTCGACGGTTTCCGCACCTCGCCGCCCGACCTCGCCATTCTCGACATCAAGATGCCGCGCATGGACGGAATGGAGACTCTGCGCCGGCTCCGCCAGAAAAGCGACATTCCCGTCATCTTTCTCACCTCCAAGGACGAGGAGATCGACGAATTATTCGGCCTCAAGATGGGAGCCGACGACTTCATCCGCAAACCGTTTTCCCAGCGCCTGCTGGTCGAGCGCGTCAAGGCGGTGCTGCGCCGAGGCACCGGCAAGGACGGCACCGCACCCAAGGAAACCGACAGCGCCAAGGTGCTGGAGCGCGGCCAGCTGCGCATGGATCCCGAGCGCCACACCTGCACCTGGAAGAACGAGCCGGTCACCCTTACGGTCACCGAGTTCCTCATTTTGCAGGCGCTGGCCGCCAGGCCGGGCGTTGTGAAGAGCCGCAATGCGCTGATGGACGCGGCCTACGACGACCAGGTCTATGTTGACGACCGTACCATCGACAGCCACATCAAGCGGTTGCGCAAGAAGTTCAAGGTCGTCGATACCGATTTCGAGATGATCGAGACGCTTTACGGCGTCGGCTACCGCTTCAAGGAATGATGACGCATCTTTCGCGATGATCCCAAAAAATGGGTCCCTGTTATCGGGTGGGATCATTGCCCAAGTTTAATGATGCTCGCCTTGCGGCCGACTAACGAAGCGTCCCGGCTTGCGGTAAACTCTCGGGGGTCGACCCGAAACGTCTCGGCTCCAGGCAACCCGGCTGGCTAACGTGCTCGATCGAACCGCGGAGATCATCGCGCAGACCGCCGAGGCCGAACGGCCCGGCGAGGACGCGGCGCCGGCAACGCGCGGGCGCTTCGGCCGCATGCGTGGAATGGCCCGCTCTGCCTGGCAGTTCTTCGTCCGCCAGAGCTTTTCCAGCCTCACCCGCCGCATCGTTATTCTCAACCTCGCCGGCCTGGTCGCGCTGGTCACCGGCGTGCTCTATCTCTCCCAGTTCCGCGCCGGCCTGATCGATGCGCGGGTACAGAGCCTGCTGGTTCAGAGCGAGATCATCGCCGGCGCCATCGCCGCCTCGGCGACGGTGGAGACCGACGCCATCACCATCGATCCCGACCGTCTGCTCGAATTGCAGGCCGGCGAGAGCTACGGACCGCCGGAGGATTCGATCAACGGCATCGAATTCCCCATCAACCCGGAGCGCGTGGCGCCGGTGCTGCGCCGCCTGGTGTCGCCGACCAAGACGCGCGCCCGCATCTATGATCGCGACGGCGTGCTGATCCTCGACAGCCGCAACCTGTACGGCCGTGGCGACGTGCTGCGCTTCGACCTGCCGCCACCCAACGCCGAAAAGCCAAGCCTGATGGAGCGCACCTTTATCGCGCTGCGCCACTGGTTCGGCCGCGGCGATCTCCCGCTCTACAAGGAACTCGGGCCCGACAACGGCAAGGGCTACCCCGAGATCAAGCAGGCGCTCGACGGGCTGCACGCCAGCATGGTTCGGGTCAACAACCGTGGTGAAGTCATTGTCTCGGTGGCGGTGCCGGTGCAGCGCTTCCGCGCCGTGCGCGGCGCGCTCATGCTGTCGACGCAGGGTGCCGACATCGACGACATGGTCGAGGCCGAGCGTCTCGCCATCGTCAAGGTCTTTCTGGTTGCCGCCGGCGTCATGGTGGTGCTGTCCATGCTGCTCGCCGGCACGATCGCCGGGCCTGTTCGCAGACTTGCCGACGGTGCCGAACGGGTACGCCGGCGCATCCGCAGCCGCGTGGAGATCCCCGACTTCACCCGCCGGCGCGACGAGATCGGCGATCTGTCCGGCGCGCTGCGCGATATGACCAACGCGCTCTATACCCGTATCGAGGCGATCGAAAGTTTTGCCGCCGACGTCGCGCATGAGCTGCGCAACCCGCTCACCTCGCTGCGCTCGGCGGTGGAAACGATGCCGCTGGCGAAGACCGAGGAAAGCCGCAAGCGGCTGCTGGACGTGATCGAGCACGACGTCAGGCGGCTCGACCGGCTGATCTCCGATATTTCCGACGCCAGCCGGCTCGACG
>Ga0210122_1000883_pt1 | contig 10473 bp, 5 predicted proteins | sample Muzzi_CordB_D2_FD_185530 | JGI IMG/M metagenome (GOLD analysis project Ga0210122, IMG submission 185530) | Wetland microbial communities from San Francisco Bay, California, USA, that impact long-term carbon sequestration - Muzzi_CordB_D2 (SPAdes) | ecosystem: Environmental > Aquatic > Marine >... | reverse complement strand
GCCCTTGCCCTTGTCGAAGTCCCCCTTCGACAGGTCGGAGTGCTCCTCTTCCACGGCAAAGCCGAGCTCGGTGCCGCCACGGGTCTCGGTGAACTTCACGTGCACGTAGTCGCGATCGATGGCGGCCTTGAGCTCCCCCAAGGCGTCGTCCCGGATCGGCCGGAAGATCACCTTGTGGTCGCCGTCGGCCAGCTTCTGAACCAGCTCGCTCATGGTCGTTGTTCTCCTGGAGTTCGAGATCGAGCCCCGGGCCGTCGCGGCCCGCGGCGGAAGTTGCATAGCAATACCACGGGGCGCCGTCCCGGCACCCGCAATCTCATGGTGCCTCGAACCGGCAGTTTGTGACACGCGGGCGCACCGGAGCTCTCGGAGCTGCACCCGGGGCGGACCGGGGTCTCCCGGTCTCCGGCACGGCTCCGCCTCCAGAAGCTTCGGGCGTGGGGCTCCGCCTGCCAGCGTTTCGTGGGCGGACGAAGAGAGTAGGGTCGTTCGCTACGCTCACACTCGGCCGGACCTGCGCCGGCCGAAGTGCGAGCGAAGTTGGCGGGGGACCGACCTCACTCCATCCGTGCCGAATCGATCTCGGCGAAGTAGTCGCCGGGAACGAGCACCTCCCGGGGCTTCGAGCCCTGGGGCGGGCCGAGGATGCCGTCCTGCTCCATCATGTCGATCAGACGCGCGGCGCGGGAGAAGCCCACCCGCAGGCGCCGCTGGAGGAAGCTCGCCGAGCCCTGCCCCTCGGAGACCACCAGGCGCGCGGCCTCGTCGTAGAGCTCGTCGTCCGGGTCACCGTCGCCGCCGGTGCCGCCGCCGCGGTCGCTCGCGGGCGCCTTGAGCAGGTCGAGGTTGTAGTCCGGCTTCGACATGCGCTTGAGCCAGCGCACCAGCCCGGCGGTCTCCTGCTCGGTGACGTACGCGCCGTGGAGGCGCATGGTGCGCGAGGTCCCCGGCGGCATGAAGAGCGCGTCGCCCTTGCCCAGGAGCTGCTCGGCACCGGCCGCGTCGAGGATGGTCCGCGAGTCGTGCCGGGTGGCGGTGGCGTAGGAGATCCGGCAGGGGAAGTTCGCCTTGATCGTGCCGGTCAGGATGTCGACCGACGGGCGCTGGGTGGCGACGATCAGGTGAATGCCCACGGCGCGCGCCATCTGGGCCAGCCGGGCGATGGCGGTCTCCACCTCGGACGAGGCGACCATCATCAGGTCGGCCAGCTCGTCGATGATGATCACGAAGTAGGGCAGCGGCTGGAAGTCCTCTGGCCCGAAGTCCCCGCCGTTCTCGTCGAGGGCCAGGCGCCGGCGCTGGTCCGCGTCGCGGATGGCGCTGTTGTAGAAGGCGATCGAGCGCACGTGGACCTCGGCCAGCAGCCGGTACCGGCGCTCCATCTCGGCGACCATGTTGTTGAGCACGTTGGCCGCCTGATGGGGCTCGACGACCACCTTGGTCTCGAGGTTCGGGATGTCGGCGTAGACCCCGAGCTCGATGCGCTTCGGGTCGACGAAGATGAAGCGCACCTCGTCCGGCGGCGCCTTGTAGAGGATCGAGGTGATCATCGTCTGGAGGCCGACGCTCTTGCCCGCGCCGGTGGCGCCGGCCACCAGCAGGTGGGGCATGCTCGCCAGGTCCGCGAAGTAGGGCTCGCCGTAGATCGTCACCCCCAGGGCCATGGTCAGCGGCGAGCGTGACGTGCGGAAGGTCTCGTGGGCCAGGAGCGTGCCGAGCGGGATGGTGCTGCGCTCCTTGTTGGGCACCTCGATGCCGAGGGTCGACCTGCCGGGGAGCCGCTCGATCCGCACCGACGACGCCTTGAGCGCCAGGGCCAGCTCGTCCTGGAGGTTGACGATCTGGCTGACCTTGACCCCCGGCGCCGGCTGGAACTCGAACACGGTGATCACCGGCCCGGGGTTGATCCCTTCGATCGTCCCCTCGACGCCGAACTCGGCGCACCGGCTCTTGATCAGCTCGCCCAGGCGCACCAGCTCGTCCTCATCGAGGCGCGCCTGGATCGACCCCTGGGTGAGCAGGTTGAGCGGCGGCGTGCCCGGCTTGCCGCTCGCCGACTCTTCGACGAACGAGAACTGCCGTTGCGGCACCCCCCTCGAGGCCTTCCGCGCAGCGCCCCGCGACGCGGACGTCGGAGCGGGCATGAGCTCGGTCCTCGCTGCCGGCGGCGCCGTCCGATCGTCGGCACCGTCGAACCCGGCGGCGGCCGGCACCCGGCGGACCGAGAACCCGCCCTCCCCCTTGCGCTCGGTCACCCGGAGCGGCAGGTCGGCCACCGGGCGGCCACCGAGGTGCGGGGTGGGGGGCGCGCCCCCTCGTTCGACACCGAGCTCCCCCTCCGCTCCCCGGTCCTGCCGCTCGTCGAGCACCCGCTGAAGGTGCTTCGCCACCACCCGGCGGCGGTTCTTCTCCTTGGCCTTCCTCTCCCGGCGCCGCTCGCGGGCCATGCGCAACCGCCCCCACCACGCGGCCAGCCGGTCGAGCCAGGAGCGGACCACCTCACCGAGGGTCGACTGGATCGCCAGCGTGGCGCCGATGACCAGCGCCGCCACCAGCACCAGCACGGTACCGGCGAGGTTGAGCCGGGCCTGGAGCATTTCTGCCAGGAGCTTGCCGAACGCGCCGCCGGTGTCGAGCAGCCAGCCACGCCACGAGATCGCCCCGACGGTGATCTGCAGAAGGGCCGGCAGCGACGCGAGCACCACCAGGGCGCCGATCGAGCGCAGCGGCGAGCGGTCCGCGGAGCTTCGCCTGAGGGCGCGCCAGCCCGCCGACGCCAGGAGCACCGGCAGCAGCAGGGCCGGCAGCCCCAGCAACCCGAACGCCAGGGCCGAGACCTCCGCCCCTACCTTGCCGATCAGGTTCTGGACGCGATCCGGCTGGGACGAGCCATGGAACAGGCTCGGATCCTGGGGGTGGTAGGAGACCAGGCTGACGGCAAGGAGCAGGGCGGCGGTGAGCAGCACGAGCCCCAGAAGCTCCGCCCCCTTGCCCGGGGGAAGCTCGAGCCGTGCCACTCTTTTCTCTTCCTTTTTCGCCACCAGGATCACTCCACCTCGCAGGCCCATCCCCGAACGCTCGACCCGGCGCTCTCGACCGAGGAGGCCAGGGGTTTTCTCGGACGCTCTCGACAGCTCGAGAAACGCTTGAGGAGATCGAGCCTAAACCTTGACGGATTCTAACATTTTGGCCGACCCGACATTGTCTCATGGGCCGCGTGGAGGCGGAGGAAGTCGTCGAGGCCGAGCTCTTCGGCCCGCGCCCGGGGCGACACGCCGGCCGCTTCGAGCGCCCGCCCGGCGACCTCCTTGCCCCACGACGCCCCCAGACTGTTGCGGAGGGTCTTCCGCCGCTGGGCGAACGCAGCGTGGACCCTGGCCTCGAAGCGATCCATCTCGTCCGGTGGCAGCGGCGGGGTCCTGGCGACGAGACCGACGAACGCGCCGTCGACCTTGGGCGGCGGCCGGAAGCTCCCGGCCTTGACGCGGCCGAGGACGGACGCCGTCGAGCGCGCCGCGACGAGCACCGACAGCGCCCCGTAGTCGGCGTCTCCGGGGCCGGCAACGAGCCGGTCGGCGACCTCCTTCTGGACCAGGAACGCCGAGCGCGGCACCCGCCGGGGATGGCGGAGCACCCGCGCCACGAGCGCCGTCGAGATGGCGTAGGGCAGGTTGCCGGCGGCGAGCGTCGGGGCCGGCAGCCGGTCCCAGGGCACGTCCATGGCGTCGCCCACGACCACCGCCGCCCTCCCCGGTCCCTCGCCGGCCCACTCCATGCGCCGAAGCTCGAAAGCCCACTCGGGGTCGAGCTCCCAGGCCCACACGCGAGCGCCCGCGCGCACCAGCTCCCGGGTCAGCACGCCGCCCCCCGGACCGATCTCGAGCACCCGCTCGCCGGCGGGACGGAGGAACGAGATCAACGGCTGGCAGAGCCGGCCGTCGACCAGGTGGTGCTGTCCGAGGGCCTTCTTGAGCGCCGGCCGTGGCGGAGAGGGGGTCACGAAGCCGAACGCTATCAGCAGGGTGCGCGTAGGGTGCTCGTAGGGTGCGCGTAGGGTGCGCTTCAGCGCACCGGGCCATGGCCTGGCGCACCTGAAGCGCACCCTACGAGAGATGGAAAGGCGCCCCGAAAAAATCGGCGAGGGGCGGATCGCTCCGCCCCCCGCCGTAGGAGGACCGGGAGTCACGACGGACTCCACGCGTCAAGAGGGAACCGCTACCGCCAGTTCAGCCGGAAGCCGAGGCGGTAGATCCGCGGCGACAGCGACTGGGTGACGAAGTTCGCCTGCGGAGTGTCCAGGTTGACGTCCCGAGACAGGATGAACGTCTCGTTGGTGACGTTGAACGCGTCCAGGCTCACGATGCCGGACAGGTTCTCGCTGAACTGCATGTCCTTCTCGAGCCGCAGGTCGAGGCTGTAGACGTCGTCGTTGCGGAACTGATCGACCGAGTCGGTGGTCGCCGCGAAGACGTTGCCCAGGCCCTGGGGCAGGGTTTCGGTCCAGCCGTAGAGCGCCGGGTAGCCCTCGCGAGCGTACAGGTTGCCCGCCACGTTGAAGCCCCACGGCCGCTCCGGAGCCACCTGGTAGAGGCCGTTCAGGTTGGCAGACCAGGTCGACTGGATGAAGACGTTCTGGAACGCCCCCGACCCGGCCGACTGGACCACGAACAGGTCACCGTCCGGATGGTCGGTCGAGCCGTCGAAGCCGCCTACCGCGTCGGTCGGGCTGTCGTAGAAGCGGTCCTCGTCGCCGAAGCTCCAGTCGGTCTCGCCGTACTGGACGTACCCGCGGGCCATCCAGCGGTTCGCGAGACGCTTGGTGAACGTGAGCGAGGCGCCCAGGTACTCCCGCTCGCTGTCGCCGTTGGTCAGCAGCGTGCCGCCCGCGTCCTCGATCCCGTCCCGGTAGCCGTAGAAGTCGGCCGACCAGGGCGTGCCGTCCGGCAGATGGGGAACGGTCGATCCGTCGGAGGAGATGGTGCGCACGAACATGTAATCGTCGGACGTCGCCAGGCGCTTCGTCCCGGTCTCGTCGATGATCAGGTTGCGCACCACGAGCACGTCCTGGACGTTGCGCCAGACGACGTCGAACCCGACCACCAGCTCCGGCCGGAAGGCATGCTCCAGGCCGAGCACGACCTCGTCGGTCAGCGACGGGTTGAGGTTCGGGTCGACCTCGTTGGGCGTCTGGACCAGACCGGGGTTGTTCGGATCGATGCCGGCCGCCGAATTGAGCAGGAACGCCTCCCCGGTGTCGTAGAAGTTGTTGCCGTTGGCGTCGTCGTAGAAGGCCTGGATCACCGTGAACCCCAGCGGGTTGACCTGGCTCACGTCGCCGGTCTGAAGCTGCTCGGCGAAGCGCGAGACACTCGCCCGCAGCAGGGTCTTCCTCTGCTGGCCGAGGGCGTAGGTCAGACCGAGGCGCGGCGAGATCGTCTCCCACTCGAAACCGGGGTCATTGCCGCCGAAGCTCCGTGCCGGCAACAGCTCCGGGAACGCCTCGTTGGCGTCGATGCTCGCCGCCAGGTTCTTCCCCTTCTGGAGGTCGTAGCGTAGGCCCAGGTTGAAGGTCCAGTTGCCGGTAGTCAGGGTGTCCTGCAACCAGGCCGCGGTGTAGTCGTGCTCGATCGGAGCCTCCGCGAGCTGGACCACCAGCGCCAGGTCGTCCCCGGGCAGGAAGGTGAAGATGTCCGACAGGCCGCAGGTGCCGATCGCTTCGCAGGTCAGGTGGGCGACGCCGCGGCCGGGGAAGCCCTGGCGGCTGATCGACTCGAACTCTCTCCTCGAGACGCCGAACTTGAGCTCGTGGGAGAGCTCGCCGGTCGAGAAGAAGTACGAGCCGTCCACCTGGTAGTTGTCCGTGTTGCGGTCGTTGGTCAACTGCCCGTAGGTGTTCTTCCAGATGCCGTCGACGTCGAGGAGCGGCTCCTCGGTGACACCGATGTCGTCGGCGAAGGTCGCCCCCTTCGGCGTCAAGTTGAAGCCGCCGTCGACGTAGGAGTAGAGGCCGGTCAGGTAGAGATCGGGGCTCACAACGTGGGTGTCTTCGATCTTCCAGATCTCGGTCGGGCCGTCCTGGTCCCAGGTCGCCTCGAGGGCGAAGTTCGAGCCCGGCCGGCGGCCGTCCTTGATCTTGTCGCCCCGGTTCCAGGAGCCGACGAGCGAGTTGGCCCCGCTCGGCTGGCCGTTGACCTTGATCGCGGTGTTCTCGAGCAGGGTGTTGTCCGGATCGCCGGTCTGGGCGAGCTGCTTGATGTCGTTGCGCCCGTACGAGCCCCAGATCCACAGCCTGTCCCGCACGATCGGGCCGCCGGCCTCGAAGCCGAAGTCGAGCACCTCGTCGATCTGGTTGCCCGGGGTGCCGGTGAGCGTCTGCTCCTCCAGACCGCCGTTGCCGTCACCGTTCTCGAGGTCGCCCTGGATGTCCGGGGACCCCTGCTCGAAGATGCCGAACTGCTCGTCGGCCTCGGTCAGCAGGTAGCGGGCGGAGCCGCGCGGGCTGTTCGAGCCCCGCTTGGTCACCAGGTTCAGGGAGGCGCCGGCCGAGATCTTCTCGATGTCGGTGCCGCCGGTCGAGACCTGGATCTCCTCGAACTGGTCGAAGTCGTAGTAGGTCGGCGAGGAGCCGACGGCCGCCATGTCGGTGATGACCACGCCGTCGACCGAGAACGAGTTCTCGTCGTCGGTCGTGCCGGGCGCGGTGAAGACCGCCTGCTGGCCCGACTCGCTGCCGCCCACGTTGATGCGGTCGGAGAGCACGCCCGGCGTCTGGGTGACGACCGCCCACGGGTCACGGGCGGTCGGGATCTTCTCCAGCTCGATCTGGGAGACCGTCGTGCCCTTCGAGAACTTCCGTTCGTCGAGCAGCGGGCTCTCGGTGGTCACGGTGATCACGTCCGCGATCTCTGGGAGAGCCTGCGGCAGGGTGACCTCGAGGGTCGTGTTGCGGCCGACCCGGATCTTCACCTCCTCGTACTGGATGGTCGAGAACCCGTCCAGGCTCGCCTCGAGCCGGTAGGTGCCCGGATCGAGGTTGAGGAAGCGGAACTCACCCTGGGAGCCGGTGAACAGGGTCCGGGGAGCACCGATCCCGGTGAGGTCGAGCCGCACCCCCGGGAGCGGCGCCCCGTCGCTGTCCAGGACGGAGCCGTACAGGTTTCCGGTCTGCTCCTGGGCGGCGGCCACGCCGGCGAGCGCCAGCAGGGCCGCCAGGGCAAAGACCAGAGCGTGCCGCCACGGAGTGGATTGCTGCAGCATGATCTTCATGTCGTGCCTCCTGTCGGTCGATGGTCCGGGCGACCACGGTGCCGCTCGGTCGCCTGGTGCCCCGGCTCCGGCGATCCCGAGGTCGGCGGCTGCCGGGGCGCGTTCGTCCATCGATCAGCGCAAGGGCACTGCCAGAGTCGCTGAGGGCCATCTGAGTCGTAGGCAAGTAACTGATTCGAAGGAATTTGTGACCCCGAGATCCGGTCGTCACCCGGACCGCCTCAGATCGGCCTCAGATCGCGCTCAGAGCCCCCTCGCAACTTGTCCGAAAACTCGAAGTCTTCGATTCATCGGCTCGAATCGGCCAATCTGGCATCGCGCCCCGGGAACGGCGGCGGACAGTGACCACAGAGCGCGCCGAGGGCTCCCGGGCGAACGGAAGAAGTCATTGATTCACAACGACTTACAGAGTAACGACCCGGCCCGGACCTCTGGCACCCCACTTGCAGCCCCGGCCGCCGGAGGGGTGTCATGAACGAACCGGACATGTCCAGCCGGAACCAGGACGGGCAGGACCACGCAGCCGACGACGGCCCGCGGGGCGAACCCGGCCGACCGCCGGTGCAGAGTCGGAGCGAAATCGAGCGCCAGAGCCACGCCGTGCGCGAGGCGGAGGCCGAGATTCGCAAGGTGATCGTCGGCCAGGACTACCTGATCGACCGTCTCCTGGTCGGCCTCCTGTCCCGCGGCCACCTGCTGATCGAGGGCGTGCCCGGCCTGGCCAAGACGCTGGCGGTCAAGACCCTGGCCCAGACCCTCGACATCGAGTTCCGCCGCATCCAGTTCACCCCCGACCTGCTGCCGGCAGACCTGCTGGGAACGCTGATCTACGACGCCCGCACCGGCGAGTTCACCCCGCGCAAGGGCCCGATCTTCACCCGCATCCTGCTGGCGGACGAGATCAACCGCGCCCCGGCCAAGGTCCAGGCAGCGCTCCTCGAGGCCATGGAGGAGCGGCAGATCACCCTCGGCGACACCAGCTACATCCTCGACGAGCCGTTCATGGTCCTCGCCACCCAGAACCCGATCGAGCACGAGGGGACCTACCCGCTGGCGGAGGCCCAGACCGACCGGTTCATGCTCAAGCTCCGCCTCCAGTACCCGAGCCGCTCGGAGGAATCCGAAATCTTGGATCGGATGATGGTCGAGCGGCCGGTCGACCTGCGCGCGGTGCTCGATCGGGACCGCCTCCTCGAGCTCCGGCGGGCCGCGGACGGGATCTACCTGGACGACAAGATCCGCCGCTACATCCTCGATCTCGTGACCGCCACCCGCTCTCCGGACGGCGCCGGCATGCCGGAGCTGGCCGACCTGATCGCGTTCGGCGCCTCCCCCCGGGCGACCCTCTTCCTCGCCCGCTCGGCCAAGGCCATGGCGCTGATCCGGGGGCGGGGCTACGTCATGCCCGAAGACGTCAAGGACCTGGCACCGGACGTCCTCCGGCACCGCATCGTGCCGACCTACGAGGCGGAAGCCGAGGAGATCTCGAGCGACGACCTGATCGCCCGCCTCCTCGCCCGCGTGGAAGTGCCCTGATGCCGGTGCCCGAAGCCATCGCCCGGATCTTCCCGAGGCGCGGCTCCGGGGAACAACAGCCGCGGGAGCCGGCTCGTCCCCGGCTGCCGGCCGATCTGGCGCGCAAGGTCCGCCGCATCGAGATCGCCACCAACCGCCTGGTCGACCACGGCGTGGCGGGCGAGTACCACTCGGTGTTCAAGGGCCGGGGAGTCGAGTTCGCCGAGGTCCGCCCCTACCAGCCGGGCGACGACGTGCGCTCGATCGACTGGAACGTCACCGCCCGCATGGGCGAGCCATTCGTCAAGCAGTTCGTCGAGGAGCGGGACCTGACGATCTTCCTCACGGTCGACGTGTCGGGATCGCTCTCGTTCGGCTCGCGGGCGATCGTCAAGCGCGATCTCGCCGCCGAGCTGACCGCGCTCCTCGCCTTCGCGGCGATCCGCAACCAGGACCGGGTCGGCGCGGCCCTGATCTCCGACGGCCTCGACCTCTTCCTCGCGCCCCAGCGCCGGCGCACCCACGTGCTCCGCCTGACCCGGGAGATCCTGGTGCGCCCCGCGAGCGGCCGCACCGACCTCGAAGCCGGTCTCTCCCGGGTACTCGCCACGCTCAAGCGCCGGTCGGTCCTGTTCCTGATCTCCGACTTCCTCGCCGCGCCCTGCCCGCGCGCGCTCAAGGCCGCCGCCGCGCGCCACGACCTGGTGGTGATCGAGATCGTCGACCCGCGGGACCAGGAGCTTCCGCCGGTGGCGCCGGTGGTGCTCGAGGACGCGGAGACCGGCCGCCTCGCCCTGGTCCACGGCAAGAAGCTCGCGGCCGAGCACGCGAAACGCCGGCGCCAGGAGCGCTCCGAGCTCCGCGCGACGCTCCGCGGCCTGGGAGTCGACCACCTGGTGCTGTGGACCGACCGCCCCTACCTGGGGACCGTGGTCAAGTTCTTCCAGGCCCGCCGCAGGAGGCTCGCCCGATGAGCCCGCTGAGCCTGTCGAGCCTGGCGAGGACATCGAGACCGGGAGGTCCCGGCGGCCGGTCCGTGGCCCGCGCGCCGCTGGCCACCCTCGCGGCCGTCCTGCCCGCCGTCCTGGCGACTGCCCTGAGCGTGGGGGCGCCGCGCACGCTCTCGGCCCAGCAGTTGGACGTCACCCTGGAGCCCGAGACCCTCACGGTCGGTGACCACGTGAGCGCCACGCTGACCGTCACGGCGCCCCGCGGCGCGGTGACAGGAGACCCCCGGTTCCCCGAGTGGGGGAACTCGTGGGGCGAGGCGGAGGTGCTCGAGGCCGGCCCCGTGGAGCGGGTCGAGCGCCTCCCGGGCGAGCCCCCGCGCTCCCAGGACACCGCCGCCTGGCGCCAGCGCCTCGTGCTGACCAGCTTCCGGACCGGCACCATCCCGTTACCGCCCCGGGCGATCACCCTGCCGTTCGACCCCGACAGAAGCGCCGGCCGCCGGGAGGGCACCGTGGAGCTCCGGACGCCGCCGGGCCTCGCCCTGACCGTGGGGTCGGTCCTGCCACCCGGCACCGACCCGAGCGAGGCCGAGCCGGCGCCCGCCGCCCCGCCCCGGCCGCTGCCGGCGGGGTCGCGATTTTGGTGGGCCCTGGCGACCGCGGCGCTCCTGGCCATCGCGACCGTGGCGGTGGCGGTCGTCCGGCGCCCCCGCACCACGCCCCGGCTGCCCCGCCGGGCGAC
>Ga0210122_1000882_pt1 | contig 10478 bp, 10 predicted proteins | sample Muzzi_CordB_D2_FD_185530 | JGI IMG/M metagenome (GOLD analysis project Ga0210122, IMG submission 185530) | Wetland microbial communities from San Francisco Bay, California, USA, that impact long-term carbon sequestration - Muzzi_CordB_D2 (SPAdes) | ecosystem: Environmental > Aquatic > Marine >... | reverse complement strand
ACAACCATTAAAAAAGCAACAAATGCAATCATGAACAAAGCAGGAAAACTGTTACCCATGTCGCCGGTCAGATCTGTTACCCATGTCACCGGTTGCTCATAACCCGTTCCGCGGCGAGGAAACAAATGCGATTTCCCAGACCGCCCGGCGACACGGGTCGCACCTTGCAATACACGCCATGCGATGCCATTTTCTAAATACGAACGGCTGTCACCCGATGCCGGATTCGTGGAAAGGATACAACAATAACAATGACCGACCGCGACCCGATGGCGACGGGGGAATCCCTCGCCGAGGAAATAGCCAACACCGTCACCCATGGGATCGGCGCGGCGCTCAGCATTGCCGGCCTGGTTGTCATGGTCGTCCTGGCTGCGGTCAGCCCGACGCCATGGTCGGTGGCGGCGGTCGGCGTCTTCGGCGCCACGCTTGTCCTGCTGTATCTGATCTCGGCGCTGTATCACGGCATCCCGCACGGCAAGGCCAAGCGGGTCCTGAAATTCCTCGACCACAGCACGATATTCCTTCTGATCGCCGGCACCTATACGCCGATCGCCCTGCTGGCGCTGTCCGGCGGGCCGGACTGGTTCCTGCTGTCGGTGATCTGGGCGCTCGCCCTGATCGGCATCGTCCTGCAGGTCGCCGCCGCCGGGCGTTTCGAATGGCTGCGCATAGGGCTATACGTCGCCATGGGCTGGCTGGTGATCGCCTGGGCCGGGCCGGTGTTCACCAGCCTTGGCTGGGGCGGCTCCGGCCTGCTGCTGGCCGGCGGCATCGCCTATACCGGCGGCATCGCCTTCTATGCCTGGGACAGCCTGCCCTTCAACCACGCGATCTGGCACCTCTTCGTGCTGACCGGCAGCGCCGCGCATTTTTTGGCCATCGTCTTCTTCGTGATCTGAGCGGGGGCAAGTCTCTCCCTTCCTGAAGGAAGGGGAATTAACCACAGAGACCAAGTCTCTCCCTTCCTGAAGGAAGGGGAATTAACCACAGAGACACAGATACACAGAGGGGACTCGGGAACCCGTTTTTCCCTTTCATGCATCCGGCGCAGCGGCACAAGCTCCGCCGGGAAGCCGCAATCGGGCCAGCAGAAAGCCCCCTCTGTGCCGCTGTGCCTCTGTGCCTCTGTGTCTCTGTGGTTGGCTACCCTCTAGCCTTGTCCAGGCGCCGGTTCCGGGCAGTCCGCAAATTCAACCCTGGCACGCCATGATGTCCAGGGCGCCCTGCAGGATCCAGGCGGCGGCCAGCTTGTCGACCACCTCGCCGCGGCGCTTGCGGGTCATGTCGGCCTCGCCGATCAGCATGCGCTCGACGGCCGCCGTCGACAGCCGCTCGTCATGGAAGGCGATGGGGATGTCGAACTTCTCCAGCAGGTTCGCCGCGAACTGCCGGGTCGACTGGCAGCGCGGCCCCTCCGTCCCGTCCATATTGATCGGCAGGCCCAGCACCAGCCCGCCCACGCCATGCTCGTCGATCAGGCGCCTGAGTTCCAGCGCATCGGCGGTGAATTTCTTGCGCATCAGGGTCACCAGCGGCGAGGCGACCGAAAACCGCGCATCCGACAGCGCCAGCCCGATCGTCTTCGACCCCAGGTCCAGCCCCATCAACCGCCCCCCGCGCGGCACGGCGTCGCGAAGCTCTGTCAGGGTGACGATGGGCATGGGGCGGTGGCTTTCGAAGGTTGGACCGCGGTCACCCTACCCGCCGCGCGCGGTTGCCGCAATTATGGAAGCCTGACCGCGGCATATCGGGCAAGCAAGGTCTCGCCTGGCGGGTGATTGTTCTTCGGCCGGTCGGAAACGCGCTAATTCAGTCCAGAAACACCCTTTTCGGCAGGGCCGGCCCCAAAGGCGTACGCGCCAGGATTAACCCTGAATCCTGCCGGATCGACCCCCGCGTATGCCTTGAAGGCGCGCGAGAAATAGCTGCGGCTGTCGAAACCGACACGCGATGCAATTGCCTTGACCGGCAGGTCCGTCGCCGCCAGAAAACGGGCGGCACGTCTCATCCGGACTTCCTTGACGAAATCCATCGGCGTCCGGCCAATGACTGTTCTGAATTGTTCTGCAAAGTTGGCGCGGCTCATCCCTGCAATATCGGCGAGGCTTTGCAGGGTATGGGCCGCCCCGGGCTTATCGGTTATTTCAGCGATCACGCGCCCGAGGGCCGGGTGGCCGGCTGCCGCGATCCATGGCGCGTAGCAATCGCCGGACGTTTTCGTTTCGCGTCGCAACAAGGCAATCAGGCACTGCTTCATCAGTATCTCGGCCAGAACGCGGGTGCCGGCCTTCGGCGCCGCCAATTCGCCAAGCAGTTGCTGGAACGGTTGGCGAATGGAAAGATCGTCAGAAACGTTGATGACCAGTGGCTCGCGCAGGTGATCGAACAGCCCCGTGGTATCCAAATGCATCGCCCGGACAAAACCGCAAGCCAACTTGATACCCGACGCGCCATCGCCGACCGTCAGGTTGGCCCAATCCTCGGGAAGCGGCTCACATCTGGGATCTGACGGCTGAACATTCGGGTTGTTCGCGTTGGTGATCGTCACGAGAGATCCGGGAGGGAGAATCATGATCGTATGCGGCCTCAACGAAAAAGCCTGGCCGCCAGACTGCAACGCAATTCCGTTCCCTGAGAGAACGTAATGGACAGCCGTGTTGATTTCCTCCTTAAGGACAAATTTAGCGTCTTGGCGCACCTCGCAGAGCGCGAACGCGGAAATGCCAACGTCAAGGCCCTCTATCAACTGGTCTAGCTGCGTCATAAATCCACCCGGACTGCTTGCCGACGATAAGGCACACATCGTCTACCATAAAGCACATCTGCTTGCGTACAACTTGCCCATCGATCATCGATCGCAATTGACGACAACCGATGGAGGATACCATGTGCGAGCACTCCCATAACCACAATGAAAACCGTAAGTCAGGCGTAGGACGGCGAAACTTCCTGAAGGCCGGCGCCGCCGTGATAGCCGCGAACGGCGTTGTCGGAACGGCCCGTGCGAACATAGCCGATCCCTATGCCGATCCCGCGGAACCCGCTCTCCCGCCCAGCGATATGGTCCTGAACCCCAAGCGCGCCGCACTGGTTGTTACCGACCCGCAAATCGACTTTCTCAGCCCCGACGGCGTGACTTGGGGCGTGGTCGGCAAAAGTGTAGAACAGCTCGGCACGGTCAACAACATAGAACGGCTGTTCAAGGCCGCCAAAGCCAGCGGCATGGCCGTGGCGGTATCGCCGCATTACTACTATCCGACAGACCATGGCTGGAAATTCGGCGGCCCGCTCGAAAAACTGATGCACAAGATCGGTATGTTCGACCGCAAGGGCGCGCTGAACGTTGACGGCTTCGCGGGTTCGGGCGCCGATTTCATGCCGCAGTACAAGCCCTATATCGAGGACGGCAAGACGATTGTCGCCTCTCCCCACAAGGTCTACGGGCCGGAAAACAATGACCTCGTGCTGCAGTTGCGCAAGAATCATATCGATCAGGTGATCCTGGCCGGTATGTCGGCCAACCTGTGTGTTGAAGCCCACCTTCGTGAGTTGCTGGAGCAGGGCTTCGAGGTGGCGGTTGTGCGCGACGCGACCGCGGCCGCGATGCTGCCGGAAGGCGACGGTTATCTGGCCGCGATCACCAATTTCCGCTACATGGCCAACGCCCTGTGGACGACCGAACAGGCGGTCAGACTTATTGCTGCGTAGTCGATCAATATAAGGCCGGGGCAGTCGTCTGCCCCGGCCTTCGGCATGCCTGATGTGGTTTGGGTATGGCCCTTTCCGGTGGGGGGGGGGCGTGGCGCGGTGGCGCCGGGCGCGCTGGTCCATCATTCCGACAGGGGAGGTGCAGTACGCCTGCGGCGACTACATCGCGCGCCCCGAGAAAAACGGCATCGTGGTGAGCAGGAGCCGCCTCGGCTGCCCCTACTCCACCCGCTTCTCCTTGACGTCGAAGCTACCTGCATAGTTGCCGTCAGGGCCAAATCTGGACTCGAAGGAGCAGCCCACCAGGTATTCGTGGTGGGGTTTCACGTTCAGTTCGATGACCTCGGTGAAATCCTCCTCGTTATAACCGGCCCGGTCGACGCAGGCGAATTCGACTTCGCGCACCCCGATATCCACGGCGATCTGCTCGTCCAGCTTCAGCACCGCCGAATCCAGCTTCCTGCCGTCCACCGACAGGATCTGCACGACCGGCGAATCCCCGAAGACCATCCCCGCCAGCAGGGGCTGGTTCCAGGTTTTCACGATGGCCTTCCGGCCGGCCCCGAATTCGGAACGGTCCTCCCCGGAGAGTTCCGTCGTGCCGCATGACGCAACCAGGAGGGCGAATAATACCGCTGCTGTTTGTTTCATTACCGTCTCGATTCACGTCGTTCATATGGCGCGGGGTTCGAATGATACGCCACGCCATATGAACGGCGTGTTAATCGATAGACCTCACACATACAGACAACGAAGGACCGCGCCGAACCGGCCCCTTCTCGCGCGCCGCGCTGCGCCATGGCGTCACTCCTGTGCCTCGTGGTGTCGATCTGTTATCCCTTGATTTCCAGCGATTTGAACCATCCCAGGACGATAAAGAGGGCCACCATGAAGATGATGGCCATGGCGATGGGTGGGCCCTGTATTCGGAGCGATATGTCCGACCACTCGAACTTCAATGGGTCGGATTTTCCGCAATGGGGGCAGGGCGACGCTTCCGGTTGCTGCCCGCATTGTGGCTCGCGCTCCGGTAAAATCGCGCCGCACCCGCGACACCTCGTTTCATCGTTCCGGCGGAGCTCCGGCGCGAACAGTCCGCGCTTCCTGTAACGGACGAAATACAGCAAGGTCCCGGCGCCAAGGAATGCGCAGAAGATCAAGCCGGCCTTCGAAAATTCCGAAACCAGCCACAGCGACAGGTATCCGCCGAGAAAGGCCCCGGCCGTGGCGGCGAGAAGGTGCCCGGCCAGGCGCCGTTCGTCGCTTTCCGTATAGATCGTGGCAAGCCATCCCACGGCCTGCCCGATCGAGATCATTATGAACATGTCCACGACATGCATCGGCTGCCTCCCCGGAAACGGAAGGCGCGATAGTAGACGGCCAATTGCCGGAGCGCCACAACGGCGCTGCGCCCAAGGTGGTGGCGGTGGCGCTGGCCAACAAGGCGGCGCGCACCGCCTGGGCGCTGATGAAGACCGGCGAGCGCTACCGCGCGCCAAAACCGGCGCCGCGCTGAACCCGGCGGAACAGAATCAGGGGTAACAACGGAATTCCTGAGGGTGAAACGAGGTGATGGCACCCGGTTGCGACGGGGACGAGCCAGGCAAATCCGGCCGGGGACACGGGCCAGTGCGAGCCCGATACACTGAGTGGATCTGCGGTCGCGGAGACCGTGCACGCCAGCAGCCATAGGCGCCGCGTCAAACAGGCCGGACATATGACTGCACGCAACAACAAGCTATCGCTCGATTTACCCTTGCTTCACAGGGGCCGTCCACATATGTCCCCGGTACTCCCTCGCCGTGCTGCGGGACGAACTGGTCAACCGCATCTCGCAGCGCATGGAGCGCACGATGTACGCGCTCACCCTGGTGGCCACGATCATGCTGCCGCTGGGCTTCCTGGCCGGCCTGCTGGGCGTCAATGTCGGCGGCATGCCCGGCGCCGACACATCCTGGGCCTTCTGGGCCGTCTGCGCCATGCTGGCCGCCGTCACGATCTTCGAGGTCTGGCTGTTCAAGCGCCTGAAATGGCTCTGACCAGACGTTCGCGGCCTTTCGCCGTCCCCTGTCGCCGGTCCGTATGCGAAGGGGAGCGCCCGGGCGCTCCCCCTCAATGTCTTGGCCCTGTGGCCGGTTGGAACAGCCCGGCCCGCGGGACTGGTAAATGTCAGGTGACCTGCAGCACCCGCATCATCTCGTGGTCCTCGTGCGAGAGGATGTGGCAGTGCCAGACATAACGTCCGGGCTTGTCGAAGGTCGCCTTGATCCGGGTGACCTGGCCGGGCAGGGCCGTCACCATGTCCTTGGGCGCGTTCTCGACATAGCCGTCCGATGCCCCCAAGACCACCGGGTCTCCCTCCACAATGTTACTGATGACCGGTGCGTTTCCGAACGTCCCGTTATGCTGGGCTATCGGCTGCCCCGGTGTGCCGTCATCCGAATCGAAGGTGATTTCATTGCGGCCGAGTACCTCGAATTTCACCAGATGGAGATGAACGGGATGCGCATCCCCGGTGAAATTGTAGACTTCCCAGATCTCCGTCGTGTCGAGGCCGGGCGTTTCGGTCGTCGACTCGAACCATGCATGAGGCGTCGCGATACTGCCATAGGCGTTGGCCGCACCGTCGACGGTTCCCAGCAGCGGCTGCAGCCGCCCGAATTCGTCCTTGCCCTCGAACAGGGCGACTTTCCGGATCTTGTCCACCGCGTTGCCGTTGCCACCGTAATGGCCGATCAATGGAGGATCGAAATTGTCCGGCACGGCCGACAGCGGCACCACCACGTCGAAGGCCATGATCCGGTCGGTCTGCCGGTCGGCGAACACATCTTCGGGCGCTAGCGCGTCCCCGAAATCGCCGCCGAAGGGCGCGTCGCCGCCGATATTCTCCATAACGACCCGCATGCCCGCCAGGGCCGGATCGGAGAAATCGACCACGATGTCGTACCGGCTGCCCGGCTCGAAGACCAGCGTATCGGTAACGGTTGCGCTCGCCGCCAGGCCCTGGTCGCTGCCGATCACATGGAACGGGATCGGGGCACCGGCATTGGCCAGCGTGGTATCGCCCATGGGCACGGCCCGGAACCGGACCACCATGAAACGTGAATCGCAGCCGTTCAGCAAACGCATGCGATAGTTCCGCGGCTCGACATTTTCCTTGGGCCAGATCTTGCCGTTGACCACCATATGGTCGCCGAAGAATTCGGCCAGGCCGGTCGGCCCTCCGCCCGGGAACAGGTCGGGCGGCAGGATCGCGCCTTCGCCGGTGATGAAATCGGCGTAGAAGGGATCGCCGGGATAGGCCGGATAGAACAAGGCCCCCCTGTCCGTGAACATGCGGTCCTGTATGGCGTAGGCCAGCTCGTAGGGGAAGGCCGGCAGTTCGAGCGGGTTGTACGGCAGCCCGGTATCCTGGTCGTCGCGGACGAAATAGAACCCGGCTAGTCCCGCATAGACGTTCAGCCGCGTGAGGCCGAGCGCATGGTCGTGGTACCAGAGGTTTCCGGCCGGCACATCGTTGTTATAGCGGAACGTATTGGTGAATCCGCCCTCGACGAAATCCCATTGCGGACCTCTGACGTCGCCGTCCGGACTGTAAAAGAACTCCGGGTTTCCGTCGAACTGGTAGTCCGTGTTTCCGCCATGCAGATGCGTGATGATCGGCACGCCGTTCTGGGCGATCGAATATTGCGTATAATCCTGCCCGTTGGCGGAACTCATCGCCATCAGCGAATAACACCAGTGCATGCTGGTATCGACGGGAAGCAGATGCTCCTTGACCTGAAGCGTGTTTTCCCATCGAACCGTGGTTTCGGCGGCGCCGCCCGAGGCGACGTTCATGACTTGGAAGGTCTGGCCGGGCCAGCTTACGGTTTCGCCGCCATAACCCCACAGCTTTGTTTTCAGCCGCCTTCCGTTCTTCTGGTTGATGAGTCCCGTTTCCTGGACCGTCTCGGCGATCTTGATGCTGTAGTTCGGCAGATGCGCCGGCCTGCCGTTTTCACTGAGGTCCTTGAACAGGAACCCGGGATCCAGCGCGTTCGGCGCCATCTCCACGAATTTGGGTTGTATTGCCGGGTTCGACAGACCCGGGGCCAATGCCGCCGCACGCGTCCCCCGCGCCGTCCAAAGTCCCGGTACCGCAAACCCTGTCGCAAGCGCGGTTGCGCTTTTCAGAAAATCTCGTCTGTTCTGCATTGTAACTCCCCTGCGGTGATATGCAGCCACCCATTTTTCTTTATTTTCTTGTGCGCAACCCCTTCGAAACCTCCTCAATTTCGGGGGTAACTGCCGATATTTTTGATTAACAACCCATTAACTTTAGTGTAATTTATTCGCCTGCATATTGATCTAGATCAATTAATCTTACAGCTTCATTTCCGATTATTTATACGACTCTTGCCTATTGAGTCCCTTCCCTTTCGGGGAGAGAATATCCAACATCCCCGTCTATGAAATTATTAGGCACATGACAGGCATTCGCCGTCGACGGTATTTCGCCGGCGGGACGCACGTCGGGTTTGCTGCACCCGCTGCTTACGGGCGCAACTTATCAAGGCCGGAGTGCCTCTACTTGTCGTAAGCGCAGGTCACCAGGGGCGAGAAGGGCTTCAACTGGTCTTCCGGGTTTTCCATCTTGCGGAAATAGACATGCTGATCGTGATGCGGCTCGAAACCGTGCGCCTCGTCGACCGGCGTGCCGGAATTATCGGCCATCGTGAACCAGTTCTGCCCGCGCACCGTCAGCGCCAGGTCCGCATTGCCATCGCCGTCGAAATCGGCGGTCGCCAGCGGGAAGCGCCCCGTGGTGTTGCGGATGTCGTCGGTCTCGGTCTCGGCCACGACGAAGCCGCCGGCCCCGTCGTTCAGCGCCAGCACGATCTTCGATTTGGCGGTGTTTAGAGAGGGTAAGCGGCTGATATAACAGTGTTTTTATTTATTTAGTAGACTGTGGGCCTGTTGAAAAACCCTGATTTTGGCGTCTTGTTTCGGCTCATGCGGTGATTTTGGCTGGCGGTGGCGTGGGGTCGCGCATCGCGGCGATAAAGGCTGCGATCGCCGCCGTGCAGGCGTTTCCGGCGCTCATGCCGCGCAGCCACGCGCGCAAAAGCGCCTTCGCCAGGCGCTTGAGGTTTATGACCGCCGCCGTCAGGTACGCCTGGATGGCGACGTTGTCCAGGCCGCGCCGGGCGGCCCTGGCGAGGCCGTGGCGGGCCTTGGCCTCGCCGTGCACGCCCTCGACCCGGGCGCGGTGCGAGCGCGCCGCCGCGCAGTCCTCCTCAAGCCGGCGGCGGTGGCGCCGGCGGGCCCTGAGCAGCGCCGGATAGCCGTCGCCGATCATCAGGCTGCGCGCCTTCACGCTCTTCGGCAGGCAGGCCGCCATGAGCGGGCAGGCCTGGCAGTCGGCGCGGCGCGCCCGGTAGAAACGCCCGGTCGCATAGCGCGCCGCCGGGCGCAGGATGCGGCCCCGCGGACAGCGTGCAACATCGTTCAGCGCGTCGTAATGGAAGCGTTCCATCGGCATGCCCGAACGCCCGGTGCGCTGCGGCGGGATCGCCGCCCGCATCCCGCGCGCCTCCAGCGCCGCGTAGTTGCGGCCATAGGCGTAGGCCTTGTCCGCCGTCACCGTGGCGAACCCCAGCCCGGTGCGCTCCGCGACCCGGTCAACCTGATCCAGCGCCGCGCCGCCCTCGTGGATATCGGCGATCACCACCTCGGCATCGAGCACCACGCCCCGCGCGCCGTCGACCGCCGTCAACTGCTTGTAGCTAGGCTCCAGCCGGACCTTGCGGTGCGACGTCGCCATCCGCGCCTGTGGGTCGGTGCGGCTGACCTTCCTGGTCTTGCCCGGCTTGCTTCCGCCGCCGCCATCGCCATCGCGGCCGTCACCGCCGCCACCGGACGGACGGTCTTCATTGGCCTCGGCCACCGCGTCCAGATGCACCCGCACCAGGCTTTCCCAACTCACATCCGCGCGGATCAGCGTCGCGTCCAGATGCAGCAGGTCGCCCTTCACCAGGCCCCCCTCGACGCATTGCACAACCGTGCGCTCGAACACCGAGAGGAACCGCGCCGCGCCCCAGCGCTGGCGGATCCGCGTCAGGCTCGAATGGTCGGGAAGACGCTCATGCAGCCGGTACCCCGCAAACCACCGGATCGCCAGGTTGACCTGCGCCTCGCGCAAAAGCCGCCGGTCCTCGACGATCCCCAGCAGCAGCCCCGCCAGCATCAGCCGCACCGCCGCCTCCGGATCGATCCCCGGACGCCCCTGCGCAAGATCGTAACAACCGGCGACCTCGCCGCGCAGCCAGCCGAGATCCAGAACCCGGTCCACGCCGACCAGAACATGATCGTCCGGGATCAGCTCCCGCAACGACCCCGCGACGAACAACTCATCCTGCAATCGATCCCGATGTTCCAGCATGTCGATGCCCCTGCCAGCGGAAACACTACATCTGGTAGGAGTGAATCACATTACAGGGGGTTTTTCAACAGGCCCACAGTATACTTAATTAAAGATGATCGCTCTGTCCGGCGCCGGCTTGCGCCTGCGGGTTTTTCGTTTTCCACCCCCTCCCCGGCCCTCCCCCGCCAGCGGGAGAGGGGGCTGGCGGGCGCTTTGCAGCGAACGGCGGCGCGACCTCATACTTCGAGACGCCCCTACGGGGCTCCTCAGCATGGAGACCTTTGCGCGGCTGCGCGATTGTCGGGTTTTGGCGTGTCTGTCGGCGGGTTTTCATGGATTGATGCGGTCTACCGGGGCTTTT
>Ga0210122_1000881_pt1 | contig 10490 bp, 10 predicted proteins | sample Muzzi_CordB_D2_FD_185530 | JGI IMG/M metagenome (GOLD analysis project Ga0210122, IMG submission 185530) | Wetland microbial communities from San Francisco Bay, California, USA, that impact long-term carbon sequestration - Muzzi_CordB_D2 (SPAdes) | ecosystem: Environmental > Aquatic > Marine >... | reverse complement strand
CGGCTGTACGAGCTGTTCGACGCCCGGCCCCTGGCCGGAGGCAGCCGCTGGAGTGCTGGCTCGGGCGCGATCTTCGATCTCCGGTCCCACGCGCTCCGCACCGACGGCTGGACCTCGGCCGATGCCGCCGGCCTGCCGATCCTGCCCGGGCTGGTGCGCTACGAGGAGGTGGCGGCCGGGGCCATCCACCACGCCCTGCGGTTCACCGCGCCAGATACCCGTTCGGACCACGTCTGGCCGGCGCGCCACGACGCTTCGGACCTCTCTGCAGCGCGCTTTCCACCGATGGGCCAGCGGTTCCGCCTGCGCGCGGACTTCGACCTCTCCGGGTTCTCGCCCCGGGTCCAGGTCATTCTCCGGGCGCTCCAGACCTACGGCATGATGCTCGCCGACAACGGCAGCGCCTGGTTCATCTCCGGAGCGCCCGATCCGCGCTGGAACGACGAAACCCTGGTCACCGAGCTCCGGCGGGTCAAAGGGAGGGACTTCGAGGCGGTCGATGTTTCCTCGCTCATGGGCGACCCCGATTCGGGCCGTGCCGGCGTGGCGCCGCCCCAGGAGGGTGACTGGCTGGAGACGGCCGAGGTCCCCGGGTTCCGGTTCCGCGTGCGGATCGTCCCCGGCGTCGGCGAGGAGATCCCGGTCCGCACCGAGCCCTGCATTCCGGAGACCCTCTGCGTTTCGGGGGCGGTGCCGGGGCGCTCGGAGCTCTTCGTGAGGATCGTCGGGCCGAAGCCGAACGGGCGACTCTGGCCGACGTTGGTGCGCTTCTCGACGTCGCGGATCGAGATCTGGATCGAGCAGCTCTCGACCGGCCTGATGCAGCACTACGTGCTCGACGGAGCGACCCCCGGAGACGACTCACTGCCGGGGAGCTTCGACCGGGATGGGTTCCCGCCGGGCTGATCTCGGGGTCCGGGAGGGGGTCGGTGGGTAGGGTGCGCTTCAGCGCACCGGACCATGGGCTGGTGCGCTGAAGCGCACCCTACCTGTCCTGAAGCGCACCCTACGCGCACCCTACCTGTCCAGCCGTTCGGCCAGGGAGATGTTCTCCAGGGTGCCCAGGGGGTCGTTTCCGAGGCCGGCGGGCTCGAGGTAGCGGCTTCGCAGATCGAAGCGGTCGCCGGGGCCGGGGCCGCCGGCCAGGCGGTAGCCGTGGGGTTCGATGAAGGCCGGGACGTCCTCCGGGTGGATGGCCCAGCGGATCGGCTCACCCATGACCTTGGCGGCGAACGCCATCATGCGCGGGCTCTTGCCCAGGATGATCTCGCCGTCCTGGTCGCGGAGCATGTAGGTGAAGAGGAAACGGCTGCCGGTGCCGGTGACCCCGTGGACGCCGTCGAAGAGGGCGTGGACGGCCGGCTCCGGCAGGAACATCGTCAGCCCCTCGGCGACGGTGAACGTGCGCGATCCGGGGCGGAAGGCCGGGCACCCGGAGAGCGCCTCCGCGAGCGAGGTTTCGCCCAGGTCCGCCGGGACGAAGTGGAGGTTCTCCGGTACCGCTCCGGCCGCCTCCACGGCCTTCCGCTTCGCTCGCTGGCTCGCCGGGTGGTCGAGCTCCACGCAGGCCACGTGCGGAAACTTCCGGGCCACCCGCAGGGCGAGCGAGTCCATGCCCGCTCCCACCACCAGGATCTGGTCGGCTCCCTGCTCGACGGCCTCCACCGCCTCGTCGCCCACCACCCGCTTGCGCAGCGCGATGTAGAGGAGGTGCCCCGGGGAGACGAGCCTCGCGACCCATTCGGAGAACCGTCGGTACCGCGCCGATCGGATGAGCTTCATGCGCCACGGATTGAGCGCGCCCGCCTCGGTGAGGAGCTCGCGCGTCGGCTCGGTCAGCTCGGGTGGAAAGAGCGGAGCGTAGCGCTCCTCGAGGGCCACCAGGATCAGGACCTGGCTGACCTGGACGGCGGAACGGCTGGGGCGGTCTTTGCGCACAGGGGAGCTCCTCGCGTTGAGGTGGGACTCGATCGTCGGAGGTCTGTCGCTATTGTATGGATCGTTGGCCGAGGAAGATCGCGTGGCGGCTTCCTTTGCCTCCGGCGCGGGCGCGCACCCGGTGGACCCGGGTCGTGAATCGGGCGCGCCGTAAGCGGTCCTCGAATCGCGGGTCGTCCGACGCGGACCAGACGGCCAGCACGCCCCCGGGCGCCAGGGCCCGCCGCAGTCGCTCGAGGCCGGCCGCCGTGTAGAGGTGGCGGTTGCCGTCCAGGGTGAACGCATCCGGGCCGTTGTCGACGTCGAGGAGCACCGCGTCGTACGGCTCGTCGTTCGCGAGGCGCTCGGCCACGTCACCCTCGGCGACCAGCACCCGGGGGTCGTCGAGCGGTCGGCGCGCCAGGTGGGCGAGGGGCCCGCGGTTCCAGGCCACCACCGCCGGAAAGACCTCGGCCACCACCACGGTGGCGCCGGGGCGCCCGGCGAGGGAGTCGAGGGTCGTCCGGAGGGTGAAGCCCATACCCAGCCCGCCCACCAGGACCCGCGGCGCCGCCCGGTCGCCGAGGGCGGCCACCGCGAGGCGGGCCAGATCCTCCTCGGAGCCGTGGGTACGGCTCGACATGAGCTCCTCGCCGTCGACCTCAATCAAGAACATGTCCCCGCGTTGGGCGAGGACGAGCTCCCGACCGTCCGGGGTGCCGACCGCGTCGAGGGTGCGCCAGGGTTGCATGGTCGTAGGGTCGTGGGGGGCGGGGCGCGGGTCGTCCCGCTCTCGGGGGTAAGATGGTCAAAATAGCACGGGACCAGGGCATAAGGAGCATGGCGGGCCGCGACTTCGCCTACCCCATGAGACGCCCTGCCTCACCCCTTCGGGTGTTGCCCTCGGCCGGTCTCCGGAGGCCTACTTCGCGATGTTCCCGCCGAGCTTGGACAGTCGATCCAGCCAACCAGTGTGGGCGCCCGCTCGAAGAGCGCTTCGTCGCAAGGCGACCCAACGAGGAGGAGAGTCATGGTTTTGAGAGGAGCTGTTGTCCTGGTGGTCGCCGTCGTGCTGCTCGTCCCGGCATCCGGAGTGTCCGCCGAGATGTGCACCATCGACCAGGTGCCGGCGGCCACGCTGCTGCTGCCCTACTTCGAAGTGGACCTGACGGGGACCGACTGCATCACCACCCTCTTCGCCGTGGGCAACGCGTCGGCCGCGCCGACCATTGCCCACGTCACCATCTGGTCCGATTTCTCGGTCCCGGTGATGGACTTCGATATCTACCTCACCGGCTACGACATTCAGACGGTCAACCTGCGTGACGTCCTGGTCCTCGGCAACCTGCCGCTGACCGGCTCCCTGGCCGGCGAGCAGAACCCGGTCATCGACAATCCCCTCGTGCTCCAGCACTTCCAGACCTCCCTCACCGGCGATCCGTCGCCTCTCACCGGCGACTGTGCGGCGCTGCCTTTCGGCGACGACACCGCCCGCGGCTACGTGACGATCGACGACGTGAACATCGAGAGCCTGGAGTTCCCCGGTGACCCGGGCTACTTCTCCCCCGGGGGCACCGGCATCGCCTCGAACGACAATCAGCTCTGGGGGGATTTCTTCATCGTTGAGCCGAACGATGCCTCCGCCCAGGGCGGCCCCCTCGTCCATATCGAGGCCGAGAACGGGTTCGTCGGCGGGCCGAACTCCTACACGTTCTACGGTCGCTACACCTCGGCCCTCTTCTTCGCGGACGAGCGCGAGCCCCTGCCCACGACCTTCGCGGTCCGATTCCTGGCCGGCGCCGGCTTCGACGGTGGCACCGATCTGCTGGTCTGGCGGGACAGCACCCGGCCCGTGACGGGCCGACTGCTCTGCGGCACGGCCCCCGTCTGGTTCCCCCTGAACCAGACCGAGATCATCGTTTTCGACGAGGAAGAGAACCCCGTGCTCCAGAGCGGTCCCCCGGTTTCCGGAATTCCGGATCCGCCCCAGCTCGTCCCCTTCCCGCTCGAGGCGCAACGGACGAGGGTCGGCATCGACCTGCCGGTGCCGTTCGAGACCGGCTGGCTCTACCTCAACCTGAACCAGGGGCCGAACCCGTTCGCCGTCGATCCGTTCTCGGCCCAGAACTGGGTCGAGGCGGTCTACAGCGCGGAAGGGCGCTACAGCCTGGCTGTCGACGCAATCAGCCTCGACAGCGCCTGCGATCCGTTGACGCCTTAGTCACCACCCGGCTCCCGCGGCCCGCCAGAGCCGCCGTGGGAGCCGGCCTCGTCCCCTCCCCTCTCCGAGCCCGCGCTCCGGCCACCCCGGTGGGTGGCGACAGTCCGAGGAGGACGCGCTATAGGTGAGAGGAGGAAGGGAAGGCTCCGTGGCTCTAGGCGACGTCGGAAGCCCGCGCAGGTTTTTCTCGTGGGAGGGGGACGACCACCCCTCGCTGGTGTGGGTCGGTCTGTCCCTGGCCGTCGCCTACTGGTTCCTGGAATCGGCGATCCACGTCGTCATCCTCAAGGACGGAGCGCTCTCCTCCCAGCTCCTCACGCTCGACCCTCACGAGGTCTGGAAACGGCTCGTCGTGGCGTCGCTGCTGATCGCGTTCAGCCTCTTCGCCCAGCACGGCCTGGATCACCGCAAACGCATCGAGAAGAGCCTGCGCTCTGCCCACGCGGAGCTCAAGCAGATCTTCGAGACCGCCTCGGTGGCGATGCGCCTGATCGATCGCGATTGCCGGGTGCTCAAGGTCAACGAGACCTTCGTCGACCTCTCGGGGGTGACCGCCGAGGAGGCCGTCGGCGGGTTCTGCCACGAGGTCTTCGCCGGCGACCTCTGCCACACGCCCCGGTGCCCGCTCAACCGCATCGTGGGCGGAGCCGACGAGGTCGAGCTCGAGGTCGACAAGCACCGCCGTGACGGTAGCCAGGCCACCTGCGTGCTGACCGCCAGGCCGTTTCGCGACGAGGACGGCGAGCTGCTGGGGATCGTCGAGTCGTTCCGGGACATCACCCAGACCAAGGCCGCCCGCGACGCCGCCATCCGTAGCGAGCAGCTCGCGGCCCTGGGTGAGCTGGCGGCGGGCGTGGCCCATGAGATCAACAACCCGATCAACGGCATCATCAACTACGGCGAGATCCTGTCCTCCAGGGAGCGGGATGCGGAGACCGTACGCGAGGTGGCCGGCCAGATCGTGCGCGAAGGGCATCGCGTGGCGGACATCGTGATCAGCCTCCTGTCGTTCGCCCGGCAAGACCAGCGGCAGGTCCAGGTCACCAACCTCAAGGACGTGCTGTACGACACCCTGACGCTGACCTCGAACCAGCTCCGCAAGGAGGGCATCCATCTGGAGGTCGAGGTGCCCGACGATTTGCCGCCGGTGGCCTGCATCCCACGCCAGCTCCAGCAGGTCTTCCTCAACGTCCTCAACAACTCCCGCTACGCCCTCGACGAGAGCAACGGGGCGACGACCGACCATCCGCAGATCACGATCACCGCCGCCGCCGAGATCCTGGAGGGTGCGCAGTTCCTCCGTCTGTCGTTCCACGACAACGGCACGGGCATTCCCCGGGAGTCTCTGGACCGGGTCACCAAGCCCTTCTTCTCCACCAAGCCGCGGGGCAAGGGCACGGGGCTCGGCCTCAGCATCAGCCAGGGCATCGTCATCGAGCAGGGCGGGCGCCTCGTCGTCGAGAGCACCGAGGGGGAGTACACCCGGGTGAGCGTTCTTCTGCCTGTCAGCCGGGAGCCGGTGGTGGCACGGGACGTGATCTCTGGGCGATCCCGCGCCGGAAGAGGAGACGCCTCATGAGCACAACGACGCTCGAAGACCTCAGCATGGGCCCGGAGGATCTGATCAGCCGGGGTCGCATCCTCGTGGTCGACGACGAGCACAGCATCCGCTACACGTTCTCCCTGTTTCTCGACGAGGCGGGCTACCGGACCACCGCGGTGTCCGATCCCGGGGATGCCCTCGACGTCCTGTCCAACGGCGGGGTGGACCTGGCGTTCGTGGACATCCTGCTCGAGAGCACCTCCGGCATCGACCTGATGGCGACGATCAAGGAGCGCTCGCCATCCACCGAAGTGGTGATCGTCACCGGAGCGCCGAGCGTCGAGACGGCGTCCGAGGCGTTGCGGCTGGGTGCCTTCGACTACCTGGTCAAGCCCGTGGACCGGGAGGCTCTGCTCCAGTCCGCCGACGTCGCGCTACGCCACAAGGCGGTCCGCGATGCGGTCGAGCAGTACCGGCTGAACCTGGAGGCGATCTTCCGCAGCCTCGAAGACGGGATCGTCACCGTGGACAGGGCCATGAGCGTGGTGGAGGTCAACGGCGCCGCGGAGCGGCTGTGCGGGTTCCGCCGCCAGGACGTGCTGGGCAAGCCGTTGACCGGCGACGTGCTGGAGTGCAGCGCCGAGTGTCTCGAAGCCCTCCAGAGGTCCGTCACCGGGCCCCCACCGGTGGTGATCCATCACCTGGAGTGCCGGGCGCGGCACCGGCCAGAGCAGGTGGTCAACGTCAAGGCCACACCGCTCGTCCGGGGCAACAACGGACCCTCCGGCGGGGTGCTGGTGATCCGCGACCAGACGCGCCTGGAGGACCTGGAGCAGAGCCTGCGCCGCTGCCAGCCCGGTGACCTGGTGGGCGACAGCCCGGCGATCCGCCGCATCCGCGCCACCATCGAATCCCTGGGCGAGCTGCCGCGCTCGGTGCTCATCACCGGCGAGCCGGGGACCGGCAAAGGGGTGGTGGCCGATGCCCTCCACGCCGCCGGACGCCGGCGCCCCTTGTTCAAGGTCGACTGCTCGGTGATGTCGGAGGAGCTTCTGGAGATCGAGCTGTTCGGTTCCGTCAAGGGGGCGTTCATCGGCGCTCAGCGGGATCGCATGGGCCGCTTCGAGCTCGCCCACGGCGGCACCCTGTTCCTCGACGAGATCACTGACATGTCTTCGCGCATGCAGCGCCGCCTGCTCCAGGTTCTGGACACGATGGAGATCGAGCGCCTGGGCGACTCGCAGCCGATTCCGGTCGACGTGCGGGTTCTCGCCGCGAGCAGCCGCGACCTGGAGCACCAGGTGGTCTTGGGGCTGTTCCAGGAGGATCTGTACTCGCGGCTCAAGGAGCTCGAGATCCACATCCCGCCGCTTCGGGAGCGCCGCGAGGACATCCCGGCGCTGGTGGGCCACCTGCTCCAGAAGCTGGGCCCGAGGCTCGGCAAGAGGGTGACCGGGGTGTCCGAACCGGTGCTGGACCTCTTCCTGCGCCACACCTGGCCGGGCAACGTGCGCGAGCTCGAGCGCGTGCTGGAGCACGCGGTGCTCGTGGCGCGCGGCGAGACCATCACGCCGGCGGAGCTACCGCCCGGCCTGGGACCCCAGGCAACGCCGCCGCCCGGCGGCGCCCAAGCCCGGCCCTCCGGTCCGGAGTCCTGAGGCCCCGGCCCCCGGGTGCGCGACCGGGGACCGGGGCGAGATTCAGGCGCCCTCGCAGCAGTGGGCGGTGCGCGGAACGTAGAAGCGCTTCACGGCGGTCACCTCCTTTCGCACGGTCGGTCAGGGGTCAACAGGTGCAGGCGGCCGGGCCCCGGCCGGTGGCGGGGCCGCCCGGTTTGCGGGCCGAGGCGAGGAAGACAGAGATTTCGATCCGGGGCGCGGGGCTCTCCTCCACGGTGCAGGTGCAGCAGGTGGCTTGGGCGTCCTCGACCGCGATCTCGTCGAGCCCGGCGGCGCGGAGCCACCAGCGAAGATCCTCGCGCTCGAAGCCGAGCCAGCGGTCGTGCTGCTCCGTGCGCAGGATCTCGTGCTCGTGGGCGTCGAGGTCCGAGATCACCAGGACGCCGCCCGGGCGCAGCAGCCGGGTCATCTCCCGGATCGCCGCCGGCGGGTCCTCCACGTGATGGAGCGCCATGTTGGCGACCGCGGCGTCGACCGAGCCGTCCGGGAGCGGAATCGCCTCGGCGTCGGCGAGGCGCAGGACGAGCTGGCGGCTCGCCACGGCCTCGGGGAACTTGCGCCGCTGCTCGATGAGCATCGCTTCGGTCGGGTCGACCGCGATCACGCGGGCACCCGCGGCGAGGAAGCCTTCGGTGAGGAAGCCGGTGCCGGCTCCCAGGTCCAGGACGACCGCCGGCCGGTCGTCGGTTCGGACGCAGCGCGTCGCGGCGACCACGCGGTCGCGCAGGCTGTCGGGGAAGAACCCCGCGCGCAGGGTGTCCCACTGCGTGGCCACGCGCGTGAAGTAGGGCGTGCTGGTCGACGGCATTGTGGTCTCTCCGTTCGGACGATTGGTTGGTAGATGCAACGGTTCGTCGAAAAAGGGGGGACGGCGTTCGATCGCTTTCACGAGACCTCCTTCAGGCGGCAGCAGCCGGAGGAGACCTCCACGCGCCCTTCGGCCGCCCGGACCAGTTGCCCGATGAGGCGAATGGTCGCACGGCGCACCTCCGGGTCGAGCTCCACGAGCACCGCCCGGACCTCGGCCAGCAGATCGGCCTCGATCCGCTCGAAGAGCGCCCGGCCGGCCGGGGTGGCGGCCAGCAGCACCGCCCGCCCGTCCTCCGGATGCCGGGTGCGCTCCACGGCGCCCTTCGCCACCAGGCCGTCGACCACTCGGCTCGCCGTGCTCTTGTCCAGGTAGAGCCGACCGGCGAGCTCGTTGAGCCGCATCGGGCCCCCGGTCGCCAGGGTCTCGAGGGCGTAGCACTGGGAGACCGACACGTCGTGGCAGCAGATCCGGTCCCGGTCGCGGAACTGGATCAGCCGGATGAGGTCTTCGAGGTTCCGGTGAAGCGCCCGCGCGTCGCTCTCCAGCGTGGCGGCGGCGTCCTGGTCGACTTCGGGGTCGGTCTGTCGGGGCTGGGTGGTCATGATGGTGTTTCGATCGGTCGGGTGTCTGTTGGCAGATGCAACCATATTCGACGAGCGGCCATTCCGTCAACCGCTCATCCCGCGGAACGCCGTCGTGCGGGTGGTGGGCGAATAGAGCTTCGGGTTGGTCCGTAGGTGTAGTGTGGATGTCGAAATGACCATGGCACCCGGTGATTTGCCAGGTGCCCGATCCGCCGATCGGGTCGGGCACCTGCCGGCCGAGCTGGTGGGCGCTCCGGGCGATTCCCCTGCCGTTTCGCTGGCAGAGCTCGCCCGCGCGGGCGACCGCGTCGCGGCGGACGAGCTCGCCCGGCGGTTCGGGCGCCCCGCCTACTTGCTGGCGCTCCAGCTCCTCGGTAACCCCGAGGACGCTCGGGACGCCGCCCAGACCGCACTGATGAGCTTCTTCTCCCGCCTCGACCGGCTGGAGCCCGGCCGGCCGGTCCGGCCCTGGTTGCTCACCATCGTGCGCAACGCCGCCGTCGACCTCATGCGGCGGCGGACGGTGCGGCGCTCCGACTCGCTCGAGGAGCGGCGCGAGGAGTTCGGGGTCCAGGTCATCGACCACCACGCCGACCCGGAGGCCGACAGCCGGCGGAGCGAGCTGCGCCGGGACCTGTGGCGCGCCCTCGGTCGGCTGACGCCGAAGGAACGGGAGATCCTGGTGCTGCGCGATTACCAGGATCTCACCTACGCCGAGATCGCGAATGTGCTGTCGATCCCGGTCGGGACCGTGATGTCCCGTCTGCACCGGGCGCGGCGATCCTTGAGGAGCCTGCTCGAGGCCGACTATGGCCCGGGCCGTTCCGGGGATCGGCGTCGGGGCTCGGCTGAGCGCGAGCATGACCGAAGAGGAGGCGATCATGGTTGAAGACCGCCTCGACCAGTTCGACGAAGCCCTTCTGTCCGGCTACCTGGACGGGGAGCTGACCCAGTCCGAGGAGCAGCGGGTCCGGATCTATCTGGAAGACCATCCGGAGGCCCGTGCGCTCTTCGAGGAGATGCGGACCATGAGAGAAACGGCCCGGGAGACCCGGTTCGAAGTGCCCGACGACCTGCAATGGGACGAGCGGCCTCGCGGCTCCGGCTCGGCCCTGTCGCGAGGGCTGGGCTGGTTGCTGTTGGTGATCTGGTTGGTGGGGCTGAGCGCCTTCGGCCTCTGGCAGTTCATCACCTCGCCGGAGAACCTGCTCGAGAAGCTCCTGGTGGTCGGTGGTGTCGCCGGCTTCGTCCTGCTGTTCGTATCCATCCTGCTCGACCGTCTGAAGGACTCCAAGACCGACCGCTATCGGAGGGTGCAGAAATGATCGTCACCACCACGTCGTCCATCTCGGGCAAGCGCATCGTCCGCACCCTCGGAATCGTCCGGGGCAACACCATCCGAGCCCGTCACATCGGGCGAGACATCACGGCGGCCCTGCGCAACATCGTGGGCGGCGAGATCGCGGAGTACACGAAGCTGTTCGCCGAGTCGCGCGAGCAGGCGATCGACCGCATGGTCGAAGAGGCCCGGGGCCTGGGCGCGAACGCGGTGGTCGAGGTGCGGTTCATGACCTCGATGGTGATGCAGGCCGCGGCCGAGCTGCTGGCCTATGGCACGGCGGTGGTGATCGAGGACGAGGAGTAGGAAGGCGGCCGGGGACAAGCCCCGGCCCCACACCTTCGGTAGACCGGAGCGAAGGAGTTGGGCGTTGGGAACCCCCGGGCCCTGCCCAGG
>Ga0210122_1000877_pt1 | contig 10510 bp, 8 predicted proteins | sample Muzzi_CordB_D2_FD_185530 | JGI IMG/M metagenome (GOLD analysis project Ga0210122, IMG submission 185530) | Wetland microbial communities from San Francisco Bay, California, USA, that impact long-term carbon sequestration - Muzzi_CordB_D2 (SPAdes) | ecosystem: Environmental > Aquatic > Marine >... | reverse complement strand
GGCGGCGGTTCCGTTGACCAGGACCTCGCCCGCCTCGATGCGCCGCTCCAGGACCCGCCGCGAACCCAGGCCGGCGCCGGCCATGACTTTCTGCAGACGCTCGGGCTTGACCTGCTTGTTGTCAACCGGGCTCTGTGTCACTGTCACCGCTGTCCCCGTTCATGTCCTGGTCTTCACCGGCCGCGGCGTCATCGCCGGCGGAGCGGTCCGTTTCGCTTTCTTCGTCAGAACGCGGCGGCCCTTCGAGGTCCAGTTCCGGTTCCAGGTTGTCCATGTCGCGTATCTCGGCCAGTGTCGGCAGATCGTCGAGGTTCTCGAGGTTGAAATAATCCAGGAACGTCTTGGTGGTGCCGAACAACGCGGGTTTTCCGGGCACGTCGCGGTGCCCGACGACCCGGATCCATTCGCGTTCCTGCAGCGTGCGGATGATATTGGTGCTGACCGATACACCGCGAACCGCCTCGATTTCGCCGCGTGTGATCGGCTGGCGGTAGGCGATCAGCGACAGCGTTTCGAGCAGGGCGCGTGAATAGCGCTGCGGCCGTTCCTTCCAGAGCCTGGAGACCCACGGGTGCAGGTCCTGCCTGACCTGCAGGCGGTAACCGCTCGCCACCTGCTTCAGTTCGATGCCGCGATCGGCACAGTCCTGGCCGAGCGCTTCCAGGGCCTTGCCGAGCTGGCCGTCGGTGGGGCGTTCCTCGTCGTCGAACAATGCGCCCAACTGCAGCCTCGACAACGGTTCGCCGGCCGCCAGCAAAGCGGCCTCCAGGATCTTCTTGAGCTGGTCGCCCCCGACCTTCGTCGTTACTGCCATGATATGTGCATTTCCTCGTTGCTCTCGCTGCTTCCCCGGCCGCCGGGCCCGTCACGGCGCCTTGATGTAGATTTGCCCGAAGGGCTCGTGCTGGACCAGGTCCACCAGTTGCTCGCGGCTCAACTCCATCAGCGCCAGGAAGCTGACCACCACGCCCATGCGGCCTTCTTCGGGGTCGAACAGGCGGTGGAATTCCAAGTACGGATTATCGCGCAGGCTTTGCATGATGCGCGACATCCGTTCCCGCACCGACAGGGGTTCCTGCTCGATCTGGTGGCGCGTAAACAGCTCGGCCCTGCCCAGGACCTCGCGCAGGGCGTACAGCAGGTCCTTCAAATCGACCTGCGGCGGCAGGCGCACCACCGCCTTGTCTTCCACGAAGGCCTCGGCGACGGCAAAATCCCGTTCGAGCCGCGGCAGTTCGTCGAGATCCTCGGCGGCCTGCTTGAAGCGCTCGTATTCCTGCAGACGCCTGACCAGTTCGGCCCTCGGGTCTTCCTCCTCCCCATCCTCCGATGCCGGCCGCGGCAGCAGCATCCTGGACTTGATTTCGGCCAGTATCGCGGCCATCACCAGGTATTCCGCCGCCAGTTCGAACTGCAGGTCCTGCAGCATGCCGATGTATTCGACGTACTGCGCGGTGATCTCGGTAATGGGTATGTCGAGGATGTCCAGGTTCTGCCGCCGGATCAGGTACAGCAAAAGATCCAGCGGCCCCTCGAAAGCGTCGAGGATGACTTCCAGCGCATCGGGCGGAATATAGAGGTCCTGCGGCAACTGCGTGACCGGCTGGCCCTGCACGATGGCAAACGGCATTTCCTCCTGGCGAGCCGCGCCGTCGTCCGGGTGTTTGTACAGTTCGTTCACAGGCCCTTACCCGGCCGGAATGCAGCGGGGGTTCGGCCGGCCCCGGCATTGTCGCGGTTCATCATATTCGGTCCGACAGGCTGTTGTGTCAAAGAAAGTCTACCACGCCGCGTCCTTGCCGCAGCACTTCCGGCTGGGCGCCGGTCAGGTCGATCAGCGTCGTTGGTTCCAATGGGCAATAGCCGGCGTCGATGAACAGATCGACTTGCCCGTACACCTCGTCGTAGAGGTCACCGCTGTCCATGATTCGGCCCTCTGGGTCCGGCACTATCAGCGATGAACTCAGCAGCGGCTCGTCCATGGTTCTGAGCAGCGCCTGCACCAGTGCGTGGTCAGGAATGCGCACACCGATGGTGCGGCGGTTGTCGAGTTGCGCGTTGCGCGACACGTTGCTGGTCGAGGGCAGGACGAACGTATAGGGCCCGGGCGTCAGCCGCCGGATCAGGCGGTGGTTCGAATTGTGCATCTTGCACAGTCTGCTGATATCGGAGAGGCTGCGGCAGCAATAGGTAAAATGGTGGTGGCGGTTGAGCTGTCGCAGGCGTATCACGCGGCTGCGGGCCTGCCGGTTGTTGGCGCGCCAGCCCAGGGCATAGCCCGAATCGGTCGGGTAGGCGATCAATCCGCCGCGCACGAGCACCGCGACCATGTAATCCAACTGGCGCGGTTTGACAGCGTGGACCGAGATTTCGAGACACTCGCTCATAAGCCTTACAGTTTAACCCAAAACAAGCGCCAGGCGATGCCCGTGAGGGCGCCCATTCGCGCCCTCCGGTCAACCCGGAGATCCCGGGTTCCGCTACTCGCGGCCCCGGGATGACGCGGGCGCAGGCGTGGCCCCGGGACGACGGCGGCCACGGGGGTGACAAAAAACATCGTTCAGGTACACTTCCCGGCAGTCCAAGTGGATTTGCTCACATGTGGTATCTGATATACGCCCAGGATCGGGAGAACAGTCTAAACGCGCGTCGGCAGGCCCGCCCGCAGCACCTCGAGCGCTTGCAGGCACTGCAAAAACAGGGCCGCGTGCTGCTTGCGGGGCCGATGCCCGCGATCGACTCGTCCGACCCCGGTCCGGCGGGTTACAGCGGCTCGGCGATCATTGCCGAATTCGACTCGCTGGAAGAGGCACGGGACTGGGCCGAGGCCGATCCCTACAAGACCGGGGGGGTATACCGCGAGGTAGACGTCAGGCCGTTCGTCAGGGTGCTTGGTTAAATGACCTCTGCACGCGTCGCGCTGATCCGCGAACGGCTCGAGGCCGCGTTTGCACCGGAAATGCTGGAGGTCGAGGACCAGGGCCATTTGCATGTCGGCCACGAGGGCGCCAAGAGCGGTCTGGGCCATTTCCACGTCAGCATCGTCAGCCCGCATTTCAACGGTATGAACAAGCTGGCCCGGCACCGTGCCATCTACGCCGCGCTGGGCACGCTGATGCAAACCGATATCCACGCGCTGGGTATCGATGCCGTCGGCAGCGATGAACTTTAGCCTGCGAATTACACCAGTTGCCTGGATGCCGGTGCAACTTGCAGGCTAGTACGGGGGCAGCCGCTCAGGGCAGTTCGACAGTGGCCGGCGCCTGCCAGCCCGGCGCGCGGTGCTCAGCGATGACGGTCGTGTCGATTCCCCCGCGGACATTGAAAACGGCGGTCAGACGCATGAAACGCGGAGCGGCGGCCCGCACCAGGTCGTCGAGGATTTCGTTGGTGACGGCTTCGTGAAAAGCGCCTTCGTTGCGGAAGCTCCAGACATACATCTTGAGCGATTTGAGTTCGACGCACTGCTGATCTGGAATATACTCGATCAGAAGTGTTGCAAAGTCGGGCTGTCCCGTTTTCGGACACAGGCAGGTAAACTCCGGCACCCGGATTCGGATGGTATAATCCCGCGCTGGCTGGGGGTTTGGAAAAAGTTCCAGTTCCCGACTGGGTTGGGTCGCCATTGGATGACTCCGCAAAACAAGAATTGGAAGAGAACTTTACTCACCCCTGACCACAGATTCAATCGATGCGACTGACTGCAATCAAACTGGCGGGCTTCAAATCCTTCGTGGACGCGACCACGTTCAGCGCCCCCACCAACCTGACCGGTATCGTCGGGCCCAACGGCTGCGGCAAATCCAATATCATCGACGCGGTCCGCTGGGTCATGGGGGAGGGCTCCGCCAAGGTGCTGCGCGGCGACTCGATGGCGGACGTCATATTTTCAGGCTCCAGCGCCCGCAAACCGGTGGGTACCGCCACCGTCGAATTGATTTTCGACAATACGGACGGCCGTATCGCCGGTGAATTCGCAGGTTACAACGAAATCTCCGTCAAGCGCCAGGTCGGCCGCGACGGTGTTTCGTATTACACGCTCAACGGCACGCGCTGCCGGCGCAAGGATATACGCGACCTGTTCCTGGGTACCGGGCTCGGTTCGAAAAGCTATTCCATCATCGAGCAGGGCATGATTTCCCGGGTCGTCGACGCCGGGCCGGAAGAGATCCGCTCGCACCTGGAAGAAGCGGCGGGTATCTCGCGCTACAAGGAACGCCGCAGGGAAACCGAGCGCCGCATCCAGCGTACCCGCGATAACCTCGACCGCCTGGCGGACCTGCGCGAGGAAATCGCGGGTCACCTGAGCCGTCTCAAACGACAGGCGCGCGCCGCCGAACGTTATCGCAAGCTGAAGAACCAGCAACGCGAGCAGGAAGCCATGCTGCTGGCCCTGAAGTGGTCCTCGCTGCAGGCAGACATGGCCGAGGGGCGCAAGGGTCTCGGCGTCCACGAGACCGCCATGCAGGAACAATTGGCCGAACAGCGCAGCGCCGAGGCCCGCATGGAGGAGTTGCACCAGCAACAGGCGGCAGCCGCGGAAGCGTTTAACGCGGTGCAGGCCGAGTTGTACTCCGTCGGCAGCGAAATCGCCCGTCTCGAACAGGACATCGCGCACCAGCGCGATCTGCAGGCCCGGCAAAAACAGGAATACGAAGAAACCTCCGCCGCCTTGCAGGACATGGAACAGCACATGGTGCTGGACCGGGCCCAGGTGGAGGACCTGACCCAGAAACTGGCGGAGATCGAACCGCAACTGGCCGAGGCGAGCCGGCAGGAAAGCAGTGCGGATACCGAGGTACAGGCGGCGGAGGCCGAGGTGCAAAGCTGGCAGGAGAGCCTGGAACAGCACCACGCCAGGAGCAGCGAGCAGAACCGCGAGGCGGACCACCTGCGCGCCACGATCGAGATGCTGGAGCAGCGTCTGCAAACGGCCGGCAAACGCCTGGACAAGCTGGGCGGGGAAACCGAGGGCATCGACACGGTGGCGCTGGGCAGCGAGGTTGAAAACCTGGAAAAGCAAAACCGGCAGGCCTCCGCGGCCCTGGAGAAAGAACAGGAAAGGCTGCGGGCCGCCCGGGAAGAACTGCAGTCGCGGCGTGAGAATCTGCGCGACGAAACCGGCCGGCAGCACGAAATGCGCGGTGAACTCAGCCGCCTCGAGGGCCGGCTGGAATCCCTCAAGGCTCTGCAGCAGGCCGCGCGCGAAAGCGGCAGCAGCCTTGAGTGGCTGAAGCGCAACGGCCTGGCTTCGGCGCCGCGCCTGCTCGAGAAGCTGGACGTCGAGAATGGCTGGGAGGCCGCGGTGGAGACCGTGCTCGGGTTCTGGCTGGAGTCGGTCCTGGTGGATGACCCCGCGGGCTTGTCGGCCGGTTTGGGCGAATTGCTGGCCGCCGACCCGGGCGGGGTCGAATTGACGCTGGTCGCCGGCGCTGCCGGCGCGGCCGGCGCGGCGAAGGGCAGCCTGGCGGAGAAAGTGGGTGCGGCGGGAGCCGGTTTGCCGGCCGTCATCCGCGCCCTGCTCGAGCAGGTCGGGACGGCGGAATCGCTGGCCGCGGCACTGGAGTCCGTGTCCGCTTGCGGACCGCGGGAATCGGTCATTACAAAACAGGGTGAATGGCTCGGGCCGGGATGGATACGGGTGGCCGGCAACCGCTCGGGGCAGGCGGGCAAGCTACAGCGCAAGCAGGAGATACAGAACCTGGAAGCCGAGATTTCCGGGCTGGGAGAAAAGCTGTCGACGCTCGAGCAGCGCAACCAGGCCGGCCGCTCGGCGCTGGAGGACATGGAGCAGTCCGTCAACGAATTGCAGCAGCAGGTCAACGCCCTGCACCGGGAAAGCGCCGATGTTTCCAGCCGTCTGCAAGCGAGCCGCACGCGCGTGTCGGAGCTTGGTGACCGGCAGCGGCAGATCGCCGAGGAGGCGGACGCGTTGCGCAAGCAATGCGAGGCCGACGAGGCGCAGACCAAAAAGGCACGTTCCGGACTCGCCGCCGTGCTGGAGAAGATGGCGCAGACGGAAGAGGAGCGCCAGTCGCTTGATCAACAGCGCCTGGCATTGCTCGAGCGCCGCGACAAGGCGCGTGCGAGCGCACGGGAGGCGCGTGAACGGCGTCACGGCCTGGCGCTGAAGACCGAATCACGCCGCGCCAGCCTCGATTCGCTGCGCCAGTCCCTGGAGCGTATGGACACGCAGTTCGGTCACCTGCAGCAGCGTTTCCTCGCGCTCAGCGAACAGATCGCGCAAAGCCAGGACCCGCAGGAGCAGCACCGCGGGGAGATGGACCGCCTGCTGCAGAGCCGCATCGAGGTGGAGCAGCGCCTGGCCGGGGCCCGCGGCAAGCTGCAACAACTCGAAGAGGACTACCGCACGCTGGATGCGGGGCGGCAGCAGTCCGTGCAGAGGATGGAGGGCATTCGCAGCGCCCTGGAAAACGCCCGGCTGCAGCAACAGGAACTGGAACTCAATGCCCGCGCGCTGCGGCGGCAGGTGGAACAACTGGGCCAGGACGTTGACGCGCTGGCCGCTGACCTGCCGGAGGACGCGGACGAGGAGCAGTGGCAGGAGAAGCTCGAACGCCTGGCGCTGCGCATCACGCGCCTTGAACCGGTCAACCTCGCGGCCATCTCGGAATACGAAGAGGAGCTCAAGCGCAAGGAATACATGGACGCCCAGCACGAAGACCTGGTCAAGGCGCTGGAGACGCTGGAGGACGCGATCAAGACCATTGACCGCAAGACGCGGACGCGATTCAAGGATACCTTCGAGCGGGTCAACAAGGGCATCCAGGAGCTGTTTCCGCGCCTGTTCGGGGGCGGCCACGCCTACCTCGAACTCACGGGTGACGACCTGCTGACCACCGGGGTCGCGATCATGGCGCGGCCGCCCGGCAAGCGCATCAGCAACATCCAGCTGCTCTCGGGCGGCGAGAAGGCACTGACCGCCGTCTCCTTCGTATTCGCGATATTCCGTCTGAACCCGGCGCCGTTTTGTCTGCTTGACGAAGTCGATGCACCGTTGGATGATGCCAATGTCTCCCGTTTTACCGAGATGGTCAGGGAGATGTCGGAATCCATCCAGTTCATCGTGGTCACGCACAACAAGATCACGATGGAACTGGCGCACCAGCTCAGCGGCGTCACGATGAGCGAGCCGGGCGTGTCGAGACTGGTGCAGGTGGACATCAACGAAGCGGCGAAACTTGCCGGGGACTAGCCCGCATATTGCACCAGCCGGCCACTGGCCTCACCATAAGCTGATGAATTTGCAAAACAGAATGACGATTTATCAAATTTATTCCAGGGTACACTTTGTAACCGGCCAGCGACCTATCCCGGCCCTGCCTTGTCCAGTCACGCCTGGGCTTGGGCTTCCCTCCAGCCATGGCCATCGCTATGGCTCTCAGTCCAGCCCGGCGCCCAGCCGCACCTGTTCTGTGGCAGCATCCGGGATGCTGGTGCAATATGCGGGGCAGGGCCTGTCAACACCATCCGAATCGGTGCTGTTGTGACTGAAACCGTCCCCAGTCAAGGCGCGAGGAGAGAAGTTTGATGATTTCAAATGAACGACGAGAAACGCAGGAGGGGACGGTTTCAGCCACAACCCGCAGGGACACACCCATTTTTTCGCCTGGCTGTGTTGGCGTTCGCTCAGGCAGCAGGGCTACATCACGCTCGCTCCGCCTTGCCAGACAAAAAACGGCAAGCGTCAGAACCGACTCAGATCGTGTTAACGGGCCCTAGCGATGGACATCACGACTTTCAGGTGGATACTGGTCATCATCGGCGTGATTATCGTCGCCGGCATTTTCCTGCTCGGCCAACCGGACCGCAAACGCAGGCCGAGGGCCTCGCGCAGGCGCGTGAAGGCCGCGCGCGAACGGCGCGAGCCGGAACTGTACACACCGCCGGAGCAGGCGGAAGGGGAAGAAGGGCGGGAGGCCGATGACGGCGAGCAAACGGAACTGCCCATCGGTGATTCCCGCGACGGGCAAGGCCGTATCGAACCGAGCCTGGGCGCCACTGGGCGGCAGGAAGCGCCGCCTCCGCCGTTACCGGACAAGATCGTCACGTTGTTCATCGAAGCGCGTGACAACCACCTGATCACCGGTGTCGAATTGCTGGACGTCGCCGTCAAGGCCGGCCTGGTTTTCGGCTACCACGACATCTTTCACCGGATCGATGAAAACGACGCCGAGCAGCCGCCGCGGCCGCTGTTCAGCATGGCCAACCTGACCAAGCCTGGCACCTTCAACAAGAGCGCGTGGAGTACGCTGGAGACGCGCGGCGTGACCATGTTCATGACACTGCCCGGCCCGCGGGCGGCACTGGACGCCTGGGACGCGATGCTGGCCACCAGCCGCAGGCTGGCCGAATTGCTGCACGCGGATTTGCTGGATGAATCACAGCGCCCGCTGACCCGTGAGCGCACGCTCGAGATCAAGGAAGAATTGCGCGAGTTCGACAGGCGTATGAACGAGTCCTCATGACCGCGCCGGATGCGCAGCGGCGGGCGGAGGAACTGCGGCGCCAGATCGAGCACCACAACTACTGTTATTACGTCCTGAACGAACCCCAGGTGCCCGACGCCGAGTACGACCGCCTGATGCGGGCGCTCGAAAACCTCGAGCGCGAGCACCCGGAACTCATCACCCCCGATTCACCCACGCAGCGCGTCGGCGGCATGGCGGCCGGCGGCTTCGCCGAAGTGCGGCACGCCACGCCGATGCTGTCGCTGGCGAACGCCTTCGAAGAAAGCGAAGTGAAGGATTTCGACCAGCGCGTACGCAATCTCCTGGAGACGGACACCGTCGTATATACCGCCGAGCCCAAGCTGGACGGTCTCGCCGTATCGCTCACTTACATCGACGGCAGCCTCACGCAGGCCGCCACGCGCGGTGACGGCGAGCGGGGTGAAAACGTCACGGCCAACGTGCGCACCATCGAAGCGGTGCCGCTGCGGCTCAATCCGGGGGACTGGCCGGACCTGCTCGAGGTCCGCGGCGAAGTGTACATGCCGCGTTCGGGGTTTGGCGCCTGGAACCGCAGCGCCCGCGAACGCGGTGAAAAGCCGCTGGTCAACCCCCGCAACGGCGCTGCCGGCAGCCTGCGCCAGCTCGACCCGAAGATCACGGCGTCGCGGCCGTTGATGTTCAATGCCTACGCCACGCCGACGGACGGGCTTGATTCGGATAACCAGTACGACACGCTGCAACTGCTGAAACAATGGGGTCTGCCGGTCAATGCGGAAATCCGCAGGGTCAGCGGGGTCGACGGCTGCCTCGCCTATTTCGCGGACATGGCGGCGCGGCGGGATTCGCTCGATTACGACATCGACGGCGTGGTCTACAAGGTGGACGACTTCGCCCGCCAGCGCATCCTCGGTTTTGTCAGCCGCGCGCCGCGCTGGGCGCTGGCACACAAGTTCCCGGCGGAAGAGGAGATCACGCGCCTGCTCGAAATCGACGTTCAGGTCGGGCGTACCGGCGCGCTGACGCCGGTGGCGAGACTGGAGCCGGTGTTTGTCGGCGGTGTCACCGTCACCAACGCAACGCTGCATAACGAGGACGAAATCCGGCGCAAGGATATCCGTGCCGGGGACGAGGTGATCGTACGCAGGGCGGGGGACGTGATACCGGAAGTGGTGCGCGCCATGCACGAGCGGCGCACACGCGAGCTGCCGCCATTCCAGATGCCCGCCAACTGTCCGGTCTGTGGCTCGGCGGTCGAGCGACTCGACGGCGAGACCGTGGCCCGCTGCACCGGCGGTCTTTACTGCCCGGCGCAAAGAAAGCAAAGCATCCGGCATTTCGCCAGCCGCAAGGCGATGGATATCGAAGGCCTCGGCGACAAGTTGGTGGACCAGTTGGTCGAAGTCGGGCTCGTGCACACGGTGGCCGACCTCTATCGTCTCGACCGCGCTCAACTGGCCGGGCTGGAGCGCATGGGCGGCAAGTCAGCGGACAACCTGATCGAGGCGCTGCAAAAGAGCAAGCACCCGCCGCTCGAGCGCCTGCTTTACGCGTTGGGCATCCGCGAAGTCGGCGAGGTGACCGCGCGCTCGCTGGCCGCGCATTTCAAGAGCCTGGACGCGCTGATGGCGGCCTCGGAGGAGGCATTGACGGACGTAACCGACGTCGGTCCGGTGGTCGCGGGTCATGTCGCCAATTTTTTCCGCCAGGAAAAGAACCGCGAGGTCATCGACGAACTCACTGCCGCCGGGGTCGAGTGGCAGCCGCCCGAAGAGCGCGGCGGGGAACAGCCGCTGGCCGGGGAGACCTGGGTTTTGACCGGCAGCCTGTCGGTGCCGCGCGCACAGGCGAAAAGCGTGCTGCAGGCGCTCGGCGGCGGGGCCGGAGTCGTGCTGACCCGCGCGATCATTCGCGACCTGTTCTCGCGCGATGCCGGCGCCAGGGCGCTGTCGCTGATGCTGCTGATGCCGTCGCTGGCCGCGCTGGTGGGACCGTTCATCGGCGGCCAGCTGCTGATCTGGGCGGAATGGCGTCACATC
>Ga0210122_1000872_pt1 | contig 10559 bp, 10 predicted proteins | sample Muzzi_CordB_D2_FD_185530 | JGI IMG/M metagenome (GOLD analysis project Ga0210122, IMG submission 185530) | Wetland microbial communities from San Francisco Bay, California, USA, that impact long-term carbon sequestration - Muzzi_CordB_D2 (SPAdes) | ecosystem: Environmental > Aquatic > Marine >... | reverse complement strand
GTCCTGTCGGGCGCACCATCTCCCCATTTCCAATGCACGCGCCGACGCTCCCTAGTCGATGTAGCCGAGGAACCGCTCGCTGCCGGGCATGGCGTAGAGATTGCCATAGGCGTCGTAGCAACCGGTTCCGGAATACTCCGCAAGGCGGCCGTTGACGTATCCCGTGCCGTGGATCGTGCGGCAATTGCCCAGCACGGGCTGTGGTGGCGGCGCCACGTAAACGGTCCGCGGCGGCGCGGCGAGATGACCCAGCAAAGCGCCGAGCAAGAGCCCGCCGGCGAAAACCGCGGCGCCGTCATGGCGGTAATCCTGGTATCTGTAGTAATGGCCCTGACCGCCCCGGTGGCCGTGGCGGTATCCGTCGGCAAGGGCCGGCGCGGCGAGCGCGAGGGTCCCGAGAACGGCTGTGGCGGCGATGGCAATGGCGATGAATTTCCTGATCATGGGCAACTCCTGTCTGCCCCCACGCCAATATACCACATTTGCGTGGCGTAGCGTGGGATTTTCGGTGTGGAGACGCCGGGAGCGCAGGCCTAAGTTGGTTATCGGGGGATCCATAAAACGGTACGGAACGATAGCGGTGCAACACCGAGTGGACTCGCACGCGGCAGCGCCCGGCGGGTACCGGGCGCTGCTGGGGCTGACTTCCCGATAAGGGGGTCAGGCTCGCGTTATTGTATTTTTCAGGCGCTGAATCCGTTTGGCGAGTTCCGGGTCGGTGGCGACGCGCGCCTCGACATGCTGCAGGACACGGCTGAGGCTGGAGAGGTCGCGGCCGAAGCGGGCCGCCATCGCAGTCAGGGTCGCCGCTCCGGTCTCCCTTGCGATCAGCGCCGCTACACCCCGCGCTTCCGACGCCAGTCGTGCCCGCGACGGGCTGGCCAAATCCTTGCTGGTCACGCCCCATGCCTCGCAGACCGCCGCGACGATTGCCGCGGGCGAGGGCGGTTTTGCCCGGTTTGCCGTCGCCTCGCCAGCCTGCCTGAGCGCCGCGGCGACAAAATTCTCTCCGCCCAGCACCCGCCCCCCGGCGCCGCCCGGCCTGTCGAACAGTGCCGCCGAGGACTCGCCCAACCCTTCCGCGACGAAGGCGTGGTAACGCTCTATTGCCGCCTTGCGCTGCCGGGCAAAGCGGCCGAGCAGGTCATCGGTCGTCAGGATCGGCACATCCTCCAGCTCCAGATAGGCACGGTGGCTGCTCCAGCGCCAGGCGTCCGGGTTTTTCGCCAAGCCCGCGCGCACCGGATTGAGATGAATGTAGCGTACCAGTTCCAGCAGGTGGCTGTCGGCGTCCACGAGGACCGCCTTGTAGCGGCCCTGGAACAGATGGCCGGTGCGCTGCTCGCGCTTGTTGATGAAGCCGGTATATCGCTGGGTGATGCGCTGCATGGCGCGCGCGAGGGGCTCTGCACCCACTTGTAGCAGCAGATCCGCATGGTTGGGCATCAGGCACCATGCATGGACGCGGATGCCGAAGCGCCCGGCCGCCTCGGCCATGATGGCGAGGAACAGGCGACCGTCCTCGGGGTGGAGAAATATCTCCTGGCCGCCATTGCCGCGCAGCATGACGTGATAAAAACCGCCGGGCAGATGGATGCGAGGTTTGCGGGGCATGCGGCGATTCTAACCTGCCGCACCCCATAATGCAATAACGCGAGCCTGACCCCCTGAAGCTCCGAAATGGGGTCGGGCTCGTGTTATTGCAGTATCAAGGCGGCGCGAATGCGGGATGCGAAGGCAGGCGGACAGAAAAATTCGAGGGAAGTTCCTTTGCCGCTAACTGCCAGCCACCAGCCGTGCTGGCGAATTTCCTCGACCGCGGACAGGCGCAAAATCTCGGGGTCGTCCCAGCCCAGCTTCCTCCGCCGCAGGATCCGCCGGTCCGTAACCTCGACCATCGGCGGCAAGATCAGGACCAGAAACTGCAGGCCACCCCCGATGAACAGGGCGGCGACGATAACGAAGGCAAGCGTCCCCTGGTCGTACCGCATCCCTTCTACGGCCAGCTCGTCCGATGCCGCCGCGACGATCGCGAATTCGACCAGCAGGATAAGCCCGACAACGCAGGCATCGACCCACCCCGGAGCATGCCGGAGCCGCCCGGTCTCTCCCGGTTCGAGTTCGAAATCCACTATGCCGCCCTTTCGCCCCGTGCGGGCCTCAATGCTTTCACCAATAGCTGAGCGCGCCCTCGAACATGGACTGGAGCTGCTCGGCGCCCACTTCCATCGGAGCGTTCTTCAGCAAACGTTGCTGCGGCAGGGTGCCCTCGATCAGTGCGCCGATATCGCCCTCACCATAACCGACACCGCCAACGCCGTTGGGGATGCCGGAGGCCTTCATCAGTTCGACAATGCGCGCGCCCAGCACCTCGCCGGCATCGTCCTCGCGCGCGCCGCGCAGATCGGCGCCCAGGCATTTCGCGCCATCAAGATGGCGTTCGGGGCAGGCGCAGGCGGTGTTGCGGAACACCGACGGTGCGTTGACGATGACGCTCATACCATGGGGGATGATCGGCTCGTCGTCGGGATAACCTTCGGGCTGGTAGTCCTTGACGAGGCCCGCCACCGCATAGGCCATGCCATGCGGCACATGGACACCCGAATTGCCGAAAGCGATGCCAGCCAGGGTCGACGCCCACATCAGCTGCTCGCGCGCCTCATGGTCGGCCGGGTCGTTGACCGCGCGCACCATGTACTCACCCGCGATGCGCAGCGCCTCGCGGCAGCCGAGATCCGACCAAGGGTTCGCGCCCTGGCTCATTGGCCGCTCGGCCGGCGTATTGGAGCGCGGACGCCGCGTGTAGGGCTTGGCGGTATAGGATTCCAGGGCGTGGCTGAGCACGTCGAAGGCGCTGCAGGCGATAACGTTCTTGGGCAGGGTATGGGTTGTCAAAGGGTCGATCAGGGCGAGCGACGGGCGCAGCATCCGCGAGGCGATGCCAGTCTTGGCCTTCATCGACAACAGGTCGAAGACGGTAACGCCGGTGCATTCCGAACCGGTGCCGGCGGTGGTCGGACAGGCGATATGGGGCTTTAACGGCCCCGGAACCGGGCGCCCCTCGCCCACCGGCGCATTCACATAGGCCAGAAAATCCGCCGGGTATGTCGTATAGAGGCTGGCCGCCTTGGCGGTATCCATCACAGAACCGCCGCCGACCGAGATGAAGCCATCGACCTTCGCTTCCGCCGCGAAGCGGGTGGCCGCCTGGAAGGATACGTCCGTCGGCTCCACCTTCACCTCATCGTACAGCGCGTAATCGATACCAGCCGCCGTCAGCGACGCCTTCACCTTCGCGACATGCTCCGTCGCAGCGAGGCGCTTGTCGGTAAACAGCGCTATGCGCCGTACGCCGAGCGCCTTTGCCTGCTCGCCAGCCTCGGCCAGGCAGCCCGCGCCATAGGTGATGGCGGACACATCGACAGAGAAGGCTTCTTCCCCACCTTCGGTCGTTGCGAAGTAATTATGGCAGCACGTCATCGGGTTCCTCCATGGTCGCGGCGCGTGAGTAAATAGCCTTGGCCAGCGTTTCAGTCCACACCATAAAAATCCCGGTACCATGTCACGAATCGCCGCACGCCCTCTTCGATGCCGATATCCGGCTTCCAGCCCGTGGCCGCTTCCAGGTCCGTGGTGTCGGCCCAGGTGGCCTTCACATCGCCGGGCTGCATGGGCAGCATGTTTTTCCGCGCCTTGCGGCCTAGTTCCTGTTCCATCACTTCGATGAAGCGCATCAGGTCTACCGCCGCGCCATTGCCGATATTGAAAACGCGGTATGGCGCGACCGGGCTGGCCGCCGGGTCGGCGGCGGCTTCCGGGGCCGGTTCGGGGATGCACTCGGCCACACGCAGCACGCCCTCGACGATATCGTCGATATAAGTGAAGTCGCGCCGCATTTCGCCGCCGTTGAAGACGTCGATCGGGCGGCCCTCGGCGATCGCCCTGGCGAAGAGCATCGGCGCCATGTCTGGCCGGCCCCAGGGACCGTAGACGGTGAAAAAGCGCAGGCCCGTCGCCGGAAAGCCGTAGAGATGCGCATAGCAATGGGCCATCAGCTCGTTGGCCCGCTTGGTCGCGGCATAGAGGCTGACCGGATGGTTCGCCGCGTCATGTTCCGAGAACGGGATTTTCGCATTGCCGCCATAGACCGAACTGGAGGAGGCATAGACCAGATGCTCCACGCCCACCGCCCGGCAGCCCTCCAGGATGTTCAGGAAGCCGGTCAGGTTGCTGTCGGCATAGTCATGCGGATGTTCCAGGCTGTAGCGCACGCCCGGCTGGGCCGCCATGTGAATCACGCGCCGCGGCTTATGTTCCGCGAACAGCCGCGCTGTCGCCTCTCGGTCGGCCAGATCGATGCGGGCCTCGACGAAGGCCATGTTCCCAGCGAGGCGGGCCAGCCGCGATTCCTTCAGCGCCAGATCGTAATAGGGAGTCAGGCAGTCGACGCCGACAACGCGCTCGTCGCGCGCCACAAGACGTAGCGCGATTTCATTGCCGATAAAGCCGGCAGTTCCGGTGACGAGTACGGTCATTGCGGGTCGGAGATTACAGCCCCGCCCGGCGAAGGGGAAGGGCTAACGGCGCTCGATTGTCCGGGCCTGTTTTTCCAGGATCGTCGCCTCGGCATCACGGTTGGTCGCGCGCATCACGGCTGCATAGTTGCGCAACGTGACGGCAATGTCGGGGTGATCGTCGGACAGGTTTCTTTGCTGGATGTCGAGCGCCTGCTTTATCAGCGCCTCGGCCGTATCGAAATCGCCTGCCGAAAATTTCACCATCGCGACATTATTCAACGATATGGCAACATCCGGATGGTCGGGGCCGAGCGATGCCTCGCGAATGCGCAGCGCCTGCATATATTCCAACTCCGCCTTGTCGCGCCGGCCAAGGGCATTGTGGATGGCCGCCATGTTGTTGAGGCTGGTCGCAAGCAGAGGATCAGCCGGTTTCAGCGCGGACTGGCGGATGATGACGACACGTTCGGCCGCCTCCAGCGCTTCGGCCAGGCGGTCCTGTTCGAGATAGAGGGCCGCCAGGTTGTTCAGCGTCATCGCCACGTCGGGATGGTCGCGGCCCAGTGCCTGTTCACGAATGATCAGCGAGCGCAGCAGGGCGGTTTCCGCTTCGCTGTAGCGGCCGAGCAGACGGTAGGTGTCGCCCAGGTTGCTCAGGGTCGAGGCGACGATCGGATCGCCTCGCCCATAGAGATTCTCCCGGATAGCCAGTGCGCGGCGGTACAAGGCCTCGCTGCCGCCGTAACGCCCGAGCGCGGTATAGGCTGTGGCCAGATTGTTCAGGCTGGTCGCCAGTCGCTCATCTACATTACCGCTGCGTTCGGCTTCCTCCAACGCGGCGACAAAGGATGCCTCGGCCTCCTCATACTGCCCCACGCTGTATGCCGACAACCCGTCCTGGCTGTATTCCTCCCACAGCGTGGACCTCTCGGCGCAGCCGGTTAGCAGAACAGCCGCCAGAAGAAGTCCGCCGGCAACCTTCAGCACCGGTTTCATGCTATAGCTTGGTCCGGATTTCCAGGGCGCGCTGCCCCGCCTTTTTAGCATCCTCGGTACGGCCCATTTCCTCCATCAGGCTGGCAAGGTCATCCAGGCTCTCCGCCACGTCCGGATGGACGGCGCCATAGGTCGCCTCGCGGATTGCAAGGGCCCGCAGAATCAGTTCCTCGGCCTTGTTGTATTTACCCATCTTGGCATAAAGCCAGGCCAGATTGTTCAGGTCGATAGCGACCTCGGTATGATCGGCGCCATAGGCTTTCTCGTCAATGGCGATCGCCGCCAGAAACATCTTCTCGGACTCGTCGAAGCGATCCAGCGTTTTGTAAAGGCCGGCCAGATTGACCAGGCCCACGGCGACGGCCGGATGATCGGCGCCCAGGGCGGCCTTCCAGGTGTCGAGCGCGGACTGATAATATTTTTCCGCTTCGCCGTACTTGCCCAGGGCAACGTTCAGGCGGGCCAGACTGTTCAGATTTCCCGCCACCAGCGTGTGAATCGGGCCGTATGCATTCTTGCGGATATCCAGCGCGCGCCGGTATAGCGCCTCGGCTTCCGGAAAGCGTTCCATTTCCTCATAGAGTCCCGCCAGATTGCTGACGTCGAGGGCGACTTCCGGGTGATTCACACCGTAGGCGGTTTCATCGATCGATATCGTGCGCTGATATAGCGATTCCGCTTCCTTGTAGTTTCCGGTGGTGTGGTAAAGGCCGGCCAGGTTGTTGGTGGCGATGGCAACGTCGGGATGCTTGTCGCCCCAGGCCTTTTCCCAGATCGACAATGCGTTGCGGTACTGTTTTTCGGCCGGGCCGTACTGGCCGAGTTCTTCGTAAAGCTGGCCAAGATTGTTATAGGACTCGGCCACGACCGGATCCTTCTCGCCCAGCGCCTTCATGCGGATTGAAAGCGACCGCATATACACAGTCTCGGCCTCCTGGTAGCGACCCTGTTCACGATAGAGACCGCCGAGGTTGTTGAGATCGATCGCGACTTCCGGATGGTCTTCGCCGAGCGCCTTTTCATCTACCCGGACCGCGCGCAACAGCATCTTCTCTGCTTCGTCAAACCTGGTCTGCTCGCGATAAAGCTGTCCGAGGTTGACCGCTATTCCCGCTATATTCTGGTGGTCTGCGCCCAGCGTTTCAGTCCAGATCGCCATCGCATCCAGATACAGCGTTTCCGCTTCCTCGTAACGCCCGACCTCGGCATAAAGCTGTGCCAGGACATTATAGTCGGCAGCCACCTCGGAATGCCTCGCGCCCAGCGCCTTCTTGTCGATCGCGACCGCCCGCTTGAGATTGACCTCTGCCTCCTCATAACGCCCGACCGTCTTCAACAGTCCGCTCATATTGACCAAAACGGTGGATACGTCCGGATGATCCGGGCCACGGCTTTTCTCAACACTACCCAGCGCCTTCTCATAAAGACCAACAGCCTTATCGAAGTCGCCTTCCTCCTGGGCCGCGCCCGCCTGCATCGCAAAGTCTTCCCAGGCCGCCGCATAGGCGGCGGCAGGCGCGAGCGAAATGGTCAGCAACAGGAATATCGCAGTAAAAACTCTCGTCGGGATCATCGGTAGTTCTCCTGAGCGTGGCGCTTGCCACGAATTATAAGATATTGGCTTCGTCCAGTCAGTCAGGCACCGTGAAGACATGCCTGCTGATGGCCCACAATAGCCGGCCACGCATTTCCTCCGCCCGGCCCGCCAGCCTGGCGGCTTCGGGCCCGCGGTTTTCCCCAAGCATCAGTGCGGACAGGTCGGCCAGAATATTGGCGGCAATGTCGACACCCAGCCTCCGGTAGCCGCCGTCCAGCGCTTCAGCCAGCTTGAGCGCCTGGGCAAGGCGCTTCTCCGTTTCGGCCGCCTCACTGCCATCCGCCGCCCACAGCCGAGCGGTAACATGTAGCGAGGCGGCCTCGGCTGCCCTTGCTATTCGTTCGTCGCTGGCACCATATTCCAGAATCGCATTGCACAGGCGCCCGGCCTCCGCTTTCCTCTGGTCCTGCTCGGCAAGCCGCGCCAGATAGTAAAGTGCCGGAAGAATGCCCGATGCCACAGCGCGGCGCTCCCGCTCGTAAATATCCTTGGCCTGCCATAACAGGGCTTCGGCCTCTTCGCGCGCACCGCCATAGATATGCAGCATCCGCCCCAGATTGACCAACCCGCCGGCATAGACCGGATGACGAGGACCAACGGCTTCCTGGCGCAGAATGAGGCAATGCCGCAATAGGACCTCGGCCTCATCAAACAATCCACCGCCCAGGCAGTACAGCGCATAATTGTCGTACACTGCGATGCCCTGAAGATCGTCGGCATCGGTCTGCTCCAGCGCCGCGACCGCCGCCTTGAAGGCCCGGTGAGCACCAGCATCGTCGCCGGCATGCGCCAGCGCCATGGCCAGGTTCAACTTGATGGACGGCGTGTCGGACTGGCCGAGTTTGCGTTGCAGGGCGTCGGCGGCCTCGGCAAGCCCATGCCCCTTGGCCTGATCACCCTTCAGCAGAAACATCCGCCCTATATTGCTGACGGCATGGGCCAGTTGCGCGTTCACACCATCCGGCAGGTCGCCCAGCACACCGATGGCTTCGCCATAGAGTTTTCGAGCCTCTTCACGCCGATCGAGCGCCGCGCATAAATCGGCCAGGCGAATACAGCTCTCGGCCAGCCGACGCGATTCCGGCCAGTCGGTCCGCGCCAGTGCCAACGCCTCTTCCAGATAACCCGCGGCTTCCGCGAGCCGCCGCCTGGCGACCGCCTGTTTCGATCGCGTAACAAGGGACTCCCAGCGCGCCTGTTTGACGGGCGTATCCGCCAGTTCGGCCGCCGAAGAGAGAAATCCTTGTCTAACTGCTTCCATACACCGAAATCCCGGCCAGATTAATACCTGCGGGATACAGCATGCACAAAAAACCTTAACGCTTGGTTCAGGCTTTTTCGTTTGATTCCGAAAAAGACAGATTACGGGAAACGTAGTCCAGCACCAAAGCCACGCTTTGCGCAATGTCCTGTGTCGCCGTATCCACCACCAACTCTGGTTTTTCCGGTTCCTCGTAGGGCGCCGAAATTCCCGTAAAATCAGGTATTTCGCCGCGGCGCGCGCGCTGGTAAAGCCCCTTGGGATCACGGGATTCACAGGTCGCAAGGTCTGCCTTGACGTGAATTTCATGGAAAGAATCGCGGGCCGCCTTCCGGGCGGCTTCGCGGTCGGCGCGGTAGGGCGAGATAAAGGCGGAAACGCAAACAAAACCCGCTTCGGCGAACAGGGCCGCCACTTCGCCGACCCGGCGGATATTCTCGGTACGGTCTTCGTGGCTGAAACCAAGATTGGAATTCAGCCCGTGCCGCAGATTGTCGCCGTCCAGCACATAGACGTGGTAGCCCTTGGCGAAGAGCGCGCGCTCGACCTCGACGGCCAGCGTCGACTTGCCCGCGCCCGAAAGGCCGGTCAGCCAGAGCACGCCACCCTTGTGACGGTTGCGGTCCTCACGGGTCTTCCTGTCGATCCGCGAATGGACCTCGAAGATATTGGTGGCCTTGGCGTTCATCTGTTAACTCTGTCCCTTGCAGCCGTTTTCCGCGGGCAGGGTCGCGGGGTCGATATGTTTCGTCATTCCGTACGGGGCTCGCGAATTCTCTAGGGCATAAACTGTTTGGCCCACAGATTACCCGCTTGATTGTTACGTAAAAGTTACCCGCGCGGCCCGGACCGCGACAACCGCGGCCGCGATGCAATACAACCTCGCGATATCTGGGTCAATTATTCTCGTTGCGCCGCAACAGCCGCCTCAGTCGCCCTTGCGGTCCGACAGGCTGCCGATCTGGCGTTCCAGATCCTCCAGCTTGCGCTGCAGTTCCGCCAGCTGCTCGCCGCTTTCATCCGAGGGCGCGCCTTTCGGCGGCGCCTTTTCGGCCGGCTGCGGCCCGCCGGCGCCGGGCATGCCCGCACCGGTAAACATCTTCATGGCCTGTTCGAACATGGCCATGTTCTGCTTGCCCATATCCTCCACCTTGCCGAACGGGAAGACCGAGCCGAAAGTCTCGTTCATATAGCGTTGCATTTCCGACTGGTTCTTCTCGAAGGACTGCATCATGAAGTCCAGATATTGCGGCAGCATGAACTTCTGCACGCTGTCGCCATAGAACCCGATGAGCTGTCGCAGGAAGCCGATGGGCAGCAGATTATCTCCCTTGGCCTCTTCCTCGACGATGATCTGGGTCAGCACGGACCGCGTGATATCCTCGCCGGTCTTGGCGTCATAGACCACGAAATCCACGTCGTCCTTCACCATCTGGCAGAGATGGTCCAGCGTCACATAGCTGCTGGTCGCCGTATTGTAGAGGCGGCGATTCGCATATTTCTTGATCGTTACAGGCGCATTACCGCCCTTGCCCTTCTCGGCCATAACTTGTTCCACCTGGGAATCGTTTAGGGAATATTGCCGTGCAGCATAACAGAACATTTTAAAAAATGCTGCAACGCATAATTTCAAGTCGCAGTGCGAAGAAGGCTGCGGTTGTTCGCTGGCGCGCCCATCGTTGCGCCGTTATACTCGGCGCCCATGAGCGCAGGAAAAAACACCGGCAAGGATGACGCCGCCGATCTGGAAGATCTCGCGCGGCGGTTTCAGGATCTCTGGCGCGACCAGATGGCCGCAACGGCGACCGACCCGGAATTTATTGAGATGATGGGCAAGTGGATGGCCGCCTTCGCACCGGGCGGCGGCCCCGCGACCGGGATGCAGCCGGGGATGTTCCCGGGCATGCCCGCCGGGATGCCACCGGGTATGCCCATCGGGCCGGGCGGCGCAATCGACCCTGCCGGCTGGATGGCCGCCATGCAGGCGGCAATGGCAGGGGCAGCCAGGAAAGGCGGAACGGATGATGGCAAGACAGGCGCCGCGCCGGCTGGGGCCACGGCCGCTGCCGCTGCATCTCGCGCTGGCAATGTGGCAGGTGACGGGTTCGAGCGTCGCCTTGCCGCTCTCGAGCAAAGGATGGACCGGCTGGAAGCCGCACTTGGCGGACAGGGCGGCGGCGCTGCAAAG
>Ga0210122_1000871_pt1 | contig 10560 bp, 7 predicted proteins | sample Muzzi_CordB_D2_FD_185530 | JGI IMG/M metagenome (GOLD analysis project Ga0210122, IMG submission 185530) | Wetland microbial communities from San Francisco Bay, California, USA, that impact long-term carbon sequestration - Muzzi_CordB_D2 (SPAdes) | ecosystem: Environmental > Aquatic > Marine >... | reverse complement strand
AAAGCACCGTTGTCGGTAAAGAGCAAATGACCAAAGTCAAAAAAACGACTGTCGTGATTGCTAATCTGGTTTTCATATCCGTTCCTCCTTTAGATTAGTTGAATGGTGAAAAATCAGGCGCTTTTTACTTCCCGCCAATGACTCCCGCGTTTTTAAGATCGTCAATCTCCTGCGCTTCAAATCCCGCTGCTGTTAGAACCTCTGAGGTGTGCCAGCCCAGTGGTGGGGGAGGCAATTTCAGTTCACCCGGCGTTTCCGACATGTGCCAGGGCTTGTCGAGAATCCGTATTTCCCCCGCAATCGGATGCTCCATGGTTTTGACCATGCCGGTTGCCAGGACGCCGGGATCCTCGAAGGCCTGCTCAACGGTATTGATGGGGGCTGCCGCAACTTCATGTTTTTCGAAAATATCGAGCCATTCCGCAGTTTTCCTGGTGGCGGTCACCGATTGGATCATGTTTTCCATTTCGCCATAATGCTGAACGCGATAACTGGGTTTTTTGAAGTCCGGGTGGTCCGCCCAATCCGGGTGTCCCAGCGCATTGCAGAATCGCCCCCAATGATCGGAAGACAATACAACGGACACATAAGAATCTTTTGTCTTAAACGCCTGCGAGGGCATGGATTGAGGATTTCTGGATCCCAATCCAGTCGGAACTTTGCCTGACATCAGGAAAATACTGGCCAAATTGGCCAGCATGGTGATCGTCGACTCCAGCAGGGAAGTTTCCACCCGTTGGCCTTTGCCGCTGACCTGCCTGTGATAGAGCGCTGCAAGCGTGGCGTAGGCCAGAAACATACCGGCAGTGAGATCGACCATCTGGACCTGTATCTTGGCCGGAGGTCCTCCGGGAGGAGTCGTAACATCCACAAGTCCTGTGAGAGACTGAATGATCAACTCAAAACCGGGCTTGTCCTTATAAGGTCCCTTGCTGCCGAAGGCTGTTAGAGAAGCGTATATCAATTCCGGATTTATTTTTTTCAGCGCCTCGTAGCCCAGCCCCAGCCGATCCATGACACCGGGTCTGAAATTCTCCATAAAGATGTCGGCCTGCGCAACCAGCCGGTGGACGACATCGATGCCCGCCTTTTGTTTCAAATCGATGCAAATGCTCTTTTTATTGTGATTCACCGAAAAAAAATAAGCGCTCTCACCTTTCTGAAAGGGCGGACCACCCAAACGTATGGGATCCCCGTTGCCCATTTTTTCAATTTTGATGACCTCGGCGCCGAGGTCAGCTATCAGCGTACTGGAAAAGGCTCCAGATAGAATATGGGTGCAATCAATGACTTTTATTCCGTCCAAAGGTCCTATATTTGACATATTCAGCTCCTCCTCCTTATTTAAATTCTACTCGATCTAACCCTATTGTATTGAAGCAGGATAACACCGCCAAAAATAACCGCGGCAATCGATAAGAACGCATAACTTTGGTTTATGCTGTATGCCGTGGCCATGATCGCCGATGCGAACAACGATAGCCTCTCAGCAGGGGTTGTCCGAACGAAAAGCCACTTTTGAAGTGCTATCATTAAAGAGCCGCAGCCGATGATCATGCCGATGGCCGCCAGGGCGATACCCAAAAAATCCTTTTGGGGCTCCAAAAGCAACATCGGATTATAGATGATGAAATACGGCACTAGAAAAAAAGGCGCCGCCAATTTCGTGCTTTCCCAAGCTGTTGTGATAAATTTAGCTTCAGCCAGCTTGCTGGCCACCATGGAGCCGGGAGCAACCGGCGGTGTGATGACCGCCAATACAGCGTAGTAGAAAACAAAGAAATGGGCCAGCAGCCTGTCCACCCCCATGTTGACCAGGGCCGGGGCCACGACCAGCGCCACGATGATATAAGCCGGAACCGTCGGCAGGGCACACCCCATCACGATCGACAAAACCATTGTTAGAAACAGGGCGATCAACAGGTTGCCGCCGGAAAGGGTTTCGATCATCCCCGCCAGTTTGATGCCCGCTCCGGTGAGGATCAGCATCCTGACAAAAATGCCCACCGCAGCGCAGACGATGGCCAATGAGGCCACGATTCGGACGCCGTTGGCCATGCCGTCGATTAACTTTCCCAAGGATGGCCGCGTTTCTTTTAACAGTAAGCCGATGCCCAGCAGCACCCCCAGGGTCGTGTAGGCGGCATAGGCCGGGCTGAACCTTTTGATCAGAAGGGTTACCAACACCAGCATCGGGATTATGAAAACCCAGATCCCCTTGGCAATGACCAATAAATTCGTCTTGACCGTTATTTTCAACAGGTGTTCGCGCTGGGCGATGAGAAAGGCGCCTAAAGATGTCAGAATAAGGTAGATAGCGGCCGATGGGATGGCCTTGACCATCAAAACCTGGTAGCCGATCCCCAGGAAATTGGCCATGATAAAAATAGAAACGCCCATAACCGGTGGCGTTATCTGACCGCCCGTGGAGGCCACGGCTTCTATGGCCCCGGCCTGTTCAGGCTTGTAACCGTTCTCCTTCATCAGGGGAATGGTGTAGGACCCGGTCAGGGCGACATTGGCCATGGCCGCCCCGGTACACATGGCTATAAATGTGCTTGAAATAACGGCGATCTGCGCTGCTCCACCGCGGATTCGGGTTCCGATCCAGTTGCCGATTTCGATGAATACCCGATTGATCCCTACGGATTCGAAAGCACTGCCAAAAATGATGAAAGGCATTATCAGAATGGCTGAAGCGTTCAGAAGCACGCCGTAGATGCCCCGGTATCCGACGCCCATCATGGACATGACGTAGGCCGGTGATAATTCCGAGTGTCCGAATGCGCCCGGAATCAGATGGCCGAACAGGGCGTAGACGACTGCAATGAGCGCCAGACAGGTAAAGATGGCTCCCCACTGGGCCCACGATATCGCCAGGACGATTCCCGGTAGAAGAATTCCAACCGGGATATCCTGCAATTCGGGATATCCCGAAAACATGTCCAGTCGTTCAAAATTGATATGCATGTATAACGTGCAGCCGATGCTGATGATGATGCCAATTGAGTAAATTATCCGGCTGCGCCGGTGCGGTGATTTCATCCCGTACAGAAACAAAACGGCCAGAGCGAATCCCAGGTGGATGTTCTGGTGGACCAGATCGTTGAATATGGGATGCCATGTCGTAAATGCATGGTAGGCGATCATGAGAAGAGCGACGGCCTTGATCAGAAAGTCTATCGACCGGGTCCAGCCGTCTTCTCTTTTAATTTCAGGTTCAGGCATCATTCGATGACTTTGAAGCCCAATTCTTTGGCCGCTTTGTACGCAGCCGGATGAATCAATTCCTTGGGTGCGCCTGCCGGGAACGGGTTTTTGGGTTGCATTTTGAACATGGCGTGATAATCGCCGAACTTCTGCGCTTGTTCGTACCGAACCTTCAGCAGCTCGATGATGACATCGTCGGGTGTTTTTTCATCGCAGGTCATGTAGAGAAATTCGCACAACCCCGTGACATCCGCCGCGATGCCGTCCGCTGCGCCTGCCTTGACCAGAGCCGGGTTAAAGATCATCATCTCTTCGCCCTTGTAGGTGGACATCAGAACCTGCGGATCAAATGGGATGAGATGCAGTTTGCGGCCCGAGGCCAGCAGCTGCAGGGTCGCCGAATCCGGCGCGGCCTTGGTAATAACAAAGGTCTTTCCGTCGGGGGCCAGTTCGTATTCTCCCATGAATGTGCAGACGGTGGCATCCACCGTACCGTTCAAGAGCGCGTCTTTGCCCTGATCGATACCGATGAATTGCCAGTTAACATCCACGCCGAGTCCTTTAGCAAAATACGGTACATACTTGAGGGTCGAATTGAAGGGGGCTGCCTTGGCGGCCACGGCCACCCGCTTCCCGGCCAGATCCCTGGCGGTCTTTATGTTCGGGTCAAAGGTGCCCAATATGTTGATGCGGCACAGAATCGATGAAAACACGCTGTATCCGGGAAACCGAACCTTGGTGAAAGGTGCCCAGCCATTTCTTATAAACCGGACCGAGTTTGTGCTGCCATATTGAACCACCCAGGGCTTTTTGCCGGACAGCATCTGATCGAGGTTTTCGTGCAGGTATTTGATCATGAACATCGCCCCCGGCGTTTCCTCGGCTTTGAGCTCCACCCAGGATCCGGATTTGCGGGCCAGCTCCTCATAGGCGAAAGCGTAGTCATAGAAAGCCCGGCCAAACTGCGTGGTCTGGAAGATTACTTTTTGAGGTTTGGGGGCTGATGCATTTTGCGAAAATGCGGGACTAACAAGGAAAGTCAGTAAGCACACCGACATTATTACAGCCAAAAATAGATGTTTTTTCATGTTTCTCCTCCTTTGCTTTTGAGCAGGGTTTAATAACGATTATTTCAATGAGGTCATGAATTGCCTGCCCCTGTTAATATTGTCCACGATCAGGTCATGAACCGCATCGGTTTTTTTTGCATGAACAGCATCAAGGATGAGTCTGTGTTCCTGGTTGAAGGGCGTAAAGTCCAGCTCAGCTTTAGCAGCACGCGGTCCGAAATAGGACAGTACCTGATCAAGCATATGGGTAATACAAACAACGGCATGGCGCCACCCGGAGGCTTGATATAATGCGAGATGAAACTTTCGGTTGATCAAATGATATTCTATCGGCGATTTGTTCGGGTCTTCCATCTCTTGATACAGGCGTTCGAGCTCAGCCAAAGATGCTTTATCGATTTTTGAGGCGGATACGGCCGCTGTTTTGCCTTCCAGGGCGCAACGAGCGTCAAAGAGGGCATCCAATTCAATAACCGACGGCGGCGCCGCCACGCAGATACCCTTATTGGCCTTTTGTATGACCAGTCCGGAACCGATCAGCTCTTTGAGAGCTTCCCGGATGGCCATGCGGCCTAAATTCAACGTCTCTTCCAGTTCGGAAGGAATCAGCCTTGTACCGGGAGTATAACATCCCACCAACAATCGTTCCCTAAGCGATTCAGTCGCTAGATCGGACATTGTTCGATAGAGTGTCATGTTACCTCCTATATAATGTTGCCATCTATTTATTTGATCAAATATGATTGATAAAATATTTTGTCAAGCGCTTTTTTTGAAAAGCTATCTGAAAATTGAGCAACGGTTTTAGTCCAAAAATATTTTATTTCTGTACCTAATCCACAAAAAAGTGTTCGTATTTTATGAAAAAAGATCCTTTGGTTTATACAGATGATGTTCGAGATTTGAGTGGTGTCATTAAACGATACACGGCTGGCCTGGCCAAAGCGGACTTTTTCAACTCTACTGAAAATAAGGATGCAGTCTACAGACTTCCCGAAGTAATCGGAGAAGCCGCAAATCGGCTTCCGGATGAATTAGAAACCAAATAGAGCTACATGGGATAGTATAGCAAAGGGTCGATTTTAAAGATCTGAAACCGAGCATTTATCTTTGCAGGTACTTTACTGCTTCTCCGAGGCCATTTCCAGGTAGCCCGGCCTCGGAGGGTGACTATCCCAATGTTCGCTGCCTTTGGTCCTTCCTATAATCCGGCCTTTTTCAGCAAACTGATGATTTGCTCTGAATCGCGCGGGTCCTTAAAGGGCTGGGTGTCGGCATAAGTTTCCGGGGAAAAGTCCGGCTTCGCACGGCGTATTGCACGCACTGCTGCTTGAGTCTGCTCAACGTTTTGCAGCGCTGCATTTGCGGCGGCTGCCATCAGCAGCGCCTCCACGTTGTTCGGATCGGCGTTTAGGCTTGTCTTGGTCACATCGATGGCTTCAGCATACATACCGCAACCGTAGTAGGCAGTGGCAAGAATGGCGGCATAAAATGCGGGATAAACCGGGCAAAGGCGGATCGCATACCTGGCCGGCTCGACCGCTTCGGCGGCACGCCCCGTGTAATTGAGAATGTTGGCTTTGACTGCAAAGGATGCATGGCAGTTGGGACGTACCTTTAAGGCCTGTTCGGATGCGGCCAGGGCCTGCTCGTGCTCCCGGTTGAGAAGATGAATCTGGGCCATGACCAGATCCGGCATTCCAGTGGTATCATTCAAGCGAATGGACCGGTGTGCCAGTTCTTTGGCACGGCTCAGCGCATGGGCGACATTCTCACTGGCGTTTTGCGTTACTGCCCACCAGTAGGACCAGGCCGCCAAAGCGTAGCCGAGCGGAGATTCCGGCTCCAGGCGAATTGTTTCGGCGGACATCTGCCGGGCAAGATAGATATCCGCGTGGGACGAACGAAACAGTGCACCCCAGCCGCGATAGTAACTCTCAATCGCTCCGGGATTTTTGAATGACTGTCTCACCAGTCGTGCAGCTTCACCCAATACCAGCTTAACGTCCATCGCGGTTATGATCTCCCGGGTAATTTCATCCTGTATCTTGAAGATGTCGTCCAATCGACGATCAAAACGATCGGCCCATATTTGTCGTCCGCCCGCGCTCTCCATCAGTCTGGCGGTTACGCGCACGCGATCGCGATCCCGGCGCACACCCCCGTCCAGCACGTGGCTAACACCGAGCCGCCGGCCAAGTTCCCGTACCGACAGCGGCGGCCGATCGTAATTTCCCAACGAGACCCAACTAATCAGAATGAGTTCGGGAATCTGGACCATTCCGGCCACAATGTCCAGGGTTAAACCGTCGCTGAAGTGATCTTGTCCAGGATCCGCACCCAGATTTACAAAAGGCAGGATAGTTAAAGAGGGTTTGGCCGGCATTGGCAGCGGCACCCATTTAGTGGTTTGAGTCTCGGCGTTCCGACCTGGTGATTCGGAATCCTCCACAACGATTTCGTAGACCCGGACCGATTCTGCAATGTTCTTGAAGTTCTGATCTCCCAGATCGACGAACTGAAGACTGGATTTGTTCCGAACCTGCTTGTACACCAGATCCGAAATGCAAATTCCGCCCGGTTGGGCAATCGCCTCCAGGCGAGCGGCAATGTTAACGCTCTCTCCGAATATCTGCCTCCCGTCGAACATGACATCACCCAGATGGATCCCGATGCGAAACTGTATCTGGCGATGGCCGGCGAGGTTTCTGTTAATATCTGCCAGGGTACAGTGTATTTTGATAGAACAATCCACCGCATCCTGGGCGTTGGGAAACTCGGCCAGCATGTTATCGCCGACAAAGTCAGACACGCGTCCACCGAATTTTTGAACTGCCGCTGCGACGCGCTCACGGCATGTCTTCAAACTCCGGATGGTGGCGATTTGATCGTCGGTCATCAGGCGGCTGTATTCTACGACATCAGCGCTGAGCAGGGCTGACAAGCGACGCTGTAATCGATCTTCGGTCAATGGTATGCTCAATTCATGAATGCGTTTGACGAATGCTTATGGGCCGGAATGCTAAACATCACCTCATTCTGATAAAGTAATGGTAATAATGATTATCGGGATTGCAATCCTTCTAAAATTGACCTTACACGGCGGCACATCATTGTTAGCAGGAGATAGAATAGGGATGCGCATATGATTTTGGCGCGCAACGGATTCAGATGAATTTAATGACCCAATAGATTGGGCGTCAAGTCTATGTTCGATCTTTTTTTATAAATATAGATCGACCAGCTTTCTTCGACATTCGACGTTTATTATTCGATATTTGATAATTTTGTCGCTTTCAACTCTTGACATGTTTTGTTGCCTGCTTAGCCTTTTGGCTAAGAGTTTGATACATTGTGGCATAATGAAGCTTGCCGACACGATCAAAGTCTGAATCTGGATTGAATACAAAACTTCGCCAATCTCTCGCATTTTAAGTTTTCCAGCCTTTCTTAGGTCGTAAGATGCAGATTCATAGCTCGTATCACTATGATTTCTTCATGAACTTCGTGGTGGAACTATTTTTTTTACGTCATTCAAAGAATTCACAATTAAAGCTCTAAGCGGTGGCCGTGGGGCATCGCCGTGGATGGCAACGACAATGTATGGGTCGCCAACTTCGCCGGGCAGCGTCTGGGCAGTCAACAACTATCTGCTTGATTCGTTCAATATTGACGAGGTTAAAAATCCCGGCAGCCAGGAGGTGGTCGTATTCATCGGGCTTGCGGCACCGGTTAAAACCCAGTTGATCGGACCGCCCGAGCAGCCCTGACAGAATTTTAACCAAGGCCGCCTAAGTGAGATAACTATCAGGAATAGACACATGGACCGAAAAACCATTGCCGTAGTAGCCGGCCTTGGCGTGCCGGCCCTGACTGTCGGGACCGATTTTACCGGCGCGCTAATGCTGGTCCTGCCGATCGAGCGTGAGTTTGCGGCCGATATCACGACAACCCAGTGGGTGCTGAATATATATGCGCTGACCTTCGCCATGGGTATGGTCACGTCCGGCCGGCTGGCCGATATGTTCGGACGCCGTCGGCTGCTTCTGATCGGTCTGGTCGTCTTCATACTTGGATCGTTGGGCTGCGCTGCGGCCCCGTCAATGGCCTGGCTGATTGCGGCCCGTGCGGTTCAGGGCATCGGGTCGTCGATTATCTGGCCGTGTTTGTTGGGGATCGCCTCGACGTCGGTGCAAAAAGACGAACAAGGCGTTGCCATTGGTACGATAATGGGAATCGTTACCTTCGGTAATGTCATCGGGCCGGTGTTTGCGGGTATCGTCGGCGGGATTGGCGAATGGCGCCTGTTTTACGCAGCCAACGTGGTTCTCGGGGTCTTGTCCGCGGTGATCGTCCCGCGGGTGATTCCGGCCGACGCGACCCATCGCCGTAACGAGGGCATCGACTATGGCGGCATTATCGTTCTGTCCCTGGCCGTTCTGGGCCTGCTTTACGCGCTCGATGTCGGTGCCGATTGGGGCTGGAACTCATTGCCGGTCATCGGTTTGCTTGCAACGGCGGCTATTTTGTTTGGCGCCTTTCCCTCAATCGAGAATCACGTTGCGGACCCTTTGGTTCCGCCGCAAATGCGGCGCAACAGACATTTCATGCTGGCCCTGGTGGCCAATGGCCTGTGTGTGCCATCCATATTCTTGCTGTTCCTCTATGTTCCGCAGTATCTGAACAAGGTCCTGGATTGGCCGATATTGACGGCCTCCATCGGGGCATTGCCTCTGATGGCAAGCATTTCCGTTCTGTCACTGCTCTCAGGTCGCCTGTACAACCGCATCGGACCGCGTCGCCTCCTAATCAGCGGCTATTGTCTGACCGCAGCAGGTTCCTTCGCCGTCATATTGATCTCCCCGGGGTGGGGCTATCTCGGATTGCTGCCCGCCTTGCTGCTGACCGGTATTGGGGGTGGTCTCTGCGTCGGACCGGCCGGTTCGGCTGCGGTCGGTGCCGCGGATCCGTCTCGCGCCAGCCTGGCGGGCGCCCTTTCGTTCATGGTCCACCTCAGCTTAGGTGCTATCGGAGTAGCCGGCGGGACGGCAATCCTCTACGCCCTCAGCTCGGCCAAACTTCAGCAAGGCATCGCGACCTTGGGCGTCACGCTGTCGGCGGCAGACCAGCTCACGCTCAACGCCGCCGCGCCGGGCGCAGCAGCGACGCGCAAAATTCTCATGAGCTTAAGTACACCCGTCGCCGACCAAATTACGGCGGCGGTCCGGGACGCCTTTACTTTCGGACTCCACCGGGCATATTGGCTGCCCCTGACGCTGACCGTCATCGGCATCTTTGTAGCTCTGGCTCTCGACGACCGGAAGCTGGCCCAGGCGGATGCGTAAGGAAGCGACCGCAGCATTGTCTTAAATCAGCTCAACTCAGGGAGAGGGGGCAAATGCCGGATTCCATGCAAGGCTCGCAGGATGAATCAACTCCGTCTCAGATGCAAGCCTGGTCGATGCCGATGCCGTCACCGTCACCGCCGCCGGCGCCCTCACGGTCCCGGTGGGAAGGCTGGGTGACATGTTCGGTGCCAAACACTTGCTGCTGGCCGGACTCATCGCCCTGCCCGCAGCCGCCTATTCACTGTGGCTCTACCATCGACAGGCCCCCACTTATCAAGCGCCGGCAAAGGAACCCCTTGAAGGCCGCCAGAGTATCGCCTTGATCCTGTCTCTGCTGATGGTCCTGGGCATGTTCACCATCCTCATTTTGCTGGAAATATTCATACGGTTGAATCCTGAATTGAGCGGGCTGTAAAAGTCAATATTCTCAGATTTAGGTAAAGAGTGCAACCCATTCCAAACAAGTGTTAAACAAAAAACCGGGCCCAATTGGGCCCGGTTTTGATTTTGATGAAGAGAACTTCAGGTTGGCTGCAATATCTATTACAGGGCGGCTTTGGCTACCTGAACCAGTTCAGAAAAAGTCGGCTCATCGTGCATAGCAATATCGGCCAGCACTTTGCGATCTAGGTCTACGCCAGCTTGCTTTAAACCATGCATAAATTTGCTGTAGCTCAAATCATTTTGGCGTGTTGCCGCATTGATGCGGGAAATCCATAGACGGCGGAAATCACGCTTACGATTACGACGATCACGATATGCATACACCAACGATTTCATCATCGCTTCGTTACTGCGTTTGTATAAGCGATGTTTGCTGCCACGCTGTCCTTTGGTCTGGGACAGTATTTTTTTGTGTCTCCGTTGAGTTTGGGGACCGCCTTTTACTCTCACTATTAAACCTCGCTACTTACCTTTCTTGGCGTATGGGA
>Ga0210122_1000869_pt1 | contig 10571 bp, 8 predicted proteins | sample Muzzi_CordB_D2_FD_185530 | JGI IMG/M metagenome (GOLD analysis project Ga0210122, IMG submission 185530) | Wetland microbial communities from San Francisco Bay, California, USA, that impact long-term carbon sequestration - Muzzi_CordB_D2 (SPAdes) | ecosystem: Environmental > Aquatic > Marine >... | reverse complement strand
GATCGACGAATCGAAGGTGTCCGATCCCCATGCCCACCAGTTTTAGGGCCACCGGTGAGCCCAGGCCGCCCACTCCGATAAGACACACTTTTGCGTTGCGCAGTTTCAATTGGCCGTCGTAGCCGATGTCGGCCAGAACAATCTGCCGCGAGTACGTGTCCAGTTCCTGATCGGTTAGTTCCTTGCGCATGGTTGATTATCCTTGATAATATTACTATCGCCTTTTAATACAATTGTAAACGTTGTTTTTCCATTATCGAAGTTACTATATTTATATAAAATAACAGATATTTTACCCAACTTGACAATTCAGATTTTGCACTAATTATATGCTAAAATTTTATAAAACAGCAGGAGGAAACCGGAAAAATGGCTGAGAAAATCGAAACCCATGAATTTAAGACTGAAGTCAAGCAGTTGCTGAACTTGATCATCAATTCCCTTTATTCCAACAAGGAGATTTTTTTGCGGGAATTGATCTCCAATGCATCCGATGCGATCGACAAGCTGCGCTTCAAGGCCCAGACCGAGGAGGGAATTCTGGGTGACGATACGGAATTTAAGATCAAGATCGAGCGCGATGGGATAAAAAATACCCTGACCGTTGAAGACAACGGTATCGGTATGACCTACGCTGAGGTGTTGGAAAATATCGGAACCATCGCCAAAAGCGGCACCAACGGGTTTCTTGAAGCCATGGCGCAGCTCAACAAGGACGATAGCGTCACGCCGGAGTTGATCGGGCAATTTGGAGTCGGCTTTTACAGCTCGTTTATTGTGGCTGAAAAAGTGACGCTGCTGACCCGGGCGGCGGGCGAGGAAAAAGCGGTGCGCTGGGAATCGCATGGTGACGGCGAATTTACCATTACAGAGGCTGAAAAAACCGGCCGGGGAACGGTTATTACCCTGGAGCTCAAAAAGAAGCAGGAAGACGAACAGGATTTTACCGACGAGTGGACGATTCGCCAGATCGTGAAACAGCACTCTGATTTTGTCGCCTATCCCATTGTTATGGAGGTGGAGAAAGACGAGCCGATTCCGGAGGCGGAACAACTCAAGGACAAAGACGGCAAGCCGATCGGGAAAACCACGCGCAAGGTGACCAAAGAAGAAACCCTTAACTCCATGAAGGCGATCTGGTCCAGGAATAAAAATGACGTCACCGATCAGGACTATGAGGAATTTTACCGGCACATCGGCCACGATTGGAATCCACCGCTGGAAAAGCTCCACCTGAAACTGGAAGGTACCACCGAATACACGGCGCTGCTCTACATCCCGTCCCAGGCGCCGTTTGATCTATTCAACCCTGAATTTAAGCACGGCGTGCAACTATACTGCAAACGCGTGTTTATCATGGATGACTGCAGGGAATTGATGCCCGAATACTTCCGGTTCGTGAAAGGTGTGGTGGATGCACCGGACCTTAACCTCAATGTCAGTCGCGAAATCCTGCAGCAGGATCGCCTGGTACGCAACATCCGGCGCAACCTGGTAAAAAAACTCTTTGACCTCTTAACCGAAATGGCGCCGGAAAAGTACGAAACCTTCTGGCAGGAATTCGGTTCCGTACTCAAAGTCGGGGTGCATACCGATATTGAAAACAAAAATAAAATCGCGGACCTGCTGCGCTATAAGACCACGAAATCCGATGGCCAATGGCGGTCGCTGCGGCAATATGTCGAGGGCATGCTGCCGGATCAAAAAGAGATCTATTTCATCACCGGCGAAAAAATGTCGGCCCTGATCAACAGCCCGCTGCTCGAACAACTCAAATCAAAAGACTTCGAGGTCCTGCTGATGACCGATCCGATCGACGAATGGGTTACCCAGTCATTGACTGAATTCGACGGTAAGAAGCTTAAGAGTGCTGAAAAAGGCGATCTTGACCTTGAAAAGGTTGATGAAGACAAAAAGGGCAAATACGAAACCCTGTTCAAGCATATCCGGGTCAGACTGGAAGATACGATCAAAGAAGTCCGGCCGTCAACGCGCCTGACCAACTCGGTGGCCTGTCTGTCCGGCGACACCTATGACATGAGCGGCTACATGGAGAAAATCCTCAAATCTGCGGGTCAGCAAACCCCGGAAAACAAACGGGTGCTGGAACTCAACATGAATCACCCGGTCATGGAAAAAATACACGGCATGTTTGAAGCCGATAAGAAAGATCCGAAACTAGACGATTATATCCATCTGCTGCTTGATCTGGCCGTTATCGGTGAAGGCGGTAAGCTGGAAGACCCTTCCAAATTTTCGAAACTGGTGGGGAATTTAATGGCGGGTGTCTAAGGCCGCACGAACATCTCCCTCCCCGAAAGAGCTGTCATAACCGGCGCGGAATCATTGCCACGCCGGTTTTTTTAACCGTAATCAACTCCGCCGGATGTGCTAATAGGCACTTGCACAATACTAAAAATTCCATTATAGGGTTATGATTTATCGGAAAAAAAGACCGATTCGCTGGACGATTCTCCGGATGCCGAATCCACCGCTATCGCATTGGCGCCCTTTTCTGTGGCGTACACCTTCGGCAGCACCCGCACCCAGCTGTTTCTGGGAACCGACCTGACAGACCTGCTTCGATTCGATTACGCCCAGCAGCTCGGGGTCAAACAGGAGATCGGCCGCTTCGGTCTGCTGCAGGGCGGTATCCTGTTCAGCGGAATACCGGCCAAGGTCTGGAAAAACCCCTATGTGGTCGACAAGAATCGGGATGAAACCAGCCGCTCATCCTATGGCGGTCGCCTGGCCTGGGACCGGATTTTCGGCAGTAATTTTCAGCTGCAGTTATATGCTAAAATCCCAAATATCAAGATACGTCACCGTCCCAGCTCGGCCACCACCGCCTGGCCGATCTTTTCGATGGTGTAGGGTTTTTTGACATAGGCACCGGCTCCGAGACGCTGGGCTTCTTTGACGCGCCAGGTCTCCGAAAAGCCGCTGGCGATGATGGCTTTCTGGTCAGGTTTGTATTCGAGGATTTTCTTGTAGGTCTCCAGCCCGTCGATTCCGGGGTCCATGATCATATCCAGGACCACGAGATCGGCGGAATTATTTTTCATATATTCGATGGCCGCTTCTCCGCTGGGCACGGCATTGACGGCATATCCCAATTTGTTCAGCATTAAGGACGCGATATCGCGCTGCTGCTCAACATCATCGACAATTAATATGGTTTCCCCGTGGCCGTTGTTTTCGATCTCGCAAGCAGTTGATTGATCGTCATGCAATGATTCTCTGGTGACCGGGTAATACAGCGTAAACGTCGTGCCCTTTCCCTCGGCACTCTTCAGATCGATATCCCCTTTATGATCTTTGACCGTGCCCCACACCACCGCCATGCCCAAACCGGTGCCGCTGCGTCCCATTACCTTTTTCGTGTAAAACGGTTCAAAGATACGTTCTTTATCGGCCGGGCCGATTCCGATACCGGTATCGGCTATTTTCAGCAGCACATAATCGCCTTCTTCAATTTCATCATAGCCTTCGATCGGCTTATCCAGATACCGGTTTTGCGTTGAAATGAGAATCGTGCCGCCGTCGGGCATGGCCTCGGCGGCATTGGAGACCAGATTCATCACGGTTTTGGAAAGGTGGACCGGGGAACCGGAAATATTTAACAGATCAGGTTCCAGATCGGTTTTTATTTCAAGGCCGGAATGAAAGTTTTTGATTTTTTCAAATTCCGGGCTTGCCAGATGCTCGGTGATGATATTGTTTAAGTTGACGATCTCCGAGATCGACACCCCGCGCCTGGCCAGGGTCAGCAAATCCTGAACTATGGCCGCCGCTTTGAAGCCGGATTGCTGAATGGTCGTCAAGGGTGTGACCAATGGGCTGTCTTCGGGCAGATCCATTAACAACAAATCCGGGTAACTGACGATGCCCGACAGGATATTATTCAGGTCGTGGGCAACACCGCCGGCCAGGGTGCCGATGGCTTCCATTTTTTGGGCACGCTGCAACTGGGATTCGAGCTTTTTCTTGTCCTCCTCAACTTTTTTCCACCGGCTGATGTCCCTGGTGATGGTCAGGATGTGATTATCGCCGTTCAAATCAATTATCCTGGCGGAAATTAGGCCGGGTTTGATTTCACCATTTTTGCAGCGAAACCTGGATTCAATATTGTCGGCATAGCCATACTTGTTGAGATCCGAGACAATTCTTTTACGATCTTCGGCAATCGCCCAGATCTGAATGTCCTTCGATGATTTGTCGAGAATATCAGACCTTTGATATCCGGTTAATGTTGTGAATCCTTCATTAATTTCGACAAACTCACCGGTTAATCTGTTGATATTGACCGCATCCGGGCTGGTGTGAAAAACCGTACGAAATCGTTGCTCGCTTTCCCTCAAAGCGATATTGGCCCATTTACGCTGGCTGATTTCGGTCAGCATCTCAGCGTTGGCTTTTTCCAACTCGTTGGTTCTTAAATTAACCCGCACTTCCAGTTCATAATTGGCCTTTTCAAGGATCTTCTTGCTATTTTCAGCAATTTCAAAGAGTTCCATGTACATTTTTAACGTAATAACCATAATGGAAGTCGAAAATCCCAGAAATCCATATTCCATCAGAAATTGAATCGTCCCCATTCCCAAAGTGGCCAGGGCATCGTGAATGCCTAATGCCGCCCAAAATAAAAATCCGAAGGTGAACACCTTCACGACAAATTTATTGCGGTTTGAACACCTTAACCAATAGATCAGGCACAGGGCCGCTCCCAGTGCGCAATACAGCAGGAAGAAGGGGCCTAGAATACCCAATTTGGGTTCAATATAGGGAAATTCCAGCCACCTGAAGTAGCGGTAGACGAAATCATCCGTGATGATGAGTTTGGAAGTCCACAGAATGATCAGGAGCAATGCGTGAAACGCTGTCGCAATTTGATGAAAGCGTGGTGGTTTTATTTCGAGGTAAGTGACGGTAAATCCATACACGGAATGTACGAGAATAATAAATGTTGTATATTGAAACAGTTCGGCCAGATGGTTGATTTGACCGGGCGCCGCATTGAACTGGACAAACACCGCCACTGAATAGATTGACGTGGCCAGTGAAAGCGCTGCACCCCATTTACTCCATGTAAAGGCCGGACCTTTCAGATAAATCCAGGCCTGAAAAATAAAAAAGAAAAAGGCGATGACGGCCACAGACAGCGAGCCCGCTGAAGCTAATGCGATGTCGGTATCTAACATATTTGTCCTGTTTTATTCAAAACGACCTGAATCATTGCGCATACCACAACAGCTTTCAGCCTGTCAGGCAAATACGCGAGTTTAAACAACAGCGATGCGAAGGGCCGATCCGGGAAATAATTATGACGCTGTGTATTATACAAAGATTAGCAATATTAATATCGACAACTATCTAAAAAACTTAAATGTCTTGCAATTTGAGTTTTAATATGAGATATAATTCAGTAATTCGCTGAGGGGGACAAAAGGCCGCATCGGATGAGTAAATGACGGCACTCGTTAAGGATGTGTATCATCTGATAGCTAACGGGCTGAATCTTAAGGCGATTTCTCACTTCACCGAACCCCACCGACTCGTTGGACCCGGAGCGGCACCTCAAACAGGTCTGTTAAACCTCAATTCGAGCTTGACCCCGGAACCTGAAACCGATCATTTTAGCACCGCAGTACCTTAACCATTAAAATGAAAGGAGGTCACCATGGAAAAGCCGATCATCAACTATGAGAGTCTGATCCGCATCACCAAAGCTATCTCCGTGCTCCGGGACCCGGAGGAGATTGTCCTGGTTACTGTGGAGGGCGTCAAGCATGCACTCAAAGTTAAGGGTTGCACCGTGTTTTTGTTCAGTAATAAGACAGACGAGCTTATGCTGGCCGGAAGCTATGGCCTGAGCAGGGAATATCTGGATAAGGGACCGGTCAGTTCCCTGCGTTCCATCGCGGCAGCACTTCAGGATCGACAAGCGGTTGCCATTTTCGACGTTTCCGATGACCCGCGGATTCAATACCCCGAAGCCGCAATTAAGGAAGGCATTTCATCGATTCTTGCGGTACCGATTATTATTGGAAATAATTTGATCGGAAGTTTGCGGATATACACCGGGGCTCCCTGGGAGTTCACCCTGGAAGATGTAAACTTTGCCGAGGCCGTGGCCCAGGTGTTCGGCATGGCTTTGGAACTGTGCCGGGTCAACAAAGGCCTAAAAGACAGCATCGATATTTTAAAGACCATGCGGGACCCGAAGATTGTAAAGTCCACCAAGCGGACACCGTACGAGGGCGTTCCTAAAAGTTTTTCGGACAAGGAAATGTTTGAAGCCAATGTTTAAGCATGAATTTTAAGCGCAAAAAAATCCGGGCAGGGAGGGCCCGGATTTTTTTACCTCAATACCGCTTCATTTTGGTGGGTAAGAATTGCTTGCAAAATCCAGCAGATATCAGCACTCTACCAGATTGTCCAACCGCCATCAACGTAGATGGTCTGGCCGGTGATAAAATCCGAGGCCGGGGAGGCCAGAAAAATAACGGCGCCTTCCAGTTCGGGTAAATATCCCCAACGACCCAGCGGGGTGCGTTCGTTAATGAATTTGAAGCGTTCCGGATCGTTGCGGATCTGGGTGACCAGTTCGGTTTCGAAATAGGTGGGACCGATGGCGTTGACGCGCACACCCTGCTTGGCCCATTCAAGGGCCATGACCTTGGTCATCTGGTCGACGCCGCCTTTGGAGGACGCATAGGCCACCTGGTGCGGCAGACCGACGGTGCCCAGAATGGAGCTCATGTTGATGACCTTGCCGTATCCGTTTTGCAGCATGTGGGGTGCGATCGCCTGGGCCACCAGAAAATAACCCTTGAGGTTGGTGCCGATCACCCGGTCCCACTCTTCTTCCGGAAATTCAACCACCGGAACCCGGTGATTCACCCCGGCGTTGTTTACCAGAATATCGATCTTGCCGAATGTGCTCAGAATGCGATCCACCGCTTCGGTAACACTCTGCTTGGAGGTCACGTCGATAAAAAAGGCTTCGGCTTTGCTTCCCAGCTGCCGGATTTCAGCGGTAACCCGTTTCAGGTCGTCGGCGTTGCGTCCGCACACGGCAATATCAGCCCCGGCCCCGGCCAGGGCCTTGGCACTGACTTCTCCCAATCCGCGCGTGCTGCCGGTCACCATGGCGCTTTTGCCTTTCAGTTCAAAAATTTCGAGTCCCATGGGTCTTCCTTTTTGGGTATTAAAATTTCAAGTTTTTTATTTTTAGACGGCCTTGCCACATTTTTTTAAGAAGATTCTATAAATTTACTACTCTGACAGAGGAGCCCTCATCTGCAGAATTTACAGCGCCAGATATTTTTTGATCACGGTTTCGTCCGCCATGATGCCTTCCATCGTGTCCGAGTGCACCATGCAGCCCTTTTCCAGAATGTAGCCGCGTTGGCAGACCCGGCGACAGAATTTTAGATTTTGATCGGCCATCAGGATGGTCATATCCTTGTCCCGGATTTCCTCGATAACCCGGGCCAGATTGGCCACAATCATGGGTGCCAGCCCCTCGGAGGGCTCATCGAGCAGAACCATGTCCGGATTGGCCATCAGCGTCCGGCCCATACCGAGCATTTTCTTTTCACCGCCGGACAGGTTGATTCCCAACTGCCGGCGACGCTCACCCAGGACCGGAAACAGCGCTTCGACGCGTTTCTGGTTCCAGTAGCCGGAGCGTTTGGAAAGCCGGCGGGCGATTTCAAGATTTTCCTCGCAGGTCAGGTCCGGAAATATGCGCAGATCATCGGGCATGTAGGCAATGCCGGTGCGGGCCATGAAATAGGCCGGCTTGCCGCCGATTTCCCGGTCCTTAAATCGAATCGATCCACCGCGCGGCGGGCTCAGGCCCATCACGGAGCGCAGCGTCGTCGTCTTGCCGACGCCGTTGCGGCCGAGCAGCGCCACCACTTCACCCGTCTTGACCTCGAAGGATACGTCCTGCAGGATATGAGATTTGCCGTAATAGGTGTTGATCGATTCCACCTGCAGTATCATGCAGCCACCTCTTCACCCAGGTATACCTCCCGCACCCGGGGGTTGGATTTAATTTCAGCGGTCGTACCATCGCCGATGACTTCACCGTAATGCAGCACGATCACGCGTTGTGAGAGTGAAAAAACTATGTCCATGTCGTGTTCGACGATGACAAATGTGGTGCGACCCTGCTCCGACAGTTGGCGAATGTTGTCCAGAATCCGCACCCGTTCCCGCGGGTTCATGCCGGCGGTGGGCTCGTCCAAAAACAGCAGTTTCGGACGGGCCGCCAGCGCAATGCCGACCTCCAGCACCCGCTCATCGCCGTGGGACAACGCACTGGCAACGGTCTTGGCTTCTGAAGCCAGGCCGATCATTTCTAAAATTTCGTTGACTTCCCGATGAACCCCGGTTTCTTTTGCCAGCGATCCGAATAGACGCCGCGACCGGTTTCTGACGGCCAGGGCCGGAATTTGAATGTTGTCGAATACGCTCAGTTCCGGAAAGACGTTGACAACCTGAAATGACCGGCACAGGCCCAGGCGGACCCGGCGATGAATCGGCAGGTCGGTTATATCGGCGCCCTGGAAAAAAATACGCCCCGAGTCGGCCGGCAGCGAGCCGGACAGCATGTTGATCAGGGTCGACTTGCCGGCACCGTTCGGCCCGATGATAGACGTTAAAACGCCTTCCTCGATGGTCAGATTGATGTTGCCGGCGGCCTGCACCCGGCCGAAGGACTTGTTCAGGTTCTCAATTTGCAATAGGGCTGCAGCCATCGTTTTTTCTCCCCGGGCGGCTTACCGTCCCGGTTATTTTTTGAATCCCGCCAGGGCTCCGACAATTCCGCCCCGGAATCCCATGATAATGACCAGCAATATCAGGCCGAACCAGAGCATCCAGTTTTGCGTGAAGCGTTCGATTATTTCACGCAGCACAATAAACACCGCACTGCCGACCAGCGGGCCGGCGAAGGTCTGAATGCCACCGATCAGGCTCACCAGCACCGGTTCGGCGGAGTGGCTCCAGTGGGCCGAAAACGGGTTCGTGTTGCTTTCCAGCAGGGTACCCAGGGCACCTGCCAGGCCGGCAAATGTTCCGGAAATAATAAACGCCCCGAGACGGTAATTTTTCAAAGAAACCCCGGCGAATTCGACCCGCCGGTCGTTTTCGCGAATGCCGGCCAGTACGAGACCGAAGGGTGAGTTTCGAATACGGTAAATCAGAAACACCGACAATGCGAGAAATAAAAGCACCAGAAAATAGTAGTACCTGGGCTTTATGATGGGAATATTGACTATGCCAAGCGATATGGGAGCGCGCATGATCCCCACCAGGCCGTCGTCGCCGCCGGTGACACTGCGCATATTCCAGATCAGGGAAAAAACCATCATACCGAAGGCCAGGGTCAGCATGGCAAAATAAATCTCGGTCTGCCGCACGCAGAAAAAACCGATAATCGCGGCCAGCAAGCAGGCGCAGACCACGCCCACCAGTATGCCGATCAACGGATTGGGCGACACGTGCAGCGCGAACAGCCCCAGGCCATAGGAACCGGCCGCATAGAATGCGGCGTGGCCGAAGGACAACAGGCCGGTGCGTCCAAAAAGCAGATTATAGCCCAGGGCGAAGATCGACAGGATCATCACGCGCGAGGTCAGATACACGACGAAACGGCCGGCCAACAGCCCGATCAGCACCAGGCCGGCCAATGTCAGGCCGGCTATGATAATATTCCAGGATCGCTGCATATTAGGATGCCTCCCCGAAAAATCCCTGGGGCCGCCACAGGAGTACCGCGGCCATTAAGATGAAGGTTAAAAACATGTCAAAGGTCGGGATAAAGCGGGTACCGAACGAGGACAGCAGACCGATGACCAGGGCTCCCAGGAAGGCGCCTTTTAAACTGCCCAGGCCGCCGATCACGGCCACCACGAAGGCATCGATGATAATGGCCTCACCCATCCCCGGGGTCAGCAGGCCGATGTAAGGCACCGCCAGACCGCCGCCCATGGCCCCCAGCCAGGTCCCGAACACGAACACGGCGGTAAACAACACGGGCACATTGACGCCGATGGCCGAGGCCATCTCCCGATCGGAGGATGCCGCCCGGATGATCCGGCCATACCACGTTTTTTCAATCAGGGCCCACAGCCCGAAGGCGACCAGCGGGCCGACGGCAATGATAAACAGGCTGTATGTGGGAAAGTTGCGTCCCAGAATGGGCACAGAGCCGGCCAGGCCCGGCACGCTGGGAGAGCCCAGCGAACCGGCGCCCCAGAGGATCTTGACCAGATCATCGAACAGCAGCACAAAGGCAAAGGTCAGCAACAGCTGGTAGGGCAGCTCGAGCCGGTAAACGTAGCGCAGGAAAAACCTTTCAACGACGTATCCGACGACGCACACGGCCAGCGGTCCGAACAGCAGTCCGAGCCAGAAATTGTCGCCCAGCCGGCTCAGGACGGTGAAACAGCAGTAGGCGCCCAGCATGTAAAAGCTGCCGTGGGCAAAATTTAAAACTCCGAGGACACCGAAGATCAGCGTCAGGCCGCTGGCCACCAGCCAGATGAACATGCCGG
>Ga0210122_1000868_pt1 | contig 10579 bp, 9 predicted proteins | sample Muzzi_CordB_D2_FD_185530 | JGI IMG/M metagenome (GOLD analysis project Ga0210122, IMG submission 185530) | Wetland microbial communities from San Francisco Bay, California, USA, that impact long-term carbon sequestration - Muzzi_CordB_D2 (SPAdes) | ecosystem: Environmental > Aquatic > Marine >... | reverse complement strand
CCGCCGGTGATGCGGCATCCGGGCCGTGCAAAGCCCATGCTGGCGATCCCGATGGTCGACTTGCCGGCGCCGGATTCGCCAATCAATCCCAATACCTCGCCGCGGCGCAGCGTGACGTCGACGCCATGGACGATCTCGTGCCATCGGTCCTCGGATCTGCCCTCGATGCGCAGGCCGCGCATCTCCAGCAGCACATCCCCCTTGGTTCTGCCGTCACTTGTCATCGCGAATACCGCTCGTCTTGTGCAGGAACCAGTCGACCACGAAATTGATGCCCACTGTCAGCAGCGCGATCGCGCCGGCCGGCACCAGCGGGGTGATATCTTCGAACGAGATCAGAGTTGCGTTCTCGCGCACCATGCTGCCCCAGTCGGCGGTGGGCGGCTGGATGCCCAGGCCCAGGAACGACAATGCGCTGATGAACAGAAAGACGAAACAGAACCGCAGCCCGAATTCGGCGACCAGCGGCGGCAGTGCATTCGGCAGGATCTCGCGGGTGATGATCCACCGCAACCCCTCGCCGCGCAGCCGCGCGGCTTCGACGAAATCCAGCACCACGATATTCATGGAGACGGCGCGTGCGAGGCGAAAGACGCGGGTCGAATCCAGCACCGCGATCACCACGATCAGCACGGGTATCGAGGTGCCCGTGATGGTCAGGATCATCAGCGCGAAGATCAGCGGCGGAATCGCCATCAGGATATCGACCACACGCCCCATGATCTGATCGATCCATCCGCCCAACGTGCTGGCCAGCAGGCCGCCCACAACGCCGATAAAAAAGGCCAGGCAGGTGGTGACGAAGGCGATGCCGATGGTGTTGCGGGCGCCGTAGATCAGCCGGGTTAACATGTCGCGGCCCAGATTGTCGGTGCCCAGCCAGTACTCATGGCCCCAGGGTTCGAACTGGCTGGCGACGATTTCCGACTCGCCGTAAGGGGCTATCAGCGGAGCAAACACGGCGAGGAACACATAAAACGCGATCACCGCCATCCCGAACCAGGCGGTCGGCGGCGCTTTTTTGAATTCGCGCCACAACCGCTCCCTTCGGAGCGAGGCCTGGCTGCGTTCCCTTGCGGTATCCGACATCGCGCCCCCCTATTTCGGATGCATCAGGCGCGGGTTGGACAGGATCGACAATATATCCGCCGTCAGATTCAGCAGGATATAGGTCGTGGCGAAGATAAGACAGCTTGCCTGCACCACCGGGATGTCGCGCTTGGACACGGAATCCACGAAAAGCTGTCCCAGCCCCGGATAGACGAACACCACCTCGACCACGACGACGCCAACCACCAGATAGGCCAGGTTGATGACGATAACGTTGATGATCGGCGACAGGGCGTTGGGCAGGGCGTGATGGGTGATGATCCGGCCCCGCTTGATTCCCTTCAACATGGCCATCTCTATATAGGGGCTGGCCAGAAGGTTGATGATCGCTGCCCGGGTCATCCGCATCATGTGGGCCACCACCACCAGCGTCAGCACCAGGGCGGGAAGAATAATACGGTATATATGTTCCCAGAAGCCGAGATCGCCGCCGACATTCGAAATGCTCGGAAAGATACTGGCCTTGACCGACAGAAACAGGATCAGGATATAGGCGACGAAAAATTCCGGGAAGGAGATCGAGGTCAGGGTCACGATATTGACCAGACGATCGTAAACGCTGTTGCGGTACAGCGCAGCCAGCACGCCAAGCGTCACAGCCAGCGGCACCGATATGGCGGCGGCCAGGCCGGCCAGCGCCAGGGTATTCATGAAACGCGGGCCGATGAGCTCGATGATCTCGCGCCTGGTGGCCAGCGATGTGCCGAAATCGCCCTGCAGGATACCGCCCAGCCAGTCGAAGTAACGAATATACCAAGGCAGGTCGAGGCCGAGTTCGTGACGGAAGGCGGCAACGGTTTCCGGCGTCGCGCCCTGGCCCAGGATCGCCTGCGCCAGATCGCCGGGCAACATCTCCACGCCCGCCGAAATAATGACGGAAACGATAAAGAGCGTGAGGAGGCCCAGCGCCAGACGCTGGGCCACCATTTTCACGATTTTGGCCATCGAGCCGTTACCTGCCGGTGCGGATCAGCCGAACCACCAGCGCTCGATCACCTTGAGGCCGTCAAGGCCGAAGTTAGAGGCCACTGTCCCATGCTGCACCTTATCGCTCATGGCAGTCATGTAATTGGCGAACATCGGGATGACCGCGCCGCTGTCGTCACTGCAGATTCTCTGCATTTCGGCATAGATCTCGGCGCGCTTGGCATTGTCGAGTTCCGCGCGGCCCGCCACCAGCAGCTTGTTGAACCTCTCGTTGTTCCAGAAGCTCTCGTTCCATGGGGCGCCGCCGGCATAGGCCGTCGTGTACATCCAGTCCGGGGTCGGGCGACCGCCCCAATAAGACGCGCACCAGGGTTTCTTCAGCCAGACGTTCGACCAGTAGCCGTCGTTCGGTTCGCGGATCACATTGATGTCGATGCCGCACTTGGCCGCATGCTCCCTGTAAAGCACGGCCGCATCGACGGCGCCGGCATAGGCTGCGTCGGCGACGTTGATATTGACCTTGAGGCTGGAGAGGCCCGCCTTCTTCAGATGGAACTTCGCCTTGTCGGGATCGTACATCCGCTGCGGCTGGGTCTTGTCGAAGAAGGGCTGGCCCGGGCCGATCGGGTGATCGTTGCCGACCGAACCGTGGCCGGACAGAATGGTCTTGACCATCGACTCACGGTCGATGGCAAATTTCAGCGCCATACGAACGTCATTATTGTCGAAGGGCGCAGTATCACAGCGCATCGGGAAGGTATAATGCTGCGTGCCGGTGACCTCTTCGACGCGCAGATTCTTGTTGCGCGCCAGCAGGTTGAAGGTCTTTGAATCGACGCGATCCATGACATCGACCTCGCCGGTCGTCAGCGCGTTGGTGCGGGCCGCCGGATCGATCACCGCCAAACATTCGGCCTCGTCGACATGCGCCGCCCCGTCCTTCCAGTAGTTCGGGTTGCGTTTCACCAGCGTGCGGACGCCGGGGTCAAAGCTGTCCAGCGTATAGCCGCCGGTCCCGATGCCTGAATTGGCGTCGGCCTTGCCGTCCTTGGCCGGCAAGATGGGCATGTGGTAATCGCTGAGGATATAGGGCCAGTCGGCGCTGCCGCCCTCAAGCACAAACACGACCGTGTCGTTGCCGTCGGCCTTGATTTCCTTGACCGCCTTCAGCAGTTCCTTCGCGGCCGATTTGGAATCCTCGGCACGATGGTGGTTAAGTGAGGCGATAACGTCGTCGGCATCCAGTGACTTGCCGTTATGGAACTCTACGCCCTTGCGCAGCTTGAAGCGCCATGTAGCGGCGTCGCTGCTGGCCTCCCAGCTTTCGGCGAGTTCGGGGACCAGCTTGCCCTCGCCGTTGATTTCGGTCAGGCAATTTCGCAGGCCATAATTGACCACCTGCATATAGGTATCCGTGATGGTCGCCGGGTCCAGTGAATCCGTCGTCGCTCCCTGGCCGATAGCCAGACGCAGGCGACCGCCCTTTTTCGGGGCCGCCCTGGCAATGCCGGGGGCGATCGCAAGGCCGGCGGCCACGGCGCCGGCAGCGGCGCCGGTCGCGAGCATCTCGCGGCGGGTAAAACCTGTCGTTCTTCTTGTTTCCTCGGACATTTCTTGCCTCCTGGGGTTTTGATTAAGTTCCTGCGTTTAAGTCAGCGCACGTAGCGAACTGACAAATAGATGCGCCCGGTCTGCTCCGAAAATAACAGCCGGTACTCCCGATGCCGATTTAATGGAATGGTCTGCCTGCAATGTTATTCCCTGTTTCATTTTTCTCCGGGTCTCGAAGCCAAAGCCTTGCCCGGATATTCGTTATTCTCGTCTTCCAGCGGCGTTGCAAACCTGCATCTCCGCGACCGACTCTATTACAATTCCGGCAATTTGAAAGCCATTTTATTATCCTGTTTATCCCGGCATCGCCGGTATCCACCATTCCTCGCCGCGTGGCGTGGTGACGTATTCCGGCCAGCGGAAATGGATCGGCGGGTCGTAGTCGCACAATGGCGGGATCCAGTTGCCGCCGCCGACGCCGCCGCCCGTGCGTTCCTCGAATTCACGCTTGGCCGCCGCCAGCGTCTCTCCGTCCTTCAGCAGGTCGATCACGGTCAGTCCGATCACCTTCGCCGCACACAGTGTGGTCGGATCGATGGTCGCCGGAATGCCGCCCAGCGCGTTCATCGCCCAGGCCGGATAGCGGTAGCCCGGCGGCCCTTTCAGCATTGGCCGTCCGATATAGAGCCGGACCGTCGGCGCGTGCCAGCACATCTCGGTATAGTCGTCGGAAGTGGAATTTCGCTGCGAGGGCGGCAGATTCCGGCGGCGGATGGCCTCGGCCTCGCGCGGGTCGATCAACGCCTCGCATTCCTCGAGGAAGGGGTTTTCCATCGGCTCCAGCCCCAGATTGGCCTGGATTTCGCGACCGATCACGCGGGCCTCGTCGCCCAGTGCCGGGCCGCCGACGGCCTGCAGATTGCGCCAGGTGAGTTCCGAAATCGCGTGGTTGGGCAGCCCCTCGCGCGACTTGCAGACCCAGTGCCGCTCCCACCGGCAATGGGCGGCCTGCGCCGCGGCGGCGGCGTTCTGGTCCAGCACCCGGAATAGTTGGTCGGCCTGGCCGTATTCTGGCGTACGGCAGAGATACTGGATCTGCGCCAGGCCCGGCGGCAGGTTATCGGCCGTCGCCTGGCCGGCGGTCAGGATGGCCTCGCTGAGGCTCCAGCCGCCGGTGAAGGCCAGCGACGAGGCCATCTTCATTTTGGTCAGATTGTACATGGTGATCAGCGCGTCCGTGGCGCCGGGCGCCCGCGGCGCGCTGTGGGCCTGGGGGATCGGCGAGTCCTCCGGCGCGGCCAGCCAGGTCTCCGGCTCGTCGCAATGGAAGCTGTACACGGCCGCGTAGGATGCACCGCAATGGATGTCCCAGTTTACCGTGTTCGACAGCGGCAGCATGAAGGCCGGGTGGTAGCTGATGAAGGCATCGATGCCGTCGTAATAGCCGCGCGCCGCATGGATCGGTTTGGACCCTCGCACCTTCTCGGCCGGCTCGCCGAAGAATTTAAGGGTGCCCTTGATGCCGTGCGCCTGCATCGCCGCCTTGGCCGACAGGAACCCGCCCAGCGCGCCAATGCCCAGCGAGGAATGCGGGTCGGTATGGCCGCCGGCCTGCGGCGACAGTCCGGCACGGGGCTCTTTGCGTGTGCTCGCGGCCTGGCAGTTGCCGGGCACTCCATCGTACTCTGCATAGCCCGCGATCACCGGGCCGTCACCGGTGCTGAAGGTGGCGGCGAAGGCGGTCGGCATGCCGCCGCTCCCCTCCTCCACCTCGAAGCCCTCGGCGCGCAGGCGCTCGACATACCAGGCGGCGGATCTGTATTCGCGCCAGGCGGTCTCACCGTAATGCCAGATCGTCGAGCACCAGTCGGAAAGCTCCGACGCCTTTTCGTCGACCCACTCCTGGACTGTATTTTTATACTCCTCCATCTGCATCCCTCCTGCATCCAACCTGCACCGAGGATACATCTTTCCGCGCTTGGGAAAACCGATTATCGTCCTGTCCGGACACATACAAAAAAGGGCGGGTGGATGAAGGTCACGGACAGTTTTTCCCGCAAGGTCCGGGAACTCGAGAATTGTTGGATCACCCTTGCCGACGGCGTGAAACTGGCAGCCCGCATATGGCTGCCCGAGGACGCCGAGGCCGATCCGGTCCCGGCTATCCTTGAATACCTGCCCTATCGCAAGCGCGATGGCACCGCGGCGCGCGATGCGCTGACCCATCCCTGGTTCGCCGGCCACGGCTATGCCGGGGTGCGCGTCGACATGCGCGGCAGCGGCGAGTCCGACGGGCTGATGTGGGACGAATACGCGCCCCAGGAACAGGACGATGCACTGGAGGTGATCGACTGGCTGGTGGCCCAGCCCTGGTGCGACGGCAATGTCGGAATGATGGGCATTTCATGGGGCGGATTCAACGGGTTGCAGGTCGCGGCGCGGCGGCCCAAGCCTTTAAAGGCTGTGATTTCTCTCTGTTCTACCGTCGACCGCTTCAGCGATGACATCCACTACAAGGGCGGCTGCCTGCTGAACGAAAACCTCGGTTGGTCGTCGACCATGCTGGCGTTTTCCTCGCGGCCGCCGGACCCGGCGCTGCTGGGCAACAGCTGGCGCGAGGTCTGGTTGGAACGGTTACGCAACGAACCGCACCTGCTGGAGACCTGGCTTGACCATCAGCGCCGCGACGAATACTGGAAGCACGGGTCCGTTTGTGAAAATTACGATGCCATCGAGGCCGCGGTGCTGGCGGTCGGCGGCTGGGGCGACGCCTACAAGAACGCGCCGCCGCAACTGGTGGAAAACCTTTCGGCGCCTTGTCGCGCGATTATCGGTCCCTGGGTCCATAAATACCCCCATTTGGCCGTTCCCGAGCCGCGCATCGGTTTCCTGCAGGAGGCCCTGCGCTGGTGGGACCGGTGGCTGAAAGGCAAGGATACCGGCGTCGAGGCCGATCCCGCCTACCGCGCTTTCCGGCAACTGCATGACGGCGCGAAGTCCTTCTATGAGAGGCGCAGCGGCGAATGGGTCTCCGAGGAAACATGGCCCTCGCCGAACGTTACGATGAGGCAACAGTATCTGACTATCGCAGGCCTGGCGGACGCACCCGGGCCGGACGATCCGGTCTCTTTCCGCTCCCCCGAAGATCTCGGCATGGCGGGCGGCGAATATTGCGCCATCTGGCTGGGGCCGGAACTGCCCGGCGACCAGCGCATCGACGATGGAGGCTCTCTGGTCTTCGACGGGCCGGTGCTGGACAATTCGCTGGATATTCTCGGCGCGCCCCAGGTTACCGTTCGACTTTCCGCCGACAAGTCCCAGGCCCGCCTGATTGCCCGACTGTGCGACGTGGCGCCGGACGGCGCGTCGGAGCGCGTAACATACGGCATCCTGAACCTTGCCCACCGTGATGGCAATGAATCTCCGAAGCCGCTGACGCCCGGCAAGGTGGTGGAGGTTACGCTCAGGCTGGATCATTGCGCCCACCGTTTCAAACCTGGCCACCGCATCCGTATGGCCCTTTCCACCGCCTACTGGCCGATGATCTGGCCGGGGCCAGAGGCCGCAACCCTGACCGTGATGCGCGGCCCGTCGTCCCTGTCGTTGCCAGTTCGCAACGAGGCCGGCCAGCCGGGACCGTCCTTCGATCCGCCGGATAGCGCGCCACCGCTCAGGCAGAGGGAAATCGCACCGCCGGCCCATGTCCGGAAAGTGACCCACGACCAGCAATCCGGTCGCACAACGATGGAGATCGTCGACGATTTCGGCGAACAAGTAGACCTCAGCCACGGCTTGATGACTGGCTCCGTCGCCCGCGAATGGTACTCGATTCATCCCGACGATCCGCTCTCGGCGGAGATGCGGACGCACTGGACCGAAAAACTGAGCCGGGGCGTCTGGGCCGTCCACACCGAGACTTTTGCGGGGCTGACGTCGGACGCCAACCATTTCCACCTCACCGCCCGCATCGAGGCATGGGAGGGAGACGAGCTAATCTTCGAGAAGAATTTCGACCGGAAAATCAAACGGGATAATATGTAGGGATGGCCGGGTCTAATTTGTCGGGAATGCGCCGTGATGCCTGATAGAGCTGCCAAGGTTCGGGGCATCGGGACGCATAGCCACGGCAGCGACGACCATTGACTTCGCAGATGCAGCAATCGTAATGTGAAACTCTCTATCTCGCGAACAGAATATATCAGAAATTATTCGTAATTTCGTCACCGTAACAGGGTAGCCTGACTCAGGCTGGGCGAACCCCGGTAATGTTGCAATGCAAATTTATCTTCCAATCGCCGGCGTTTCGGAGAATCTGTTTCTGATTCTGGCCGTTGGTGGCGGTGTCGGGTTCCTTTCCGGCATGTTCGGAGTCGGGGGCGGCTTCCTGCTGACGCCGTTGTTGCTGCAGATCGGCATACCGGCGCCCGTGGCCGTAGCTTCCGGCGCGAACCAGGTCGTCGGGGCCAGCGTCTCCGGGTTCATGGCCCATTTGCGGCGCCGCAATATCGATTTCCGGATGGGCTCGATCCTCCTGATCGGAGGCTTTGCGGGATCGTCGGCCGGTGTTGTTGTTTTCCGTTTCCTGCGCTCGATCGGACAAGTCGATCTGGTGATTTCCTTAAGCTATGTTCTGCTGCTGGGCACGATCGGCGGGCTAATGATGATCGAGTCGATCAATGCCATCGTGAAGACGCGCCGCCATCCCGATACAAAGGCGCCCCGCGGCCAGCGCCGCCATACATGGATGCATGGCCTTCCCTTCAAGATGCGCTTTCCCCGCTCACGGCTCTATCTGAGTGCGCTATTGCCGCTGGCCGTCGGGTTTTTTGTTGGCTTACTGTCCGCCATTATGGGCGTGGGCGGCGGCTTCGTCATGGTGCCGGCTATGATTTATCTGATCGGCATGCCGACTTCGGTGGTGGTCGGAACCTCGCTGTTCCAGATCATGTTCGTCACGGCGAACATCACGTTTCTGCAGGCCGCGGGCAATCAGACCGTGGATGTATTGCTGGTTGTCATGCTGCTGATCGGCGGCGTCACCGGGGCGCAGCTCGGCACCCGGATCGGGGCGAAATTGCGCGCCGAACAGCTTCGCCTGTTACTCGCCCTGATGGTTCTGGGCATGGGCATTAAGGTTTTCCATGACCTGACGGTGCAGCCCGACGATCTCTATTCACTGGTTGTTGCGGCGGCGTCCACGGAGTGACAGGGGGGCAGCCGAACACTCACAGCCCCCTGATCCAGCGCGGCCTGAGCGGCTGCAGGCCGGCGCGGGCGGCGGCCACGATGGCGACCAGGGCGTCGCGGTCTTTTGGCAGGTTCCCGGCCAGCGGCAGGCAGTTGGAGGCGTGGTTGGAGCGGAAGACTACTGGGTGCGGCGGGTCCATAAGGCTCAGCAGCCGTTCCTGCTCGGCGAGGATGCCTGCATCGTCCTGGAATTCGAAACCCGGCTCCTGGCGTTCCATGAAGCGGGCATAGACCGCAGGCTCCAGGTCCAGTTGAAGCGTCGACAGATAGGTCGGCGGCGACTGGTTCACCAGTTCCGCCGTACCGGCGATATGCTCCTCCCAGCCGGCCTTGCCGCCGAGCCCCAGGATCACCGTGGCCGAAACCTTCAGCCCGGCCTCGCGGGCGCGGGCCAGGGCCTTGGCGTGGCTGGCCTGCGAGGCACCCTTCATTATACGTTTCAGCACCGAGGGCGCGCCGGATTCGATGCCCATATAAACGAGGCTGAGCTTACGAGCCTTCAGCGCCGCCAGTTCCTCGACGCTCTTTTCGTTCAGGTTCTTGGGCGTGGCGTAGGCCGTCACCCGGGCAAGGTTCGGCAGCCGCGCCGCCAGGTAATCAAGGATCTCGAACAGCTGTTCGGTCGGCAGGCACAGCGCATCGCCGTCCGCCAGAAACACGCGGTGCGCCGTCGGCCAGTCCCGCGCGCCCGCGTCGATATCGGCGAAAACTTCGTCCAGCGGCCGGGCGCGATACTGCTTGGACACATACATCGAACAGAAGGTGCAGTGATTGAAGGAACAGCCGATCGTCGCCTGGACGATCAGATTGTTCCCCTCGCTGGGCGGCCTGTAAAGCGGCATGTCGTAACGGATGGTCATGGATATAGACTACTTCCCGAACAGGTATTCGGCCAGCACTCGCGCGCCGAGGTCAGCGCCCCTGGCATTCCAGTGCGTATGGTAGGGAAAGAATGGGCCTTCCCCTTGGTGCGCCAGAAACGGCGTGGTCAGGTCCACCGCCTCCACACCTAGGGCCCGAAGCCGCGCCACCAGCGTGGGCATGAAGTTGCGTATGTAGTCGTCAACGCTGTCAGCTTAGAGCGTATTCTTGGCCGGCTCCGGCGGAAGAACATAGTGGATTGCACGCAATTCCGAATCAATTAGATATCTCTTAGTCATGTCGGCGCGCTCCGTCAGTTTCTCTTGCCAAACTATGGCGCCCACAGTCATTAAGATGAGGACCAATTCAACAACAAAATATGCGACATTGAAGAGCGGGTGGATGTTGGTGATGCGCTCCATGGCGTCCAGCCATGAGGGCACGAGGACCATCCCGACACTCCCCACGAGGTTCAGCAGAACCGCAGCTGCGCACCAGACCCATATCAACCACGTTAGAATCTTTATCATCGGGCGATGATAGAGCAGATCTGCGGCCGTCGTCCAGTTGCCGTGCATACCGCTCACCATATTACCGGGCCAGCCGGCCCGGCTTCGACGAAAATACCTTTACTATGCGGCAGCCGCGAGCACAGTTGCAGGACGATCGCTTCTTCCAGTTCCTTTGTCCACGTGCGATGACACAAATAAATGCAAGTTTCTTCGTCGACCAGCGGTAAATAGTGGTAATCGCGCAGGAAACGCGATGGTATCTAAGGCACCCCAGAATCCGATGACGTTCACCGCCTTTCGGGGCGCGTTGACACTCGGGGGCAAGTGTAGCCCGAACATCCACGCGATGACGATCACCATGCCCGAACGGA
>Ga0210122_1000867_pt1 | contig 10580 bp, 12 predicted proteins | sample Muzzi_CordB_D2_FD_185530 | JGI IMG/M metagenome (GOLD analysis project Ga0210122, IMG submission 185530) | Wetland microbial communities from San Francisco Bay, California, USA, that impact long-term carbon sequestration - Muzzi_CordB_D2 (SPAdes) | ecosystem: Environmental > Aquatic > Marine >... | reverse complement strand
GAAGTGAACCAGATCGCCCGCGAGCACCCGGAGATTACCATCATGATTGCACCCTATCTGGGTGCCGCCGGTGCCATGAGCGAACTGATCCTGCAACAGGCAGGACAAACCACCCGTACAGAGGAGAATGCCATGCGAATCCAGACCACTGACCCGATCAACGGCAAGGACGTGACCGACACCGAGCATGCGCCGTTCGTCATCGAAGGCCGCGGTGCAGATGCCCTGAAGATCTATTTCGATTCGCATGAAAACCGGCAGACCTACCTGGCTGTCGAAACCGACCAGCTGGGCGGGCATAACGTAGCCATTTACAACCAGACCACAGGCAGCGGCAGAGAAATGTAACTGCGGCGGCGCGGGACTTGCCCCGGAGAACAAAGCCATGCGAGTAACCACACGCGACCCCATGACAGGTAATGAGGTAGCAAACCGGGAAACGGCACCCATCGTGATCGAGGGCAACGGTGAACATGCACTCAAGATCCATTTCGAGTCAGAACACAGCCGGCAGGAATACCTGGAAATCCTGCCACGCACCCCGGAGGCCTGTTCCCTGAGGCTCTACAAGAGCTTCGAGGATGACGAAACCATCCTCTGGGACTAGCCCGGGCAGGAAACAACCGGCTGATTGCGATGCACCGCGGAACCCCGGAGGCCCGGTAACCGTAGTGGGAGTGGCTGGCTGCCGCAGCACCAGCTACAATCGGTCAGCACACCGGCGACCTGCCTGCGCACTGGCCGGTGCGGCTGGACCGCATATTGCCTCAGTATCCAGGATGCTGGCGCCGAACAGGTGCGGCTGGACGCCGTTCTGGAACAAAAGTCATAGCCGTGGCTATAACTTGAGTGAAGCGCAAGTACCGGCGTACATGGACAAGCCAGGGCCGGGACAGGCTGAGGGCCGATCACAAAGTGTGCGCTTCAAATTTATCGGATCGCTGATCCTTGCAAATACAATGTATAGCGGTTAACTGCGAGGCCCGCGGCCGACTGGTGCGACATGCGGGCTGGCAACGGCCGCCCCAAAACCATTCAGCGGAATAATTACCCATGACAGGCGAACCAACGATCCAGGGGGTTGAAGAAGAACAACGACCTCACCCCGCGAATATTGTCATTTTTGGTGCCAGTGGCGATCTCACCAAGCGCAAACTCATGCCGGCCCTGGCGCGCATGTACCGCACCGGGCTGGTACACCCGGAAAGCCGCATTATCGGTGTGGCGCGGGGCCTGTCCGCGCCGGAGTGGATGGAAATGATCCGCACGGCACTGGAAACCTATGCGGCAGAGCTCCATTACACCGCGGAAGAATGGCAGGCGTTCGCGGCGCGACTGCGCCTGGTCCCGGGTGACCTCGACGATGAAGACACCTACACACGGCTCGCTGCAGCACTCGATAGCGAACACGGGCAGTGCAATGTCCTGTTCTACCTCGCCATCCCGCCGGAGTGGTACGTGCGGGTCGCCCGGGCACTGCACCAGGAGAACCTCGCCATGGAGGACGCAGGCTACCGGCGCATTGTCATCGAGAAACCGTTCGGCCTGGACCTGGCGTCCGCCATCCAGCTCAACAAGGCGCTGCAGGAAGTGTTCAGTGAGTCGCAGATCTACCGCATCGACCACTACCTCGGCAAGGAAAGCGTGCAGAACCTGTTCGTGTTCCGTTTCGGCAACAGCATCCTGGAACCCCTGTGGAACCGCAATTACATTGACCACGTCCAGATCTCGGTTGCCGAAACCCTCGGCATTGAATACCGTGCCGCCTACTACGAGCAGGCCGGCGCCCTGCGCGACATGATCCAGAGCCATATGATGCAGGTCATGACCCTGGTAGCCATGGAGCCGCCGGGGGAATACACCGCCAACGCCGTGCGTGACGAGAAGGTGAAGGTGCTGCGTTCCCTGCGCCCCATTCCACCGGCGGAAGTGCACCGACTGGCGGTCGCTGCGCAGTACGGCACCGGCGAGATCGCCGGGGAAACGGTACCGGCCTATTGCCGGGAGCCCGGCGTTGCCCCGGACTCGGTGACGGAGACCTTCGCGGCCGTGCGCCTGTACGTGGACAACTGGCGCTGGCAGGGCGTGCCTTTCGTCCTGTGGTACGGAAAACGTCTGCAGAAGCGTGCCTCGGAGATCGTGATCCGCTTCCGGCAGCCACCGTACAATCTGTTCGATCCCGGCGAAGCGCCGCCGGTTGCCGATGCCCTGGTGTTTCGTCTGCAACCCGATGAAGGGATGTTTCTGCGCATGAATGCCAAAATGCCCGGTTTGACCACCCGCATGCGGCGCCTGGTCATGCGCGGACCCTACGCCTCGGCGACCGAGCCGCTGTTCGAAGCCTACGAAATACTGCTGAATGACGTCCTGCTGGGAGATGCCACCCTGTTCTCGCGCGCCGATGAAATCGAGGAATCGTGGCGCATCCTCGCACCGATTCTCGATGCCTGGGGCCAGCGCATCTCCATCAACCGCTACCGCGCCGGCAGCTGGGAGGTTCCCGGCGTGGAAGACCTGTTTGCCGGTTGTGTCGGCGGGTGGCACAAACCCACCTGATTGCCGCACGGCCATCATTGAGCGGCATTCATCCTGGCCGCAAGCGCAACGCGGTCATCAGCCACAATGAAACACATCCGCGCCCTCACCTTCGACCTGGACGATACGCTGTGGGACAACCGTCCGGTGCTTATGGCAGCGGAGCGGGCGGTGTACGACTGGCTGGGGCGGCATTATCCGCAGATCACGGCGCGCTACAAACTGGAGGACATGCCAAGTCTGCGCCAGGACCTGCTGCGGCAAGCACCTGAACTGCGCCACGACGTCACCGCCCTGCGCAAGACCTCGCTGCGCATGGCAGCGGAATCCGCCGGTTACGACCACCGCCTGGTGGAACCGGCCTTTGCGGTCTTCCTCGATGCACGCCACCGGATCACGCTCTACGACGATGTAGTGCCCGCATTGCGAACCTTGCGGCGTGCCGGCTTTTGCCTCGGGACGCTGACCAACGGCAATGCCGATGTACAGCGCCTGGGTCTCGGGCAGCTGTTCGACTTTTCGCTGACAGCGGCCGCCACCGGCAAGGCCAAGCCGCATCCCCGTATGTTCGAGGAGGCCTGCCGGCGGGCGGGCGTGGCCGCGGCGGAACTCGCTCACATCGGTGACGAACCGGACACCGACCTGGCCGGCGCGCAGGCCGCCGGTGTGACCGTTATCTGGATGAACCGCCGCGGAGTACCGGCTGATCCGGCCATCGCCCACCATGCCGAAGTCCGCAACATGGCGCAGCTGCTGGAACTGTTCGACCTGGGCTGATTTCTCACCCGCGCACCCGCCAGTTGGACGGCACAGCCCGGAATCGGGGTACACTGCCCGATGGCCCGAAGGACCCGAGTAACGGAAGAGCGCCCCGGCAACCGTGATCTGCGGGTGCTCGGACAGCTGTTTTCCCTACTGCGACCCTACCGTGCCGCGCTGGTCGCGGCACTGGCGGCACTGATGATCGCGGCCGGTGCCGTGCTTGGTTTCGGCGTTGTGCTGCAGCGTGTCGTGGATTACGGCCTGGGCAGCGGGTCGGAGACGGCCCTGAACCAGGCGCTCGGACTCTTTCTGGTGGTCATCACGGTGATGGCCGCCTCCGTCGCGGCCCGTGTGTATCTGGTCACCTGGATCGGTGAACGGGTCGTGGCCGACCTCCGCAAGCGTGTATTCGGCCGGGTGCTGAAGCTGGAACCGGCCTTCTTCGAAGTAACGCGCACCGGGGAAGTCATCTCGCGTCTTACCACGGACACCTCGCTGCTGCAGGTCCTGGTGGGTACCACGCTGCCCATCGCGGTGCGCAATACCCTGCTGATCGGCGGAGGTCTGGTGATGCTGGCCATTACCAGCGTGAAGCTGGCCCTGCTGGTGCTGCTCGGCGTGCCGGCGATCATCGTGCCGCTCTGGTTGCTGGGACACCGGGTGCGGCGACTGTCGCGCACCAGTCAGGACCGCATCGCGGATATCGGCGCCTGCGTGGACGAGGTGCTGTATGGCATCCGCACCGTGCAGGCCTTCTGCCATGAGGCGGTCGACGCCCGGCGCTACGGCGAGCAGGTCGAGGCCGCGTTCGCGGCCGCCATCCGGCGCACCCGGATCAGCGCCCTGCTGACCGCCCTGGTCATGCTGCTCACCTTCGGCGCCATCAGTCTGGTGTTGTGGGCGGGCGGCCATGATGTGCTGGCCGGGCGCATCACCGGTGGCGAGTTATCGGCCTTTGTCTTCTATGCGGTGCTGGTCGCCGCATCGGTCGGGGCCCTGAGCGAGGTCGCCGGTGACTTGCTGCGCGCCGCCGGGGCCACCGAACGGTTGATGGAACTGCTCCATACCGAACCGAAAATCCGCCCCCCGGCCCGGCCGGTGTCACTGCCCGAACCGGCACGGGGCGAAGTGGCATTCAGGGAGGTCACGTTCCATTATCCGTCACGCCCGGACACGGCGGCACTCAGTGAACTCTCCCTGGAACTGCAACCAGGCGAAAAAGTGGCGCTGGTGGGCCCCTCGGGGGCGGGGAAATCGACCGTCCTGCAGTTGCTGTTACGCTTCTACGATCCGGATGCAGGCGAAATCCTGCTGGATGGCATCGACCTGCGCACTGCGGCTCCGCAGCAGGTACGCCAGCGGATCGCGCTGGTTCCCCAGGACCCGGTGATTTTCGGCGCCGACGCCTGGGAGAACATCCGCTATGGACACGCGGGCGTATCCGAGGCCGCCGTACACCGCGCTGCCGATGCAGCCTATGCGACGGAATTTCTCGATCAGCTGCCCGAAGGGTTTGCTACCCACCTGGGGGAACGGGGCGTGCGCCTCTCGGGGGGGCAACGCCAGCGCATCGCCATCGCCCGCGCCATCCTGCGCGACCCGGCGCTGTTGCTGCTGGACGAGGCAACCAGCTCCCTCGACGCCGAAAGCGAGCGACTGGTGCAGGCAGCACTGGAGGGACTGATGCAGGCCCGGACCACGCTGATCATCGCTCACCGTCTCGCCACCGTGCGCCGGGCGGACCGTATCCTGGTGATGGAGCGCGGACGCATTATCGCCAGCGGTCGCCACGCGGAACTGGTCGCGGAGGATGGATTGTATGCGCGGCTGGCAGCCCTGCAGTTTCGCGATGCCGCCGGGGAACAGGCCGCACCGGAACCCGCCCGAAGCCATGGGGTGAGTTGACGGCACACCGGCGTTCGGCAACGCAGCGTTGAGCTAACGACCTGCCCGCACCTCGCAGGGCGCCATTACCACGGCAACCGCTCACCATCGAAAGCCAGGAATCGACCTGATTGCGCCGGCTCGAGGCAGCCCAGAACCTCCAGCAGGTAGCCAGCGGTTTGCGCCGGTACAAACAACTGCTCCCGCGGAACATTGCGCTGAAACGGCCTGGATAAAGCGGTATCCGTGGTACCCGGATGCAGGGCGGCACTGTCAGTGAGACGGGGTTTGAACCGGCGAGTTCATGGCGAAAGATCAAGTGATTTTCACAGCGACTTTCTGGCTGCGCGTGGCGGGAGTCAGAAAAACCGGGCATGGTGCGGACAAACTACCGGCAACCCGCCTTCAGTAAACAAAGCGCCCCGCGGGGCGCTTTGTGTGCAGAGGTAACCGACCATTCAGGTGTCCTTTCCGGATTCCCCGACGATAACACGGCCTTTCATGGACGGATGTATAGCACAGCTGTAGTCATAGCTACCCGCTTCTGTGAAGGTGTAGCTGTATTTCTGCCCCGTATCCAGGGTGTTTGAGCGCAGCCCCTTGGTCTTGCCGGTGATGGTATGCGGCATGCGGTCCCCCTGTACCCAGGTCACGGTGGTACCCGGCTTGACGGTAAGATTTGCCGGCTCGAAACGCATGCCGCTGATGCGTACGGTGACGGTTTCAGCGGCCGGCGTGCTGTCGCTGCTGACAGCGGTCCGCACGGTCGCTGCGACATTTTGCTCAACCGGCGCCGCCGTGACCGGCCTGGCCGTTACGGCGGGATTGCTCCGCCAGGCGGTTACCGGCCGGTTGTAAGGAGCCGGCATCCACATCGGGTACGTGGCCGGTGCCGACAGATAAGCGTAGGGCGCAGTCGGTCGGTAAGCGGTTTGCGGACCCATGGGGCTGTGCGGATAGTAGGCACGCGCCATGCGTGGATCATTCATGCACCCCGGTCCGGCGAGAACGAGCCCGGGCGTAGTCAGGGCTGTGGCAGCGAGCGAAAGGACCATGGTCCGGCCGATTGCGAAACGTTTTTTCATGATGTTCTCCTTAGAGGTGCGTTGGGTATCGTGGTGATTGCGACGCTAGACAAAGGTTACGGTTCAATTTATACAACATCTGTACATTAGTGTACAGTGTTTGTACAATACTTCTGCATCTTTTTGCGTAGCCATCGATCCTGGAGACAAGCTTATGAGCCTGGAGACCCCCGCCCCGTCCGCCTTTGCGGATATACGCCCGGTAGTATTCTTCGACGGCGCCTGCCCGCTCTGCCGTCGAGAAATTGCGCATTACCGGCGCATCGACAGGTCGGAACGGCTGCGCTGGGTAGATGCCTCGGTCGAAGCCGACACGCTGGCCGCGCATGATCTCGATCTCGAGCGCGCCATGGCGGAATTGCATGTGCTGGACGGAGCCTGGCGCTGGCATCGGGGTGTCGATGCCTTCGTGCTCATCTGGTCACGGCTACCCCCTTACCGCTGGCTGGCGCGACTGGCTTCCCTCCCCGGCTTGCACAGCCTGCTGGAAATCGTATACCGCCGCTTCGCGGTATGGCGCTACCGGCGGCGGCGGTGCGGCACAGACGGCTGTCTGGTAGCTGATCGCACGCGGGTCCGCTGATGCGCATCTACACCCTGCAGCGGGAGCAACGGGTCGCGAGGTCTCTGGAACGGGTGTTCCCGTTTTTCTCTCAACCCGAGAACCTCGCCCTGATCACACCGCCGAGTCTCGGTTTCCGGCTTCTCACGCCGCAGCCGGTTACCATGGAGAAGGGTTGCATCATCGATTACAGCATCCGGGTCATGGGTCTGCCGACACGCTGGCGGACGCTGATTACCCGATACGAGCCGCCCTGGTGCTTTGTCGATGAACAGATCTCCGGGCCCTATTCTTTCTGGCATCACACCCATCGATTCGAACACCGGAACGGAGTAACCTTGCTGCACGATGAAGTGCGTTACGCACTCCCTGTAGCATTGCCGGGTCCGTTGAGCGACCTGCTTCACACCCTGTATGTGCGCCCGGCGCTCGAGCGGATTTTCGACTACCGACAGCGGGTGTTCGCCAGGCTTTTCGGCAGCACCCGGCCCGTCGCCGGGCAGGGATCCGACGCGAGCCCGTCGAGAGAGGAGAACGCGGTATGAGAGTCGCAATTTTCGGTGGTACCGGCTTCGTCGGCAGTTACCTGGTTGACGAACTGCTGGAGCGGGGACACCATCCCGTCCTGCTGGTTCGCTCCGGCAGTGAATACAAGGTCAATCAACCCGACCAGTGCACCCTGGTTCACGGCGACATCACCGACACGGTAGCGGTACAGGCCGCCGTCGCCGATGCCGATGCGGTGATCTATAACATCGGCATTCTGCGGGAATCCCCGGCAACGGGCATCACCTACGAGGCGTTGCATTTCGAGGGGGCAAAGCGTGCCATGGATGCCGCGGAAGCGGCCGGGGCGCACCGCTTCCTGCTGATGAGCGCCAACGGTGTGAAGCCGGACGGCACCGGCTACCAGCGCACCAAATACCAGTCTGAGCAGTACCTCGCCACCACCGGACTGGAGTGGACCGTGTTCCGGCCGTCCGTGCTTTTCGGCAACCCGCGCGGCCAGCAGGAGTTCGCCACCCGCCTGTACCGCGAGGTCGTACAATCGCCACTGCCAGCCCCGCTGTTTTACGACGGCCTGCTGCCGACGGGCGCAGGCAGCTTCCGGATGTCACCGGTACACGTCAAGGATGTCGCCGCGGCCTTCGTAAAGACACTGGAGATGCCCGAAACGGCGGGACGCATCTTTGCGCTGTGTGGACCCGACGCCCTGTGCTGGAAGGACATCCTGCAGACCATCGCGCACGCCGGCGACACCACCAAGTGGGCGGTTCCCGTTCCCGCCCTGCTCCTCAAGGGCCTTGCCACGGTGCTGGAGCAGTATGAATTCTTCCCGATCACCCGCGACCAGCTAACGATGCTGCTGGAGGGCAACACCTGCGACGGCGAGGAGGCATTCCGTACCTTTGACCTGGTACCGACCCCTTTCAACGAGGAGAACCTGGCGTATCTTTGCAGTACGGGCTAGCCGCCATTTCTCACCATACCGTCCCGGCGGCGATCAGCTGATCCATTCCGTGATGCCCGCTGTCGACGCGGGTAGCTGTTATCCACCACCTGTTCATGAAACGCCTCCTGATACAGGATGGCGCGTCTACCGCACAGGGATGGCCGCGCCATGAAATCGCTCCTGCCCGCCCTTCTGAGCTGGCAACTCCTTTCCCCTTCCTCAACTGGTGGCCGCTGGTCAACCGTGACAGCCCGCGGGCGGATTTGCTTGCGGGAGTAACCGGGGCGTTCATTGTGCTGCCCCAGGGCGTTGCCTTTGCCCTGATCGCGGGGCTACCGCCCGAGTACGGCCGCTATGCCGCGTTCGTCACCCCCATCGCGGCATCGACTTTATCGATTTCGCCGGGGCCGAATTGCTCGCCCGTCAGTCACGCCTGCTGCGCGTGCACGGCGGCGGCCTGTATCCGTGCAAGGCGAAGGAAGGGGTGAACGGCCGGCTGGCCAGGGGCGTTCACCTCGAGGAGGTCGGCCGGGACAACGTCTTCCTGTCCAAGACCAATGCCATCAAGGCCATTTGCGACCGGCTCGACCGCGACCGTTGCCGTGCCTGCGACAAGCCCATCTTTCGTGAATGCGCCACGATGCAAGGCCCAACGGATGCGCTGCGGATCTGCGAGGAGCCTGTCCTGTAATGTGATCAAACGGCTAACCGTCTGATTGACCATACGTCATTCATTGTTTGGTGGATATTCCGGGTAAACCGGCATAGTGTCATCCGAACACGACCATGCGGCCCGCGAGTCCCAGAATATCCGCGCCTGGGGTTGTATCGGTGGCTCGGCATTCAGCGAGCCGGCCGGTATGATCACCCCATCCAGCGCGGGCACCACCCTTGGCATGGGGCTGCCACATTGCGAGCAAAAGCAGTTATAAAACCGCCTGGCCTCCGGCACCTTGTAACGCCGCAGCAGTTCCTCGCCCGCCAGCCAGGTGAGACCACCCACCGGCGTCACCAGCAGATTACTGGCATGCCCCGTACCCGTCGCCTTGCGGCAGCGCCGGCAATGACAGTGATAGAAGCGCTGCGCCTCACCGCTGATTTCGTATTGCACAGAGCCACACAGGCAACCTCCGGTTAAGTTCATATCTGACATGTATCACTCCTGTTGGTAATCAGGTGACAGACTGCTTGCATCGCATTCAATCCCCGTCATCGAACTCGGTGTATTTCGCCGCACTACCGCGTGACTTTTCCGGGGGGTATTTCTGTTCGTTCAGTTCGATCTTGTGGGTGACGGCCTGTTCGAGGTCGATGTGCAGTTTGTCGGCGAGGCGGATGAGGTAGATCTGGATGTCGGCGAGTTCCTGTTCCACCTCGGCGAGCTTTTCGGGCGGTAGCGCGGCGCTCTGGGCTTCCGTCAGCCACTGGAAATGCTCGACCAGTTCGGCAGCCTCGACGATCAGCGCCATGGCGAGGTTTTTCGGGGAATGGAATTGGTCCCAGTCGCGCGCGGCGGCAAATTCACGCAGGCGGTTCCTGATGTGTTCCAGTGAGTCCATGACAGTCGCGTTGTGGTGGCGCCGGTTACGGTGGTGGCGTTATCAACAGGGATCGCAGCCCGGCGCCTGACTGCCGCAGAAACCGGGGTGAACGGTCATGGTTTTAGGCATGGATTGCGTTATCGTCAGTGACCATTGCTTTATTATACCTGTAGATGCAGCGGCAGGAATGCGGCACGATTATCATGCGCTCATTTACGCAACGGGGCACTCTCCGGTGGGGCAGGTGAAAATTGCAACCTGGCGGCATCTCACCGGGCCGGTTTTCGGTCTACAATACTACCGTCGACGCATGATCCGTGACTGCCTAATGAAGGAGTATAGAATGATGAGAAACCCGCTGAAGGCTGCCCTCATACTGGGCCTGCTATCCTGCCTGCCGCCCGCCCTGGCGGAGGATGCGCTGATCAGTTTCAGGGTGCTCACCCCCGAGACCGCGCTGAATCTGGCGCAGGCCACCCTCGATGCGTGCCGCAAGCAAGGGTACCAGGTCGCGGTGGCGGTGGTCGACCGCTCGGGCACACCCCAGGTAATGCTGCGTGACCGCTATGCCGGCGTGCACACTCCGGACACGGCCTCCCGCAAGGCATGGACGGCGGCCAGTTTCCGGACCGATACCCTCGGTATGGTGGAAGAGACCCAGGCCGGCAAGATGCAGTCCGGGGTGCGTTTCGTGGAGAACGCCCTCATGCTCGGCGGCGGTGTACTGGTGGAGGCCGACGGTTCGATCGTGGCAGCGG
>Ga0210122_1000866_pt1 | contig 10580 bp, 7 predicted proteins | sample Muzzi_CordB_D2_FD_185530 | JGI IMG/M metagenome (GOLD analysis project Ga0210122, IMG submission 185530) | Wetland microbial communities from San Francisco Bay, California, USA, that impact long-term carbon sequestration - Muzzi_CordB_D2 (SPAdes) | ecosystem: Environmental > Aquatic > Marine >... | reverse complement strand
GCAGATCGGAAAGCGCCCGCCGCTGTCGCCGCCCACGCGCGAGCACGCCGGCGGAACAATCGCCATCGATCAGGCCACCCGCGCCAATCTCGAGTTGATGCGCACGCTCGCCGGCGAGCGCCGCGGCTCGCTGCTCGACGCGGTTGACCGCACCGTCACCTCGGCCGGCTCACGCCTGCTGGCACAGCGCCTGTCGGCGCCGCTCACCGACGCGGCAGCGATCAACGCGCGGCTCGACGCAGTGGCAAGCTTCGTCGACGACAGCGCCGCCCGCGCCGAGGCCCGCGCGCGTCTGCAGGCCGTGCCCGACCTCGCCCGCGCACTGGCGCGCCTGGCGGTCGGCCGCGGCGGCCCGCGCGATCTCGCGGCTATCCGCGATGGCCTCAACGCCGCCGCCGATCTCGCCCGCGCGCTGGCGGCGCTGAAGGATGCAGCGGACGAGATCACGCAGGCGATGCGGGACTGCCTGCGTCCGGACGGCATGCTGGCGGCCGAGCTGTCGGCCGCGCTCGCCGCCGAACTGCCCGCCTTCAGGCGCGACGGCGGCTTCGTGCGCGAGGGCTATGACGAGGCCCTCGACGAGACGCGCGGACTGCGCGACGAATCCCGCCGCGTCATCGCTGCCTTGCAGGCGCGCTATGCGAACGAGACCGGCGTGCGCGCGCTCAAGGTGCGCCACAACAACGTGCTCGGCTATTTCGTCGAGGTCACCGCCCAGCACGGCGACAAGCTGCTGGCGCCACCACTCAATGCAACCTTCATCCACCGGCAGACGCTCGCTGGCCAGGTGCGCTTCACCACCACCGAACTGGGCGCGCTGGAGGCGAAGATCGCCAGCGCCGCCGACCGCGCGCTCGGCCTCGAGCTCGACATCTTCGAACGGTTGTCCGCGCGCGTGCTGGCCGAGACTGAGGCCATCAAGCTGTGCGCCGAGGCACTCGCCCGCCTCGACGTCGCCAGCGCGCTGGCGCACCTTGCGGCGGAACGCGCCTATGCCCGCCCGCAGGTGGACGGTTCGCTCTCCTTCGTCATCGAAGGCGGCCGCCACGCTGTGGTCGAGCAGGCGCTGGCGCGCGACGGCGCGCCGTTTGTCGCCAACGATTGCGATCTGTCGCCGCCCGGCGACGAACAGGCCGGCCGCATCTGGCTGATCACCGGACCGAACATGGCGGGCAAGTCCACGTTCCTGCGGCAGAACGCGCTGGTCGCCATCCTCGCCCAGACGGGCAGTTTCGTGCCAGCGGCGAACGCGCATATCGGCATTGTCGACCGCCTGTTCTCGCGCGTCGGCGCGGCTGACGATCTGGCGCGCGGGCGCTCCACCTTCATGGTCGAGATGGTGGAGACCGCCGCCATCCTCAATCAGGCCGGGCCGCGCGCGCTGGTGATCCTGGATGAAATCGGCCGCGGCACCGCCACTTTCGACGGTCTGTCGATCGCCTGGGCCACCATCGAGCACCTGCACGACGTCAACAGAGGCCGGGCGCTGTTCGCCACCCATTTCCACGAGCTTACCGCGCTGGCCGGAAGGCTGAACCGGCTGCACAACGCCACCGTGCGGGTGAAGGAATGGCAGGGCGAGGTGGTGTTCCTGCACGAGGTGGTGGCCGGCGCCGCTGACCGTTCCTACGGGATTCACGTGGCGCAGCTCGCCGGCCTGCCGGCCCCGGTGATCGAACGCGCCAAGGGGGTGCTGGCCACGCTGGAGGCGGAGGACCGCGGCGTGTCCAAGGGCTTCGAGGACCTGCCGCTGTTCGCCGTACCGCCGCGGCCATCGCAGCCAACGCAAGATGATCCCCATGCGCCGTTGAAGGCTGTACTCGCCGCGCTCGATCCGGACGAGATGTCGCCGCGCGAGGCGATGGAGGCGCTCTACCGGCTGAAGGAAGAGCTGACGAAGGCGGAGAGGAAGTAGGCGTTCGCCCAACCCTCTCCGCCGCAATTGCCGGGCTTGATCACCCGCGCATTACGACACCGCCGCCAACGGCTGCGCGGTGCCGCAGCAGGCTTCGCAGATGCATTCGATGTGCCGGTGGTCGGTGCCGCAGCAGCCACCGAGCACGTTGATGTGCGGGAACCGGCGCAGCAGGTCGGCATATTGCGCGCCGAGCTCCTGCGGATTGCCGGTGTCGAGCTCGGGCGAATTGTCGAGCTCGGCGTGGCTCTTGCACGAGGAGTTCGCGCGCACCGCCCGCAGGCGCTCGATCCAGGGCGCGCCCGCGTCGAGCGCATCGGCAAAATGCGTCGGATGCGCGCAGTTGATCATGTAGTAGGCCGGCCCGTTGCCGGTCGCGCGATCGACCGCTTGAATCGCCTCACCCAGGGTCTCGCCGGTCGGCAGGCGGCCGTCGGTCTCGAGCGTGAACGAAATGACGCACGGCACGCCGGCGGCAAGCGCGGCACGCGCGACGCCGGTCGCCTCGTTGACGTTGGTCATGGTGAAGGCCGACACGAAGTCGACATTCGCCTCGCGCAAGACGCCGATCTGCCAGGCGTGGTAGTTCGTGGCTTCCTCGACCGTCATCAGCGCGCCGGGATCGTAGCCGTCGCCGCGCGGGCCGATGCAGCCGCTGATGACGATGGGCGTGCGCGCGGTTTCGTACTTCGCCCGCACCTCGCGCATCAGGTCGATGGCCGCGCGGTTGAGCTCGGCGAGCCGGTCGCGGCCGTAGCCGGCCTTGGCGGCCCAGTCGGGATTGGCGCGCCAGGTGGCACTCTCCAGAATGAAGCCGACACCGTGCTCGATGGCCATCGGCAGATAACGATCGAAATAATCGAGAATAGCCTTTCGGCCTTTTTCGGTTTCGAGCAGCACGAAGGCTTCGGCGTTCGGCAGGTCCCAGCCTTCGTGAAAAATAAGCGTGGTCTCCATGCCGCCGTCGGTGAGGAACAGGCGGTCTTCGAGCTGCGGCAACCGCTTGCGGCCTTTCAAATCGGTGAGTTGGGTCATCGGGCTTCTCCAAATTCTGGGGACGCGGAAAGCGCGTCGGTCGGGCGTGACAAACCAGAACCGCCGCCGCTCTTCTAGAGAACCCGTGGTGCACCGACGAACGTCACAAACAACGAATGAAATCAATGGCTTGTTGGCAATCATGGCCCGGCGCAGGCCGGCCCGGCCCTGTCAACTGGACTCGTGGTACAGTGCTTGTGAGTTGTTCGGAGACGATCATGGATGCCGTAGCACCACGCCGCGGCGGCGATACCCGCGAGCGCATTCTCGACACGGCGGAGACCGCGGTCCTCGACAAGGGCTTCGCGGCGACCTCGATCGACGAACTGATTGCCGCCGTCGGCATCACCAAAAGCGGATTCTTCTATCACTTCCGCGACAAGGGCGAGTTGGCCAAGGCGCTGCTGGTCCGCTACATCGAACGCGAGAACGAGCTGTTCGGCGAACTGTTCAAGCGCGCCGACGAACTCAACGAAGACCCGCTGCATGGTTTCCTGGTCGCCCTCAAAATGATGGCGGAGGTGATGAGCGACCTGCCCAGCGGCCATCCTGGTTGTCTGGTCGCCGCCTATTGCTATCAGGACCGACTGTTCGACAGGGAAATCCGCGAGCTCAACACCGCGGCAGTGCTGGGCTGGCGCGAACGGTTTCACGAGCGTCTTAAGCGGATTGCCGCGCGCCATCCGCCGCGCATCGCTGTCGATCTCGACGACCTCGCCGACATGCTCTCGGTGATCGCCGACGGCGGAATCATCTTGTCGAAGGTTATCAAGGACAAGGAAGCGCTGCCGCGGCAGGTCATGCTCTACCGCGAATTCGTCCGCATGATTTTTTCCGGCAACTAGGCCATAGCCTGCATACTGATCCAGCGAAACTCCGGTGATATTTTCGACATCGACATTGCGGCATTGCTGAAGACCAATCCATGCGGCTCACGATGCCGACGCGCCTGCCGTGTAAAGGTACCAGTGGGTCCAGCCGGCGGCGGCACGTGTGATCACCGGGCCCGGCCGGACCGCAGCCAGTTCCGCAACAGCCACAAAGACCCGTTCCAGGAGATACCGATCGCGAGCCCTGCGGCAAAGGCCCACCACACGCCGATCGTCTCGGCCAACAGGTGCACGGCGAACAGGCTCAGCCCCAACCCGATCAGCGGCGCCTGCACATGCGCGGCCACGCTCGCCGCTGCCGGCCCGCCGACGCGCGGGTGCAGGATGACGAAGAACGAGCCCATGGCGACGGGAAAGAAGGCGAACAGGCCCGACCAGTAGGAGCCGATCGAATGGCTCGCCGCGGTGACCACAATGACGCAGAGTGTCACCACACCGGCGCGCCAGGCGAGATCGCCGCCGGTCAGATGCACACGCTTGATCGCACTCTCCCGGCGAAAGCGCTTGCCGGCCATGATCGCGAACGGAAACACGATGACGATGAGCAGCAGCGCGCGCGCCGCGGTCCAGTCGACGAACCGCGACAGCGCCGCCAGCATGAACCAGACCAGGAACGCGCCGCTCAGGCTGACCAGCAAATTAAGGCGCTGCGCCAGCGCCGCGTAGCAAAGCGCGAACAGCGCCACCATCGCGTTCGCCACCATGCTGCCAACTGCGCTTTGCGCGATGAAGGCCGGCGTGTGCTCGACGGCGAGAATGATCATGGCGGCGCCGCCAGCGGTCGGTAGCGAGGCGATCAGCGAGCCGATGAACGGACCACTGCGCTCCACCACCACCGAGGCGACGACTACGATGCCGACGGTCATCGCGATCTTGAGTAGCAACCCAGCAAGAAACAGCGTCATCGGCGCACGCTCACAGGGCGATGCCGTGGCGGCGCGCGAAGAACACGGTGAGTCCCCAGGCAACCGAGGTGGCGAGCGCCAGCGCCAAACCGATCGCCGCGCCGAGAATGTCGGCAGTGAAATGCAGCACCAGGCAGGCGCCGGCGAAGCCGACCAGGCCGACCACCGCATTGGCCATCACCGCCGCGGTCGGCTTGCCGCCGACGCGCCGGTGCAGGATCAGGATCACGCTGATGAGGATGATGGGAAACACTGCCAGGATGCCGCTGGCGGCGGGTCCTATGCTGTAGCTCAGAGTTACCGTCACGCCGACCAGCACCGCGACGAGACCCGCGCGGAGCGCCAGATCGTACCAGTAGGTGCGCACCGGCGGGATTGGCACATGGCGCAGCGGCCGCGCCAGCGCGATGCAGGCCGGCAGCACCACGACATTGAGCAGGCCGGCGCTCAGCGCCGTCCAATGAATCTCATTCACGCTCCAGGCCAGCGCGCACCAGACCAGCAGGGCGAGCATGAGACTGACCGACGCCGATCGCCTCTGCGCGAGCAGTGCGTAGGTGAGCGCGAAGATCACATTGACAGTGTTGATGGCGAGGCTGCCGATCGCGCTCTCACCAATGAAATGCGCGCCGTGGTCAAGGGCGAGAAACACGTAGACCGGGCCGGCGCCGAGCGGCAACGTCGCCACCAGCCCGCCGACCAGCGGCCCCACCCGCTCGGCGGTCACCGTCGCCGCGACCACGAAGCCGGCGGTGACGGCCATTTTCACGGCGAGCGTGAGGGCGAAGTAAAGGTCGGGGGGCATTGGGCGCGCAAACGACACCACGTTGTCGTGCCCCGCGCAAGCGGAGCATCCGGTAATCGCCGCCGCACATAGCTGCCATGAACGGCCGCAATACCGGTCATCCGCCTTCGCGGATGATGACACTTTGATTGACTATACGCGCTCCAGCTTAACCTCGACCGGCGGTCCGTTTTTAATGGTCTGAAAGACCACGCAATAGCGCTCGGTAAGCTTGAGCAACTGGTCAAGCTTGTCCTGCGGCGCGTCGGTATCGAGATCGAAGCGCAGGCGGATTTCGCGAAAGCCGACCGGCGCATCCTTGGCCACGCCGAGCGTGCCGCGGAAATCGAGCTCGCCTTCCGCCGAGACCGTGCCCGCCCTGAGCGGAATGGCGAGCGCGGTGGCCACCGCCTTCACCGTCACGCCGGCGCAGGCGACCAGCGCCTCCAGCAGCATGTCACCCGAGCACAGTTCCATGCCGGAACCGCCGCTGGCCGGATGCAGGCCGGCGACGGCGAGCGCGCGGCCGGTCTCCAGCTTGCAGGCGATATTGGCGTCGTCGAGCGCACCCTTGGCATGAAGCGTGACGACGGCGGCCTCCGGCTCGTTCCTGTAGCGCTCCTTCAACGGCGCCTGCATGGCGCGTAGAGCTTCGGCGTCCATGGCAGTTTCCTCTCGCTACGCCGGCGTCAGCACCACGCGACCGACCACCTTGCCGGCGCGCAGCTCGCCCATCACGGCATTGACCTCGTCGAGCGGGCGCGTGGCGACCGGTACGTCCGGCATGCCTTTTGCGCGCACGAGTTCCATCAGCTCCTTCATCTCGTGCTGGCTGCCGACATAGGAGCCCTGGATCGTCAACGCGCGCATCGGGATCGGCGGCAGCGATACCGTGAGGTCGCCGCCGTAAAGACCGACGATGATGTATTTGCCGCCCTTGATCAGGCTATCGTAGCCGACACGCGCGCTCGCCGAGGAGCCGACCAGATCGATTACCGCCCACGCGCCGGCACCCTCGCTCGTCAGTTTCATGATCTGCTGCGTCGCGTCGGGCGCGCCGCCATCGACGACATGCGTGGCGCCGGCCTTTTTCGCGGCATCGCGCTTGGCCGGATCAACATCGACGACGGTCGCGCTGTGACCGCCCATCTTCTGATGGAGGGCCAGGCACATCAGGCCGAGCCCGCCGGCGCCAATGATGACGGTCGGCTCGGACTTCAATGTCGGCACTTTTTTCAGCGCGCCATAGGTCGTCACGCCCGAGCAAGCGAGCGGAGCGGCACGCTCCGGCGACAAATCGCCGATGTCGAAGAGGTATTTCGGGTGGGGCACGAGCATGTGCGTGGCGTAACCGCCGTTGGAAAAGACGCCGAGGCTCTTCATGGTACGGCAGAGATTGTCGTCACCGCGTAGACAGGCCGGGCAGGTGCCGCAGCCGATCCACGGGTCTGCCAGCACGCGCCGGCCGACCTTGACGCCCTTGGCGTCCGGTCCGACCGCCACCACTTCGCCCACGTTCTCGTGCCCGAGCGTCAGCGGCAGCTTCATGCCGCGGTCTTCCAGGTTCAGCTTCTTGCCGCCGCCCATGTCGAAATAGCCGTCGGCGATATGCAGGTCGCTGTGACAGACGCCGGCGGCGAGTACTTTCAGCAGCACCTCGGTACCCTTGGGTTCCGGCGTCGGCTGCTCGTTGAGCCGCAGCGGTTGGCCGCACACGCAGACCTGGAACATGCGCATTTCGATTCCCTCCCCGCCTTATTTCTGGTCTGTGGCCGCGTGTCCCGATGCGAGGGCGGCTGGCCCGTGACAACCAACCATACTCCGGAGCCCTCGTCATCATGGCGTGCGGGCATGGCCCGCGGCCTACAAAAGCATCGAAAATTCAGCTCAGGCCCCCGCCGCAGGGCACCTCGCGGATATCTTTCGCCGGGCCCGGTGACTTCCCGCCGCTACTCCGCTATCCCGGTTGACCCATGGCTTCACTTGCTCTCGACACCGGCGTCCGCGCACCCGAGCATTCCGGCCGCGGCTCGGGCGAACTGATTGACGCCCGCGCGCTTGCCGCCGACCTGGAAAAGTTCGCCGCCCAGCACCGCGGCGACGAGCGCGACCTGCGCGCGCAGGTCGCGCAACGGCTGAAGACAGCGCTCGGCGACGGCACCGCCAAGGCCGAAAAGCTGCTGCTGAAGGACCGCCACGGCCGCCGCTGCGCCGAGCGGCTGTGCCGGATGGAAGACGAGATCATCCGCATCCTGTTCGATTTCGCGCGCAAGCATCTCTACCCCTCGCAGAATCCGTCCGAGGCCGAGCGCATGGCGGTGATCGCCACCGGCGGCTACGGCCGCGGCCTGCAGGCGCCGGGCTCCGACATCGATCTGCTGTTCCTCTTGCCCTACAAGCAGACCGCCTGGGGCGAGTCAGTCGCCGAAGCCATCCTCTATTGCCTGTGGGACATGGGGCTGAAGGTCGGCTACGCAACCCGCTCGGTCGACGAGTGCATCCGTCAGTCCAAGGCGGACATGACCATCCGTACCGCCATCCTTGAGGCGCGCTTCCTGCTCGGCGACCGCGCGCTGTTCGACGAATTGCAGTCGCGCTTCGACAACGAGGTGGTGCGCAATACCGCCGCCGACTTCGTCGCCGCCAAGCTGGCCGAGCGCGAGGAGCGCCACCGCCGCGCGGGCCAGTCGCGCTATCTGGTCGAGCCCAACGTCAAGGACGGCAAGGGCGGCCTGCGCGACCTGCACACCTTGTTCTGGATCGCGAAATACGTCTACCGCGTGCGCGGACGTGACGAGTTGATCAAGTGCGGCGTATTTGACAAGCAGGAATACCTGCTGTTCCGCCGCTGCGAGAACTTCCTGTGGTCGGTGCGCTGCCACATGCATTTCGTCACCGGGCGCGCCGAGGAGCGGCTGTCGTTCGACATCCAGCGCGAAATCGCCGTGCGGCTCGGCTACACCGCGCATCCGGGGCTGCGCGACGTCGAGCGCTTCATGAAGCACTACTTTTTGATCGCCAAGGACGTCGGCGACCTCACCGCCATCCTGTGCGCCGAACTGGAGAACGCCCACGCCAAGAGCGTACCGGTCCTAAGTCGCGTGATGGCGCGGCTGCGCCCGGTCCAGCGCAAGCGGCTTGCCGACAACGACGACTTTCTGATCGAGAACAACCGGATCGACCTGGTCAATGACAACGTCTTCAAGCGCGACCCGGTCAATCTGATCCGCATCTTCCATCTGGCGCAGAGGCATAACCTCGCCTTCCACCCCGACGCCATGCGCACGATCACGCGCTCGCTCAGGCTGGTGGATGCCAAACTGCGCGACAACCCGGAAGCCAACCGTCTGTTCCTGGATGTCCTCACATCCAAGAAAGACCCGGAGACCGTGTTGCGGCGCATGAACGAGTCCGGCGTGCTCGGCAAGTTCGTGCGGGCCTTTGGCAAGATCGTCGCCATGATGCAATTCAACATGTATCACCACTACACGGTGGACGAGCACCTGTTGCGCTGCATCGGCATCCTGCAGGAGATCGAGAACGGCGCTGCCACTGACTCGCCGTTGGCCAACGAGCTGATCCACAAGATCCAGCCCGCCCACCGCAAGGTTCTCTACGTCACGCTGTTCCTGCATGACATCGCCAAAGGGCGGCCGGAGGACCATTCCATCGCCGGCGCGCGCGTCGCCAGACGCTTCTGCCCCAGGCTCGGCTTCTCCGCCGCCGAAACCAATCTCTGCGCCTGGCTGATTGAAAATCATCTGGTGATGTCCAGCGTGGCGCAATCGCGCGACCTGTCCGACCGCAAGACGATCGAGAATTTCGCCGCCGTGGTGCAGTCGGCGGAACGACTCAAGCTGCTCACCGTGCTGACCACCGCCGACATCAAGGCGGTCGGCCCCGGTGTGTGGAACGGCTGGAAGGCGCAACTTATCCGCACGCTCTATTACGAGACCGAGCCGGTGATCACCGGCGGCTTCTCCGAGGTCAACCGCGCCCAGCGCGTGGCCATGGCGCAGGCCGAGTTCCGGGAGGCGATGGGCGATTGGCCGCAGGATGAGCTGGAGACCTATGTCAGCAAGCTCTACCCGCCCTATTGGCTGAAGGTGGACCTGCCGCACAAGATCGAGCACGCGCGCTTCGTGCGCAGGACCGACGCGGCGAAGAAGTCGCTGTCAACCACGGTGGCCTTCGATGTCGAGCGTGCGGTAACCGAACTCACGGTGCTCTGCCCCGACCATCCGTGGCTGCTGTCGATCATCGCCGGCGCCTGCGCGGTGGCCGGCGCCAACATCGTCGACGCGCAGATCTACACCACCACCGACGGGCGCGCACTCGACACCATCTCGCTCCGGCGCGAGTTCGACCGCGAGGAGGACGAGCAGCGGCGCGCTACGCGCATCGCCGAGTCAATCGAGCAGGCGCTGCGGGGCGAGTTGCGGCTGCCCGAGGTGGTGAACAAGCGTGCCGCGCCCAAGGGCCGCATCCGCGCATTCGCGCTCGAGCCGGCGGTCACCATCAACAACCAGTGGTCCGATCGCTATACGATGGTCGAGGTGACCGGCCTCGACCGGACCGGCCTGCTCTACGAACTGACCGCAACCCTGTCCAAGCTCAATCTCAACATCGCCAGTGCCCACGTCGCCACTTTCGGCGAGCGCGTGGTCGACGTGTTCTACGTTACCGACCTGCTCGGCGCGCAGATCACCTCACCCACCCGGCAGGCGGCGATCAAGCGCGCGCTCATTGCGCTGTTCAAGGCGCGCGACGGCGATGGCAAAGCCAGGGCCTAGTCGTAAGCTATTGAAATTAATATAATTTATTACGACACTGGCGAGCGCTGCGTGCGCGCGCCCCTGATCGCACCGGGCGGAAGTGGCCAACCCGGTGTTCGCCGCCGCGCACCGAGGACCGCCGTCCGGCCCTAATTCTCCGCCTCCAGCGCCCGCCGCAGCCGGCGGATCATGACGCCGCGGGCGCGGTCGTCGGCGGCGGCCTCGACCGCGTCGTTGATGTCGAGGATCAGCGCCGACATGTCGTTGTGCCAGTCG
>Ga0210122_1000865_pt1 | contig 10583 bp, 9 predicted proteins | sample Muzzi_CordB_D2_FD_185530 | JGI IMG/M metagenome (GOLD analysis project Ga0210122, IMG submission 185530) | Wetland microbial communities from San Francisco Bay, California, USA, that impact long-term carbon sequestration - Muzzi_CordB_D2 (SPAdes) | ecosystem: Environmental > Aquatic > Marine >... | reverse complement strand
GCAGCGTTGAACACATGGCCGCAGGCGGAGCAAAATACCAACTGAATGTCTCCACGGGAGGCATTGATGGCTTCAGTATGGGTGTTCCATAAGACATTGCAGTGTGTCGGTACAGCCGCAATCTCAATTACAATTTCAAGGTTATCCGCTCCGCAGACTACACAGCCTGTTGAGGAATGCTCAAGGTGACTCATGGCTTGCTCAAAGTTTTTTGAAATGGTTTACACAACGGGGAGTAATTCTGCCTTAACCCCTAAACGATCAAGTTCTTGTTGAATTTCAGTACAATAGATGGGGTTCATCACAATCACCACCTCCGGTTTGTACTCTTTCAAAAATTCCGGGCCAACAATCTCCTGTCCGGTTCCGGCTATGAAGGTGTTGTGTTTACGAGGATTAATATCAACCACAAACTCAATCTCACTATGAAGGCCCACCGTGGTTAGAAAAGCGACACCCTTTGACCCACCTCCCCAAATTACGACCCGGCGGTTGTGTTGGGCAAATTCATATAATTTATGCTGCCAGGCTTTCACTTGAAGAGGACAGCGTTGAGCAAAATCGGTGACATCCTGTCTCAAGGTATTCAAGTCATTCCCCATATCCGATGGGGTATTATTTATAGTTGAGTTCAATCCGGCTTCAATCATCAGGTACTGACCATTATAATCGCTAGTGAGATGGAGAATTTCAAAGCCGCAGCGTAAAAACAATCGAGCTAACGAAGCGGCACTAAAATAGGAACAATGCTCATAGTAGATGTCCCAAAAGGCTACTTCGCGCAAAATACGGACCATATCTGGGACTTGAAAGAAGATGATGGTCTCGGTTTGGGTCTCAATGGCCTGCCGAACCATCCTGACAAAATCAGCCGTCTGAGGGATATGCTCCAAGGTCATTTTGCAGCAGATAAAATCACCCTGATAGTTGGCATACTTATCCGAATAAAAATCCTGAATGAAAGTCAAACGGCCTTCTTGCTTACGGGTACTACCGTTACCCACATACGCGGGATCAAAGCCAACGCCTTGATTTTCACCAAGCTCACACAATAAAGTTAAAAACTCACCTTGCCCACAGCCAATCTCGATGATACGTTTGTGGTGTAAATCGTATTTATCAATTAATTGTTGCGCCAGGCGGCGATGAAAAGTATTGAACGTACCCGAATAACTCTGAGTCGGGTCGTATTCAATGGAATACTCATTCAACTCAGGGTCGAAGGTAATATTAGAAATGAAACCACAGCTATCACAAAAGGCCAGCCTGATATCCCCTTTTGGATAGGCTAAAGCTTCCTGGCGGGTGGGCAAAAGCAACACGCTATGAGCCGGTACATTATTCAATTCATAAAAAATCGACATATCTGCCTCACCGCAGTTGGGACAGTTATGATTGACCGGCTTCATGTATGTTTTCCTCTTGTCTCAAGCGAAATATGGCCCAAATTAACAGCCCTAACGAAATTGCAACGATAAGAGATTGAATGGTCTCATTGGTAACTAAGGCCAGTCCTATTTCATGAGTACTCCAGCCCTGTCGATGCAACCAGAGGGGAAGCTGAATGTTCAGGAACGTCCCGCCTAATGCCCCGACCGCTGCCAGAATGGTGGCAATCAAAACCAGCCGGGTAGCGGCCCGCTGTTTAGCTCGATATCTTACAGCTAAGATGATTCCTGCCAAACAGATGAGTAACAGGGGTATTTGAGCGGCATAGCTCCCCAGTAGCACAAACCACTCCCAGGGAGACCGGCTAATAGGCGTAACGCTAACGTTGCCAAATGTAACATCTGTATGGTGAGCGACCAGTAATACCGAGCCGAACATAGGATTCCATAATCTTTGCTGTCCCTGAAAAATCCATGATTCTGGCTCAGGCTGATCGGCTTCCCACATTTTGAAGCTATACAAATTAGTATAGCCGGGAATAGTCTCGACCCGTAATTTGAGTTTGTAGGGCACATTAAACTCTATCGCCTGACCAACAGGGCCTACCGCCATGGGAAGCACTTTGTTGCCGCCCAGTACTAACTGTGTCCTTGACTGGTCGACCCATATTATAGACCCAGTACCGCCAAGCGGCCACCAACCATAGGCAGGCTGGGAGTCATCCCATACTCGATGTCCCTGCCAGCGAGCGACCACAAACACAGCGGCCCCATTACTAGGAAACTCAAAGCGCGGCTCCGCGCCATGAATGGTAATAGGTACAGTCACCTCGTAATCATCCCACCACATATCACCCACAGCTACCAGGCGATCATAGCCCAAGGTTGTAGGTCGGATACCGTCAGCTTGTACTGTCCACTCTCCATCCACAATTTGGGCCACTTCTTGAATGTCCGGCGTCGCCCCCCAATCGAAAGTATAGGGCAGGGGTACAGTACTATTGGGTGTATATTCAATGGTGACGGTTTCAGTTACTTGTTGATTGTCGTTGGAGACGGCGGTTATCACCACTTCATTAAGGCCGGAGCGCAGTTCTGTGTGATAAATGTCGATGTTGAAATCGCCTGGTGCGGCCAGGCGGCGGGTATCTGGCCCAATAGAGAGGGAACGTTCAGGTCTCCCATTGAGTGAGTAAGTAAGCGAGGCCAAATCGTCTGGATTGGACACATTCCCTAGAATATTTACCCAGTTTTGTGCCATAGCTGGCTGTCCAAAAATTTGATGTTGACCATACCAAACATTTATGACCGGCACATCTGCGCTAACCGGGTTCGGGACGATAAAATTCAACCCCATTAAGATTAGTACTAATACAAATGAACATAGACTTTTGCGTTGCAATTTCATTGACATTTATCCTTAATCAATTATCGTAGGTCGTTTTGGTAAGGGTTGTTCTTTACCCAGAAATCTGATTATTAAATATAATAGATACCCTAACGGAATAAACATCATAAGTCCATAATACAGTACCCCGTACACTGGCAGAAAAGCCGAGCTAATACGAATGCGCCAGGTGTCGACCGGCAAGATATACTGAAAAAAAGTCACGTGCGGGGTCAGGGCAAAAGTGTAATGTTGGTCTAAAGAATCGATATAGGCATCTAAGGTTGCCCCATTGTAAAGGATAACAAGATGATGAGGTTGCGTATCGGTAAAAATATTAGGGATAGCTAACTCTGGTTTCGTTCCATTTTCGCCGGTGGCCGGTGTACGCAACCGTATGATTAAATCAGAACCATCTTGCCCTACCATAAAATTTCGATAAAAGGGATTGGCGGAAAGGGTCACAATCCGGGCCGGGCCGGTTTGGTCCAGGTTGGTTGTGGTAACCATAAGACTGAGCGTAAATTGTGATGTATCGGCTAATCTTCGAAATAGATTAGTGGTCGGCGTGTGACTACGCAACCAATGATTTGAGTCAAGCGCAACACCCGTTTCTAAAGGTACAGTTGGGCGAGTCCCATGCCAGCTTAAATTTGGCTGCTGCTGAGTTTGGTCAGCCAGTGATGTGGTGGAGGTGAGTGGGTAATAAGCTATCAAAGAGTCTACTATCTCTCCGTTGAAAACCCGGCTTATCTCTTTTTCTGATATGGCGTAGTCGGCAATTTGTAGGTTTGAGACGCTGCCCTGCCAGGGACGGTCTCCATTTTTCTCGTTACCCAATAGCAATGGGTATGAAGGGTCCCAATTGTTAAGCCCGGTGGCATTGGTTAAACTAACATAGCTAACCCCCATCACCATTAAATGACTTGTAATAATTGCCGCCAACAGCATCCTTGGGAATCGGGGCAGATAGTTTAGAAGTTTTTCTCCCCAAAAATAAAAAATTAGAAGCCCACAAAATGTACCGATACTATTTGCCAAAATATCCGCCAGTGATGGGTTGCGGGCAGAGAGAAATAACTGCAAAATCTCAACCATCGTCGACAGCCCAATACCGGAAAAAATCACAATTACTACCACAATCTGGCGATACCTCTTTGCTCTTGACAATAGCAAGTAAACCAACCCAAAACTAAAGGGGATAAACAGTAAAATATTCCTGAGATAGTCAACGAGTGCATCCGATGTGACAAAGCTGAAATCAAAAGACGCAGATTGGTGCGAAAAGAGAAAATCGAATGGGAAAAGGGTGGTATATAAAATCAGGAGCAAGCCACCAGTCCCAATGATCCTCCCCCATTGGGCTGGAAGTTTTCGGTTAGTGGCTATTGTCGACTTCATGGTCCTTGATGTCATATTCTTGCTAATTTCAAATTGAAATCTGCCTTGAAAAAGTATGAGTATAATCAAGGTAGCGATTAAATGATTTCTGGTATAGGTATTGGAAGAACAAATTTACCTCCACCTTGTCGATATTCGGCCTGCTGTTGCATTATCTCTTTAGCGAAATTCCAGGCCAGCAACAAAACATAGTCTGGTTTATCTTCGAGCAGTTTTGTAGGAGGGTAAATGGGTAGATGATTGCCACCCATAAAACGGCCATGTTTAAATTTGTTCAAATCAACCACATAGTCAACTAATGTTTTATCAATGCCAACATAACTGAGAAAGGTGGCTGCCTTGGCCGCCGCCCCATAGGCAGCGATTCTTTTACCATCTTGCTTAAGCCCCTGTAGAAGCTCTAGCAAATCCTGCTTAATTTGGTGGGCTTGACGGGCAAAGTTTAGATAATAGTCGATTTGATCGATACCCTTCTCGGCCTCTTCGGCCAGTAACAATTCAACTCCCTCTTTTTGGGCAGGATGATGTTCTACAAATAAGCGCAAAGAACCCCCATAAGTGGGTATGCGCCGCACATCATTGAGGAAAAGTCCGTGGCTTCTAAACAAGCGGTCCAGGGCAGTGACCGAAAAATAACACAGATGCTGGTGATAAACCGTGTCAAACTGACACTGGTCTACCAAATCAGCCACATAGTGAACTTCCATAACCGCCACCCCTGTCTCTTTCAGCAAAATCTTGATGCCTTCCACAAAGCCGTTCAAATCCGGCACATGGGCCAGTACGTTATTCGCCAGAAACAGGTCGGCCATTTGACCTTCGGAGCGTAGTTGAGAGGCTAGCCCCTTATCAAAATAGGTACATAAGGTAGGGATACCGGCCTGTTGAGCCGTCTGGGCTGGCGCTTTAGCCGGGTCAATCCCCAAAACAGGAATGCCCTTGCTAACAAAATTTTTGAGCATGTAGCCATCGTTGCTGGCGGCTTCAATAACCAAACTCTTCTCATGGAGGTTGTTGTTCTCAATCAATTCACCGGCGCTAGTGGCAAAGTGTTGCAATAATGATTGGGACACTGAGGAGAAGTAGGGGTAATCTTTGTGAAACAGCACATCCGGCGAAACGGTTTCTTTTATCTGCACCAGAGCCGAGTCCGGACAAAAGGCCAGAGTCAAAGGAGCCAATAATTCGGTGTCAATGCCTTGTTCAATAGCCTGTACCTGTTCCGCAGTGAGCAGGCGATCGGCTAGGGGAGTGTGACCATAGGCTAAAACGGTTTCCATGTTGGGTGAGTTGCTAGCCCGGCAGCGGTCCTCCACGGTATAAAACATTCAACAATTCCCTAAATCAAACCCGTACTGACTCACGCCAGCGCAGCGTTTCATCCAATTGCTGGCTTGCTAACAACTTTTGAATGTGGGCGATACGTTGGTATCGAGGGCCTTCAAACTCTTCCAGAGTTAGTCCTGTTTTTTGATAAGCAAGGTAAAGCTCCTCGGCCCCCTGGCGAGCATTCCACTGCGGCTGAATATCGGGTAAAGTACGTTTGATTTTTTCGCAATTGACCCGGTAACAGCGTTTATCTGGCCCGGCATCGGGAGCATATTCCAGGCGGCTGCCTGGCACGGTATCGACCACAATCTGGGCCAGTTCGCTGATACGGTAATTTTCTTCGGTTTGCCCAACATTAAAGGCTTGATTGTGGATCAAGTGTTGCGGTGCGTACAGGGTAGAAACAAAGGCATGGGCAATATCTTGGATGTGTACAATAGGCCGCCAAGGACTACCATCGCTTTTGAGATAGACCAGCCCGGTGGTAAAGGCCCAGGCGACCAGGTTATTCAGTACCAAATCAAAGCGCAAACGGGGCGAAACGCCATAAGCCGTGGCGTTTCGTAGAAAGGTGGGGCTAAAGTTATCATTGGCCAGTTCGGAGACAGCTTTTTCAACGTTTACTTTTGAAACGCCATAGGGTGTAACCGGGTTAAATTCGCCTTCTTCGTCAATCATGTTTTCCCCGGCTGCGCCATAGTTACTGCACGAAGAGGAGAAAATAAAGCGTCGAACACCCGCCTCTTTGGCAAGTTGCGCCAGACGCACCGAGGCCCGATGATTGATTTCATCGGTGAGGGTAGGATTTAGATTGCCGAGAGGGTCGTTAGAAAGACCGGCCAGGTGAAGTACAGCCTCAAAGCCTTCAAGGTCTGACAAGGTGACATCACGGATGTCTTTTTTTATAGAGGGGATATGGGGCAAATCATTGCCAAAGGTGCATTGTTCAAATAGGTCGCTGTCCAGACCGACCAGGTTGTGACCGGTCTCAACCAGCATGGGGCCAAGTACTGTTCCTATATACCCAAGATGTCCAGTAAGCAAAACGCGCATATTAATTCTCCCAAACTTTCCAAGGGGCGTGGCTGCTTTGCCATAGGGTTTCCAAAATGTGTTTCTCACGCAGGGTGTCCATGCATTGCCAAAAGGAGGTGTGACGATAGGCCATTAACTGACCGTCTTTAGCCAGCCCTTCTAGCGGTTCATGCTCCCATTGAGTATCATCACCATCAATATAATCGAATATGCCAGGCTCAAGTACAAAAAAAGCCCCGTTAATCCAACCTTCACCAGCTTGAGGTTTTTCTGTAAATTCAGCCACTTGGTTGCCGTCGAAGACCATATGACCGTAACGGGCCGGAGGTCGCACCGCGGTGAGGGTGGCTAACTTGCCATGAGCGCGGTGGAAATCCAGCAAGTCACGCAGGTTAATATCAGCTACACCATCACCCCAGGTGAGCATAAATGTTTCGTTGCCCATGTACGGAGCCAGCCGTTTAATTCGCCCCCCCGTCATGGTTGACATGCCGGTATCTATCAATTCTACGGTCCAATCCGGTTTGTAGCCGCCGTTCATCGCCACCTGGCCGGTGCTCAGGTCAATTTTTAGATTGCTATTCAGGGCACAGTAATCCACCATGTATTTCTTGATAATTTCACCTTTATAGCCTAAGGCAATGACAAAATCTTTGAAATCATAATGGGCATAGTGGCGCATGATGTGCCACAAAATGGGCTGTCCCCCTATTTCAACCATCGGTTTGGGCTTAATTTGGGTCTCTTCGGCCAGCCGAGAGCCAGCCCCACCCGCTAAAATACCAACTTTCATGGAGTCCTCCCCGATTTTATTCTTGAGGTTATTTTCGTGATATTAAACAAATCTTCGGCGATACCAAGCCACTTCTTGGGTACCAGAGTAAACCGCGCTACTTCCATGAAGCAACGTTTACGTTCGGACCAACTTAACGGAGCGCGGCGAATGGCTCTAAGATATTCAAAAAGGCGTCGCCAGTGGGGAAACACAATTTTCCCTTTCTTTAAGGGGTCAAACCAGGCGGCCAGTTCGGCTTCGGTTTTGTTAACAGTGGTTGAAATTTCAGGATGGATTCTCCTGAGAAATAGATGTTCGGGGATTTGATAAAAACAGCCGTATAAGGCCAGTTCTCCCAATAAATTTCTGTCAGAGCGAGGATAGTTGCCTATGCATTGTGTTTTACTCAGGGTTCTGGTTCGGATTAGACCAAAAACCGGATGACACCACCCCGGATTCTCAAAGAAATGGCTCAACCGTTCAGAAGCTCTGGGAGACTGAAGATGGAGGTTATCCGCATAGGTCCACTGGGGTTCATTATTTTCATCGACAAAGAGTGTAAGTGGATAAGCAACAACAACATTAGGGTTGTGGTTTAGTATCTCCACACATCGTTGTAAGAATTCCGGGGCGCACATATCGTCGTGGGCGGCCCATTTAAAATACTCTCCAGCCGCTACTTCAAAGGTAAAGTTAAAGTTTTTCGCCGCCCCAACATTTTTTTCGTGCCGGTAATAGCGAATACGTGGCTCTCTGGCCGCGTAACTCCGGTATATTTCTTCGGTACGGTCGGTTGAGCCATTACCAGAAATGATAATCTCAAAATCCGTGTAGGTTTGTGCCAGCAGGGAATCCAGGGCCTGACTCAGATAATTTTCTCCATTGAAAACCGGCAGACCGATACTGACGCGAGGGGTGTGCTTACTCATCGCATCGCCTTTCGCATGGTAAGGGTAACTTTTGAGAAGGTACTGAAGCGTCACTCGGTTTGATGGCAGATGGCTCTAAAATGTTTGCTAGACGCTCCACGTATACATCCAGGTTCAATTCCTGTTCTACTCGTTGACGACCATTCTGGCCCATTCTATGGGCCTCTTTGGGGTGAGACAACAAATATTGAATAGCCTCTCGCCAGCTTTTAATATCTCCTGGCTCAACCAGAATTCCGCTTTCCCCATCTATGATGTAATCAAGCAACCCCGGTGAGCGCGTGGCAATCACAGCCCGGCCCATACTCATAGCCTCAAGCACCACCGTTGCCCCGGCGGAATATACCGTTTCATGGACAGGAACCACCACAAATTGCGTTCTGGCATAAAGTTCTCTAAGTTCCACCAGTGGAATGTGTTTAACAAGCGTGGTGTTTTGGGGAACAGCGCCAGGTATCTTCATGTTTTTTTCACGAGCATCCCAAGCTCCCGAGGCTGCCACCAACAATTCTACCGGCAAACCATCCACGGCTTGAAAAAGGGTCCCATAATCACGCGACCGGGTCTCGCCAAGGCTCATAATAAAATTCGATTGTTGTTCAACTTTAGTAGATAGCGGTGAAAAGAAGCGATGGTCACGGCTATAGGGAATAACGTGTACGCGTTCCGCAGGCGCACCCAGTTTCACCAGATGCTGCTTCATACTGTTACAATGAACCAGTATCGTATCAATGCTGGGTAGCAATTTAAGCCGGGTAATGGTTTGCTCCTGCCGTTGAGACCAGCATTGAAACATGGCGACAAAGCGGTTATCTCCATGAAAGGCTTTATAAATGCCAGCCAGAGGGATACCTACCCGTTCGGACATCGCAAAGATGGTCTTATATGACGATTTTATCAGGACACTCCTCAACGCCAGATAAAGGTCGGAGCGTATTTGTGTTTCCAGGTATCGGTAAAGGCGACCCAGCTTTGTGCGATCATAAGCTGTATAATTCAGCACATCCGCGTCAATCAGACGCTGCAACTCCAGATAATCGACACGGGAATAGCGTATGTGTTCGGTGTCGGCTAACTGGTCTGGTTTTAGTCCGGCAGTTGCCAGCACTAAAGTATTGACCATTCAGAACTTCGCTTTTAGTTAAGAAAAAAGTTAGAATTTACTTTAGATTAAATAATAACGCACCTTGATATGAATATACTTTGAATACAATTGGAAAATGGTTAGAATCTAATCCTATACTTTTAGGTTGACTTGTTCAAACCCGGTCACTGGATGAGCCAACCTCAAGTATTAAGCAAAATGAGTGAACAGTCTGACAAAACAGAGCAATCGGCATTGCATAAATGCTATCAACTTCTTAATCGAACTGACTAACGAATCTGAACCAGTAAGTACAACCGTTTATAGTCAAACCGCTAACCGAAAAATACCAGAACCAAAAAAACGAGACGAAATAAAGCGTTAGTTCAGAATTTTAGTACGAAACGGATAAAAAAAAGGTCTGCCGGGTGAATTTGGCCCCTTTTGATCAGTCTATTCTGAGTGTAACCTGGAGGATTATGCAACAGTTTCTCTTGCAATTTCCTGAAAGATCGTCTGTTGCAAACTCTTCTTTCCCTAAAACACACTTAACCTCTGCATATCTAACGCCGTCAACCTTGGATAAAACGACTTTGACACGAAGCAATTTGGCAATTTTGCGTCTTGCCTCAAATTTGGTATCAGCTTTGTCTAACCCCTTACGGATCGTGGCAGCAAAAGCGTGTATCTCTGCTATGTCATTTTCCATCAAAGTGTCTGGTGTCATCTTGCCTTGAAGTGACTTAATGGCTTCCTCGTAATGAAGTAGACGAGTGAAGCCATCGCCACGAATCCAACCGGCCATTAGCATATCAAAAACATCTGACCAGCGCAGTGGAGGGATCTAATTTTGCTAACCTGTTGGTGATTGCTAATGCGCATCAAACTTTGATGTAATATCCTCACTGGGTGTATAATAGGCTCAGGCCGATAATTCTCAGGTGACAGTTACTATTCGTGATTTTTATGGGTAAATTAAGTAATTGCCATTTTCTCCTACTTTGAGCCATTCTATCACGTGGGCAAGTCTCGTAACCTATAAGCCGGGATAATATGGGATAGGGGCTGGCGTCCACATATGAGCTAACATAATTCCTGGGCGGCAGTATCAAAGTTGTCAGATGGCCTGATATGAACATGACCTTCAGTCACATTCTACCTGTTAATCCTGGACCCCATCCTGGCTCAATTCTAACTTTTTTCTAACTATTTTCCTACACCTTTATCATTAAATATTGATACACTCATTCCTATA
>Ga0210122_1000862_pt1 | contig 10624 bp, 10 predicted proteins | sample Muzzi_CordB_D2_FD_185530 | JGI IMG/M metagenome (GOLD analysis project Ga0210122, IMG submission 185530) | Wetland microbial communities from San Francisco Bay, California, USA, that impact long-term carbon sequestration - Muzzi_CordB_D2 (SPAdes) | ecosystem: Environmental > Aquatic > Marine >... | reverse complement strand
GCGTGACCGCCAGTGTCGGCAAGCGTCATGATCAGCACTGGCTGATACTGAATCTGCCCGCCGACGGATCGGTGCAGCTGGAGGACATGACGTACAAGATGGGCTGTTTTGTGATTGCCGGCCCCCAAGCGCGCGACCTGCTGGCCAAAGTGGCCTATGCTGATGTGTCCGATGCGGCCTTTGCCTTTGGCACCTGCCGGGAGTTTTTTATCGGCCGCGTCAAATGCCGGGTCAACCGCCTGAACTATGTCGGGGAGCTGGGCTTTGAAATCTTCCATCCCATCGAAAGCCAGATCTCCCTGTTCAAAACCCTCATGCAGGCCGGCGCGGAGTTTGATCTTAAAATGTTCGGCATGTATGCTATGGAGTCCATGCGCCTGGAAAAGGGTTACCTGGCCTGGAAAGCGGAGATGAACGTTCACCACACACCGCTGGAGACCAACATCGACTGGACGGTCAAATGGGATAAGGACTATATCGGCAAACAAAGCCTGGAAAAAGTCAGGGCCGACGGCGTGGCGCTGAAGCTGGCCGGTATGGTGGTTGACACCGAGGATTCTGATCCCTGGGGCTACAATCCCATTTTCAAGGGCAAAGAGCAGGTCGGCATGACCTCCTCCGGCGGCTATGGTCACCGGGTGGGCAAAAGCATTGCGCTGGGCTATGTCAAACCCGAATTGGCAGAACCCGGCACCCGCCTCGAGGTGGAAGTGCTGGGCCAAAAACTGCCGGCTGAGGTCGTGGCAATGCCGCTGTATGACCCTGAAAATGCGAGGATTAAGGCCTAAAATTCGGATTGAGATACGTCGGGCGTGGTTTAACACGATAAGCACTCAAATAACGATCATCGCAAAAATTTCATGTATTTGTAGTGGAGGGGTTTATCCCCTCCTGGAAGGATTCCTCGGCAAAGCGATATTGGTTTGAACGCGATATAAAGGGGAATCGACGGGTCGTAGTCGCCCCTCCGGGTGGGGATAAACCCCACCCCTACAGATCGCAATTTGAGCTCTGATGGGGTCTATCCCCTCCCCAGAGATCAATAAGTTATGTCGAATCCCGATTAGCTCTTTACAAGCCGATATTGCATTTTCGGGAGCGGATAAACCGCTCCCCTACAATCGAATATCTTTATGATCTGCCTTCCAGTTTCAAAAAATAAAGCCCAACGAAGTCGCCCGTCGGACGGTGGCACTGTATCAGGAAAAAGCGTCTGCCATGGCAATCCAGCTTATCAGTCAGCTAAATCCGACTTTACCTGAATCGACGATGGATGCTTCCAGTATAACCAGGATGTTAAGCAATCTAATATGGAATGCGCTGGAAGCATGCGAGAAAGATGAACGCAAGGTTTCAGGCTCCGTTTTCGTCAGGGCCGAGTACTACGATAAAAATCACTGGATGTTTGAAGTGGAAGATAACGCAGACGGCATGGATAAAGAAACGGAAAAAAACCTCTTCCAAGAATTTTTTTCGACTAAAGGGGATAAAGGAACCGGCCTGGGATTAATGGTCGTTGATCGAATCGTCAGAAATCATAAGGGCAAGATAGAAATACTCACCAGACCCGGAATCGGAAGTTTGTTTCGAACGATATTTCCCATTTAGGAAAATATTACTTCCAGTCAATCAAATCTGCTGCCATTGCACTTCATACAGGTGCAGGGGTTGATCGAATCCCTTCAGTGCCGACTCCCCCCGGTCTACAAAAGAAAACTGTTTTCCAAGGCAAAGGTCTCTAACCACTGAGGCAACCAGTATCTGATTAGGTTCGGCACTGTCGCAAATTCGGGAAGTCAGCTGGACGGTGGAACCAAACAGACGGTTGTCCTCTTCAACGGGCTCACCGGCACAGATACCGATACGCACATTGATCATGGTGTCGGAATTATCCTGGTTATGAGCGGCAAAGGATTTCTGGATTGCAATGGCGCACTCCACCGAATTGGATACAGAGGCAAAAGATACCATAAACCCATCACCGGTATGCTGGATCTCTCTGCCATGGTATTGGCTCAGCGCATCGCGCGCAATGGCGTTGTGGGTGCGGAACAGCTCCAGGGCTTTGGCATCACCAAGACGGGTTGTGATGGCCGTGGAGTCCTTCATATCGGTGAACATAACCGTACGAAATGCGGAATCGATAAATGTTCCATTGGCAGGTGTATCAGACTCAACCGACGGTTGAGGATCTTCAATTCTACCTAAAAAAGTCTCTACCGTATGCGTATCGACTTCGATAATCCTGTTCGGAATAGCGCCGTGCGCTTCTGCATGAATTTGGGTAACTTTTTCTTTGGTTGGTGCATCAACCAGGCAAAAGGTGGACCCCCGGTTTTCATCGAACCAGTATGTCAGCATTTTTACACCATATTTTTCTTGCAGCTTGAGATCTTTTAAATGCGCATTTGCAACCGTTTGGGCAGTTGCACCTTTCATTTCGTGGCGATCCATGTAAATTGGCATACTCTTTTCCTTTGGTTAAGGGTACCGATGCGGTGTATATTTCGCTGATGGAAACGATGTATATTTTTTCATCAATATTTGTAAGAATTTACGGGTTGTCAAGAGAGTGTGTCAGTATTTGTGGGCAAAATGGACAGATTATGGGGAAATCAGGGTTTAAAAAAATCATCATAATTCGCTGGTTGTCCTGATTTTCGCTTTCGGCATTGCCTCGTTGCTGCTGCTGCCGCTGCAGTTTTTTGTTCCCCAGCCCTGGCCGCTGCAACCGGCAACCTGGCTCTGGTTTGCCGGGTTGATCGGGTTATCTACACTGAGTGCCTTTTTCCTGTACGCTGTCGGAAAGTGAAGCAATCAGAGACGATAATTGCACAAGGGGCACACTTTAAAGGTTTAATAAGTTGTCCGGATCAACTTTTCGTTATGGGCAGTGTCGAAGGAGATATCGATTGTGGGGCAATGATCACAATTGGTAATCAAGCGCGTATTCACGGCAACATTTATGCCCGCAAGGTCATCATCGCAGGTGAAGTCAAAGGCGATATCAAGTCGGCCGAATATGTCGAGATCAAGCCCACGGGGCGCCTGATCGGCGATCTCAATGCTGCTAAAATCAGGCTATCGGCAGGATGTTTTTTTGAAGGTGAATCCACCATGCAAATAGTTCGAAATTGACAGACTGCCTAACCAAGCTTGACATACCAGACGAATTCATACATAATCACGCTCAGGACAAAGCAAGATCCTCTCACCATTTTTAGCCGTAGTTTCACGTACCTCTCAAGCTTGGGGCGGTTAACTTGCAAGTTAAATATTCTTTCCAAGACTATCCGGCTCTGCCTAAACTTCTTAAAGGGAGGGGCCGGGCGCTGCCCTTTTCCGGGATTGTTCAAGCTGGACCTATTCTTCTCCTTTGCCTGCCGCCCAAAAGTTTTCAGTCTGGCAAAATTCCGACGAGATTGAGATTCCAAATCAATTTTCAGACATCGTTTTACAAAAGGAGGTGAAGCGTTGAAACGCAATTTGCATGCAGGAAAAAGACTTAGCGGTGGATTGCGCCTGCAAGTCTTCACGGATGACGAACTTGATGAAATTCACCTGGCGACCCTTGAAGTGCTCGAGAAAACCGGCCTGTTTATCGGCGATGATGAGGCCCTTGATGTATTTGACGGCGGCGGAGCGATTGTCGATCGAAAAAACAAAATCGTCAAAATACCGCCCTATGTCGTGGAGGATGCCATCCGGTCCGCACCCTCAAAACTATGTCTAGCCGGGCGCAGTCCCAAAAATGACTACATCATGGAAAGCAACCGGGTCGGATTTACCAATTTCGGAGAAGGTGTATTTATCGTCGATCCCTACACGGGTGAACTCCGGGAAACCACCAAAGCGGATGTGGCTGATTCGGCCAGGATATGTGATTACCTGAGTGAGGTGGATGTCTATGAGAGGGCCGTGGGTGCCGGTGAAGTGCCGCAGCAATCGGTTCAGCTGCATAATGCCGAAGCCTGGTTATCAAATACCACCAAACACGGCTTCATGGGGCCCGGTGATGGCTATCTGCTGAAAAAGATCGTCGAAATGGCCGGTGCCGTTGTCGGTGGCAAAGACAAGCTGCGCGAACGTCCGATCATCTCCTTTATTACCTGCCCGGTCAGCCCGTTGCAGCTTATAAGAGAAAGTTGCGAAATTATAATGGAATCCGCCCGCGCCGGCCTGGCGGTAAACGTCCTGTCCATGGCCATGGCGGGCGGCTCCTCGCCGGCCACGCTTGCCGGCACGCTGGTGGATCATAATGCCGAGGTGCTCGGAGGCATTGTACTCAATCAGCTCACCCGCAAAGGCTCTCCGGTCATCTACGGCAGTTCGACGACGGCGATGGACCTGAGATGGGCCGCCGCTTCGGTGGGGTCGCCCGAATGCGCGATGATCAATGCGGGGGTGGCGCAATTATCGACCTACTATCTGCTGCCCAGCTGGGTAGCCGGTGGGTAGGGCGACAGCAAGGTATGTGATGCCCAGTCCGGTCACGAAAAGACCCTCACAGGCTTATTACCGGCGTTGGCAGGTGCCAACCTGATTTACGGCCTGGGGATGATCGAAATGGGCATGACAATTGATTATGGTCAGCTGGTGATGGACAACGAGTTCGCCAAGATGATCAAGTATAGCCTGCAGGGAATTCCGGTCAATGATGAAACGCTTGCCGTGGACGTAATGCATGATGTCGGACCGGCAAAAGATTTTCTCGGCCACGATCACACCTTCAAGCACATGGAGGAGCAATCCCAGCCGACACTGATCGATCGCAGGATGCGGGAGGACTGGCGCAGAAGCGGCAGCACCGATCTGTACCAGAGAGCCCTGGAAGAAGCCAGGCATATACTCGAGACGCACCAGCCGGAACCGCTGCCCGAAGATGTTCTGGCAACGATGCGCGAAATCGTTGAAGCGGCAGAAGAAGAACTCGGGGTTAAGAAATGAATAATGAAAATTGAAAATTTAATAATGGAGGAATGGATTCTATTTAAATAAACATATCAGACAGGATCAACAAAATGCACAGGATTGATTCACAGTTTCCAATGAAACCGTGAAAATTTCATCAGCCTACGGCGGAACGAAGGCGGGTTCAAACCCGAATATGGGAATGAAATGGTTTAGCGCTAGTTGTAGATTAAAATTGAAGACTGTCAGCCGCAGAACAATCATTCCGCGAAGCGGATTGCATATACCCGATTTCATCCGGAAATCTGGTATAAAAAACATCCAATTAATCCTGTAAATCCTGTCTATTTAAAAAATTTAGAAATAGAATCCATTCATTATTTTACTGTCAGATTTAAAAATCAATTTCCGGTTTGTCCGGCATGGGTCTAACGAGATGTTCAAAAGGAGAAAGCATGTTAAAAATCAGGACCCGCTATGGTGATGGCACGCCGCTCGAATTAAGCGAACGTGAGCTCATGGCAGATCTCGAAAACGGCACGGCCGATGCCGCGGAATGCGGCAACGTCCCGGCCCTTTCAAAAGAGGAGTTGCAGCATCTTTTTGACATATTCAGCGCACCCTACAGCTTTGTCAGTGTCGAGCCCGGCAATGAGGTGGTGCTCAGTTATGACGCCGGAACTCTTAAAATTCGGCGCGTCGGCGTCAACGTCGACCGGATTCAGGCCCTGCAGATCTATGAGAAGCTCCTGGGAGCCGATAGCATGGAACTGTGCCATATCGACTACAGCTTCAAGCCGATTAAATCGATCGTTACCATGGAGCAGCCGATTTTGGAGCAGGCCTTGTTGACCACCCATATTCCGTTGTTTTACGGCGCGATGCCGAATCTTGGCCTTTACAGTCAACCGGACGGCCCCTTTCCGAATCCTGCCGAACTGCTGCCGCTGGGCAAAATCGATGAGGCCCAGGCCGCTTATGAGGCAGCGGCGGAAGAAGCCGTCAAAGATATGCTGTACACCTCCGAAAAAATGGTTACATCCGGAGCCGACGGCATCAATCTGGACACGGTCGGCGGTGCCGGCGATGCTGATTTCTTTGCGGCCTTGATCGCCGCCCGGAAGCTGAAAGAGCGGTACCCGGATATCTGTATCGAGCTGGGTATGGCGGGTGAATTTATTTTGGGAATGCACAGTGAGCTTGAATTTGACGGCGTCCGCCTGGCGGGATTGTATCCGCACGATCAGGTCAAACTGGCCCAGCAGGCCGGGGTGACCATCTTCGGACCGGTGGTCAATACCAACACGTCCGAATCCTGTCCCTGGAATCTTGCGCGGGCCGTTACGTTCGTCAAAGCCTGCTGCAATGAGGCCCGGATTCCCGTCCATGTCAACATGGGAATGGGGGTCGGGGCGGTGACGGTCAACGATCACCCGCCGATCGACATGGTGTCCCGGGCATCCAAGGCGATGGTTGAAATCTGCCGCCTGGATGGGTTGTAGGTTGGCGTGGGGGATCCATTTGGAATGGCCCTCACGCATGCCCATGCTTCGGGAATGGGCGGAATGAGAGCTGCCGGAGATCTGGTGGCTCGAATGCAAATGACCCGGGGCATGAAGATTAAGCAGGCAAAAAAATACGTGGCCGACAAACTCGGAATTTCGATTTCCGACCTGACCGATCCGGTCATCATGACGGAAGTTCGGGATGATTTGCAGATCGGTGTTATGACCCCCCTTCCGGGATGCGCCAAAGGAATTGAAGCCAAATTTAAAATCGCGGAGCTGCTGGATATCGACATCGCCTGCGTCAGACGGTTCCGGGATATGATCGCTAAGTAGTCATGTGGATAATTTTATAGGACATCATGTTCTAAATGACTATTCCGAATTTTGTTAAGGAATGGATTCAATCTATTATTTTTTATCTGACAGGATCTACAGGATGAACTGGATCCTTTCACGGTCTCCGGATGAAACTGTGAAAACGGCATCCGACTTTCGGCGGAAATTTTACAGCCACATGAGCTTGGGTTGTGTCTCAGGAATATTCCTTAAAATAGTTATAATTACAATAAAGGATACAATACAAAGTGGAAATACCAAAGTTCATTGGTTTGTAGTGAGTGGCAGCGATGCATTGACTTGGGGAGATTACTTTTTCCGCGAAGCGGATTGCACATACCCGGTTTCTTCCGGAAACCGGGTATAAAAAATATCCAATTAATCCTGTAAATCCTGTCTATTTTAAATATTAAATTAGAATCCATTCATATCCTATTTTTGAACACAAAAGACATATCTCTATTTTTATAATTTATCTTTTTTATTTCCAAAGTGTTTCTTGTTACGGCCAGCACACCGCAGAAACCAAGGAGAAAAATATGGGCATAATTCAAACGCGATATGGTGACGGTACGAGGGTTGAGCTCAGTGCGAGCGAACTTCGGCGGGACCTGACCGAGGGAACCGAAGATGCGGCTGAATGCGGGGACATTGCCGCGTTATCGAAGGACGAACAGAACCATCTGTTTGATATTTTCAGCTCACCGCACCGTTTTGTTGGAGTCGAATCGGGCAGAGAGGTGGTGTTGTCCTACGATGGCACACCGATTAAAATGCGCCGCGCCCAGGTCAACGTCGACCGCATCCAGTGCCTTCAGATTTATGAGAAGCTGATGGGGGCGGATACCCTCGAAATGGGGCATGTGGACTACAGTTTCAAGCCGATCAAACCCATTGTAACCTATGAACAGCCGCTGCTCGAGCAGGCCCTGTCGGTTACGACGGCTGCCGTTTTTTACGGCGCGATGCCGAACCTGGGAATATATACCCGGCCGGACGGCCCTTTCCCGAATCCTTCCGAACTGCTGCCCATGGGGAAAATTAAAGAAGCCATGGCATCCTATGAGGCTGCGGTTAAAGCCGCAGTTGACGACATCGTTTATGTGTCATCGGCCATGCACGAGTCCGGTGCCGATGCCATTATCCTGGACACGGTAGGTGCCGCCGGTGATGCCGATGTTCTGGCCGGGTTGCTTGCAACCCAAAAGCTGACTGAAAAATATCCTGGAATCTGTGTCGAATTCGGTATGGCGGGCGAATTTATTTTAGGCTTGCACAGTGAGCTGACCTTTGAGGGTGTCCGACTGGCCGGCCTGTATCCGCACGACCAGGTCAAAATCGCCCAGAAAGCCGGCGTAAGAATCTTCGGGCCGGTCTGCAACACCAATACGAACCGAACAACGCCCTGGAACGTGGCGCGGGCCGTCACGTTCATGAAGGCCTGCTGCGAGGTGGCCGAAATCCCCGTTCATGTCAACATGGGCATGGGCGTCGGCGCCATGCCCGTTCACGATCATCCACCGCTGGATGTCGCCTCACGGGCATCCAAGGCCATGGTTGAAATCTGCCGCCTGGACGGATTGTAGGTGGGTGTGGGCGACCCGCTCGGTATGGCCGTCAGCCACGCGATTGCCTCGGGAATGGGCGGAATGAGAGCTGCTGGAGATCTGGTGGCTCGCATGCAAATTGCCAGGGGCATGAGACTCGCTGAAGCTAAAAAATATGTGGCGGACAAACTGCAGGTATCGATTCCCGATCTGACCGATCCGATCGTCATGAACGAGGTGCGTGAGGACTTGAAGCTGGGATTGTTGCACCCGCGCGCCGGTTCTCCCAAATGCATGGAAGCAAAATTTAATATCGCCGAACTCCTGGGCATCGATATCAATTGCGTCCGGCGATTCAGAGAGAATGCAGCGATCTAGTACGGTCAATATTGGCGTTTGCTCACATGCAAGGAGGTACGATTTTTATTATCCGCTGTAGGATATGATGAAAAAAAGGTTTCAGGTGTCAGGTGTCAGGTTTCGGGTGTCAGGATAGGGAGGGCATACAGGTTTCGGGTGTCAGGCGAATATCCGAAATTCGTTCGTAGATTCAAAATTTGGCATCGCTTTGCTCAGTCTTTTTTAAAATAGACAGGATACATTCCTTCGAAATTCGATATTCGTTATGCGATATTCGATATTCTGCTGTCGATAGATCACGTCTTCAGCGTGATTCGCTTTTTTTCTAAACCCTGTGCTTTGCACCGAAAGCTCTTTACCGTCCACCTTCCGCCGGCAAGTAATCAATTGTCTGACACCTGACACCTGAACACTGAAACCTGCAGTTTAGCTCTTCTTGATCAGCTCCTTTACCTTCTTGACCCCATCGCTGGCGTCATGGGCATAGGCATCGGCTCCGATGCGGTCAGCCCAGCGCTGGGTCACCGGCGCGCCGCCGATGATCGTTTTATATTTTTCCCTTAAACCCGCATTTTTCAATTGTTCTTCCAGTTCTTTCTGAAGCACCATGGTTGTGGTTAACAGCGTGCTGGTGCCGATAATGTTGGCGCCGAATTTTTCGGCTTCTTCAATGATCCTGTCATTCGGAACATCTCTTCCGAGATCCAGCACATCGAAACCATTGGCTTTAAAAAGGGCCACCACAATGGTTTTCCCGATGTCGTGCACATCTCCCTGCACGGTTCCCAGGACGACTTTACCCTGCGCCAACTCCTCGCCCTGGGGAATGGCGGCATTGATAATCTGAGTTGCCTTTTCCATCGCAGCGGCGGATTTAATCAGCCTCGGAATGAAAAGCTTGCCCTTGCTGAAAAGATCACCGACCTCATTGATACCGGGAACAAATCCCTGGTCCAGCAGCGTCAGCGGTTTTATTCCCTCATCCAATCCCCGTTTGGCCAAATCGGCCGCATTGTCGGCGTTCCCGTCGATAATCGCTTTGGCTGCTTCCGCAAACGTTTTTTCTGACATTTTCAATCCTCTCCATTTCTGGGTTTCGTTATTAAGTCTTTCCTAACAAAGGGATGACTGAAAATCAACAGTTATGAACTTTCAGAGGGTTCAAAGGCTTGTCCGCCTTCGGCGGGTTCAGGGGTTCAGCGTTCAGGGTTGATGGAATCGCTGCGCTCGGTCAATGGAAAAAGTGATGAGGACTGAGGACTGAGCATGTAATTTCCTTCGGCTTCCGAGCTACTATTACATCAGTCCTCAGCCCTCAGTCCTTGTGTCTCAGTCTATGTGATGGATTGCGCTGAAATCCTATATTCTTCAATGCCTGCAAGACAATGGAGGGAACCTCTGAACCCGCCGAAGGCGGACAAGCCTCAGAACCTAATTCAACTTAACTCTTGAATAACCGAAAAAATTCCTTTATAGAGCCTCAGTTTGGCAATCGTTTGATGTCAAAAGAGCAAACCACAACCCTGGCTGTGCTATCTTTCCGTGCTGATTAATTAGGAGTTTTTGCCATGGCAAACCAGCTTCCCGATGTTTTGCCCCGCATCAGTGTTATGACCCAGGAGCAGATCGAACATATTCATGCTCATTCGCTGGAGATTCTTTCATCGATTGGTTTACGGGTAGACTCGGCCCGCGCCAGGGACATCTTTGTCAAAGCAGGGTGCCGATCAAACAGCGATCATGTCGTGCGGATACCGGCTGATCTCGTGTCCGGAGCTTTGCAATCCGCACCTTCGTTTGTGGATGTCTACAACCGGCTCGGCCGGCATGCCTTCCGTCTGGGAGGCACCCCAAGGCAGCCGACCCGTTTCGGTGTCGGTGTGACCAATCTATATTACCAGGACCCGCTAACGGATTTGGTCGAACAGTTTACCCGCAAGCATATGGAGACCTGCACCCGCC
>Ga0210122_1000859_pt1 | contig 10629 bp, 6 predicted proteins | sample Muzzi_CordB_D2_FD_185530 | JGI IMG/M metagenome (GOLD analysis project Ga0210122, IMG submission 185530) | Wetland microbial communities from San Francisco Bay, California, USA, that impact long-term carbon sequestration - Muzzi_CordB_D2 (SPAdes) | ecosystem: Environmental > Aquatic > Marine >... | reverse complement strand
CCGCGTCCGGTGGTGTTTCCGGTGAGGTCTCCGTAATTCCCTGAGAGGCATCGGTGGCGGATTCCTGTGGCGGTTTCCCGTCGGTCGTCGTTACGCCGGGACCCGGAACCGCGTCCGGTGGTGTTTCCGGTGAGGTCTCCGTAATTCCCTGAGAGGCATCGGTGGCGGATTCCTGTGGCGGTTTCCCGACGGTCGCCGTTACGTCGGGACCCGTTACCGCGTCCGTGGGTGTTTCCGGTGAGGTCTCCGGGACCTCCCGAGGTGTCTCGGCGGTGGATTCCTGTGGCGGTTCCCCGATATCCGTCCGGCCGTTCGGTTCCCGGGGCGGCTCCGGGCGGTCTGGTGGTGCCTCATCCTGTGACTGCGGACCAGGGGTTTCGCCGGCAGGCGGTGCCGGTTGCAGTACGGGCGGGATTCCGACCGGACCGGCATCGCTTCCCTGGCACTCCCAGCGGCCATCCCGGGTTTGCCGGCAGTCCCACTGCCCGGCGGCGGCCGGCAGGCAGACCGCCAGCAACAGGCCTGCGGCAATGGATAATGAGTGACAGGGCTTCACGGAATGCGTACGGGTATCGGGTTTATCCATTTTCCGGTGCGGTATGCACCCTGTCCCGTCGCTGGCGGGCGCCCCGTAAAATCGCATAGAATGGCTTTGTATTCAAACATTTTGTTGTTGTGTCGCCAAAAAACAAAGCCACCAAAGGCATCCTGCTGGCCGCGCTCGCCGGGCTGGTGATCGTCCTGCTGTTGACCCGTCCGAATGAGGCGCCTGATCTGGATGAGGCGGTAGCCCTGCAGGTCGTGGCGGCCAGGGTCGAAACCCATGACCTGGTACCGCATGAAAGCGTTACTGGCCGGCTGGAGCCGAAGCGCAGGGCAACGCTGCATTTCGAGGTCAGCGGCCAGATACGTACCCGGGAGGTTGAGCCCGGGCAGATGGTTGCAGTAGACCGCACGCTGCTGTCATTGGCAGAGGGGGATTTCCGTGATGCCCTGGCCAGTGCCGAGGCCCGCCTGCAGCTGGAAAGCAGCAACGTCGAGCGTGACCGGGAACTGCTCAAACTGGCACGGCGCAACCAGGTACTGCAGCGGGATGAAGTCACCCGTCTGGAGACCTTGAACAAGGACTCCCTGATTTCCAGGTCGCTGCTGGATGAAGCCCGCATCAAGCTGTTACAGCTGGAATCGGAAGTGGCGCAGCTGCGAAACAGTGTCGGGACGGCCGCATCGCGCCTCGGCCTGCTGGAAGCCGAACGTAACCAGGCGGCGCGCAACCTGCAGCGTACCCGCTTGGCGGCGCCTTTCCCGGGTTTTGTGAATGCAATCAACGTACAGGTGGGTGATTACATAACGCCGAGCCAGCCGGCGCTGGAATTGATTGATACCACAGAACTCGATTTGTATGTCGAAGTGCGTGGCGAGCTGGCCCGGGCGCTCACCCCGGGTCAGCCGGTCGCTGTCGTTGCCGATGGTCATCGGCTGGAGGGAACCATCGTGGCGTTGCAGGTTGATCCGGATCCGGAGACGTTTACCCATGCCCTGCGGATCCGGCTGCCGGGGAACGCCGTGCGTTCCGGGATGGTGGCCCGTGCCCAGTTGCCGTTGCGCCCGCTCCAGGGGGTGACCGCCGTGCCGGTTACGGCGCTATTGCAGGATGAAGGCAGGGCGTATGTATTTCGGGTTTCCGGCGACCGGATCGCGCGCATCGAGGTGGTCCCCGGACGGCGCGTCGGCGACCTGCAGGTGGTCAACGGCGCATTGCAGCCGGGCGACCGGATCGTGGTGCGTGACGTGGCGGCCCTCAGTGATGGCCAGCCGGTCCGCCCGCGGGCCGCCGAGTAGGTTGGCGGGAAACCGGCCATTGCACAGGTCCCGCAGGAACGAGCGAGCCCGTGCGCACCCGGAGTTGCCGGGGTTCCGCCTCGCGCGCGGACGCGCCCCGACACCGGGCGCGTCTGATGATTACCCGGGGACCCGGCCGCCATGCCGCTGATCCGCTTCTCCATCAATAATCCGCTGCTGACCAATCTCCTGTTGGGGATCGTGGTGATCCTGGGGGTGCTTTCCTGGCATGCCATGCCGCAGGAGATGTTCCCGGTTGTCGAGATCGATGCGGTGAGTATCGCGGTCGAGTTCGAGGGGGCCTCGCCGGAAGAAGTCGAGCGCCAGGTCACGATCCCCGTCGAGGAGGAATTCGATGGCATGCCGGAGATCGATGCCATGACCTCGACCAGCAGTGAGGGGATGTCGACGACCACCATCAAGCTCAAGTCGGGTACCGATGTGGACCAGTACATGCGGGATGCGCAGACCGCGCTCGACCAGATCACCGATCTCCCAGGGGAGGCCGAGGAACCGGAGCTGCTGCGGATGAAGGCGCGTTTTCCCGTGATCAGCATGACCCTGTACGGGGATGTGGCGCGTGGTTACCTGTACGACCAGGCCGACCGCATCAAGCGGCGCATGTTGCAGATTCCCGGTGTGGCCAGCGTGGGCGTGGCCGGTGACCGGGAGTGGGAGATCTGGGTCGAGGTGGACCCCTACGAGCTCGCCGCGCGCAAGGTATCGCTGGGGCAGGTGCTGGCGGCCGTGCGCGGCAACTTGCAGGATCTGCCGGGCGGCTCACTGAAGGCGCGGGAAGGGGATGTTCTGCTGCGCGGTCGGGGCGTTGCGCCGGATCCGGCATTGATCGGGGAGATCGTCGTGCGCAGCAATGACACCGGCGGTCAGTTGCGCCTCGGGGAAGTGGCCACGATCGGGTTGCGACTCGAGGAAGCCAGGACCATCGGCCGTTTCAATGGCCGGCCATCCGTCAACCTGACGGTGACCAAGACGGCCGATGCCTCGACTATCGATGTGTCCGATGCGGTGCGGGAGTTCGCCGCCACGCTGCGTACGGAACTACCACCCAGCATCCAGGTGGGCCTGTTCAGTGATCTCTCGACGTACGTCAGGAATCGCCTGAATACCGTCAAGTCTTCCGGCCTGGTGGGCCTGGTGCTGGTACTGCTGTCGCTGTACCTGTTCCTCAACTTCCGCGTGGCCCTGATCACCGCCATGGGTATCCCGGTGTCGTTTCTGGTCGCGGTCATGGCACTCAATTACCTGGGCTACACCATCAACATGGTGTCGATGTTCGCCTTTCTGATTGCGCTCGGGCTGATCGTCGACGATGCCATTATCGTGACGGAGAACATGTACCGGCACATGGAACTGGGCAAGCCGGCGGCGGAGGCGGCCCGGGTGGGCGCGCGCGAGGTGTTGTGGCCGGTCGTTTCCAGCACCCTGACGACGGTAGCGGCCTTCCTGCCCATGTTCGCGATCCACGGCATGCTCGGGGCGTTTATCGCCGTCATCCCGGTGGTGGTCAGCGCCTCCCTGCTGGGCTCGCTCTGGGAGGCCTTCGGGGTACTGCCCTCCCATGCGGCGGAACTGCTGCATGTGGAGAAGAACAGCCGGCGCAACAGCCGCATCGACTGGGGTGCGCTGCTGCAGCGCTACACGGGCTGGCTGCGCTGGGCCATGGAAAACCGTTACTTTGTCTCCCTGTTCGCGATCGGCGTACTGGCGGTGACCCTCGCCTGGGCGGGGACCCGGCTGCCGTTCCAGCTATTCGACAAGGTCGACATCGGCCAGTTCTTCGTCAACGCCGAGGCGCCCAACACCTACAGTCTCGAAGACACCGAAAAGCTCGCGCAACAGATGGAAGCCGTGGTGCTGGATTCCCTGGATGCACAGGAACTGGATACCCTGCTGACCAATGTCGGCGTGACCTTTATCGACTTCAACCGCTTTCAGACGGGAAGCCACTATATCCAGCTGATCATCGAACTGCAGAAGTCCCGGCCGCGGGGCTTCATCGAGCGTTTCATCAGCCCGCTGGTCAGTCTCGATTTCAAATGGGAGGGAACCCGGACCCGGCCCACGGAGGACATCATCAATGAACTCCGGGACAAGTTCCGCGGCATCGCGGGTATCCAGCGGGTGGCGATCCAGCGCCCGCAGGGCGGCCCGGCCGGTGCGGATATCGAGGTCGGCGTCACCGGGCCGGATATCGAGGTATTGCGGGAACAGGCCGGCCGCATGGTCGCGTACCTGCAGCGCCTGCCCGGGGTGCATGATGTGCGTCAGAACCTCGAGCCCGGCAAGCTGGAGTACCAGTACAGTCTGAATGCCCGCGGCCGGGAACTGGGCCTGACCCAGAATGACCTGGCCGCTGCCGTGCGTACCGGGTTTCTCGGTGTCGAGGCCGTGTATGTCACCTATGGTGACGAGCGCATCCCGGTGCGCGTGATCTACCGGGAGGCCATCCGGGAATCCAGCAACCTGGAGAACCTGCCCGTCACACTGGATGACGGACGTCTGGTGTATCTGGGGGATGTGGCGGACATCGAAACCGGGCGGGGCATGAATACCATCAGCCGCCGCGACAGCCGGCGGCTCGGTCTGGTGACCGCCGAAGTGGACGACAAGGTAACCACGGCGCTGGAAGTCACCGAACGGGTACGCACCGAATTCAGCGACCTGGAGGAAACCCTGCCGGGTTACCGGTTACTGTTCCTGGGTGAGAAAAAGGAGGCGGCCGAGTCCTTCGAGGGCATGCGCAATGCCCTGCTGATTGCCGGGGCGTTCATCTTTTTCATCCTGGCCGCCCTGTTCCGTTCGCTGGTCGATCCGCTGGTGGTCATGTTCGCGATTCCGTTCGGATTCATCGGCGTCGTGTTCGGACATATCCTGTTCGGCTACAACCTGCAGTTTCTCTCCATCATCGGGTTTCTGGCATTGACCGGCATCGTGGTCAATGACTCGCTGATCCTGGTGAACTTTGCCGAACACAGGCGGCGCGAGGGGATGGAACGTTTCGATGCCATGCTGGAAGCCGGCCGGGTGCGGGTGCGGCCGATCCTGCTCACCAGCGTGACCACCTTCCTGGGCATATCGCCGCTGATATTTTTCGCCACCGGGCAGACCGCCTTCCTGTCGCCGATGGCCGTGAGCCTCGGCTTCGGGCTGTTGTTCGCCACCGCCATCATCCTGGTGGCCATCCCCTGTTTCTACCTGATCGCGGACGATGCCCGGGAATGGGCACGCGCCAGGTTTGCCCGCAACTGATTCCCTCCGGCCCCGGTACCCGCCCGTTTTCCTGTATATTCCCCGCAGCATCCGGGAGTACTATCCGCCCCCGGAATACTTGCCCGTGAGGTTGTCGTGGTCGCATTCCACAGAGACTCACACTAGAGATACGCCGATGAGCAGCGCAGAGAACGTCCCGGGAGCGGGTGGCGAGCCCCGCGATTTCATGCATCCGCTGGAGGGACATGCCGATTTCGTGGACATGATCGCGGGCCTGGCAGAAGCCGGCCGGCGGGAAGACGTGCGGCAGCGCCTGCGCGACCTGCATCCGGCCGATGTGGCGGGGGTGCTGATCCACCTGTCCTTCGATACGGCAAAGCCCGTGTTCCACTGGCTACCCCCGGAACAGGCGGGAGAGGTGCTGTCCGAGCTGGATGACCACTACCGGGCCCGGCTGCTCGTGGGCGCAGCGCCGGAGGACCTCGTCCCCCTGCTGGACGAACTCGATACCGACGATGCCGCCGATGTGCTGGCCGATCTGCCGGCCGCGGTGGCGGGGCAGGTCCTGCCGGACCTCGAGGATTCCGCCGAGGTCGAGAAACTGCTGCACTACGAGGAAGAGACCGCCGGCGGTCTCATGGCGACCGAACTGGTTACCCTGTCACGCGCCTGGACGGTCAACCGGGCCACGCAGGAGCTGCGGCGCGCTGCGGAGATGATCGGGGATGCCCTGGACGTCTATGTGGTGGATGAACGGCGGCGGCTGGAAGGCAGCGTTTCACTGAAGACCCTGCTGCTGGCAGCACCGGATGCCGCCATCGGGGACCTCATGGACCGTGAGGTGCTGTCGGTGCCTGCCGAGGTCGACCAGGAAGAGGTGGCGCGGCTCATGGAGCGTTACGACCTGGTCACCCTGCCCGTGGTGGACGGTGCGCAGCACCTGCTGGGGCATATCACCATCGACGATGTCGTCGACGTGATCCGCGAGGAGGCCGAGGAGGACATCCAGTTGATGAGCGGTGTGACCGGCGGCGAGGAACCGACGGACTCGGTCTGGCGCATGGTGGGCGGGCGGCTGCCCTGGCTGCTCGGCGGCCTGGTGGGGGCCGGACTGGCGGCCATGGTCGTCGGCTCGTTCGAGGCGGCGCTGCAGCAGGCGGTGGTCCTGGCCGGGTTCATCCCGATCGTGATGGCCACGGCGGGCAATGTCGGCATCCAGAGTTCCTCGGTGGCCGTGCAGGGGCTGGCCGCGGGCGATGTCTGGGCCGGTGATATCGCCACGCGCCTCGGCAAGGAACTGCTGGTGGCCATGATCAACGGAGTGGCCGCGGCCGTTGTCGTGGGCCTGTGCATCCTCGCGCTGTCCACCGTTGCGGAAATTCATGCGCCGGAACGGCTGGCCCTGACGGGCGGATTGTCGCTGATTGCGGTGGTCATTCTGGCCGCGCTGATCGGCGCCACGGTGCCACTGCTGCTGCACCGCTTCGGTGTCGATCCCGCCCTCGCCACGGGTCCGTTCATTACCACCAGCAATGATATTCTCAGTGTGCTGATTTTCTTCACCATGGCGACCGCGCTGTATTTATCCTGACCAGCGGTCACAGGAAGGCCAGGTCCGCTGGCATACTCAAGGAAGAATGCACCGGGATATACTGTGCCCTGCGCACATCACCTCGCAGGCAACGGATATTCGCCATGACCGCAAGACTCGAAGCCCTGAAACACTGGCTGGACAAGGAACTCACGCTCAAGGAATACACCCTGACGCCGGCATCGAGCGATGCCAGCTTCCGCCGCTATTTCCGCATCAGCCACGAGGGGGAGAGTTACATCGTCATGGATGCCCCGCCGGAAAAGGAGGACTCCCGGCCATTCGTCAGCGTCGCCCGGCTGTTCTTCGATGCCGGCCTGAATGTCCCGGAGATCATCGACGAGAACCTGGAACAGGGCTTCCTGCTGCTCGGTGACCTCGGCAGCCGCCTGTACCTGGAGGCGCTGGATGAAACCAGCGTCGAACGCCTGTACGGCGATGCCCTCGGTGCACTGGCCGCCATCCAGACCTGCCGGCCGGGCGCGGGCGTGCTGCCGGAGTACGATCGCACGCTGCTGATGACGGAGATGGGGCTGTTCCGCGACTGGCTGGTCGGCCGGCACCTGGGGCTCACACCCGATGCCGCACAGGCCGCCATGCTGGACGCCGCCTGCGAACGGCTCGCGGATAATGCGCTGGAACAGCCGCAGGTGTGCGTGCACCGCGACTATCACTCGCGCAACCTCATGGTGACCGGGCGCAACAATCCGGGCATCCTGGATTTCCAGGACGCGGTGATCGGTCCCGTGACCTACGACCTGGTTTCACTGCTGCGCGATTGCTACATCGCCTGGCCGCGCGCCCGCGTCGAGGACTGGGCGCTGGGCTACCAGGAACTGGCCCTGCAGTCCGGTATTCTGCGGGAGGAGCACGAGGACCCGGCCGTGTTCCTGCGCTGGTTCGACCTGATGGGCGTGCAGCGCCACCTCAAGGCCGCCGGCATCTTCGCGCGGCTCAATCATCGCGACGGCAAGCCGGGTTATCTCGATGACATCCCGCGGACGCTGGGCTATGTGGTCGACGTGGCGGCACGCTACCCGGAAATTTCCGGGTTGGGGGAGTTTATCGACCGGGAGGTGGTTAGCCGGCTGCCGGGTTAGCAATAACCGTACCCCCGTAGGCACGTTACGTGATTTCGCGGCTATCCCCGGGCTCATAACCGAGTGCCGGGCAAGATATCCAGCGGACTGGCCACGGTGACGCCGGGCCGGTTCAGCACATGCGTGTAGATCATCGTGGTCGAGACATTGGCATGGCCCAGCAATTCCTGAACGATGCGGATATCGTAACCGGATTCCAGCAAAAGTGTGGCAAAGGAGTGTCTCAGGGTGTGGCAGCCCACCCGTTTATTGATGCCGCAAGCGGTCGCTGCCCGTTTAACTGCCTTTTGCAGCCCGCTTTCGTGCAGATGATGACGGCGAATTTTCCCTCCGTGTGGGTCCACAGCGAGGCGCCCGGAAGGAAACAGAAACTGCCACTTTAATTCGTGACCTGCATTGGGGTACTTGCGCTGCAGTGCACCCGGCAAAACGACCTCACCGAAACCTGCTGCAATATCCTGTATATGAAGTTCTCGAGTCACCTCGATCTGCTCGCGCAGTCCTTCTTCAAGCGTGCCGGGAAGTGGCACAAACCGGTCCTTTTTACCCTTTGCCTGGTGCACATGAATACGATGGTAGGCAAAATCAACATCCTGAACTCGCAGGCGCATCCCTTCAAGCAGGCGCATACCCGTTCCGTATAACAGTGAAGCAATTAATTTATGTGTACCCTGGAGCTGTTCAAGCAGGGACATCACTTCGTTGCGGCTCAGTACCACCGGAAGGGTGTGTGAGCGCCTTGCCCGGGTGAAGGCTTCCAGTTCACCCAGCTTCTGCCCGAGTACCTTCTCATAGAGAAACACCAGTGCATTCAGTGCCTGGTTCTGGGTGCTGGCACTGACTTGTCGCCGAATGGCCAGGTACTCAAGGAAGCTTTTTACCCCGGCTGCGCCGGATTGCTCGGGAGAAACACCCTTGCAGAAGAGGATATACCGGCAAATCCACTGTTCATAGGTTTGCTCAGTACGCCAGGCATAGCCTCTGACGCGGATTTCATTGGCCAATCGAACCAGCAGTTCACGATGACCGGCACGTACCTGCTGCAGGGGGCCCTCGCCTTTGCGTTCCTTGAGGTAATTCAATTCCTCTGGCGAGAGTTGCCGTGCCGTGGTCGGGTGGCCACTATCAAGTTGCCGGGCCGAATTTTTCCAGTATTCCCAGTCCACGCCCTGGCAGGCCGGTGTCGAGAGTAATTCGCAATATAGAATCCGTATTGCATCGATACACTGGGCAAATTGCCAGCCTGAAAGCCGATTTTGTCGGCCTATCATTTCCAGATATCCGCTGACCTCCTGGCCAGTAAGCGACTTGATCTTGCGTCCGGAATGGGTCTTAATAAACGCTTCTATGCGTTTTACATACCACCGTCTTTGCTTCTCGGGAATAGAGGCATCTTTCAGGCAGTTCAGGTAGTTATCGTAAAAGCGCGCAACGGCGTCAGGGGCTGGAGAATTTGAATCAAACATATAGACCTTCCTTGTCATAATGAAAGGGCATCCTGCCCGGAGATAGCTATGTTGAGTTTTATGCTAAGCCGAGTCGGTCGTTCGCACAATAGGACGATTCCGACATATATCCAATATTACGTAATCAGTCGAATATACTGTTATACGCCATGAGAACCATAAAACTAGATTTTAGAGCTTTGTTGTTAGGTGGTGTTATTGCGTTAGTATTTGCTGGCTCAGCCGCGTACTTCTTTGATATTCCATTCTATTTAGCAATAGTGGGTGTCTTGATTGCAATGTTCTTAAATAGTTTTGTTGCAGAACTCGAAGATAATTTGCCGGGTGGTTTCAATAATCCTCTGCCAGGAGGTGAGGAAGAGTATTCTGCGCGGAAGCGACGTTTATTGCCTTATCGAATTGCGATTTGGGTCGTGTTCTTCGCAATAATAGCTTGGCTTGTATATATGGGGAAAGTAAATGGCGTATAACAAGTCGTCCGAGACCGACGCGGGGAAGTTTTGCGGCGCTTCGCGGTTAGTGTAGGTGGCCGCGCGGCTCGACTCAAACGTTAGATTGCAATAGTGAATTATCAGCAGAAAAAGTTAGTAACCTCATGGCTATGCGTAGCTGCATTGTTGCTAGCAGGAATAATCTTTAATGACTGGGTAATGTCCAATTGGGATTGGCTTTCATATGTTCTGATAGGAGTTATCGGTGTTGCCGGAGCTTTGTTTGGGAAAGAAAAGTCAGGCTGGGGGAAACCTGGGGTAATGTTCGGTGAATTCATAAAACCATACCCCCTATTGCAGTTGTGGATGGCAGTATGGACAATTTGCATCGCTGTAGTCCTACTTACTCTTGGGTTAAAAGGAATAAGGCTGGATAAATATGCCGGCACTTTATTGATAGCCTTTTTCCTGCCTCTATTAGGCCCCGCAATCGCTGTGGCAGAAATGCAACGATATAAGAGGCTTGGTGTGCAATCTAACAAACGCCTCCAAAGCGACGAGGCTACGCCTCGCGCTCGAGGCGAGACGTTATGTTGCTAATTAAGCACTCGCATCGAAACGGAACGATATGAAATTCAAGAATAGGAACTTGCGCGCAATTGCCGAAGCAATAATTGGTGATTCCGAGCATTTTCCGTATCGATCTAGTAGCTATATCACCCAGTTCTTCGAGGAATGCGATCTTGATTTTGTGCATGATGGTTCAACACGGTGGGCATGGACAGCGGATCGAGTAGCAGAATTGCTCCAAGAGCCACCGCCAACTGCTCATGCACTCCCAGATAGATTTGTGCACGTACTCCGTGTCCTCATGCATAAATCCGATGCAGAGCCAGAAGATCCAGACCGATCTCTTGCACTTGAGACACTCAATAAGCCGCTAAGTAGAGAGGGCTATGAAGCCTTCT
>Ga0210122_1000856_pt1 | contig 10644 bp, 10 predicted proteins | sample Muzzi_CordB_D2_FD_185530 | JGI IMG/M metagenome (GOLD analysis project Ga0210122, IMG submission 185530) | Wetland microbial communities from San Francisco Bay, California, USA, that impact long-term carbon sequestration - Muzzi_CordB_D2 (SPAdes) | ecosystem: Environmental > Aquatic > Marine >... | reverse complement strand
AGTAGATCTTTGTAAATTATTAAAAGCGGGGTCAAGTATTAAATCTGAGTCTTAAAGCCATTTTTATCCCGATGTTTTAATCTATGGTACGGCTATCAAACAATTAAAATCGCCTACTAAATCATCAACCAAAAATAATCCTATTGCAAAATCTGACTCATCAACTGAAATTTCCTCTATTGTGCCAGGTTGTGGATCATCAAAACCTACAATGAGATCATCACAGCTAAGAGTTTCGTAATCTATAAAAGTGCAGGTTCTGAGGTCACCGTTACGTATATCGGGATCTCTACTAAAACAGCTAAGGTTCGGACAGCCGAACTTGCGCATCAAATCCTCAGCAAGACATTCTGATTTTATCACCTGATTTTGATATTCCTGAACACTGCAATTTGATTCAGGAGTCCGGTTGTTATCATCACATGAGATAACAGTTAAAAAGGTAAAAAGCATGAATAAGAATAAAATATTTTTCATTATATCCCTCCAGGAAAAATTTTTACTCAACAGCTAAGGCGATACAAAAACAACAGTGAAATCGCTCTCGAAGATGTCAACTACGAATACGCCTATTGGCAAGCCGGTCTCCTCATCAGTAGATAATTGCTCTACAAAGCCGGGCTCTGTGGGGCCGAACTCTACCCGCATTCCTTCACAGCTAAGTGTTTCGCAGTCGATTACTGTGCATAGATTGCGGTCTCCAACTGAAATGTCGGGATCTCTCGCAGTATAAGACAGATTGCTGCAGCCAAAACCGGTAATAAAGTCATCAGCCAGGCATTCTGACATAGCTGCATTTTCTCTTACTTCTTCAAAATCACATTGAGACCCGGACTTATTATCGTCACAGCCGATAAGCGTTATAAGAAACAAGACTGAAAATAAGGCTAATATTTTTTTCACCATTTGTTCTCCCTAATATTTCATGACAATATTTGAATGATTAGTCTATATATAATTAATGAAATATCATATAACCAACACTATCATAGATCATGTTAACTTGCTACTCCTTTTTAAAGTGGGTCATAAATCGGTATTATTAGATGCATATCATGATTCCTGGAGGAACTGGCATGGCGCTTAAAGATTTTTCCGGATACAAAATGATTGACCTTGAGTTAGTTCGAACGGTCGGGATGCCGGGGTATGTTAAATATAACCCGGTAATTAAACACTTATTGATTTTTGCTTTTGCGTTACTGATTTTCTCACCGTTATCCGTTTCAGGAGAAACTTCGCTTGCTGCTGAAAACCAAGCCGCCAAAGCCGATGCGGAACTAAAAGAACTCAGAAACAGGATAGATGTTATAAACCGTGAGATACTTGCGCTTCTTAATGAACGGGCTCGGGTAGTACTTGAGATAGGTGAGCTAAAAGCCCGTAATTCCATGGAAATATACGATCCAGCCAGAGAAAAGGAGATTGAAAACAAGCTTGCGCAAATAAACACCGGGCCTCTTTCAGACGAGGCTGTAATAAAAATCTTCAGGGAAATAATTTCTGCCTGCCGAGATCTTCAGCAGACAAAATAAGTTAAAAATTGCAATTGACCTCTTTCAAATATGTCATTATTCTCATTCCATGTCTAAAAAGTCTCCAGATCCCCAAATCACCCTGTTTAATATGCATATATGCCGGAAGTGCAAGGGCGAGCTGCGCGAGTCGTCGGTTAAAGCGCTGGGAGGCTGGAAATTCTGTCCTGCCTGCAACAAGCACTACGATGTTACAAAGAGTAAATTTGTAACAACTAAATTTAATAAAAATACGCTGTGAAATAAAAAAGGAGCAAACACTCTATTAGCGTCTGCTCCCTCTAAAGTTTAAATTATAAAGTTCTAATACTCTAAGCGGTCACTTTCTTTCTTCTGATAACAATAAATCCTACTATACCAATAATAGCCGCAACAACAATTATTCCCCAATGGGACAAAGCAGGTACAGAAGCTTTCTGTATGCACTGAGGGACTTCAGAGCACTGGTTTCCTATGAACCACAGATCGCCGCCGCAGGATGAAACCTCCACTCCATCTTCACATGAACCGGAGTCGCTTACACAACATCCTAGGCTGTCTCCGCCAACCAGGCAGCGCGCATCCGAAGGATCCGGTCCGTCATCCCTGGGTACGCAAAAACTGCCTCCCTCAAAGAAGCCGCCTCCTTCATCTAAAAGACACGTTCGTTGTGGAATGGCGCAATTTTCAAGATCTCCGCATCCCAGACAGTCTGGGCTGGGTCCTTCTGAAATACAGCATCCAAGACTAAAAGGTGCCCCGGAATATGCTGTGTTAGGGACTGTTAATACTAATAGTGTAAAAAATAGAAATAAAACTGCCGATAATGTTATGAATTTTTTAGCTTTCATCCGTCTGCCTCCATTTAGATATTTAGATAATTACCATCATATCACAGGGCTCTCTTTTAATATAGTCTAAATATATAAAAAAGAAGCAAACACTCTACTTATCAACCACAGATAGAGGGAGATAATTTTTAAATAAAGTGTTTTTGTTCAACTGTTGAACATTAACATTCAGCGAGTCCCCTACATTTCTTCCGTTTAATTTTTTTTAGTATTTGAATTATATTGCTTGCATAGTACTTGAGTAATCATGTATAATGCAAGCATGAAAATAACTAATGTAGAAAAACATACAGAACATACCGTGCTTGAGCTGCTTGACGCAGCATCTTCACTTAACCGCAGGCTGGACTGTGTCCTGTCCAACTCAAGGGGTATCAGCTTTAGTGAGTACCGCTTGCTGAGTACGCTCTCAAAAGCCGGGAAGGGCGGTATTCCAAGAATAGATCTGGCAAATGCGGTAGGGCTTACAGCCTCAGCTGTAACGCGCGCATTAAAACCGCTTGAAAAACTTGGATATGTTCGGACGGACCGAAACGAGCGCGACGCAAGGCAGAGCCTTGCAGTGATAACGCCCGCAGGACTCAAACTGCTTGAAGATGCTCAAGGGGTACTGGAAGATACACTGCGTGAGCTTCCGTTGAACACACTGAGCCCGCAAAAAATCACAGAGTTTCAAAACCGCCTGTCTGAGATCAGAAGAATATAATCAGGTTTGAATTTTCTTCTCTATATTAATGCTTAAAAAAGGGAGTGCGCGCCAATAAGCAAATGCTCTTTTCCGGCCGGTTTATATTAATCACTCATTTCTAATAATATTCATAATCAGATCGCTAACACGGCATGTGTCAATGTCTACAACCTGAGTGTAGACAGGAAGCTCAAATGCAGAATTCAGAGGAATGTAAACTATAAATTCCGCAACCTGGTCGGGATAGGCCTTTCTTATTCCCAGGAGCCTCGGGTCATTAAGGCCAATATCTATTCCGTTACACACATAGCCCCCAACTATTGTCGAGCCGGGCATAAAACCCCAGACAAAAGCAACACGTCCTTCCGGGCTTGCCTGGTCCGCTACGATTATATTCGGATTGCTCGCAACTCCGGGATATATAGGATTTAAAAGTTGAGGTATAAAATCAAAAGTTGCAATACAAGTCTTGCTAGTGTCCATCGTCAACATTCCATCTGCGCAATCAGGGTTGCCTGAGAACCCTGTAAATGATGATACTGCGTCAGGATAGGCAGTTAGAGTGACCATCGAAAGCTCAGTGAATTCAGCAGTACAAGCAGAGCCGCAGTCAATCCCTTGAGGGTTACTTATAACTGTTCCATTACCATCCCCTTCTTTAATTACCACTACAGCGGGGTCCTGGGTGAATGTCGCTGTACAGTTCCTGGATGTGTCCATGGTTAAGATGAGATTCGGATCGCTTCCCGTACATCCTTCTCCACCGCTCCAGCCTGAGAAGAATGAACTGGCGTCGGGAGCTGCAGTTAGAGTCACCATTGAAAGCTCCATAAATTCTGCAGCATCCATTGTACATCCGGGGCCGCAGTTAATCCCCGGTGGCGCACTTGTGACTGTCCCATCACCACTGCCTGTTTTTATTAAAGTAATTGCGGGGTCTTGGGTGAATGTCGCTGTACAGGTCTTGGATGTGTCCATAGTTACAGAGAGATTCGGATCACCTCCCTCGCATCCTTCTCCGCCGCTCCATCCTGAGAAGAAAGAATCAGTATCCGGAGTTGCACTAAGATTTACGACAGTGCCGATGATGTTATATGTTTCCATACAATCCACACCGCCCTGGCCACAGTCAATTCCCATTGAGCTGACATTACCTGCGCCTGAGCCGGCTAACATTATATCCAGAGTAACGGGAGTAGGGCCTATGAATTTGCCGGAAGCTGCGGGTCCCCACGACACATTACCTACGCTAACAGTATCTACTACAGTGTTATCAGATGTCCTTATTACCGAGACAGTACCGGGTCCCTGATTAGCCACATAAATAAAATTTCCGTCAGGAGTAACATCTATACCCTGGGGCAGGTTTTGTACCGTTACAGTATCAATTACCGTATTGTCAGATGTCCTTATTACTGAAACAGTGCCACTGGCGGAATTGGTTACATATAGAAAGTTTCCATCAGGTGTTATTGCCAAACCTCTGGGTTGAGTCTGCACAGTCACTGTATCTATTACAGTATTGGAAGAAGTGTCTATTACTGAGACATTGCCCGGCCCAAATCCGTTGTTGGCGCTATAAGCACGGCTTCCATCGGGGCTTACCTCCACGCCAATAGGTCCAGGACCTACAGTCACAGTTGCTGTTACCGTATTTGAAGAAGTGTCGATTACAGAGACCGTGCTGCTTGTGAAATTAGTCACATATACAAAATTGCCGTCAGGTGATGCTGTTGCTATAAAAGGCGCGGTTTGTACAGGTATCGGGGAGCCGACTACGGTATTGGTGGAAGTGCTAATTACTGATACGTTATTGTTGCCATTATTCACCACATAGACGAAATTTCCATCAGGAGTGATCGTAATGCCTCCCGGACCGGCTCCTACTGCCACAGTGTCTACTACCATGTTTGTTGTGGTGTCTATTACGGAGACGCTTGCGCTTCCTCCATTAGCTACATAAACAAATGCTCCGTCAGGAGTTACAACTGCGCTATTAGGAAAATTCTCTACAGCGATTGGTGTACCGACAAGCATATTGGTAGCTGTGTCAATAATTGTGACATTGTTGCCGTGCTGATTAGTAATATATGCAAAGGGCTGAGTGTAAGCAGATTGAACAAAGAGAATAAGGCAAAACATAACCACTGAAAATAGTCGTATCATTCTTCATCTCCTCCATACTGAAAAAAATGTCAAATTATATATTTAGTGACGGATTATATGTTTAGTGATATGGCAATTTCTATGCCTAATAAGAATTTCAATAAATTCAGGATGTTACAGACAAATGAGCTAAGAATACAAACAAAGAATTGTGTAAGATGTAATGTTATAGGACGGATAATCTGTAAGATTTTATTCCCCAATTGAGAAATAAAAAAGGGAGCCGATACCATAAGTACCAGGCTCCCTTTTATAATCTTTAATTTATAATCTGTTCAGGTTTTAAGCAGTTGCCTTCCTTCTCCTTACAACCATGAATCCGATGATACCAAGAACGCCGGCCATGGCTATAAGTCCCCATTCGGAAAGGGTCGGGACTTCATTTATTTTATTAATACCGGTACAAAGTCCTGTGTCCTTATTACATGATTCCCCTTCGAAGAATCCGTCAAAAGAACTTTGGATAGGGATTAAGCAAAACCCACCGTCAATATCTAAACAGGATAGCTCCCCGAACTCCAGGCCATACTGGCAGCAGCCGAGTTCGACCGGCGGCATGGGGCCTCCCGCGCTTGCGTGTTGAGACAGGGAAAAGAATAACAGTCCTGCTACGAGAAAAGCAGCTAAAAATGTTGTAATTCTTTTTGTATTCGCCATCATACATCCTCCTATAATTAGATAGAATTCAATATTATCACACATCTATGTATGTAACAATGTTAATGAACGATTGTTCGTAAATATTGCAGATAAAAAAAAGGAGCCTGCGCAGTTTAATCGCAGACTCCTTTTAGTAAATTGCCATACTGATTGCTGAAAATTGTTCAGCGAAAGTCCGTTCCTTAATCTTTGCTTTTTTTATGCAGTAACTTTTCTTCTTCTTACTATCATAAATCCGATGATTCCCATTATTCCCGCAAGCGCAATCATACCCCATTCAGACAGGGCAGGGACGCTGCTCGGTATATCGACCGCGTTTATTATCACATCGTCCATTATAAGCTCTGTAGACTGTCCGCGCTCCCATCCGATGGTGTCGGACAGGGAATCAAAATGCCCCCAGTTCATAAATGAAATGTCCATTTCCGTATCATTTGCGACAAATTCCACTGTGTACACATGATACTCATCGGTGCCGAATACATGGGGCGCTCCAACCGGCTCTTTGGAATTCCCGGCCGGTATGGCAAGGTACAAAATCTCATACCCTTGTACCTGTACTCCGACAATTCCGTCTCCAGCGGTCGTGCCGAATTGTGAGGTAGCAAATCCCACGTGGCTCCATTCCCCCGAAACCCAGAAGCTCATTCTATAGGTCCCGCCGGGAATAAGTCCGGTTACATTCTGTCCAATCTTTACAGGATCGGGTCCGTATTCAGGCTTAAGCGTTATAACAGGCGGCATGGTAAAGACCACCTCTCCGTTTGGCATAAAAACTGGCTCCTCTGAGATCTCAAGAGGCGATTCATTCCCCAGATATATTGACCTTTCACCGTCTATTTCTGTTGATGACCATGCCTGTCCGGCTACCGGCAGAACCACTTCGCCAGATACAACGACATTTATATTGTTGCCCCACCTTGCGTATGTTTTCGTACCCCCTCCCGAAATTGTCCAGTCATCGGGCCCGGCTACGGGTGTTTCGACCGTTATAGGGGAAAGGAAGTAGTAGCCGTCCCCGTCTACACCCGGTAGAAAACCTCCGAAATCGCTTCCGTTTTCCATATGTGGCACTTCAAAGCTGCCGTTGCGCACCAAGTTGCGGCTGTGCGACAGGGGCGGGGCGTCTGTTATTATGGCCGGCGTTTCAGCGCCAACCGCCAGGACGCTTGAGAAAAGCAGCATTATGTATACTGATAGCGCAGTTTTTATATGTTTTTCGATTTTTCCATCCTCCTTAGAAACATATATATATGTCTATACTAGTAAATATTTCAATATGTGTCAAGAATTAATGACTTAGACTGAAAATTATTTTGTTTGTTGTATCAGTAATAAATTGCCGCGCGAAGCAGGGAGTCTGTCGGCTAATGGATAAAAAAAGGGAGCCGAAGCTCCCTCTTTATTCATTGTCAATTAGTTTTAGACTTCAGGTTTAAGGCTCAGCCGGAATGTGCAATAGATTAGTGTATGTAACTTGTCCTGCGGACGGTACAGCGTTTTGATGCGCAACATCACATGCGCAGTTAAACCCGTTACAGCTGTCAATATAACTGTTTGTCAGCTTCATGGATATTTGCGTTTTCAGTTTTAAAGTATTGTCCGCCTGAGAGCCGTCAATTATCATGATCCAGTCCTGAGTCGGAGTGAATGTGTTATGCGACAGGTCCGCTGTGTTGTGTACGGAGTTGTTGCAGCCGTCATCAAATATCTCGGCTTTTCTGGGCAGGTACTGCCATGAAGCGTCATTTTCCAGGTCGGTCTGGCTGAGGCTGAGGTTGTTAATTGATACTTAGCCTTTTCAAATGTGGTTGATGTAGACCATGATACACCGCCGTCGATGGCCGCGCTGCCGCCTGACGAGTCTACGCCGACCGTGCCGCCGATACTCGTTTCTACCGAGCTTGTTACACTAGACGTCGTAGCCTGGTTTGTCTCGGGCTCGTTTCTGAAAAACGTCGCTGAATCGGAATCAAGCAGGGTATTCCCGATCTTAAGTAACAGTGAACGATCCGACAAGTATGATCAGAAACAGAATGACGAACGCATATCGCGCCCAGTAGTCAAGAGTTTTTGCCTCTCTGACCTTGTCGTAACTCATGAACCTCGCCACAATAGAGGTCTCGACCAGCACCGTAAACACAAGGAACATGGAGCCGAAAAGGAAATAGTCCATGTGTGTGAGGTATGATATTTTAGGCAGCAGGTTGCCCAGAAGGAACCTGTATGCGATAAGGGTCAGTATAGCTGTGATGGAGATGCTGAATTTCGGCCCGACGTGAGACGGGTCAATAAATAGCACAATCAGCGACATAAATACAATAAGTATCAGGGGTATTATGACCTTAATGATGTAAAAACCGACGAGCCTTTTGGCCTCAAATTCAAAAACCACGCCCGGAAGTTCGGGAATGTTGGGGGTAATTTGAACATCTTTTGCGAACGTCTTCCAGCCCACCACTTCAAAGTCGGTTACAGTAAGCACCTCCGACATTCCGAGGTCCTCTGTGCTTGCGACTAAGTCTATGTGACTTCTGTCCTTTCCAACTGCCACAATCCTGATCTCAAGAAGGTGTGAATCGAGAGGAAAATCCTCAAGGTTCATAGGGTAGGACATAGTGCCCCAGTAACGCTGGGGATAAGTTACCGTTCCGTCAGGCGCTACCTGCACCTGGTCCGGGAAAGTGCTGAATAGTTTTTGCTGGTTAAGCACTTGAAGGTTGGGGGTCCATACATCCTCCGCATCTACTACGCGTATATAATTTATATCTTCGGCAAGCCTGGGGTCTTTCCATTCGGCAATTACGGCAAAATTGGCGACGAAAAGCTGATTGGCTCCGTCAATGCTGTCTATGTCTATAACTATAATTCCTACTTCTATAGGAAGAACCTCGTCCTGCGGGCCAGGTCGAATCTTGGATATAAGCTCATCCTGTTCGGGCTGGACGGCATCTTCCTGAGCAATAGCCGCAAAAGTGGCCAGCGTACTCAGCACCAAACATAAAACAATCCACGCGCTAATTCGGCTAATTTTCATCCTCTCTCTCTTTCAGGAATTTTTCAGACCCCACGTCACTATATTATATAAATGATTTATAACCTCAAGTCATTCCGGGGCGAGACAGGAAATCTGATTGACTTGCAATCGGCATTATTAGATAATGGTCTATATAGTCCATGGCGTGAGTTGAAGGTTGGATTTTCACTCCGGTCAATTGTTTCGAATAAGTATTTGTCTCTATATATAAAGGAGGTTGTCCATGTCTGATATTTATGAAATTGCTCCCGATATTTACCGCATCTCGGTTTATGCCGATGCGTTTGATCTGCAGTTCAACCATTTCCTTGTCAAAGATGATGAGCCTCTGCTCTATCACACTGGTATGAGGGGAATGTTCCCTGCCGTGCGCAAAGCGGTGTCGAAAATTCTCGACCGGAAATCAATCCGCTACATAGGCTGGAGCCATTTTGAGGTTGACGAGTGCGGGGCGCTTAATGAGTGGCTCGATACTGCGCCCAACGCAGAGCCAGTCTGCAGCGTGGTCGGAGCGCTTGTGAATATTAACGATTTCTCTAACCGCCCTCCGAGGGGTCTTGGCAAAGACGATGTGCTGGAGACGGGCAAGTACCGTTTCAGGTTCATTTCTACTCCCCATCTTCCCCACGGCTGGGACGCGGGCTCTCTTTTCGAAGAGAAAAATAAAACACTTTTCTGCTCCGATCTCTTCCATCAGATTGGCAAGAGGGAGCCCCTAACAGAGTCGGACGATATTCTTGTAAGGACTAGGGACGCAATTACCGAATATCAGGCGGGCCCGCTTATGGATTACCTTCCCTATACATCCAACACCGGGAGGCTGCTGCAAAAGCTGGCCGAGCTTGAGCCCGGGACACTGGCAATCATGCACGGATCGAGCTACAGCGGTAACTGCAAAAATCTCCTGACCTCGCTAGACCCGGTGCTAAAAGAAGTGTTCGCAAAAGAATAACAGTTCAGAACCGTTAACTATGCCGGCGGAGGCACGATTTTATATACCACCGAGTTCCCGCTGTAAAACGGCTGATAGTATCCTCCGGCAAAGAGGAAATATGTCTGCCCGTTGACCTCTGATTTTTGAGCGCCGTCGGGAATATTGTTCACGATTGCCCCGACCGGAGGCTCAACCACTTTATAGCCGTTTCCGGTGTTCTGATAATAAGCCCCTCCGCAGTCGCGGTATTCCCCTCCAGGTGCGCTCACCGTTGTACATGAGGACGGAAGCTCAGTAACCACGGCGCCTTCGGGAGGCGGAATGACGACATACTGATCGTCCTGAGGCGCATAGTACACGCCGTCAGAGTAATAGAACTGGTCACTTCCCACGTAGACTACGGTTGAGCTTGGCGGGATGCTCGCTATAGCTGCTCCGATTACAAGACCGCTTGCGAATGCCCAGCCTGAATAATAGCCGCCCCATGAGTTCCAGTATCCGCCGTAGTACCTGTTGTTATATTTGTTGCCGTAATACTTGTTGTTCACGTCAATGTTAACGTTGTTATTGTTAAAGTTGCCCGAGTTGTTGATATTGTTGTTTCCCCGGTCGGGCCTGTTTTGATTATTGTTTCCATTTCCCGGACGGTTTAAATTGCCGTCTCCGCGGTTCGGGTTGTTACCCTGGTTAGGTCTGTTCTGGACTTTGTTCTGAGCGTTGCTGCCCTGATAATTATCCCGGACATTGCCCTGGCGCTGTCCCTGTCCCTGATAATTCCCCTGTCTCTGGTAGTT
>Ga0210122_1000855_pt1 | contig 10656 bp, 6 predicted proteins | sample Muzzi_CordB_D2_FD_185530 | JGI IMG/M metagenome (GOLD analysis project Ga0210122, IMG submission 185530) | Wetland microbial communities from San Francisco Bay, California, USA, that impact long-term carbon sequestration - Muzzi_CordB_D2 (SPAdes) | ecosystem: Environmental > Aquatic > Marine >... | reverse complement strand
GAGGGTGCCGTCGAGCGAGACGACGTGATCCTTCGAGACGGTGCGCTCCTCGGTGGTGAGGAATTGGGCGTCGAGCCAGGCGCGGTCGCGAGGCAGCTCGAGCGAGCGCGAGTCACGGTGCCAGCGCTCGGCCGGGGTCTCGCCGTCGAGGCTCTCGTGGGGCGTGTGGTTGTAGCGCTCCCGGAGCCAGTGGAGCAGGCGCAGCGTCAGGGCGCCGCAGTCGGGGTCGGCCTCGGGGTGGCCGTCAACGGTGCGCAGGAGCTTGTGCTGGAGGGTGCGATGGTAGCGCTCGATCTTGCCGTGGCCCTCGGGGTAGCGCACGCGGCCGTGGACCAGGCGGCGGCCGAGCCGGGCGAGGACGGCCTCGGTGTCGCCGGAGACGAAGCCGGGGCCGTGGTCGAGGTAGACGGCGTTGGGCAGGCCGCGGCGGCAGACGAGCTGGTGGAGACCGGAGAGAAACAGCGCGGTCGACTCGCTCGCCCCGACGACGGCGGCCGGAGGTTGGTGCCGGGCACTTCGTGGGAAGCGCGCGAGCCTCACGAGGTACCTGGTACCCACTCTCCACCAGGTGCTCGTGCAGCTCTCGCACGTTGCCCGGCCGCGTCTCGCCTTGCCGCTCCCCGTTGGTGCTGAGCCACTCGCGCAAGCGGTAGGCGCCGCCGACAGGCATCGATGATAACTTCGGCCATGTCGTGAGGGCTTATCCTCGCAACTCATTTCAGGAGAGTTCCATGAAGAAGACGATGATGATTCTCGCCTTGGTCGCTTTCACCGCCCTGCCGGTGATCGCCCAGACTCCCGCCCCGACGGCCCAGCCCGAGGTTATCCTGCAGTCGTTGGATCTGACCAACCTGGGAGCCTGCAACTCCACGATCGCGGAGTTGGTCGCGCCCGCGTCGGTGAACCAGGCGAGTTGCCCGGATGCGGCGAGGGCCTACTACTACAGCGACGCCACCCTCACCACGCAGGTGGGCACGTGCTGGCATGCCTGCTGTAAGCTCTGGAGCTGCACGGGGGAGATCACCCCTTACTACACGGTGTTCACGCGGCCCTGTGACTTCAACTGAGCACCTCGTGAGGGCGTAGCGTTCGACCCGACAACGGCGAAGCGCGCCTCGAGAAATGGCCCCCGGCGGGTATCTTGCCCGCCGGGGGCTCGTCGTTTCAGGGCGGCAGGAGTGGACATGGCGTCTCATCCGCCTGTCCGGCTCAACCGCGGCGCCACGTGAAACTCGCTCACTTCACCCGGATCCGACCCGGCGCCGTCCCGGTGTTGTTGGTCTCGTCGGTCTCCGGGACGGCGTCCTGGTGGTCGGCCATGGTACCGGAGTCGGTGCCGGAGTCGGTGCCCGGAGTTGGTGCCGGGGACTTCGGGAGAAGACCTCATTACCGGGGCGCTCGGCGGCTCGTGTCCGGGCCTCCGGGGCGGTGCGAGGCACGTAGAGCGTCGATCTTCGCGAGCGAAGGCCTTGGTGGCTGTCGGAAACCCGTCAACAGACGCACCTCTCCCGTTCGCGAGACTCGCTCGGAGAAGGGGAGGACTTGAGTTGTCGGGTGTTTCGGTCTCGATTACCCAGGCGCGTGGTGGGGTACGTACGGCATCCCTGGCGGGAAACTGCCTGGAGGAAAGCCCGGGTTCGGATCGCCGAGCTTCAGGAGTTCGACCGCTTCGCGAAACGCGGCCATGAACTCTCGGTACGCATCGGCGAGGGCTCGGCGCGCCTCTTTGGTTGCCGCATGGAATCGCCGCGCCTCGCCCGGAGACTGCCTCTGCGATCGTGTCCCGCGCCCACGAGCGGAACGGGGACTCCGCCTCGTAGGCGTAGATCAACACATTGGTGTCCAGCAGGATCACGGCTCGCGAGTCATGCGCCGAAGCTCGCCCCAGCTCATGGCGACGCGCAGAGGATGCTCGTCCATGGCACGGAGGCATTCCCGCCGGCTGGGAGTCTGCGCGGCAGGACCGAGAAGATTCCTACCGGCTCGAGTACAGGTCGGTCGACAGGTACTTGAGGCCCGAGTCGCACAGGACGGTGACCACGGTGCGGCCGGGGCCGAGCCGCTCCGCCAGGCGCAGCGCGGCCACGACGTTGGCGCCCGAGGAGGTGCCGGCGCACAGCCCCTCCTTCTTCGCCAGCTCCCGGGTCATCTGCTTGGCTTCCGCGGAAGAGACCGCCACGATCTCGTCGGCCAGGCTCGGCGTCCAGAGAGGAGGCACGAACCCGGGCCCGACGCCCTCGATGTCGTGGGCGCCAGGGTCCCCGCCCGAGAGGACCGCGGACTCGGCCGGCTCGACCGCGACGATCCGCGTCTCGGGGCTGCGCTGCCGGAGGACCTGCGCCACGCCGCGGATGCACTGGGCCGTGCCGACGGATTGCACGAAGGCGTCGATCGGCACCCCCGCCCCCGTTCCCCTTCCGTGACAACCGTCGAGGATCTCCTCGGCGAGCGAGGCGTAGCCGGCCGCGGCGTCCGGGTTGTTGAACTGGTCGACGAAGAAGGCACCGGGGGCGGAAGCCATCTCCTCGGCCTTCGCGATCATGCGCCGGATGAGCTCCTTGGTGGTGCGGCCGTCGTCGCTGGCGAGCTCGATCACCTCTGCACCCAGTGCCCGCATGTGGTCCCTCTTCTCCTGGCTGAAGGCGTCCGAGGTCACGATGGTGATCGGAACCCCGAGCGCTGCGCAGACGAAGGCGAGCGACGTACCGGTGCTGCCACCCGTGTACTCGACCACGGTTCCGGACGGCTGCAGGCGGCCGTCCTCGAGAGCGTGGCGGATGACCGACCAGGCCATGCGGTCCTTCATGCTTCCGGTCGGGTTCTGCCCCTCGACTTTGACCAGCACGCGGGCGTGGGACGGGGAAATGACACGGGTCAGCTCCACCAGGGGAGTCCCGCCGACGGAGCCGACGACGGTCAGTTCTTCATCCTTCATCGCATCCTCCCTGAGGGTGACCCGCATTCCGTTCTTCTTCATCGTCTTCGACCTCGGTCGTAGTCCACGATCTTCACAGGGAAGTGCCCCCGCCCCTTGTGAAACATCGGGCCCACCCGAAGTCCTGGCAACTCTACGATGCACTCCCTCGGGAGGGGCAGCGAGTGGGCGAAGTGGGTGCCTGGGACGACGGGACAGCAGGCGCTTTGTTGCACGTCCCCATCGAGCTCGCGGTCTTCTCGCGAAGTGCGTGGCAGTACGGCTCCGCTCAGGGCTCGGTCCAGGCAGGTTCGATGACGACGCGGAAGCTCGCCCCCGATTCCACCCGGAAGCCGTCGCCCAAAGCGACCGCCCGCCCGGCCTTGAACGTCACGTCCGCGGAGTAGCGGACGGTCATGTCCGTGGCGCCGATCCGCTCGCAAGCTCCGAAGGACTTGACGCCGAACGAGGTGAAGCCGGACAGGCTGAGATCGGTGTCGTGTGGGCACGGGATCAGAGTGAGGTTCACCCCCACGGTTTCGACGTTGAGGCCCACCGAGACCGGGCTCCCCTGCATCAAGTCGCAGCTCGGCTCGCAGGGGACGCCGTCGAAGAGCTCGTCCTGGTACTCGGGCACGTTGCCATCGGTAAAGGTCTTCACGTAGTAGGTCCCGGGCTCGAGACCTCCGATCCGGAAGTCGCCTCCGGGGGACCAACCCGAGGCGACGATGTTGCCGTTCGGGGAGATCACCTGGACCGCGAGACCGAGGCCACTCCCCGTGTCGCGGGCCGTCACCCGCCCCGCCACCGAACCGAGGCGGTCGAGCCCGAAGTCGATGCCGGAGGTCTCGGTGGCTGCCCGGGCTGTTACGAGATTTCCGGCCAGGAGGGGGCAGGAGGGGGTGCACACGAGATCGTCGTAGAGCTCGTTGCGGTAGTCGGAGGCGGCCGTCCGGACGTAGTAGCCGTCCGGAGGAAGGTCGGGAAGCACGTAGGTCCCGTCGGCCGCCGCGGTGGCCGATCGGGTGAAGCTGAAGGTCGAGTTGATGGCGAGGATCCCGGCACCCGGTATCGCTGCCCCGCTGACCGAGTGGGTCACACGGCCGGAGATCGAGCCACGGCGCTGCAGCACGAAGTCGATCCCGGTGGTCGTCGAACCGTCGACCGTGGCCACCGCGTTACCGATTCGCGGGTCGCAGAAGGGGTCGCAGAGTCTGTTGTCGTAGACCTCGTTGACGTGGGTGTCCGAGTCCGTCTTGATGAAGTAGGTGCCGGTCGGAAGAGCGTCGATCCGGTAGCTCCCGTCGGCCGCGGTCGTCGCTCCGTAGACGTGGAAGCTCTGGGAGTTGTAGGCGCCCAGCCTGGCATGTGCCACTGCCTTACCCGTCCCGACCTCCCGTACGGTCCCCGAGACTCTTCCCAAGGGGAGGAGAACGAAATCGATCCCCGTGGCCGACGCGTTCAACGACACCTCAACAGGCGTGCCCGAGAGGACGGTGCACGTGGGTGTGCAGGAGATGTCGTCGTAGAGCTTGTTGCGGTGGGTGTGCGTGCTCGTTCGGACGAAGTAGGTGCCCGGCTCCAGCCCTGTGAATCCGAACGAGCCGTCAGCCGCGGTCCACACGTTCTCGACCAGAGAGGCGCCGTCGTCGAAGAGAGCCACGATCTCCCTGGCGATCGGTGTCATCGTGCCCTGTTCGTTGAGCGTCCCCTCGATGGAGGGGTACCGCCCGAGCGCGAAGTCGATGCCCGAGAGGATCTCCCCTCCGGCGACGCTCAGGGGCGTGGCCGAGGAGAAGCTGGCGAGACTCTCGAACGGGACGTCGTCGTAGATCTCGTCCCGGTAGCCGTCCACTTCCGTCCGGAGCAGGTACGTGCCCGCGGCCAGCCCCGCCGTCGTGTATGTTCCGTCGGCTTCCACGACGACCGTGTCCAGGTACTCGCCGCTCGACCCGTAACGGTGGACGTAGCCCGCGAGCGGAGCCCCCGTCACGGCGTCGGTGATGACACCGGAGATCGTTGCCTGCTCGATGACCGCCGAGGCAGCGCCACGGCGGTCGGCCGCCGACCCGCGGGATGGTGCCGCCGGCTCCTGCACGACACCATCGAGAGCTCTCCGGGTCGCCCCGGCGAGGCGCAGGGCGCGCTCCAGAAGGTCGGCCCGCTTCGCTCCTACCGGTGCCCGGTTTCCGCCGACCGGACCGGTCAAGCCCCGCTCGACACCGAGCTGGCGAAGCGCCCCGGCTAGCTCCTGCATCAGCGGTGCGATCCCCACGCCCTCGCCCTGCAAGCTCTCCGCGCGGCGATCGAGCGACGCCGCGAAGCGCGCCGGCCAGAGCGGCGAGCCGTCTGGAAAGGTCCCGAGATCCAGCCGCTCGTCGAGCTCGAGGAGGAGGCGGGCGAGCGAACGCTCGAGCGAGGCGCCCGAGGTGATCCCGTTCACGCCGGACCACGCTTGCCACCTCCCGACAACGTCGGCAGGGCCCACTCCTTCAGAGGTCGCCGCCACAACCGCCGGTGCGAGCGCGAGGAGAGCCAACAGGACAACGACACGCGGGCCACTTGCTGCTTCCGCCATCGAACCAGACACCCAAGCTCTCCGTTACTGCTCGGCAGAGCTCGAATCCGAGGCGAGTCCGCCAGTGATTGTTGTGTTTCGCTTAACCCCGAGAATACTACCAGGCGCCCTGGGTCTCGCCCGACGCCCCGAAACGGAGTACCGGGAGGTGGGTGCTGGGGACTCCGCTAGAGGAGCTCGTGATCGAGGGGCGGAGTGCTTCGCCAGCAGCACTGAAACGCTAGAGATTTTTCAGCACTTTATCAGGTTGTGGCATGACATCGTGGGCAGGCGAGCGAGACGGACGGCGTGTTGGGGGCGGTGTTTCGCCCTGCCGACCGGTCCAGTGCCAACACGGGCCGCGGCAGCCTTGGCCGCCGCGGCCCGCGGTGACGAACTATCTATTCAACGACTACTTGCAGGTCTTGCTGCCGGTCTTGCCCTTGCAGTTGCCCGAGCAGCAGTCGCCGTTGTTGGTGCAGCTCGCACCCGACGGGCTGCAGGAGGGCCCGCCGTTCGGGTCGAGCCACTGCGCGACGCTGGGGTAGGTCACGGCGAACGCGCCGTCGACGGTGGAGTTGCTGTTCGCATCGCACGTGTTGTTGACGTTGGTGCCGCAGGCGCCGTAGAGCTGGCCCACGATCTTGCCGGTGCTGTCGACCACCGGCGAGCCGCTGCTGCCGCCCTCGGTGGCGCCGAAATTGTCGTGGCTGTAGATGAAGTCGCCACGCGGCAGGGTCCTGCACGTCCCCGCGTTGGAGTCGACGTTGTGCTCCGAGTACGCCTGCGGCGCGCCGGACGGATGGCTGATGCGGTACAGGTTGAACCCGTTGGAGAAGGCCACCGGCGAGCTGTTCCAGCCCAGGTAGGCCACCGTACCGTCGGCGGTCACCGGGTTGGACGAAAGCTGCAGGAAGCTGTGGTCGCTGGTGCTGGAGTGCGACAGGATGGTCGCGCCCACCGTGTCGCCGGTGCTGTTGTACGGCTGCGTGCAGTTGGGGTTCGAGCAGGTCGTGACGTAGTCGAAGAACGTCTCCAGGCTCGACGCCTCGTTCCCCTTGCTGATGCAGTGATTCGCCGTCAGGAAGTACGGCGTCTGGCTGCCGATGCTGTCGGCGACCAGGCCACCCGTGCAGATGTAGTACCCGCCTCCGGACTGGAAGAGCATGCTGGCGACCGCCTGGCGCGCCGCGTTGACCGGGCTGCTGTTCGAGCAGGCGGCGTTCTCGACGCAGGACGCGTTGTAGGAGCAGAAGGACTGGGCCGCCAGGCTCGACGAGCCGGACGCTTCGCCGTCGACGGGGATCCGCGCCTTCAGGAAGCGGGAGCCGATGTAGCCCACCGACTCGAGCACCATCGAGCTGGGCAGCCGGGTGGGCTCACCATTCTGGACGAGCTGCAGACGCACCTGGTCGCCGAAGATGGCGTTGGTGTAGAGCTCCGCATCGCCCACCGGCCCGCGGCCGGTGTACGGGCCCGCCGCCTGGCCGTTGGCGCCGTAGACGTAGAGGGCGGCACCTTCGGGGAGATCGAAGCCGGTGATGTGGAGACGCACGGCGGAGGCCTGCGGGGCGCTGACGAGGGCGCTCCAGACGAAGCCGCCGTCGCGGGTGCTACGCATCGCGCCGAACGCAGGACCGGCGCTCCGCGCCAGGAGACGGGAGGTCCCACCGAGGTCGATGGGCGCGTCGACCGGCAGGGCCACGCCGACCAGGAGGCGACCGACGGCGGTAACGGGGCCGTTGATCCGCTCCGCATCGACAGCCGGGATCTGCACCGTCAGGCCTCGCGCCTCGGCGCCCGCTACCTCGCGCGCGACGAGCTGCTGATGGAGATCCTGCACCGCGGCCTTGCGCGTGGCGTAGGTCTCCCCGTGGGTGACCACCACCGTGTCGGCCTGGGCGCTTGCCTGGAAGATGTTCAGGTCCGCCTGCCAGGTTGCGGCTGAAGCTGTTCCGGTGGGGGCCACCACGACCAGGGCGACGGCGAATACCGCAGATGCGACCAACAATGAATTCTTCATCACTGGAACTTCCTCCTTCCCTTCCCGACGAGATGACGGGCGGGTCCATCGGTTTCCCGGCTCCGCCTCTCGGCTCATCGCACGCCAGGCAAGGGGACCGGATGTGGGGCTACACTCTACCCACCCAGGTGTTTCCTGCGGGGAGAGCGGGACAAGCCGCGGTATCCGAACAGTTAACTACTAGTTACACAAACACTGAATAAGGGGGGGTATTTGGTACAGCTCTATCTTGGCTAGTTTGCGCGACCGCACTCGCTGAAGGACTGGGCGCTTGGTACAGCTCTGTCCGGACTCGGTGCCAGGGGCCCCTTTCGGGGGCCCCTTTCGGCTCGGCATCGAGCCTTCTATCAGTTCCAGCCCACTCCGGCCTGAATGCACCCGAGAGTTCCGAAGTGGATGCACAGGTGCCGGGTCTTGGTCGGGGTGGCGCCGTCCCAGCAGTACACGTACAGCTTCGGGAAGTAGTCGGTTGAGTCGTCGTAGTCGTGCTGCACCTGGTTGCTTCCCGTGAGTCCGCTGGACGAGCCGTCTCCGAAATCCCATGAGTACTTCCAGATGAAGGAGTCCGGGCACGACGACGGGTCGGACGCAGGGCGCTGTGCGTCGAAGGTGCAGCTCACGGTGTTCCCACTGTGAGTACAGTTGCCCTGGAAGTTCGCGGTCGCCGCCATTGCAGCGACCGGGCTGAGGAGGAGTGCGGCGAAGAAGGTAGCTTTTAGCATGACTCTTCCTTTCGAGAACATTCAAATGTTAACGGACAGAATACAGGGAAGCCGTGAGGAAGGCAAGGGAGTGAAGCCACCTGGCGGAAGATGAGTCGGGCTTCATCGAAGCTCGCGGGCGGGTCCCAAGGAGTCGTTCTACGTCTGCTCGGCGCCGTCCAGCCCTCGGACGTTGCGCAAGGCGCTCTCCCTCGCCTACGGCGAGAAGGGCCGCGTGAGGAAGGGGAGTATCCGCCGCAGCGCGGCGTCACGGGGGGTGCACGGTCGGAGACCTCCCCGATCTGCCCACACGAGGCGATTTCCAGCCCGCTTTGGGAAACTCTGCCGAGTAACCTTCGTAGCACTGGGCGGTAGCTCAAGTGCACTCCGAAGGGAGCTCGATGCCGCTCAGCCGTCTCGCACCACGAATCGCCCTCCTGGTCCTCCTCACCTCCGGTGCTTCCGCCGCAGAGGTCGTCAACCTCCTCGACAACGGCCCCCCGATCCGGGTCGCCCGCGCCAGCGGCGCGATCGTGGTCGACGGTGACCTCTCGGACCCCGGCTGGAAAGGGGCGGAGCCGATCGAGACCTGGTACGAGACCAACCCAGGGGACTCGATCCCGGTGGCCCCTGAGCTCCGCAACGTCGCCCGGCTCGCCTACGACGACGAGTACTTCTACGCCGCCTTCGAGTTCGACGACCCGAACCCCGGGGCGATCAAGTCCCAGCTCGGGGACCACGACGAGATCGGAGGGGGCGGCCTGTCGGACTACGGCGGCCTGATCCTCGACCCGCGAGGCGACGGCAAGGTGGCGCAGATGTTTCTGGCCAACGCCAGCTCCATCGAGTACGACGCCATCTCGAGCGACGCGAGCGGCGAGGACAACTCCCCCGACTTCTTCTGGGAGGCGGCGGCCAGGATCACCGACAAGGGGTGGCAGCTCGAGATGCGGATCCCGTTCTCGTCGATCCGTTACGTCGATCCGAACCCCGACCACTGGGGTGTGCTCCTGTACCGGAACCGGCCACGGGACTTCCGCTACCAGTACTTCACGTCGAAGCTGCCCCGGGACCGCAACTGCTTCATCTGCTCCTCGCGCGAGGTCACCGGTCTCGAAGACCTGCCGGAAGGGGCGCACTGGGTGGCGGCCCCCTACCTGAGCGGCAGCCGCCTCGAGCGGCCGGAGGACGGCCCCGGGTCCCGGTTGGTCGAGGATGGCAGCGACGTTACGGGGGGCCTGGACTTCAAGTACCTCCCGACCCCGGACACGGTGATCGACGCGACCATCAACCCCGACTTCTCGCAGATCGAGTCAGACACCGCGAAGATCACCGCCAATGAGCGCTTCGCCCTCTTCCAGCCGGAGCGGCGGCCCTTCTTCCTCGAGAGCGTGGATCTCTTCTCGACCCCGATCCAGGCCGTCTACACGCGGACCTTCACCGACCCGAAGTGGGGAGTGCGGGCAACCGGCGGCGCGGAGCGGACCAAGTACACCGTCCTGGTGGGGCAGGACCAGGGGGGCGGCCTGGTCGTCCTCCCGGGTTCGAATTCCTCCAGGCTGGCGCCGCAGGACTTCTCGTCGACGGTGGCGATCGGCCGGCTGCGCCGTGAGTACGGGCACTCCTTCGTGAGCTACCTCTATGCGGGACGCGAGGTCGACGGCGGGGGCCACAACCGGGTCTTCGGGCCGGACTTCGAGTGGCGTCCGAGGCCGACGGACACGATCACGGGACAGCTTCTGTGGAGTGACACGGAGACGCCGAACCGCCCCGACCAGGCGGAGGAGTGGGACGGACGGAACCTCCGGGGCCACGCGGGCAGGCTCGCTTGGGGCTACGGCGATGCGAAGTGGGACCACTACGTGAGGGTCCTCGACATCGCGCGCGACTTCCGGGCGGACAACGGTTTCGTGCCGCAGGTGGGGCACCGCTCCGGCTACGAGGAGGTCGGGCGGAGCTGGCACCCGACCTCGGGCCCGGTCCGCCGGGTGCGGCTCTTCACCTTCGGCTCCTACTCGGAGGACAGTGACGGCAACCTGCTCGAGCGCCAGATCGTGCCGGGCTTCGCCATGGACGCGCTGTTGAACTCCTTCGTCCGTGTGGAGCTCGCGCAGGAGGACATGCGCGCGGTCACCCGGGTCTTCCGCCGTCGCCAGGTGCGGCCGATCATCACCTTCTATCCCGGGCGCCACTTCGCCTACTTCGAATTCGACGGCGTCTTCGGCGACGAGATCGACTTCGCCAACGACCGGCTCGGAACGGGCACCACGCTGACCTTCGCCGCGCGGTTCAACTCGGGCAAGCACCTCCAGGTCTCGCCGTTCTACACCCGGCGCAGCCTCGACGTGACCGCGGCGTCCGGCCTCTCCGGGCGCCTGGTGACCGCGGCGGTCGCGCGGGTCAAGGTCATCTGGAACTTCAACGCCCGCTCGTGGATCCGGGTCATCGGCCAGGAGACCTC
>Ga0210122_1000851_pt1 | contig 10670 bp, 11 predicted proteins | sample Muzzi_CordB_D2_FD_185530 | JGI IMG/M metagenome (GOLD analysis project Ga0210122, IMG submission 185530) | Wetland microbial communities from San Francisco Bay, California, USA, that impact long-term carbon sequestration - Muzzi_CordB_D2 (SPAdes) | ecosystem: Environmental > Aquatic > Marine >... | reverse complement strand
AAGTTCAACGCCCGCGCCAATCCGGTGCCCTCGCGCACCACCCACAACACCACGATCGAGGTGATCTGGACGGTGGTGCCGGTGCTGATCCTGGTGGCGATCGCAGTGCCGTCCTTCCGCCTGCTGTTCTATCAGCTCAACGTGCCCAAGGCCGACGTCACGGTAAAGGCCACCGGCAAACAGTGGTTCTGGACCTACAGCTATCCGGACCAGAAATTCGAATTCGATTCGCTGATGGTGCAGGACAAGGACCTCAAGCCCGGCCAGCCGCGGCTGCTCACCGTCGACACCGAGATGGTTGTGCCGGTCAACAAGGTGGTCAAAGTGCTCACCACCGGTGCCGACGTGATCCACTCCTTCGCCGTGCCATCGTTCGGCATCAAGATCGACGCCATCCCTGGCCGCATCAACGAGACCTGGTTCAAGGCCGAGCGCGAGGGTCGCTACTACGGCCAGTGCTCCGAGCTGTGCGGTCGCGACCACGCCTTCATGCCGATCGTGGTCAACGTCGTCAGCGAGAAGGACTACGCGACCTGGGTTGACCAGGCAAAGAAGAAATACGCCACGGACGTCAGCCCACGTCCGACTGCGGTGGCCGCAGCCGGCGGTCTCCAGTGACACATATAAAAACTAGAATATGATATCCGGGCGACCAATGATGAGGGTTGAAGGACAATAACGATGGCTCAGACAGCGGCTGCACACGGCACCCATGACACCAACGGTCATCATCCGACCGGATGGCGGCGTTTCGTCTATTCGACGAACCACAAGGACATCGGCACGATGTACCTGGTGTTCGCGCTGATGGCCGGGGTGATTGGCGGCTTGCTGTCGATCGGTATGCGGCTGGAGTTGCAGAACTCGGGCGTTCAATTCTTCCCGAGCCCGCACGAATTCAACGTGTTCACCACCGCGCACGGTCTGATCATGATCTTCTTCATGGTCATGCCGGCGATGATCGGCGGCTTCGGCAACTGGTTCGTGCCGATCATGATCGGGGCGCCGGACATGGCGTTCCCGCGCATGAACAACATTTCGTTCTGGCTGCTGCCGGCCTCCTTCGCACTGCTGATCTCCTCCATGTTCGTGGAAGGTGAGCCCGGCTCCATGGGTGTCGGCGCCGGCTGGACGCTCTACGCGCCCTTATCGACCAGCGGCCATCCGGGTCCGGCGGTCGATTTCGCCATCCTGTCGCTGCATCTGGCCGGCGCCTCCTCGATTCTCGGCGCCATCAACTTCATCACCACGATCTTCAACATGCGCGCGCCCGGCATGACGCTGCACAAGATGCCGTTGTTCGTGTGGTCAATCCTGGTAACCGTGTTCCTGCTGCTGTTGTCGCTGCCGGTGCTGGCCGGCGCGATCACCATGCTGCTCACCGATCGCAACTTCGGGACCACCTTCTTCTCCGCCCAGGGCGGCGGCGATCCGATCCTGTTCCAGCATCTGTTCTGGTTCTTCGGGCATCCGGAAGTCTACATCCTGATCCTGCCCGGCTTCGGCATGATCAGCCAGATTGTCTCCACCTTCTCGAAGAAGCCGATCTTCGGCTATCTCGGCATGGCCTACGCCATGGTCGCGATCGGCGGCATCGGCTTCGTGGTGTGGGCGCATCACATGTACACGGTCGGCCTGTCGACCGGTGCGCAGGCCTACTTCATCGCCGCCACCATGGTGATCGCGGTGCCGACCGGCGTGAAGATCTTCTCCTGGATCGCCACTATGTGGGGCGGCTCGATCGAGTTTCGCACGCCGATGCTGTGGGCGCTCGGCTTCATCTTCCTGTTCACCATCGGCGGTGTCACCGGCGTGGTGCTGGCCAATGCCGGCGTCGACCGCGTCTTGCAGGACACTTATTACGTGGTGGCGCACTTCCACTACGTGCTCTCGCTCGGCGCCGTGTTCGCCATCTTCGGCGGCTGGTACTACTGGTTCCCGAAGATGACCGGCTACATGTACAACGAGACCATTGCGAAGCTGCATTTCTGGGTCACGTTCATCGGCGTGAACCTGGTGTTCTTCCCGATGCACTTCCTCGGCCTTGCCGGCATGCCGCGCCGCATAGCCGACTACCCGGATGCCTTTGCCGGCTGGAACGAGGTTGCTTCCTACGGCTCCTATATCGCGGGCGTCGGGGCCATCATCTTCTTCATCGGCATGATCGAGGCCTTCGTGAAGAAGCGGGTGGCCGGCGACAATCCGTGGGGCGTCGGTGCCACCACGCTGGAATGGACGCTGTCCTCGCCGCCGCCATTCCACCAGTTCGAGACGCTTCCGCGCATCAAGTAAGACAACGCGTAATTCCGAAAAGTGGGTACCGGTTTTCGGATTGGATTACGCGCTAACAAACAGGACCGGCGCAATGTCGCTCGTCAGTGAAGGCGCAGACCTCCGCGGGTCGGTCCCGGCCGGCCCGGGAATTGCGTGTGCCGAGCCAAGTCTCGCCAGCGTCGGCGACTATCTCGCGCTGATGAAGCCGCGGGTGATGTCGCTGGTCGTGTTCACCGCGTTGACCGGGCTGGCGGTGGCGCCGGCCCATATTCATCCGGTGATCGGCTTCACCGCACTGCTCTGCATTGCGGTTGGCGCCGGCGCCGCTGGCGCGCTCAACATGTGGTACGACGCCGACATTGACGCCCGCATGGTGCGCACGGCGCGGCGTCCGGTGCCCATGGGTCGGGTGCAGCCGGGGGAGGCGCTCGCCTTCGGTCTGACGCTCGCCGGTTTTGCCGTGGCGACGCTCGGCCTGATGGTCAGTTGGGTCGCCGCCGCGCTGCTTGCCTTCACCATCTTCTTTTACGCGGTCGTCTATACCGTCTGGCTCAAGCGGGCGACACCGCAGAACATCGTGATCGGCGGCGCCGCCGGCGCCTTTCCGCCGATGATCGGCTGGGCGGCGGCAACCGGCTCACTGTCGCTGGAACCGGTGTTGTTGTTCCTCATCATCTTCTTCTGGACGCCGCCGCATTTCTGGGCGCTGGCGCTCTACCGCACCGACGATTACGCCCGTGCCGGCGTGCCCATGCTGCCGGTGGTGGCGGGCGACGCCGCGACCCGGCGGCAGGTACTGCTCTACACCGCGATCATGGTGCCGCTCGGCCTTTCGCCGTGGACCTTCGGCTTTGCCGGCCTGCTCTATGGCGCCACCGCGGCCCTCGCCGGCGCGGTGATGCTGGTGCTGGCGTGGCAGGTCTATAACGAGCGCCGTCCCGCCGACCGCGCCAGTCGCAACCTGTTTGCCTTCTCGATCCTCTATCTGTTCCTGCTGTTCGCGGTGCTGCTGGTCGAGCGCGGCTGGGGCGGCAGCCTGCTCGGATGGGCGGTGACGTGAGTCAGGTTTTGGATATCGCCATGGACGACAAGCGGCCGGACGAGGAGGGCGTCGTGCTCAGCGAGGCGCAGAAGCGCGCGCGCCGCTCGCGCTCGATCGCCATCGCCGTTGCGCTCGCGGCCCTGGTGATTCTGTTTTACGCAATCACGCTGGTGAAGGGACCGGGCGTGCTCAATCGTCCGCTTTAGAGCCGCCGGCCAATGACCGCGCCCACGCAATACCAGGAACGAAGGATACTGCGGCGCGACGTGCTGATCGCCGCCACCTGTGGCGCCGTCGCCGCCGCCATGGTCGGCGCCAGCTTCGCCGCGGTGCCGCTGTATAACTGGTTCTGCCGCACCACCGGCTTTGCCGGCACCACCCAGGTCGCCACCGAGGCGCCTGACCAGGTGCTCGGCCGCATGCTCACCATTCGCTTCGATTCCAACGTCATGCCCGGCCTGCCGTGGAAATTCATCCCCGAGCGGAACCAGATCGAGGTCCGCATCGGCGAGGTGACGACCGTGCACTACAAGGTCATCAACGAGGCCGCCCGCACCATCACCGCACAGGCCTCCTACAATGTCTCGCCGCCCACCGTCGGCGCCTACTTTGCCAAGATCAACTGCTTCTGCTTCACGAAACAGACCATGAAAGCCGGCGAGTCGCGCGAGATGGCTGTGGTGTTCTACGTCGATCCGGCGCTCGCCAAGGACAGCGACCAGGACCGGCTCAACACCATCACGCTGTCCTACACCTTCTTCGCGGTCCGTGATCCACAGCCGCTGGCGCAGGTGCCGGGCAGGAAGTCGAGCGAGCTATAACGCATTTCGAGGAACGGGCGGCGCCACGCCGCTACAGGGGACTGGAACGGAGACGACGACGATGGCCGAGGCTCACGCAAAGCATCATGACTACCACCTGGTCGATCCGAGCCCGTGGCCGGCTGTCGGCTCCATCTCCACCTTCATTACGGCGGTCGGCGCCATCAGCTGGATGCATCACATGTACGCGGCCGCTCCACTGGTGTTCGGCATCGGCGTGCTCGGCATCCTCTACACCTTCGTCGGCTGGTGGCGCGATGTGATCCGCGAGGCCGAGTACGAGGGTTTCCACACCCGCGTCGTGCAGATCTCGCACCGCTACGGCATGATCCTGTTCATTGCCTCCGAGGTGATGTTCTTCGTCGCCTGGTTCTGGGCCTATTTCAACACCGCCCTGTTCCCCGACGCCGCCAATGACCTTGGCCGACTCGCCGTCACCGGCGGCGTGTGGCCCCCCAGGGGCATCGAGACGTTTGATCCCTGGCACCTGCCGCTGCTCAACACGCTGATTTTGCTCACCTCCGGCACCACGGTGACCTGGGCGCACCACGCGCTGCTGGAGGGGGACCGCGAAGGCCTGAAGTGGGGCCTGGTGCTCACCATTCTGCTCGGCCTCACCTTCACCTGCGTGCAGGCCTACGAGTATTCGCACGCCGCCTTCGCTTTCAGCGGCAACATCTACGGCGCCACCTTCTTCATGGCGACTGGCTTCCACGGTGCACACGTGATTATCGGCTCGATCTTCCTGATCGTCTGCCTAATCCGGGCCTTGAGGGGCCATTTCACGCCCACCCAGCACCTCGGCTTCGAGTTCGCCGCCTGGTATTGGCATTTCGTCGACGTGGTGTGGCTGTTCCTGTTCGCCTGCATATATGTGTGGGGTGCCGGCGCCGCGGTCGCCCATGGCGGGCACTGACCCCAACGGGTCAGCGACTTCAAGAGGGCGGCGGCGACGCCGCCCTTTTGTTTTGCGAGTTGTGTGAGGACGTTATTGATGACTGAGCACGCATCGTCCGGCGAATTGCCGATCGGTCGCGGCTTGCGTGGCCGCTGCCCACGCTGCGGCGAAGGCAAGCTGTTCCAGGGCTTTCTCGGCTTGCGCCCGCGTTGCGAGCATTGCGGGCTCGACTACGGCTTCGCCGACGCCGGCGATGGCCCCGCCGTCTTCGTCATCCTGATTGGCGGCTTCATCGTGGTGTTTGCCGCGCTTATCACCGAGTTCGTCTATCAGCCGCCTTATTGGGTGCATGCGGCGCTGTGGATACCGCTGATCCTCATCGTCACCCTTGCCCCGCTCAGACTGATCAAGGGTCTGCTGATCGCGCTGCAATACCATCACAGGGCCCAGGAAGGCCGTCTCGAATTTCGGGGCGATACTTGACTCGGCGCGACGGCGGTGTGCTGGGGGCGACTGTCTTTGCCGTGGTCGGCGTCACCATCCTCGTCGGCCTCGGCGTCTGGCAGCTCGACCGCAAGGTCTGGAAAGAGAATCTGATCGAGACGCTGAACACACGATTGGCGCATCCGCCGGTCCCGCTGCCGCCGCACGAGGCCTGGTCGAGCCTCAAGCCCGAACGCGATGAATTCCGCCGCGTCGCTTTCCCTGCCGAATTCCTCTCCGGCCAGAAAGCGCTGGTTTACAGTACCGGGTCCGCGCTGCGCCCCGACGTGAAGGGGCCGGGCTACTGGGTGTTCGCGCCGGCGCGGCTTGCCGGCGGCAGCATTGTCATCGTTAACCGCGGCTTCCTGCCGCTCGATCGTAAGGACCTGTCGACACGGCCGGACGGCGCGCCGGCCGGCAGCATCGACATTGTCGGTATCCTGCGCTGGCCGGAACAGCGCGGCCTGTTCTCCGCCGCCGATGACGTCAAGAACAGCATCTGGTTCACCCGCGATCCCAAGTCCATGGCCGACGCCAGGGGATGGAGCAGCGCAGCGCCATTCTACATCGAACAGGAATTGCCGGTGCCGCCGGGCGGCTGGCCCAGGCCCGGCAAGCTCACCGTCAATCTGCGCGACACCCATCTGCAATACGCCGTTACCTGGTTCGCCCTGGCGCTGGGCCTGGCTGCCGTCTACGTGATCTGGCTCGGCCGCCGTCTGCGCTGGCGCTGGTGAGCCAGCGCGTTTCCCGATGTGAAATGTCGCGCAATATTGTGGCAGCTGCGCCGGCATGATTTAGTGCGCCGCCATCGCGCGGCCGCACATTGTTTTAGGGGAGCAGCATGCTTGCAGGTCAGAAAGTCGTCGTCGTCGGAGGCTCGTCCGGCATCGGTCTCGCCACAGCCGAGATGGCCAAGGCCGGTGGCGCCAAGGTCGTTATCGCCTCGCGCAACGCCGAGCGCTTGCGGGCGACGGCGGAGCGGCTTGGCGTCACGGGCATCGCGGCCGATGTCACCAGCGACGACAGCATCACCCAGCTGTTCCGCACCTGCGGTCCGGTCGATCATGTGGTGGTGACCGCCGCGCAGCTGCGCACCGGTCCGTTCAAGACCGTGTCGATGGACGACGTGCGTTCCACGATGGAGTGCAAGTTCTGGGGCGCCTGGCGTATCGCTCGCGCCGCGGAGATCCGTCCCGGCGGCTCGCTGACCCTGGTGTCCGGCTTCCTGAGCGTCCGCCCGCGGCCGAACTCGGCCATCGTCAGCGCTGCCAACGGCGCATTGGAGTCGCTGGCGCGCGCGCTGGCGCTGGAACTCGCGCCGGTGCGCGTCAACGCCGTCTCGCCCGGCATCATCGACACGCCCATCCGTGCCGCCATGCCGGAAGCGGCGCGCAAGGAGATGTTGGCCAAAGTCGCGTCCGGTCTGCCGGTTGGCCGCGTCGGCCTCGGCGAGGACATTGGGCGGCAGATCCTCGCCTTCATGGGCAACGGCTTCGCCAGCGGTGCCATCGTCTACATCGACGGCGGCGGCCTCATCGTCTGACCGCGTTTGCCGCCGTCCCGATCATTGCCGCTGCGGCCGGGTCATCCACATGCACCGTTTCTGCCTGCTCTGAGGGGGTTCCTTGTGGAAGCCCCCGGCGACGGCTAGTGTGCCCTCAAACTGCCCGGTTTTGGCGATAAAATTTAAGTAATTCAATGCGTTATGTATCAACACGGGGCGAGGCCCCGGCACTTGATTTCGTCGCGGTCATGCTCGCCGGGCTGGCCCGCGACGGCGGCCTGTTCGTGCCGGAAACCTGGCCCGCGGTCATGAACGAGGCGATCGCCGGTTTGGCCGGCCGCCCCTACGCGGAAGTCGCCGTCGAGGTGATCCGCCCCTTCGTCGGCGCCGGCATCCCGGAAGCCGATCTCGCGCGCATGGCGCAGGAGGCCTACGGAACCTTCCGCCATCCGGCGGTGGCGCCGCTGACCCAGCTCGGCCCCAATCTGTTCGTGCTCGAGCTGTTCCACGGCCCCACGCTCGCCTTCAAGGACCTGGCCATGCAGCTGGTGGCCCGGCTGATGGACCACGCCCTGCAGCAGCGCGGCGAGCGCAGCACCATCGTCGTCGCCACCTCCGGCGACACCGGCGGCGCGGCGGTCGAGGCCTTCCGCGGACGCTCCCAGGTGGATGTCGTCGTCCTGTTTCCGCACGGCCGCATCTCCGAGGTGCAGCGGCGGATGATGACCACGGTTGCCGACGCCAACGTCCACGCCGTCGCCGTCGAGGGCACCTTCGACGACTGTCAGGCGCTGGTGAAGGCGATGTTCAACCACCACGCCTTTCGCGACCGGGTGCGGCTGTCCGGCGTCAATTCCATCAACTGGGCCCGCGTGGTGGCGCAGGCGGTGTATTATTTCACCGCCGCGGTGGCGCTCGGTGCCCCGCATCGCAAGGTGGCCTTCACCGTGCCGACCGGCAATTTCGGCGATGTCTATGCCGGCTATGTCGCCGCCCGCATGGGCCTGCCGGTTGACCGGCTGGTGGTGGCGACCAATGTCAACGACATCCTCGTGCGCGCGTTTGCGACGGGGGAGTACGCGCTGCGGGAGGTGGTGGCGACCACCTCGCCGTCGATGGACATCCAGGTGTCCTCCAATTTCGAGCGCCTGCTGTTCGAGGCCTGTGACCGCGACGGCGGCCAGGTCGCCGCCCTGATGGGTTCGCTGGCGCAGTCGCGACGCTTTGCCGTGTCCGCGCACGCGCTTACCGCCATGCGCGCGCTGTTTTCCGCCGACCGCGCCGACGAGCAGGAAAGCGCCGCCACCATGCGCACCTGGATGCGCGAGGCGGACTATTGCGTCGATCCGCACACCGCCGTCGGCCTCGCCGTCGCCGAAAAGGAACACCGCGATCCGGCACTGCCCATGGTGGTGCTGTCGACCGCGCATCCGGCCAAGTTTCCCGACGCGGTCAAGGCGGCCAGCGGCGTGACGCCGAAGTTGCCGGACTGGCTCGCCGATCTGCCCGCCCGCAAGGAGCGCGTCAGCGTGCTGCCGGCGGAGCAGGCGGCCGTCGAGAAATTCGTCGAGCGGGCGTCGCGTGCGGCGCGTGAAGGAGCAACGGCATGAACGTGCAGGTCACCCGTCTTCCATCCGGGCTTTCGGTGGTCACCGACCAGATGCCGCACCTGAAGACCGCTGCGCTCGGGGTCTGGGTCGGCTCCGGCAGCCGCGACGAGCGAACCGACGAGCACGGCATTTCGCACCTGCTCGAACACATGGCGTTCAAGGGTACGCGACGGCGCAGCGCGCGGCAGATCGCCGAGGAGATCGAGGCGGTCGGCGGCGACCTCAATGCCGGCACCAGCGTCGAGACCACCGCCTATTACGCGCGCGTGCTCAAGGAGGACGTGGCGCTCGCCCTCGATGTGCTGGCCGATATTCTGTCCGATCCGGTTTTTGATCCGACCGAGCTGCGCCGCGAGCAGAACGTCATCGTGCAGGAGATCGGTGCCACCGAGGACACCCCGGACGACCTGGTATTCGACCGCCTGCAGGAGACGGCCTTTCCCAAGCAGGCGGTCGGCCGCTCCATTCTCGGCACCCCCGACACCGTGCGCTCATTCAATCCGGACCGGCTGCGCGGCTACCTCACGCGCAACTATCGCGCCCCCGACATGATCGTCGCCGCCGCCGGTGCCGTGGAGCACGAACGTGTTGTCGCAGAGGTGCAGAACCGTTTCGCCGCTTTCGCCGGCCCGGCCGCGCCGGTGCCGGAGAAAGCGCGCTTTGCCGGCGGCACCCGGGTCGAGCCGCGCGATCTCGAGCAGGTGCACATCGCGCTGGCACTGGAAGGCCTGCCCACCGGCGATGAGCACCTCTACAGCCTGCAGGTGTTCACCAGCGCACTCGGCGGCGGCATGTCCTCGCGCCTGTTCCAGGAGGTGCGCGAGATCCGCGGCCTCTGCTACAGCATCAATGCCTTCCACATGCCCTATTCCGACACCGGGTTGTTCGTGCTCTATGCCGGCACCGACCAGGCCGACGCGCCGGAATTGATGCGCGTGGTCACCGACCAGATTGCCGGCGCCACCGAGAGCCTCAATGAAACGGAAGTTGCCCGTGCCAAGGCGCAGATGAAGGCTGGCCTGCTGATGGCGCTGGAGAGCTCGGAGGCGCGGATCGGTCAGTTGGCGCGGCAGATGCTGGTCTATGGCCGCCCGATTCCGCTCGACGAGATCGTCGCCAAGATCGACGCGGTCAGCGTCGACAGCGCGCGTGCCGCCGGCCGCGCGCTGGTCGCCCGCAGCCGGCCGGCGATCGCCGCGCTCGGTCCCGGCACCGGTCTTGAAAGCACAGCGGCGATCGCGGAAAGTCTTGTTCGCCGCGCCGCGTGATTGGCGGGCGCGGGGCCAAGAAACCGCCCATGGCGTTCTTCCGCAGCGTCAGTTTCAACGACAACGCGCCGGCCATTGCAGGCCCCGGCGTCGTGTTGCGCGCGCCGCTGGCCGGCGACTACCCGGCCTGGGCGAGCTTGCGCGAGCAAAGCCGCGATTTTCTTATCCCCTGGGAGCCGACCTGGCCGGCCGACGATCTCAGCCGCACCGCCTTTCGCCGCCGCATCAAGCGTTACGCCGAGGACCAGCGCAACGATCTTGCCTATGCCTTCCTCATTTTCCGAAGCGGCGACAATGCCCTTGTCGGCGGCCTGACGCTGGCCAATATCCGCCGCGGCGTGGCGCAGGCGGGCTCCATCGGCTACTGGATCGGCGCACCGTTCGCCCGCCAGGGCTACATGACCGCGGCGCTGCGTGCGCTCATTCCCTTCGGCTTCGACACCTTGCGGCTGCATCGGCTGGAGGCCGCCTGCATCCCCGACAATGCCGCCTCCATCCGCCTGCTGGAAAAGACCGGTTTCAGGCGCGAGGGCTATGCCCGCCAGTACCTGTGCATCAACGGTGTCTGGCAGGACCACCTGCTCTTTGCCCGTCTTAAGGACGACGCAGATTGAGGCGTTTCACGCCTTGGGCTTGCCACGCTTGGCTTGCTATAAACGTGGGCACAGAGAGCGACGACACGAACACGGTTGAGTGCATGCGCGCGGAGCGAAACGGACAACGGCGAGCCTCGCTCGGAACGGTGCTGCTGCTGGGCCTGGGACTGG
>Ga0210122_1000845_pt1 | contig 10678 bp, 10 predicted proteins | sample Muzzi_CordB_D2_FD_185530 | JGI IMG/M metagenome (GOLD analysis project Ga0210122, IMG submission 185530) | Wetland microbial communities from San Francisco Bay, California, USA, that impact long-term carbon sequestration - Muzzi_CordB_D2 (SPAdes) | ecosystem: Environmental > Aquatic > Marine >... | reverse complement strand
AGTGCTTTTGCTATTCTTGAAGAAGTTCGCCGGGTGATGGAGTCCGACGGCATCTCATTTGACAGCGCGCTGCGTCGGGTGGCGATTTATACCGTATTTACCACGCACACACCGGTGCCGGCCGGGCATGACCGCTTCTCTTCGGAGCTGGTGGAAGAGCATCTGGGTCTTTTCCGGGAAAAACTAAATCTGTCACACGAAGGATTGATGGCCCTGGGCCGCGTGAAACCCGAAGATGCGAACGAGCCCTTCTGCATGACGGTCCTGGCCCTGAAGGGCTCACGGCACGCCAACGGCGTGTCGGCCTTACACTCCGACGTCAGCCGCCGAATGTGGCACGATCTCTGGCCGGATCGGCCTGAGGCCGAGGTCCCCATCGGCCACATTACCAACGGGGTCCATGTGCTCTCCTGGATCTCCCCCCAAATGCATCAACTGTTCGAGACACGGCTGGCCCACAATTGGCCCACCCGGATGATACACGCGGACATGTGGGAAAAGGTGGCTGCCATCGATGACGGCGAGCTGTGGGAAAATCACCAGGTCCTCAACATGCGGCTGATTAACTTCGTCCGGCGGCGATTGCTGCAACGGGCCGAACGACTGGGACATCAAGACATCATTCAGGAAATCGATCAGGTCCTTGATCCGGATATCTTAACGATTGGCTCTGCCCGACGACTGGCAACCTATAAACGGGGGGACTTGATTTTATCCCAGCCCGAACGACTGATCAGTCTGGTAACCGATCCGGATCGGCCGCTTCAGATTATCTTTGCCGGCAAAGCCCACCCCCGTGACGATGAGGGTAAGAAGATATTGCAGCGCATCATTGAGTACGGCAATAAGCCGGAACTCAAACGACGAATTGTTTTTGTGGAAGACTACGATTACAACGTGGCCCGCCACCTGGTTCAGGGAGTGGACGTGTGGTTGAACACCCCCCGGCGACCGCTGGAAGCCTGCGGTACCAGCGGACAGAAGGTCGTTCTCAATGGCGGTTTGAACTTTTCCATTCTTGACGGATGGTGGAACGAGGCGTTTAACGGCCGCAACGGGTTTGCCATCGGTCACGGGGGTATGCACAGTGACCTCCAGGAACAGTCCCGACGCGACTCCGAATTTCTGTATCAAACTCTGGAGCAGGTGGTGATACCGCTGTATTACGAGCGCAATGCGAGCGGCATCCCCCACAAATGGATGAAGCGGGTCAAGCAGTCCATGCAAATTCTGGGTTGGCGTTTCTGTGCCGACCGCATGGTCAGGGATTATGCCCTAAGATACTATCGCCCGGCATCCGGCTCCACATCGGCCGAATCAAGATAAAGGCCGCGGTAAGATATCTGAACCGAATCCCGGAATCAGAGATCGGCGTTTACAAAACCAGAATAAAAAAGGTCCACGGGAAAAACATCGCGGACCTTTCATTTTCTGTATTCGGCGGCCCAAAATTGTCCTTCAGACCGCCCTTATCGAAATGGTTATTAAATGGTGAATCAGAGATTTATACCCAAAATTGCAAAAGTCGGAGGGCTTCAGAGTCCAGGCGTCAAGGGTGAAGCTGTAGTTGCCTACTGCGATCCCTTGACAACGCAGGATCTGAAGTCCTCCGGCTTTCCCGCAGGGGGAACAACATGGCAAAATCGACCCCATCCTTTGAATACACCGAAAGGGATATCCAAGAACTATCGCGTTTGCTAAGATATGCACTATAATTACAGATCATTAACCACACTTTGCCTTGTTGTTTATGCAGCTATGGGGTTATCTATGATCCTTCACTATAATCTTAAACACCACATTCGCTTCTTTTAGGGCAATTTTATAAATGACATCTTCACGTGGCGCCGGGCGCCGATGGTGGTCATCGTAATAACGATGATGAGGAACCGCTTTGTAAACATATCTTTTGCTGTAATACGGTCTGGGTTTAACCAGCTTGTATTTCCAGCCAGGTTGCTGCGTTTGTGCTTTATAGTGACCGTAAGCTTTGCCGGGAGGTTGATGATTGCGGTCATTCCAGTCACGGGCAAAGGATACGCCGGAACTTACAAATAACAGAGCCGCCGCGATCATTATAATTTTTCTAATTTGTGTCTTCATGGGTTTTCTCCTTTGTTTTGGTTAAGATTTTAACCCATAAGACGACCTGTCCGGCAAAAAGTTTACAACAACGATATATTTTTGAACATCCGTGACCGGGTTATCGGCGGAGCCGAATTGGCTGTGACCTGGATTAAATGAGCCGAGGGATTAATTTATGTGGCCGGGGAGATGCAAAAGAAGTCTCATAATGATTCTTTCAGCAAATTATTTAAATCGAACAAACAGGAAATACGGGTATTCCGAATGAGAAATCGATCGTGTGTGTGGTCAACCCAGATGGTGTTGATTGGAAATTTAGGACAGTAGGCAGCAATATAAGCCGAATTAGTTTTCGGAACATTTTGATGCTAATGAAGACCTTACTTAGATCATCAGTTTATGTCAATATAAAAGGCCGGAACATCTCAAGGTTACGGGCCGGTCACGTCAAGTATCCGACATTGCTAATAAAATGGTGTAAAAACATCTCTGAATCGATCTTGGTCGAACGATTTTCCTCCTAATCTGCCCTTTCAGCAGTTAGCAAAAAAAACACCAAACTCTCCACCAGCTCTGCCATAAAGTTGTAGTCAAGCGCATCTATCGTATCCGACGGCAGATGATAGTGGGGATTGCGGAAAAAGGCCGAGTCGGTAGTCTTGGAAAGATTCTCCGGAAATCTGACACTGCGCTCACCGATGGTTTCCGTCAACACATGAAGATGCGCTTTTAGCCCTTCAAGGGTCTTGGCAATATCGATCATGGGTTTGCTCCGGTCTGTCTCCGGTTCGACAGCCTGCACCTCTTGAATTTTCGGCAGCATGAGAACCGACAAAAAGAAGACGGCAACGTCTTTCATTGTAATTATCTTCAGACCCGATATATGCGTTATGTCAGGCTTTTAGGTCATTTTCCCCAGCAATATTTCGAATTCACACCTCGGCTGTGATCCGATTTTCAGTCTCATCGATGCAAAAGGCGACATCCAGAAATTGTTCGCAAACATAGATGTTTGACCGGATGTGACCGGTAATTTTATCAGTGACAATCGTTCCACCAACCAGGGCCAGCAGTGGCACCAAATTGTCTGCCAGGTGGTGGTCCACGGCCGCATTGGAGTTCAGCACCGCAAGCAGTTTTTGCGCGGCGGCGGCACCGATCTTTTCAGCACGCACCCCCTTTGCACCCAGGGCATCGGCAGCGGCCATACCGTCACACTCTTTTGATACCGTCCACAGGGTAATGACGCTGCCGGCCGAAGCCGTGTCCTGATATTCGCACCTGATGAAGACTGAATAATCCCTTTCAAGAACCTCGGCTGCACCCCGGGCCTGGCGTTCGGCAACTTTGGCGTCTTTTAAATGGGTTGAAGCCGAAGATTTTCCGCGAATTTCTATAATCTTCGGGCCGGTGGCAAGAGAAATTTCCGAAACAGTGTTTTTTAAATGCGCGAAAAGCCCATTTAAATTTTTGAAATCACCCATATGAAAACGGGGGCGTACCGTCATATCCACAGTTCCTTGCCCTTTGGGATAATACCCCCTCTTAATATCGTCAATTTTGCACCCGGCAAATTTGTTAAAATACGGCAGGATGACCTGGTCGAAATAGTCGATGGGAATGCTCCATCTGGTATCGGTTCCGCCTTTAATTTGAATCCTGATCAGAATAGCGTACAGTTTCAAAATATGTATGGGCTCGCCGTACCACGCTCCACCCACTACCGGCACATTAAACAGGCTGACGCCACCCGCATCAAACATGGCGTATTTAGTAAAAATGTTGACAATAAAGTCCGCTTTCGTTATCTGGATGTTTGTTGGTTCCGTTTAATTGATGCCGCAATATATCGGGCTGCCTTGCCCCGTCGTCTTGTCGGGTCGAAGTTTTAACGAAGCCTGAAGCTCGAAGAGCGAAGTCGGAACCTGATGCCGAAATACAATTCGCTGTTTCCCTTTGATACGCACCCAAAAAGCAATGTCTTATCTTTTCTTATCTTATATCTTTCCGCGACGTGCGTATGATTCAAAAGATGAAGTTTTCCGTTTTCTCTACAGGTATGCATCCTGTCGATTAAGACGATACATGAGGAGACTGAGATGAAGAAGGACTATTCGGAAGTTAAAGGTAAGTTACGCAGCCAGGAATGGTTAAATAATTCGCACAACATGGGCATGACAGCGATCTATGTTGAGCGCTACATGAACTATGGCTGGACGCGCGAGGAATTGCAGTCGGGCAAGCCCATCATCGGCATTGCGCAAACGGGCGGCGATCTGACCCCTTGCAATTATGTTCACATTGAGCTGGCAAAGCGCGTAAAGGACGGAGTCCGCGATGCCGGTGGCCTTCCCTTTGAATTTCCGGTACATCCCATCGCCGAACAGGGTAAGCGCCCTACCGCGGCACTGGACCGTAATCTGGCCTACCTCGGTTTGGTCGAGGTGCTGCACGGCTATCCCATTGACGGCGTGGTGCTGACCGCCGGCTGCGACAAGACAACTCCAAGCGGTGTTATGGCAGCCTGCACCATGGACTTGCCGGCGATTGTACTCTCGGGCGGGCCAATGCTTGATAGTTGGTGGCGGGGGCGTCTAGCCGGATCGGGCACTGCGGTCTGGGAAGCGCGCGAGCTGCATGCCGCCGGCGAGATTGACGATGACGGTTTTATGGATCTGGTTGGCTGTGCGCCCAGCGTGGGGCATTGCAACAGCATGGGTACCGCGCTCACCATGAATTCGCTGGCAGAAGCGCTGGGCCTGTCACTAACAGGGTGCGCCGCCATTCCTGCGCCCTATCGCGAACGCAGACAGATCGCCTACGAAACCGGCCGCCGTATCGTTGAAATGGTCCTGGAGGATCTGACGCCTTCCAGAATTTTAACGCAGGCGGCCTTTCGCAACGCTATCGTCACAAATTCGGCGTTGGGTGGATCCACAAACGCGCCGGTCCACATTACGGCCATAGCGCGCCACATCGGGCTGGAATTGCCCATCGAAGATTGGCAGACCTTCGGCTATGAAATTCCGCTGCTGCTTAACTGCCAGCCGGCCGGCGAGTACCTGGGCGAGGGCTTTTACCGTGCCGGTGGCGTACCTGCGGTAATGGCTGAACTGCTGAAGGCTGGCAAATTAAATGGCGATTGTCTGACAGTAACAGGCAAGACGATCGGCGAGAATCTGGCCGATCGAAAAATTCTGGATGAGCGGGTGATCAAGCCCTATGATCAGCCGCTCAAGGAAAAGGCCGGCTTTATCGTGCTGAGCGGCAATCTGTTTGATTCAGGCCTTCTTAAAACATCGGTCATCGGTGAAGCGTTCCGCCGCAAATACCTGGAGCGCCCCGGCGACCTCAATGCCTGGGAGGGTACGGCTATCGTTTTCGATGGGCCGGAAGACTACCATGAGCACATCAACGATCCCGATCTGCCCGTTAACGAGGACTCGCTGCTCTTCATCCGCTATTGCGGCCCTGTTGGCTATCCCGGATCAGCCGAGGTAGTCAATATGCTGCCACCGGACCGGCTGGTAAAACTCGGCGTTTCCACACTGCCCTGCATGGGAGATGGACGACAGAGCGGCACATCGGCCAGTCCGTCCATTCTCAACGCCTCGCCCGAAGCAGCAATCGGCGGCGGTCTGGCCCTGCTCCAATCCGGCGACAGGGTGCGCATCGATCTGAACACGGGCACAATTAACATGCTGGTCAGTGACGATGATCTGGCCCAACGACGCCAAGCGTGGCAGCCACCCGAACTGATTCACCAAACCCCGTGGCAAGAGATATACCGTGACACTGTGGGGCAGCTGGCGACCGGTGCATGTCTGGAACTGGCGGTTAAATATCAGGGCGTGCGCAAAAAAATCCCGCGCCACTCTCATTAGGTAACTGCCCAAAAATAAAATGGAGATTTTCAGAAAGATTGGAGATGCAGGATTACTCGATTACGGGGACGGTCAATTAAAATATCGCAATGCGCAATTCTACAAGGGGAATCTTATATTCTATCGGATTTGTCCAGTGGCGCGTTTTGGTTTACCCGAAGATAGCCAGCACAACGAACTTAATTTTTCCCCACCAGCGCCTCAATGGGCTAAATGGTAATTGAGGATTCTCTGACCATTTACGTTTTAAAACAGCCACTTCTTTTTTTGAAAGTCTTCTGTTGCCTATAATAAAACCACCATTCGGATTCCAAAATGCACCCATGAGACACCTCTCATCAATCGGTTCATTTAAATTATCCCTTTGATTGGTATATCGGCCATCCAGGGAGAATCTTAAGTGGGTAACATGGACATCAATGCAGAGATAATTTTAGTACTGCGAACAATGTATATGATGACGTGACTGGAATCGCTGCCGATTGTGAAATATGGGCGGGGCCCGGAAGTAGGGCATAAGATTATCGTTGAAATCAATTTGGTAATGTCGTAATGTGCATTTAAAAATTCGTATCCCGATACTGACACCTGATCCCTGAACCAGCTTTCACCACTATGAAACAGCTCTCGCTGGCCTGACCCTGATCCTCGATTGATTCCGCACCTCTGATAGCTGGGTGATCTTTTTTTGCTGAGACTCAAAATCCATACCTAAATAGAAATTATGAAACTATTCCTCAAGATAGGAAGTATGAAGTTGCCCAAAATAAACCTCCAGAAAAGTTCTGATAACCTTTTTGGAGGTTTTTAAATTGAGTAACCATAGTATTTAAATAGCTTTCCAGCAAAATCTCTATCTATCATGTTCTGGCTTACATTAACTGCTTTTAAAAAAGGAGGATAAAATGGTTATCATCTGCTTTTCGGATTATCCCATACAAAGTGGCAAAGAAGTTACTAAACGTTTTATGGAGTTACCTCGCCTGCCAGATTTTATTAAAGGAAAGGGCAATTACGTTTATTCGACAAACGGAGTGGGTTATCACAATATTTCTATTTTAGAAGTCGAGGATACCAAGATCAAAGAAGCATTTGACGCAGTTACGAAGGCCTATTTGAACTTTCTCGATGTACCCGGCTATAGTTACGATATCAGGTTATGCTACAAAGCCAGTGAGGCCATCGCATTGATGGCATAGGATGAATCGGTTTTAAAACTTAAATAAAGGGGAAACCTGAACTGGAATCGGACCAAGGTGAGCGTTTGACAATTAAGGCGGTATGTTAAAAATAGTACTTTTTTTTGGACTTAAGGCGATGTTTTACCTTGGTCCGACCCCAGGTTTCAGAACAAACATCAATGTAAGTTTCTCAATAACGGAAATCCAATAATTAAAAATAAATGCATCTGCATGATAAATTGTCAGGCGTTCATTACAAAAGATTTGGACTTTAATCGATTTCGTAACAATCCACTATTTCACCGAAATACAATGTGTGGTAATCTTTTTCCGGATAGAGTGCTGTATCATAGTCCTTATTTAGGAATGCCGGATCCAAAGCCGATTTATATACGATTTTGCATTCGTAATGAAGCCCGGGCACGTTGATGATCGGCGTGACAATTTTCTGGCTGTCTGATATCTGGAGATTGCACGCTTTAAATTTATTGTAGTCGCGCCCCGACTTTGTGCCGCAAAACATTATTTCCTTTTTCATATCCGATGAAGGGATCGATACGCTAAAATCTTCCGCAGTTTCAATGATCCTGAAAGTGTGCCGAGAGAGTCGCACGGCGACCATTACGATCGGTTTTCTCCATACATAACCTATGGTCGCCCAGCCAATGGTCATGGTATTGATGGCCTCACCTGATTTTACGGTCAGAAATGCTCCCTTTTTTATCTGTGTCATTGCCTGGTGTGCCACTGCCATGTAGTCAATGCGTTTCATTGCAAATTCCTTTTTGATTATCTTTCACCTTATCACTATCTCCTAAAAACGGAGTAATTTTATACCAAGATTGTCCAACAGTCAATGATCTCAATTCAGGACAGTTGGGGTTTCTTGAGTTCAAGGGAGCGGTATGTTAAAGGAAGGAATCCCGGCCTGGAGGAACAGGTTTTCAATGTTAGAATTATAAAAAATTTATTTTTCTTTAACTGCCTTGACTATAGGCTATTGCTACATCTCGTTAATTATCGCTTGTGTACTGTTGTTCCTATTGGTGCCGACGGGTCGATTGGTGCAGCACGGAAAAAAACGTAAACCCCATTTTCATTGGAAGATGGGGTTTTGTTTTAGAGGCCAATCGGAACCGATGCAGCCCTGATTGCACCCGCCACGGTTGTATTTGATTTCGTTATTTTCGGAGCCGGCCAGTACATCGATCCCGGCATAGACCAGGGCTTGTATTTCTCCTCGAAGCCGGCACAGGTATCCGGGTTGCCGTTATTCTCCACATCATTGAAAAAGATCCGGTTTTCGTCCCCTTCGATCTCGATTCCATCCCGGCAATTGTCGCGGACTTTGGTGGAGGATATCTTATTGCCGCTTCCGCCATTGATCTTGATACCCTGTGTGTGGTTGTCGGTCACCGTGCACCAGATAAGGAGGTTCTCGTTTCCATCGATTCTGATGCCTCTATCATCACTGCCGCTTACTTTGGCAGATGTGATCATATTCTCGTCTCCACTGATTCTGAGGCCAATATCATTACTATTACTTACTTTTACAGATGTGATCCTATTCTCGTTTCCATCGATTCTGAGGCCCACATTATCACTGTCGCTTATTTTTACAGATGTGATCATATTGCGGTCGCTTCTTACCCGAATGCCATAGTCACATTGGGTCACAGTACCCTCCCGAATCTTTACACCGTCGCCTCTGATTTCAATACAATTGATGTCGGAATTACCGATTATTTTCTTGCCGTTCATGTTTAGATTTGCACCTTCTTGTAGGGTGAGGGCGGCACCCCCGGAATGACCACTACAGTCCAGATCAGTGAACAGTGAAGTGTCGGTGGTTATTGTATCCCCACAGCTAATCGGAACATGCCTCCAGAACCGTTTTTTGTGCGAAGTGAAACTTTCTGCATTTTGCACATGAATGACGGCCAAAACAAAAAGGATTGTCGTCAATATCACAATATGTTGTGAGACTACCCTCACACGCTTTGGTTTAATTTCGTATCGCATGGATCTTCCTCCTTCCTATCCTTATAAGCGTTGGAATTTTTGCGATGCTTCACATCTCGCAACTTATATAATGTGCGGAGAAGAAGATGTGGTTACCGAATTAACAATATCTCAGGGGCAAGTTAGGAACCTTCTGAGTTTTGTCCCCTTTAAGTAAGCTATCGCGAAAACAAAATCAAAGGTCGAGGAACTGATCGGCGGTTAAATTTCAGGTCAGGAGAAGGCGTGGCTCAGAACAGGATTCGGAATGAAATCGAAATCAGCGTTGCATCAATGGGAGCACAAGTTGGTTGGCAGATAACTTTGACATCTACCTACCAAAAGCTGTTGGCATTGTCAAGAATTGAATGATGGCGTGTTATCAGGGCCGATGATTTCCTCCTTCACCTGATCGAGCCATTCTCTGCTGCCGGGGTCATGATCTTTCATGCACGCCTGCTTGTTGAAGTAAATTCGATTTATCGTAACATAACCCGAGTTAATTGTTAATCAGTTACCAGTTTGACCAAGAGAATCGACGAAAAATGGCTCGTTCAAAAAGACATTATATACCCGGTTCGGCAGTAAACCGTTTATTGAGAAGATAAAAGAAGCCCCTGGCTTTAGAGCACCAGGAAGAAATAAAATTTGGGCTGACGCTACATTTGATCTTCGGGAAATGGCAATGCCATACGGCAACCCTAATAAGCAGATTCCGCAAACACATTTTTGTGGAATCAACCATCGCCTTCCCAAATTCGGCTCTTGTCGTTTGGGTGCTCAGCGGGATATTCCCATTCCTATGAACTATTCCTGATACTATCGCCCGTAATAGGAAATAAGAGATGCCCTTGCCAACTCATGCTGATTTAAATAGTATCCCACCATGGCCGGTGGGGTTGTTTCGGTTAAATCCAATTTCGCGGCATTTAACGCGTATACCGTGAATACGTACCGATGAGGCTTGTCTCCTTCCGGCGGGCAGGCTCCACCGAAACCGGGCTTTCCAAAGTCCGTTACACTCTGGATGCTACCTTGGGGCGCCATGTTTTTTTGTAGATTTCCGGCATCCGTTTTAAGCTCATGGATGTCAGATGGGATATTAAAAATGACCCAATGCCACCATCCACTGCCTGTCGGTGCATCAGGATCATATACGGTGATTGCAAAGCTTTTCGTTTTTTCGGGCGCATCAAACCATTTGAGCGATGGAGAAATGTTTTTTCCGGTACAGCCAAATCCTGAAAAAACCTGCACCTCTGTCAACTGGCCGCTTAAATCCCCGCTTTTTAAAGTGAATTCCTGACCAAAGACACTTCCAACACCGAAAACTCCGAACAAGATTATGACTATAATAAGCTTTTTCATCATGATTTCCCCCTTTCCAATCCTATTAATTGTTGCCCAACAACTGATTTATACGCTTTCGCAAGGCTGTCATACTCTGCAATTTGACGGTAAAAGATCAGGTATTGCTTTGTCGGTGAGAATCAAATGGAAATGGTAAATCGGCTTCAACTTCCGACT